>Ga0299907_10001252_pt1 | contig 14317 bp, 13 predicted proteins | sample RVTome_16_FD_198680 | JGI IMG/M metagenome (GOLD analysis project Ga0299907, IMG submission 198680) | Soil microbial communities from uranium-contaminated site in the Upper Colorado River Basin, Wyoming, United States - RVT152D67 (version 2) ... | reverse complement strand
TGACGATGTCACCGCGCCGCACCGTGCCTGCTGCGCCGCTGCGGTCGACCCGGAAGAACCAGCCCTCCAGCACCGTGTCCTCGTAGGGAATCGACAGTCGCTCGATCTCCGGCTCCTGGTTGCGGGTGAATCCCTCCCAGGCGTCGCGGTGCCGCTCCCACACCGGCTTCATCCGGTCGGGGTCGTTGGTCGAGTCGAGGAAGAACGTCGCCGTATCCCAGTACGTGGCTGCACGCAACCACGCGTCGCGCGCACTGACGCGGTGGCCGGCCTCCTCGCAGCCGTGCGCGATCGCCGCGATCCGCTCCGCCGTCGCATTCCACTCGGTGAACCAGGACTCTGCGTCTCCGTCCTTGATCCGCGCCACGGTGGCCAGGCACTCGCCGATGTCGGCACCCCGGTGATAGGTCGCGCCGAGTGCCAACTCCGTGAGGAACTCGAAGTCGTCGTCCTTGAAGAATTTGTCGCGCTTCACGCTGACCTCCCATGGACCGCCCGCCACCGGAGCGCACATGCCGCCGTGCGCTGACATGCCTTCGCAGAGGTATCCGATGCCACGACCGATGTCCATGCCGTCGGCGCCCCTCACCACGTGGCCGACGTGGGCGTTTGACGGTTCACGAGGCCGAACGGCGCGACTATCATTGACGCCATGTGCAGCATCACGATGATCTGGTGGACCGCCCGCGCGGCGGTCCAACGACGCACGTGACCCTGTAGTCCAACGTGGAGGCCGCCTCACTACCACGCGCTCAACGCGGGTCCCGATCCGAAGGTGCTACGGCGGCACACCTACGAGGTGGCCGCCACATTCCTCGCCCTGGGCCTCGATCCGGCACGCAGTGCGCTGTATCGCCAGTCCGACGTGCCGGAGACCAGTGTCCTCGGCACCGTCCTCGCGACCGTCACGCCCAAAGGTCTCCTGAACCGCGCGCACGCCTACAAGGCCGCGGTCGACGGCAACCGTGCGTCCGGCCGCAGCGACGATGCGGGAATCAACATGGGCCTGTTCACCTATCCCCTGCTGATGGCCGCCGACGTCCTCGGGCCGCAGGCGCAGTTGGTTCCGGTGGGACACGATCAACGGCAGCACCTGGAGATCACACGGGACATCGCGACCGCGTTCAACGCGCGACATCCGGGGGCGCTGACCGTCCCGGACGCCGTGGTCGACCAGCGGACCATGACGGTGATCGGCACTGACGGCCGCAAGATGAGCAAGAGCTACGGCAACGTGATCCCGATTCTTGCGCCGCTCGGCGACATCGAGCGTGCCGTGATGTCCATCGTGACGGATTCCCGTCCGGCGGCCGATCCCAAGGATCCGGACGAGGATCTCGTCTATCAGTTGTTCGCGCTCGTCGCCCCGCCGGAGGAGACCGCGGCGTTGCGGGCCCGCTACGTCGCCGGTGGCCTGCGCTACGTCGACGTCAAGCGCGACCTGGCCCGCGCGCTCGACGACGTGTTCAGCGGTCCGCGGAAGCGGTTCGCCGACCTGATGGCCGAGCCGGACCACATCGAGGAGATCTTGGCCGCCGGAGCCGAACGCGTCCGCCCGCTGGTGGCCGACACGCTCGCGTCGGTGCATGCCGTCACCGGGATCGGGCCCTGACGAGGCGCGGCGCGGCGACGAGAGCCGCGCGTCATGTCGACGCGAGCTGGTGCCGGCCGACCGTGTGGCCGGTGCCGCGGAACGTCCGCCGGTAGTTCGACGGTGTGGTCGCCAGCGATCGCCGGAAGTGCTGACGCAGGTTCGCCGCCGTCCCGAAGCCCGACCGGTAGGCCACCAGGTCGACGTCCAGCTCGGTCGTCTCGAGCAGCTGCTGCGCGCGCTGGACCCGCTGGCCCAGCAGCCAGCGATGGGGCGTGGTTCCCGTCTCCTCCTTGAAGCGGCGGGCGAACGTGCGCTCGCTCATCGCGGCACGCCGCGCCATGTCGGCCACGCTGACCTCCAGGTGCAGTTCCTCCTGCAACTCGTCGAGCATCTGGGCCAGGCCGTCGGCGTCGACCCGCGGTTCGTGGGGCGGGTCGATGTACTGCGCCTGCCCGCCGTCTCGGAACGGCGGGACCACCATGCGCCGCGCCACGCCGCGTGCGGCCTCTGCGCCGTGATCCTTGCGCACCACATACAGCGACAGGTCGACCGCGGCGGCGGTGCCGGCCGAGGTCAGCACGTCGCCGTCGTCGACGAACAGCACGTTGGGGTCGAGGCTCACACGGGGGAACCGGCGCCGGAAGGTCTCGGTGTAGCGCCAGTGGGTCGTGGCCCGGCGTCCGTCGAGCAGACCCGCCTCCGCCAGCGCGAACGCGCCGCTGCAGAACGACACGAGGCGGACACCCCGGGCGTGTGCGCGAACCAGGTGGTCGAGCAGCACGGGATCACACGGCCCATCGACCGGCGCACTTGACACGATGACCGTGGCAGCGTCGTCGATGGCGCTCAGGTCGAACTCGGTCCGCAGATGCGCACCGCTTTGGATCCTGACCGCACCGCCGGGCGAGGCCAGCCGGAAGTCGTACCACTCGACGCCCAGCTCGGACCGGTCGAGCCCGAACACCTCGCACGCGACGGAGAACTCGAACGCGTTGGCACCGTCGGAGACGACCGTGACGACCGTGTGGGGCATGGCGTTGTCCTTTGCAGCCGGTTGGCGGGATCGTTTCGGACATTGTCATTTCTGCCGATCGTACGTGTTGCGCCCGCCGAGCACCATGACTTCACACGTTGAAGGAGTCCGATGATGACAACGCACAGCACCGCGACGAAAGACGTGCTCGGCGAACTGGCGATGTGGGTCGCCGAGCGGCTCGACGCCGGTGACGACGAGTCGGCCTGGATCGCGACCCGGGCGATGGAGCACCTTGCCGGCGATGACTCGCCTGACGCGCAGCGCCCGGCGAACCCGATCATCGGTCATCGCTTCGCCGTCGCGCACCGGCGTCTCCTGCGGCACCGCACGACGCCGCGGCCCGTGCTGGGGTGGGTCCCCGCCCACAGAGAGGCGTTGGAACTGCAGGTCTGCGCCTGACCGCGCATCCCAGCCGGAGGCGGCCGGCTACAGCCCCGCGGTGTCGGGGTTCGGACGGCCGCCAACCCGGGTCGCGGGCACGCTGCCGCCGCTGAGCGCGGCGATGGCGACGACAGGCAGCACGGCCATCACGGCCAGCGAGCCTGGGAGCCCCAGCACACCGCTGAGGCCGCCGACCAGTGCCGTCCCGATCGAACCGCCCAGGAACACCACGAGGTTGAACACCCCGAGCGCCGCTCCCAGCACGGCCGGCGGGCTCGCGACCGACACGCGGTCGACCAGCACCGCCTGCGCCGCGGCGAAGCCGATGGCGGCCCCCGCGAGGCCGAGCACGATCGCCACGGTCGACGTGGGCGCGAGCGCGCCGATCACCAGCCCGATCAGGGCCGCGCCAGCGGCGTAGCGTGCGGTGCGAAACTGCCCGATCCGCGGCCCCACGCGCCCGGCCCACCGGGAGGCGACGGCGCCGACGACCGCCGCCGGCAGCAGCACGAAGCCGATCTGCAGTGGCACCCACCCGTGCATCTCCGCCAGCAGCTCCGGCGCGGCGAGCAGCATCGCGAAGTAGGCGGCCAGCAGCGACAGGCCCGCGACGGCGGCGCGCATGATCTCGCCGTTGCGCAGCACGGCCATCGGCAGGAACCCGTCGGGACGCGCGCGGACGCGCAGCGCCGCGATCGGCGCTCCGACGGCGAGCAGCGCCAGACCGATCATGCCGACAGCGGACCCCGCCGTCGGCGCCTGGATGAGGCCGAGCACGCCCGCGACGGCCGTCGAGGTCGCCACCACCCCGACCACGTCGATGCTCCCGCCGTGGCGCTCGGTGGGAGCCAGTCGCGCGATGGGCGCGATGAGCAGCAGCCCCAGCGCCGGCAGCGCGAAGACCCAGCGCCACCCGAGCAGCGCCTCGACGGCGCCGCCGATGACCGGGCCCGAGCCGCTGACGACCGAGACGACCGCCATCAGCGTGCCGAACAGCTCGGATCGCAGCGGGCCGTCCCAGCGCGCGGCCACGATCCCGTTGGCGAGCACGGGCACGGCACCCGCTCCGATGCCCTGCACCACGCGCCCGACCAGCACCACTGCCAGGGACGGCGCCAGCCCAACGATGGCCGACCCCAGCGCCATCAGGCAGATCCCGACGACCAGGGGGGTTCGCAGGCCCGCAAGGTCTGCGATGCGGCCGAACACCGCCGTCGCGACCGCGAAGCACAGCGAGAAGACCGCGAAGATCCACGCGGCCGCGCTGACGTCGAGGTCAAGGTCGGCCCGCACCACGGGGATCGCGACGGTCACGGCGCTGGACCCGATGACCGTCAGCGCAATCAACGTGCCCAGAAGCACAGCGGGACGGCGCGCTTCAGAAGGCATCGGCTTCACGCTATCAACGGCAACCCCTTATTGTGCGGGTCCGAACGAAATCCGCGCCGGGGGCCCAGTTACAGTGAGGTCCATGGCTGCCAGGAACCTCTTCGTCCACCTCCTTGGCCAGTTCTCAGCACCCACGCCGTCCACCGCGAGGCCCATCGACTCGTGGCCGATCAGATCTACGAGGTTCAGCAGGGCTGAGGCCGGCGCCGCGCAACCGGTCACGCGAACGCGCAAGCGGTGCCCACGTGACGGTGCCGCCCCCGGGACATGCCGGTCCGGTCCTACAGCACGCCGGCGTAGGCCGGCAGCGCGGGCTGTCCCCCGAGGTGCGCGTACAGCACGGTCGAACCGGCCGGGATCGCGCCCGTGCGGACCATGTCGAGAAGTCCGGCCATGGACTTGCCCTCGTAGACCGGATCGGTGAGCACGCCTTCGAGCCGTGCGCAGGTCCTGATCGCGTCGAGCGTCTGGTCGTCCGGCACGCCGTAGGTGCCGGCGTCGTATCCAGCGACGATCTCGATCTCGTCCTCGGTGACGGCTCGGCCCAACTCGATCTTGTCAGCCGTATCGTCGACGATGCGTCTGACCTGCGCCCGCGTGACGTCGAGCGTTGCCGACGCGTCGATGCCGAGCACCCGGCGTCCGCGACCCTCGAGTGCGAAGCCCGCGACCATCCCCGCCTGGGTCGAACCGGTGACCGTGCACACGATGATCGTGTCGAAGAACACGCCGAGGTCGCGTTCCTGTTCGGCGACCTCTCGGGCCCAGTTGGCGAAGCCGAGGCCACCCAGCGGGTGATCCGACGCCCCTGCCGGAATGGCGTATGGCGTGCCGCCCTCGTCCTCGACCGATCTCAACGCGCGCTGCCAGCTGTCGCGTACGCCGATGTCGAACCCGCTCGGTTCCAGCCGCACGTCGCCGCCCATGATGCGCGACAGCTGGATGTTGCCGACCTTGTCATAGATGGTGTCGTGCCACGGCACCCAGGCCTCCTGGACCGTCACCGCCTTCATCCCGAGATGGGCGGCGACGCCGGTCACCTGGCGGGTGTGGTTGGACTGCACGCCGCCGATCGACACGAGCGTGTCACAGCCCTTGGCGATCGCGTCCGCCACGAGGTACTCGAGCTTTCGCACCTTGTTGCCGCCGAAGGCGATGCCCGAATTGCAGTCCTCACGCTTGGCCCAGATCTCCACCCGGTCGCCGAGGTGCGCGCTGAGCCGGCGCAGCGGATGCACCGGCGACGGACCGAACAACAAGGAGTACCGCTCGAAGTCGTCAAGGGCCACAGCAGTCCTCCCGGGCGTTTCCGGATCGCACGCGTCCGCGCATTCTTCCAGGTGCCGCCGCATATCACATCAGCACCGATCCTCACGACCACGGAAGCGGTCATGAGCTTCGCCAAGCAGATGCTGGACACGTACCCACGCACGTTCAACGTCGAGGCCACATTGCTCGCCGAGGCCACCGAGGCGCTGCTGGACTGTGCGCAGGCATGCAGGCGCCTTGCTGACAGCATGCGGTATTCCACGCCGCCGCACGGATCCTCGGGCGCCCATCTCGCTCTCGAACGCCATCGAGATCCGAGATGGGCGCCGTTCGCTGCGCACCCCCGACATCCCAATGCCGTGACTGCGATTCCTTCTGCGCGGGCCGCCCGTCTCAACACCATCGGCCACGACATCCGTGGCCCCGAGCGAAAGAGGATCAGCGATGTCCAACGACACCGATGTCTACGAACAGCAGCAGGCGCCCACGCCGAACCCCGACCTCGACGGCCTCAGCAGGCTGGTCGGCACGTGGACGGTCTCCGGCGGCGCCGAGGGGACCGTCACCTACGAGTGGATGGAAGGCGGCTTCTTCCTGCTCCAGCGCGTCGATCTCGCGCAGTACGGTCAGCAGATGAAGGGCATCGAGATCATCGGCCACCTGCGGCCGTTCAGCGAGGAACCGAGCGAGGACATCTGGTCCCGCTACTACGACAGCTTGGGCAACACCTTCGACTACGTCTACGAGATGGAAGGTGACACGCTGACGATCTGGGGCGGGCAGAAGGGCTCCCCCGCCTACTTCAAAGGCACGTTCGACGCCGACGGCACCACATGCACCGGCGCGTGGGTGTACCCCGGAGGCGGCGGATACGACTCCGTCATGACGAAGGTGGACGCCTGACGCGGATCTGCTGAGGGGGCCAAGGTCAGCACCGGCGGCGCACCGATGCAGATCGGACGCCACGCGGACGTGATCGTTCCCTCGGGCTGTGATGGAAGCGTAGAGTCAGCAGCGTCGGGGAGGTGACGATGGCGTCTGACAGTCAGGAGCGGCTGCGCCACGGCAGCAGGCCGTGATCCTGGTCATCGGCGCGACCGGCACGCTGGGGACCCGAGTGGTTCGCTTGCTTCTGGAGCGCCATGTCGAAGTGCGGGCCGCCGCACGCAGCGCTGAGGCGCTGAGGCGACCGGCGGCGCTCGGCGCATCCACGGTCGAGGTGGACGTCCGAGATCCCGGCACGCTACGGTCCGCACTACAGGATGTCGATCACGTCGTCGCTGCATACCACGGACTGGTTCCGCCAAGTCGTTCCAACACTCCCGCCGCGGTGGATCTCGACGGCACCCGGGCGCTGATCACGGCGGCGCGTGCGGCAGGGGTCGAACACCTCACCCATGTGTCCATCTTCGGGGCCGCGCCCGACCATCCGATCGACTTCTGGCGACACAAGTACACAGCCGAGCAGACGGTCATGTCGAGCGGCCTGGACCACACCATCGTGCGGCCGACATCCTTCGCCGAGATCCACGTCCTGCGCCTACTGGGCATCCCGATCACGCGAGGCCGGCCGATCCCACTGATCGGCCGGCGGCCATCGCCGCGCAACTACGTCAGCGCCGACGACGTGGCCAGTGTGATCGTGGATGCTGTCGTGGACGGCGCCCACCGAGGTCAGGCGGTCGAGGTCGTCGGCCCTGAGAACCTCACGCCGCCGGAGGTGATCCGGCTGCTCGAGCGGCACCTGGATCGGCGTGCGCGCGTGATCCGTCTTCCGCGGACGGTGGCGGCGGGTACCGCACGGGTGCTGCGGCCACTCCACCCGGGCGTCGCGCGACTGCTCGAGCTCGGCGCGTACCTGGACGTCCACGGCGACCCCGCCGCACCCGACGCGCGATCCGACCGGGTGGTTGGCCCGACGTCGGTGGCCGACGTGGTCACTGCGTGGGCGACGAGCATCACGTAGTCGCGTCGCGCAGCATCGAGGGGCACCTGCTGATGCACCTCACGGTCGACGATGCCGTCGCGTTCGAGCTCGCGTAGCTGCTGGATCAGCACTTTCTCGCTGATCCCTCGACCGCACGCCTCAGCTCGCCGAAGCGGCGCGGCTCCACGCTGAGGGCCCACAGGATCAGCGTCCTCCACTTGCCGCCGACGACGTCGACCGTGTGGAATCGCATGGCCAGCCGCGCTCACGGCCTCGTCCGCGACGGTGCGGTGCTCGCGGTCAGCGTGGACGAGGCCGCCGTGGTCGGCACCGGATTCGGTCGCGCGGTCGCCGCGTGCCGGCTCGCGAGCCGCTTCGAAGCGACCCACGGGCCGACCATCACCACCGCAGCGCCATCGGAACAAGATCAGTCTTTACAACGTCCGCGCGCCGTACTACACCCGATCCACTCACGTCACAGGCAAAGGACGAGCGACGAACGAGTCCCCCGCGATGGCGCCCCATCCGCCACAGCCGCGCCAGCGGACGGTGACCGGCGCGCGATGACCGGCGAAGTGGTCGAGCCACCGCCAGCGTTCGTGCTCGATGTCTTCGGCAATCCTGTCGTCCTACCCGATGAAGCAGCCGGGTCCGGGGGGACCTGATGGTGCAACGCCACACGGCCATGCACCGCGGTCGGGCCGGACGTGTGCCTGATGGGATCACGTGCGGCGCAGGCGCCGCCGATGGAGGGACGGATCCATGAGCATGACGCGGCGGCAGTTCCTGAGGGCAGCTGGTTTGACCGGTGTCGGCGTGGCGGTCGGCGGGTGTGGTGGCTCCGGGAGCCCGTTGGTCGCGACCGGACCGGCGCTCGGCGACACCTACGAGGGACCACCCGTCACCATCTCGTACTGGAACGGCTTCACCGGCGGGGATGGGCCTGCCATGCGACGCCTGGTCGCCGACTTCAACGCCGGCCAGGACCGCATCACCGTCGACCAGAACACCGTTCGATGGCAGCAGTACTACCAGCGGGTCATCGCGGCCGTCCACGCCGGTAAGGGTCCGGATGTCGGTGCCCTGCACATCGAGCAGCTGGCTACCCAGGCCGCTCGCCAGACCATCAACCCGCTCGAGGATGTTGTTGACGAGCTTGGCCTGAGCGCGGACGAGTACCCCGAGCAGGTGTGGGCGGGCGGGCAGTACGACGGTCACCGGTACGGGATACCGCTCGACGTGCACAGCCTCGCCAGCTACGGCAACCTCGACCTGCTGGAGCAGGCCGGCCTCGACGCCCAACCGGCGACAGGCGAAGAGCTCCAGCAGCAGCTCGACGCGCTCGCCAGTGCAGGAGTTCAGGCGCCGTTCTGGATGCCCAACCTGTGGCCCGCACACCTGATGTTCCTATCGCTGCTCTGGCAGTACGGCGGCGAGCCATATGCCGAGGACGGCAGCGAAGCGATGTTCGACAGCCCGGCCGGGGTGCAAGCGCTGCGGTGGATGCGCCAGCAGGTCGAGGAGAGCTTCAGTCCGCCCAACGTGGCCATCGACTCCCAGTACACCGCCTTCAAGAACGGCGAGGGCGCGTTCACCTGGGACGGGATCTGGCAGATCAACGACCTGCAGACGACCGCGGAGGATCTCAGGTGGAGCATTGCCCCGATCCCACAGGTCGGGGATCAACCTGCGGTGTGGGCCAACTCCCACCAACTGGTGCTCTTCCGCAGTCGGGTGCCCGATGACGATCGCCTGCTGGCCGCGAAGGCCTTCGTGAAGTACCTCACCGAGCAGTCCGCCGCCTGGTCTGCGGCGGGGATGATCCCCGCGCGGAACTCGGCCCGCGAGGCACCCGAGTTCACCGAGTCACCGCAGGCGTCGGTGGCGGAGGCGATCCCGGCGATGCGCTTCCTCCCAACGCTGCCGGGCGTGCCGGACGTCCAAGCTCAGACGCTGGAGATCGCCGTGAGCGAGACGATCCTCGGCCTTCAGGAGCCTGAGGCCGCGCTGCAGGGCGCCGCGGCGCAGGCGACGCAACTGCTGCAGGCCAACCTGCGCAAGTTCGAGAGGTGAGGGACATGTCCAACACGGAGCTCTCGCCCACCACCGCCGCCGGCGTCGGCGCCACCAGCGGTTCCGCAGAAGTGCGTCGAGCGGAGCGCGACACGGCGCGACGTGCCGAAGCGAGAGACGCCTACCTGTTGCTCGCCCCCTACCTCGTGTTGTTCCTCGTCTTCGTCATCGCGCCGATCGTCTTCGGCGTCTGGATCAGCCTGCACGAATACGACTACTCGCTTCCCAGCAAGCCCTTCATCGGGCTGGACAACTACAGTGGCCTCCTCAACGGCTCGTCACCCTTCGCGGCCCTCTTCTGGCAGTCGATGCGGGCCACGTGGCTGTTCACCGTGCTGTCCGTGCCGCTGCTGCTCGTCATCCCGCTGCTCGTGGCGTTGGTGATGAACCAGAGGTTCCGCGGACGCAACCTGTTCCGAGCGCTCTACTTCGCGCCGTACGTCCTCGGAGTCGCGGTCGTCTCGGTCCTGTGGCGCTACCTGCTCGACACCAACATCGGCCTGGTCAACCACTATCTCGGTCTCCTCGGGCTGCCCGACAACATCCCCTGGCTGACCCAGTTGCCCTGGGGTTGGGCGTCCCTTGTCGGGGTCACGGTGTGGTGGACGCTGGGCTTCAACGCCGTCATCTACCTCGCCGCGCTGCAGGAGATCTCCGCCGACCTGTACGAGGCGGCCCGCGTGGACGGCGCCGGTGCGTGGCACCGCTTCCGATATGTGACGCTGCCGGGCCTGCGGCCGGTGCTGCTGTTCGTGACGAGCGTCACCATCATCGTTCGGTCAACATGTTCGGGCAGTCGTTCCTCATGACCGCGGGTGGTCCTGGCACGGCGACCCGCACCGCGATCTACCAGATCGCCGACACCGGCTTGACGAACTTCAACTCCGGCGCCGCGTCGGCCATGTCGATGATCTTTTCGTTCTTCCTCATGCTCGTGAGCGTGGTCGTCTTCTTCCTCTTCCGTGATCGCGACGCCGCCGGAGGTGCACAGTGAGCTCCACCTTGGAGACCCCGCCCGACACGCCGCGGCGACCGCGCGCGTCCGAGCGTTCCTCGTCAGAGCCGGTCGGCCGACCCCGCGGGTTGCGCCGCCCCTTGTTGTACGGCGTCCTCGGGCTGCTGACGTTGCTGTTCGTCAGCCCGCTCATCTACATGGTGTCCACGTCGTTCAAGACGACGTCCGATGCGGCCTCACCGACGCCGCTGTGGATTCCGCCGGAACCGACGTCCGCCGCCTTCGAGTCGATCATCGGCAACGAGGCCACGCCGGTCATGCGGTGGCTGATCAGCAGCCTGCTCGCGGCCACGCTGCAAAGCGTGCTCATCGTCGCGACCGCGTCACTGGCCGCGTACGCGCTGGCGCGGCTGGAGTTCCCCGGCAAGCGCACCATCTTCGCGATCATCATCGCCACGTTGTTCATCCCACCGGTGATCCTGCTGATTCCCAACTATCTCATCGTCGGCCGGCTGGGGTGGCTGGACACGCTGGCAGCGGTGGTCGTGCCTGGAGCGGCGGGAGCATTCGGCGTGTTCTTTCTGCGCCAATTCTTCCTCGGCCTACCGCGGGAACTGGAGGAGGCGGCATTTCTCGACGGCGCCAGTCGCTGGCGCACCTTCACGAGCATCGTCCTACCGCTCTCGCGTCCGGCGCTGGTGACGTTGGCCATGCTGTCGTTCCTCACCAACTGGAACGACTTCCTGTGGCCGGTCTACGTGCTTTTCTCGCCGGAGAACCAGACACTGCCGGCAGGCCTGTCCACCCTGCAGAACGCCAACGCTGTGCGCTACGACCTGCTCATGGCTGGCGCACTTCTTGCATCCGCTCCGGTGCTGGTGTTGTACTCAGCGGCGCAGCGCTACGTGGTGGAAGGCGTCTCCCGCGCCGGGCTCAAGGGCTGAGCGGTCGCGGGCCTGCGGTCGGCGTTACGGGCGCAGGACCACCTTCACACAGTCGTCCTGCTTGTGCTTGATCATCTCGTATCCCTGAGGTGCGTCGTCCAGAGCCATCCGGTGGGTGATGACGAAGCTCGGGTCGATCTCGCCGTTGCGGATGCGCTCGAGCAGCGGACGCAGGTAGCGATGCACATGGCACTGCCCGGCCGTGATCGTCAGCGACCGGTTCACCACCGCACCCATCGGAAACTTGTCGAGCAACCCGCCGTAGACGCCGACGACCGAGACCGTTCCACCGCTGCGGCAGCTCATGATCGCCTCGCGCAGCGCGTGCGGACGTTCGGTCTGCAGCCGTGTCAGCTGCTTGGCCTTGTCGTAGGCGTGCAGCGGCAGGACGGCGTGGTGGGCCTCCATGCCCACCGCGTCGATGCACGCGTCCGGTCCGCGGCCGGCCGTCATCTCCTTGAGCGTGGACGGGATGCCGCCGTCGACGTCCTCGTAGTTGAGGGTCTCCGCACGGGTGTTCTCGCGCACCATCCGCAGGCGCTCGTCGAAGCGGTCGATCACGATGACCCGTTCGGCCCCGAGCAGAAACGCGCTCGCGGCGGCGAACTGCCCGACAGGTCCCGCGCCCCACACGGCGATCACGTCGCCAGGCGTGATGTCACACATCTCAGCGCCCATGTAGCCGGTGGGAAGGATGTCGGACAGGAAGAGGACCTGCTCGTCGGACAGGTCGTCCTCGATCTTGATCGGACCGACGTCGGCGAATGGCACGCGCGCATATTCGGCCTGGCCCCCGGCGTAGCCCCCGAGCATGTGCGAGTAGCCGAAGATGGCCGCCGGTGAGAAACCCCACAGCTTCTCCGCGAGCGCCGCATTGGGATTGGAGTTCTCGCACAACGAGTACATCTCGCTCTCACACGCGATGCAGTTGCCGCATGCGATCGGGAATGGCACGACCACCCGGTCACCCACTTGCAGGTTGTTCACGCCGGAGCCCACCTCCACGATCTCACCCATGAACTCGTGGCCCAGGATGTCGCCCTTCCTCATGGTGGGGACGTAGTGGCCGTACAGGTGCAAGTCCGAGCCGCAGATCGCCGTGGACGTGATCTTCACGATCGCGTCGCGTGGGCTAAGGATCTTCGGGTCGGGGACCTGCTGCACCTCGACGTGGTTGCTACCCATCCAGCAGGTGGCTTTCATGTGCCTCACCCCTTCATTCCGTCGGTTGACGGCGCGTTCGGTTCCTCCCGCGCCTGCGCGTCGTCGCCGGCCTCAGCTCGGCGGTTGGGCTGGGCGCTGTCGGAGCAGTCGCTGCGTGATCGTGCCGTCCGGACTGCCGTCGGACCGCACGACCTCACCGGTCTCGATCACCTGCTTGAACCGGCGCAGGTCGTCGCGCAACTGCTGTTGCGGGTCCTCGCCGAGCAGCGTCGCGACCGCTTTGCCGACCTTCCCACCCGGTGGGTGGTACTCGAGCTCGACGGTCATCTCGGTCGCGCGGCCGTCCCGCACCGGCGCGAAGATGACCTTGCCCGCGTTCGGGACGGTCGCAGGGTCCACCGAACGCCAGGCGATCAGCTCGTTGGGCCGCTCGTCGACGATCTCGGCATCCCATTCGACCGTCCTGCCGGCTGGCGCCCGCGCCACCCAGTGCGACCTGCCGTTGCCAGTGGTCCGCACCGACTCCAGATGTGCCATGAACTCCGGCAGCTTCTCGAGGTCGCGCCACTGGCGATAGACCTCCTCGGCCGGGCGGTTGACGGTGAGCGACGACCGAGCGCGGAGGGAGCCGTTGTCCTGATCCGCCCGGCTGAGCCGCACAGCGGCGGCCAGATCAAGCAGTGTGACACCGAGGACCGCCGCGACCGTCCTGGCAACACGACGCCGGTCGCTGCCGTCCGACCTCCGGACCGGGATGAGTCCGGCGATCCTGCGGTCGCGGTCCGCCGACTGCAACGCCACGCCCAGCAACGTCAGGTGCGCGACATCACCCGCGACCCGCGTCCACAGCAGACCGGCGCGTTGTGGCTGCGCCAGGATGCCGGTGCCGACCGCCAGCTCCTGCATCCCAACGGCGCGCATCAGCGCCGTGCTGCCCGGTGTCGGGCGTACGCCCACCGCGCTGCACATGCGTGCGGGCGACAACGCCTGGACCGTGCCCACTCCGGTGCTGAGCCAGCCGAACGCCTGGCTCAGAGGGTCCTTGCTGGCGGCTTTGCGTCGGGCCATGTCGCGCCTCCACGATGACGGGACGCCTTCAGTACCCCTGGCGGGGCGACACAACCGTGCTTCCGGAGGTCTGCTACCGCTCGGCTCCGCGCGAACGCGCTGCCACGTGCATCGGGTCAGATGTTCGTGTCGCCGTTCGGCGGCCCGACCGCATCGAGCTCGACCTCGTAGAGGTGCATGGTCTTGCCCTGCAACCGATAGAGGAGCAGGCTCCACAGCACCGCGCTGGTCGGGCGCAACAGCAGTCGACGTCGGTGCGCGGCGTCCGCAACGGGGCGAGCGCGACCACCGACGCCGGGTCCGAGGGCGGCGCCGCCGACCGTGCACGGCGCCAGCGTCACCCGGTCGTCGCGAGCGAGGCGTCGGGCCTTCCCACTGTCGGCAGCGGTGACGAAGTAGGCCGACCCCGTGTCCAACGTGATGCTGACCGGCGTCGCAACCGGCTCGCCGTCACGGCGAAACGTCGTCAGGAGGGCGGTACGGGATCGCTGCAGGCCGCTCATCGCCTCGGTGTTCG
>Ga0299907_10001251_pt1 | contig 14329 bp, 12 predicted proteins | sample RVTome_16_FD_198680 | JGI IMG/M metagenome (GOLD analysis project Ga0299907, IMG submission 198680) | Soil microbial communities from uranium-contaminated site in the Upper Colorado River Basin, Wyoming, United States - RVT152D67 (version 2) ... | reverse complement strand
ATCGAGAGGCGCATCCCCCTCCTCGGTGTCTGTTTCGGCGGCCAGCTCCTCGCCTGGGCGCTCGACGCGGACGTGGGGGAGAGCCCGGTCCGGGAGATCGGCTTCGAGCCGATCCATCCGACGGCCGACGCGGTGCACGATCCCCTGTTCTCGCACCTCGTCGACGGCGACATGGAGTTCCAGTGGCACGAGAACACGTTCGCCGTGCCGGACGGGGCCAAGGTCCTGGTGACCGGTGACCACGTGCCCAGCCAGGCGTTCCGGTACGGCGACCTCGCCTGGGGAACACAGTTCCACTTCGAGGTGGACGCTCCCGAGATCGAGTGGTGGCTGGAGGAGTTCGGGCGATACGGCGACCTCGAGTCGGACTGGGGGAAGACCAAACAGCAGGTGCTCGACGAGAGCGCGCTCCATGTGAAGGCGCATGAGGATCGAGGCCGCGAGATATTCACGCGGTTCACGCTCGTCGCTGCCGGTTCCTAGGCCTGAGGGGCCGTCATACACTCGGCTCCGTGACGGACGAACCCTACCGACCACTCATCGCCGTCGTCGCCTACCACCTCTCGGAGGACCGCGTCGCGAGGTGGCCGGAGGGAGGGTACGGCGTCCCGAAGCCGTATCTCGATGCGCTCCGACGGGCCGGCGCACGCACCGCGATCCTCTCGCCCGGAGAGGAGGGAGCCCCCGATGAGATCCTCGACCCCTTCGACGGCCTCCTGCTGGTCGGCGGCGGCGACGTGGATCCGAGGCGCTACGGGGCGGAACCCGGCGACCACCTCTACGGGGTCGAACCAGACCGGGACGAGTTCGAGATCGGGCTGGTCCGCGCCGCCGACCGGATCGCGATGCCAACTCTCTGCATCTGTCGGGGGATGCAGATCCTGAACGTCGCCTTCGGAGGCACGCTGCACGGGCATCTCCCCGACCATCCGGACCTCCTGGAACACGGCGTGCCGACGGCCGGGACGCAAACCATCCACGACGTTATCCCGGAGCCTGGAAGTCGACTGTCCGCTGTCACGAAGTCCGGCCCACTCGCGAGCGCGTCCCATCATCATCAGGGAGTCGACCGGCTCGGAGAAGGGTTGGCCGTCACCGGGCGGAGCTCCGACGGCCTGATCGAAGCGATCGAGCGGATCGTCCTGGATCCGCAAGACATCCGCGCGGCGTGGATGCTCGGGGTGCAGTGGCACCCCGAGGAGACCGCCGACCGAGATCCGTGTCAGCAGTCGCTTTTCGAAGCACTCTCCCTTCTCGCTCGGCTCCGCGGCGCGAGCGCCAAACCTGAACACGCCGAGGGCAGCACCCGCTCCTATGTGATCCTTCCGTACGACCCGGCGTGGCCTGGTCGGTACGAGGCCGAGGCGAACAGGATCCGCTCCGGCCTCGGCGAACAGGCTGTTCGGGTCGAGCATGTCGGCTCCACCTCGGTGCCGGGCCTCGCAGCCAAGCCAGTCATCGACATCCAGATCTCCGTTCCTTCGATGGCGCCGAGAAGCGCCTACACGGACCCGCTGATCGGACTCGGCTATCGGTGGGCGATCGATCCGTGGACCGACGAGCACGAGTTCTTCAGCCGAGATGAGGACGGCCAGCGAGCGTTCCACGTCCATGTGTGCGGGCAAGGCAGCGAATGGGAACGGCGCCACCTCGCGTTCCGTGACTGGCTCCGGAGCCACCCGGAGGATGCCGCCGGATACGAACGCTTGAAACGAGATCTCGCCGAACAGCATCCACGCGACACCTACTCGTACACGGAGGCGAAAACCGAGTTCATCCGAGAGATCGAGGCGAGGGCACCCGTCACGAGGTGATGGACAGACCCTCGGGGGTTCGTTCTTCCTCCTCGAGCCTCAGGAAGAGACCCGACTGCGGCTTGGGGTCGAAGTAGGTCGCTTTCGCGGGCATCTGCTCATGGCGGTCCGCCGCCGCCACGAACTGATCGAAGGTCGGCGGCATCAGCGTGAACGCTGCTCCACCGTCCTCGTCCACCCTCCTGGTGAGCTCATCGAGGGCCACCGCGTCCGAGACGAGCTCGAGACCTGGGTCACCGGACTCCCCGAAACCGAAGATCGGCTCCAATACCTCGCGGTGGAGTCGCGACACGTCGAGCGATTCCACCCCGACCATGCCCTCTTCCTGCGAGGGCACCAGCCGATGCCAGCCTCCGCCCACATAGAGTCCGAACACCCCCCGCTCGACCGGCTGGGTCTCTGCCTGCTCCACGGTCAGCCGCTCGCGCAGCCGAGCGACGAGGTCGTCGACCGCCATCGGGAGCGGGCCGACGATCCGACGATGGAACGCCAACATCCTCAAGGCATCCTCGGGGAAGACCACGGCCGGCACGCCGGTTCCTTGCGGACGGCCGGAGCGCTCCCAGAGGTCCACGGATGCCATCGCTCGATGATGTCCGTCGGTGATGTACAAGGGCTGCTGCTCGAGACGTTCCCTGATCCGTTCGATGGACTCCTGATCGTCGATCCGCCACACGCTCTGCTCGAGCTCGCCCGCGCCGAACCTCCGGAGAGGTGCTCCCTCCGTCGTCGTCTCCACGATCTTCCGGATGTCGTCGTCTGCGCGGAACATCAACGCGACCAGGGTGGATCTGGCGCCCAAGCGAGCGAGGTGCAGCCCGAGCGCGTCGACGCGCTCGGGCTGCACCCCTTCATGCCCGAGGACGCGGCCGTCCACGAACGCTTGCGGGGGCACCTCTCCTACGATCCCGGTCTGCACGTGATCGGCGGTACGCAGCCGGTAGACGTAGAGCGCGGGCACGGGGAACGCCTCGTAGAGGCCGGCGTCGAGCAGCCGATGCAGCGCCGCGGCGTTCGCCTGATCGAGCGCTTCGGGATCCACGTCCTGGCCCTCCGTCGCATCGTCCGGGGTCCGCGACACGTGCAGCCACGAGTACGGACGTTCGGCCAGGATCGCGGACCGTTCCTCGCGTGAGAGCGCGTCATGCATCGGGGAGACGACATGATCCGCCCATTCGGCACGAACGATGCGCGCGGGGAACGGCTCGAGCGTGCTCACCCGTTCGCGTCCCGGAACCCCGTCATGAACCCGACCAACGTCTCCACGCCCTCGTCCGTCATCGCGTTGTAGATGCTCGCCCGTATCCCACCGACGCTCCGATGTCCCTTGAGGTTGACCAGCCCTTCCTGTTCTGCCCCTTTCAGGAACGCGGCGTCCAACTCGTCGGACGGGGAGCGGAACACGACGTTCATGTGCGAACGATAGGTGGGCTCGACGGGCGAGTGATAGAAGCCATCGCTCTCCGCGATCGCGGAGTACACCGCCCCCGAGCGCCGGGCGGCACGCTCTTCCATCGCCGCGACACCCCCCTGGTCGCGCATCCAGCGGAGCACCTTCCCGGTCACGTAGATCGCGAACATCGGAGGTGTGTTCATCAAGCTGTTCTTGCCTGCGTGCGCCTCCAGTCGGAGGTAGCTCGGGAGGTCGGGGTTCAGCCTTTCGAGCAACGCCGTCCGGACCACCACGACCGCGAGTCCCGCGGGCCCGAGGTTCTTCTGCGCCCCGCCGTACACGAGGTCGAACCGTTCCCACGGGATCGGCCGGCTGAGGTAATCCGACGACATGTCTCCTACCAGAGGAACTTCCACGTCGGGGAACACGGCCATCCGGATCCCCTCGATCGTCTCGTTCGACGTGACATGGAGGTATCGGGTGTCCCCTGAGATCTCGAGCTCGTCGTCAGAGGGCATCCGCGTGAACGAGAACGGCTCGCCGTCCCAGGCGGCATACGCCTCACCCCAAACGCTCGCATCCTCGAGGGCGCCCTTCGCCCACGTCCCCGATCGCACGAAGCCCGCACGTTCTCCCTCGCGGAGCAGGTTCATCGGCACGATCGCGAACTGGAGCGTCGCACCGCCTTGCAGGAACAGGATCGAGAAGTCGTCGGGCACCGCGTAGTTCTCGCGGAACAGGGAAAGTGCTTCCTCGTGGACGGAGTCGTATCCCGGGCTCCGATGACTCATCTCGATCACCGACATGCCGGAGCCGCGGAAGTCGAGCAATTCGGACTTCACCTCTTCCAGCACGGCGAGCGGGAGGGTGCACGGGCCCGCACAGAAGTTGTGGACCCTCACGACCGACCTCGGTCCGTCGGAACGGCCGAGACGTGGATCACGTGATCGAGTCCCTCGAGAGCGGCGAGCAGATCGGGTCCGACGTCCCCGATCACGTCGATCGTGGCAACAGCTGCGTTCCGACCCTCGAAGACGCGATTCTCCATCTGCTCCACGTTCAGCTCGCGACGTCGCAGGATGTCGAACACGCCCGCCAGCACGCCGACGCGATCGAAGTGCCGGACGTGGAGGGTGTGGGTACCGAGCCGGGTGGGAGCGAGGTTGACGCAGTTCAAGATCTCGCCCCGGACGAACGCATCGATGATCTCGACCACTCCTTCGGCCACCGCCTTCTGAGCCTGCGCGGTCGACGCCCCGATGTGATGCGTCCCCACCACGTTTGGGTGTTGCGCGAGCTTCGAGGACCACTCCGTCGCACCCGAGCCCGGCTCGTCGGGGTACACGTCGAGACCCACGCGAAGTGAGCGCGTCTCCAGCGCGTCCAGTAGCGCGGCCCCGTCCACGACGTCACCGCGAGACGTGTTGAGGAGGATCGCGCCTTCCTTCATCCGGTCGAGCAACCGAGCGTCGAACAGGGACTCCGTCTCGGGAGCCGCAGGGACGTGGATCGACACGATGTCGGAGGTGGCCACGAGGTCCTCGAGCGAATCCGAGAGCTCGATGCCGAGAGCCTTGACACGCTCTTCGGCAGCCTCGTCCCTCTCCTTGCGGATCGCCCGCACCTGGAGCCCGAAGGCGGCGGCTCGCTCCGCGACGGCGAACCCGATCTCCCCGAGCCCGACGATGCCCATCACCTTGCCGTACAGACCGTCCGCTCGCGAGTAGTCCGATTTGTTCCACGAACCCGTCCGGAGGTCGGCCACGTTGTCGGCGATCCGCCTGTCGATGGCGAGGAGCAGTCCCATGGTGAGCTCCGCCACTGCGATCGCGTTTCGACCGGGGACGTTGGTGACGTAGATCCCCACTTCGGACGCCGACTCCACTTCGATCGTGTTCGTGCCCGCTCCCGCACGCACGATCAGCTCGAGGGCGTCAGCGGCCTCGATCGTGGCCGATGTCACTTTCGTGCTCCTCACCACGAGGGCTTCGAAGCCCTGGATCCGAGCGGGAAGGTCATCCGCCGACAGATCCGGGTCCGAGACGGGCTCGTGCCCGCGCTCCGTGAGCGCGTCGACGGTGGATGGGTCGATGGCGTCGGAGAAGAGAACCCGCATGCCCTAGGAGCTAAGCAGAATGGGCTGACGAGGAACAAGCCTGTGCACTCCGTCGGAGGGTCCCAGCCTCCCCCAGAAGCGGGCTGGTTTGGTCCGGAGGGACCATGCACTGTCTAGCGCTCTCGGGCCCCCGATGCTATACAGACCCTCTCAACTGACTGGAGGTTCAAGAACTCGGGTCAGGCGGGCGGACCGCGATCCGGACGTCCCGCGGGCTCGGGCACGCTCGAGTCTGAGACCGTTGCGGCTCTGGAGGATCGGAACGCGTGGAAGGGAGCAGGGGGATGAGAAGGACGCGACGCGCGATGCTCGCGCTCGGATTGGCGGCTGCTGTGGTGACGGGGGTCGCCGGTGCTGCGTTCGGGCAGGCGGATGATGCGGATGAGGAGCAGCTCACGCTCCACGTCGGAGCGATCGACGACATCGTCTCCGTGAACGTGTTCAAGGCGTGCTGCTCCGCCGACTACGAGATGATGCTCCTCAACTACAACATGCTGTACGGGTTCTCAGCCGAGGATCTGTCCCCGGTCGAGGAGCTCACCTCCGGCTGCGAAGCGAGCTCCGACTCGATGACCTGGACGTGCCCGATCCGGGACGACGTCACCTGGCACGACGGCGAGCCGCTCACCTCGGAGGACATCGCCTTCACCTACCGGTTCATCCTCGACAACGAACTCACCACCTTCTCGGACTACCTCCCGTACAACCCGACGTTCGAGACTCCAGACGCCACGACCCTGATCTGGCACTCGGAGGAGCCGACGCTCGCCCCGACGGTCCCCCCCTACATCCCGATCCTGCCCGAGCACGTCTGGTCCGAGCTGGACGGGAAGCCGGCGAAGGAGATCCGAGCGTTCGAGCAGATCCCCCTCATCGGATCCGGGCCCTTCCAGCTCACCGAGTGGGAGTCCGGCGAGTTCTGGCGGATGGAAGCTGTCGATGACCACTTCTTCGGGACGCCCACGATCGACGAGGTCGTCTTCCACGTCTACGGCAACCACGAGGCGATGGTCCAGGCGCTGAACTCCGGAGAGATCGACTTCGCATACGACCTCCCGCCGACGCTGGCACGGAGCCTCGAGGGCGATGACGACATCGAGGTCAACGTCCAGGCGGCGAACTACCACACGAACCTGGCTTTCAACTTCGGCGGGCAGGCGAAGGCTCATCCGGATATCTACGGAACGCCCCCGGCAACCGATGAGACGAACCATCCCGCCCTGCACGATCACGACGTTCGGCTCGCGATCGCGCACGCGATCGACAAGCAAGCGCTCGTGGACACAGTGTTCCAGGGGTTCGCGGAACCCGGCGATACCTTCATCTCACCGGACAAGGTGTTCTGGCATCTCGATGTACCCCAGGAGGAGGAGTATGCCTTCGATCCGGACGAGGCGAACCGGATCCTAGAGGAAGCCGGGTACACCGAACGGTCGGCTGACGGCGTCCGGATCGATCCGGAAAGCGGTGAGCCACTCGTGCTCGACATCGTCGCGATCAACAACTCGGTCGGGTCCGCCCGCTCCGCCGAGCTGATGGCCGGATGGATGGAGGAGATCGGCATCCGGTTCGACGTGCGGGTCGTGAGCGAGAGCAAGGCATACGAGGAGTGGGAGAACGGGACCTTCGACGCCTACGTCTGGGGCTGGGGCGGCGACCCCGACCCCGACTTCAACATGTCCGTCTACATCAGCTCCCAGTGTCTCGGGTGGAGCGATGGCTGCTACTCGAACCCGGAGCTGGACCAGCTCTACGACGAGCAGCGGCAGACGTTCGATCGGGAAGCGCGGAAGGAGATCGTCCAGGAGTTCCAGCAGATCCACTACGAGGAGATCCCGGAGGTCGTCCTCGTCTACCCGCAGACGATCTCAGCGTACCGAACCGATGAATGGGAGGGGTACGTCGCGACGCCATCGGACGGAGGTGGGCTGCTCTTCGCCTGGCGAACCGACTCGTACATGAACCTCAAGCCGGTCACCGCAGAGGGTCCCGGCGGCGGGCCCGTGGCGAACGGGGGAGGGATGTCGACCGGTCTGCTCGTGGGGATCGGAGCGGTCGTCCTGATCGCGGTGGCCGCCTTCGTGGTGATTGGTCGCCGGCGGAGCGAGGAGGACGAGGCCTAGGCCGGCCCGTCGGATCGAGAGGGCGGAGGCAGGGGTTGCGGTCGCGTCGGTACCTGCTGCGCAAGGTGCTGCAAGCGGCCGCGACCCTCGCCTTCGTGTTGGCGTTCAACTTCGTCCTCTTCCGTGCGGTCGGCGACCCCGTCAAGCTCCTGGTCAGGAGCAGCCTGCGCCTCGACCCACAGGAACAGGAGCTGCTCCGCGAGGAGTTCGGGATCGACGATCCGCTTCCGCAGCAGTTCGTGAACTACCTCGGCGACTCCCTGCGAGGGGAGTTCGGCTACTCGTTCATCTCGGGGCGGCCGGTGATCGAGTCGATCACGGAGAGGGTCTGGCCCACCGTTCTGCTCGTCGGAACTGCCACGATCCTCTCGACCCTGTTGGGGATCATGATCGGCATCAAGGGCGCCTGGAGCCGAGGGAGCGCATTCGACACGACCTCGCTCCTCGGCTCGCTCACGCTCTACTCGATGCCGGAGGGTTGGCTCGGGATGATCCTGCTGATCACGTTCGCGGGCACGCTGGGCTGGTTACCCGCAGGAGGGATCGAGTCGAGCGATCAGCTCTCGGGATTGGCGCACATCCTCGACCTGGCGAAGCACCTCGTGCTGCCCTGTCTCACCCTCACGCTCGGCTACATCGGGGAGTTCGCGATCATCATGAGGTCCTCCCTCCTCGAGGTGATGGGTGAGGACTTCGTGCAGACCGCTCGAGCAAAGGGGGTGCGAGATAAGGACATCCGCCGGAAGCACGCTGTCCCGAACGCCCTCCTCCCCACGTTCACGCTGGCCTTCTACAGCGTGGGCTTCATCCTCGGGGGAGCCGTCTTGATCGAGCAGGTGTTCTCGTATCCGGGTCTCGGCCAGCTCACGTACCAAGCGATCGACCGGAACGATTACCCGGTCATCCAGGCCGTGTTCCTCCTTTCGAGTACGACCGTGATCCTGTTCAACCTGCTCGCCGACATCCTGTACGGCTACCTCGACCCGCGGGTGAAGGACGCGTGACGTGATCGAGAGGCCACGCCAACCCTCCGGGGCCGTGGTAGCCGAGGCGGTCCTCCCGCCGGCACCGCCCCGAGACCCTCGCAAGATCTCGTGGGCCCGCCGGCGACGAGCGATGAGGGGCTTCTGGCGCGTCTACAGCAGGAACAAGATGGGGATGGTCGGACTCGTCCTGCTCGGGTTCTTCATGTTCGTGGCCTTCGCGGCGCCGCTCATGGTCTCGCCGGAGGACCTGAAGCCGGCGACCGCCCCGGGCATCGCGTTCGAACCTCCCTCGACCCGGTTTCCCCTCGGTACCGACGACTTCGGGAGGTCGGTGCTGGACCTGGTGATCTACGGTTCCAGGATCTCCCTGTTGGTCGGCTTCGCGGCGACCGTGATGACGATGGTCGTGGGCGCGGGCGTCGGCATCGCCGGCGGGTACTACGGCGGACGCACGGACACCGCGCTGAACGCCTTGACCAACTGGTTCCTCGTGATCCCTTGGATCCCACTGGCGATCGTCCTAGCGTCGATCCTCGGGCGATCGCTCTTCAACACGGTCCTCGTGATCGGGTTGACGTCGTGGGCGAGCACCGCCCGCCTCGTGCGAGCCGACACGCTCTCGGTGAAGGAGCGGCCGTACGTCGAACGCGCACGTGCCCTGGGGGCCAGCAACTGGCACCTCGTCTCGCGGCACATCCTGCCGAACGTGATGCCCGTCATCTTCGCCAACACCGTGCTGACCGTGGCGCTGTCCATCCTCGCCGAGACCACCCTCGCGTTGCTCGGGCTCGGCGACCCGCTCAGCGTCTCGTGGGGAACCGTGATCTTCGACGCATTCGACAATGGGGCACTCTCCGCTGGTCTCTGGTGGTGGCTGATCCCACCCGGCGTGAGCATCTGCCTCGTCACCCTGGCCTTCACGATGTGCGGTTACGCCTTGGACGAGGTCCTGAACCCGAGGATCCGGGAACGGTGATGGCGTGAGTGTCCTGTCGGTCCGTGACCTGCACGTCACCTACCGGACGAAGGGTGGCGACGTGCCGGCCGTTCGTGGCGTCGATCTGGAGATCGACAGTGGGGACGTGCTCGGCCTAGCCGGCGAGTCGGGCTGCGGCAAGTCGACGATCGCCGGCGCGATCCTCAGGCTCCATTCCGCGAAGACGAAGATCGCGGGCGAGATCCTGCTCGACGGGAAGGACGTCCTCGCGCTCAAGCCCGGTCAGCTGCGAGCCCTTCGATGGACCGGCGCGTCGATCATCTTCCAGGGTGCCCTACACGCGCTCAATCCCGTGCGACGGATCGGAGATCAGATCGCAGAAGCGATCATCGTGCACAAGCTCGCCGGCGAGCGGGAGGCGAGGGTACGAGCAGCGGAACTCCTCGAGGAGGTGGGTCTGCCGGCCCGGCGGATCGATGACTATCCGCACGAGCTCTCGGGCGGACAGAAGCAGCGGGTGATGATCGCGATGGCGCTGGCCTGCAACCCGTCCCTCGTGATCGCCGACGAGCCGACCACCGCACTGGACGTGATGGTGCAGGCGCAGGTGCTCAAGCTCCTGAAGAGCCTTCAGCGCGAGCTCGGCCTCGCGATGCTGTTCATCACCCATGACCTGTCCGTGCTCGCAGAGGTCTCCGATCGGATCGCGATCATGTACTCGGGCAGGATCGTGGAGGAAGGATCCGCCGAGCAGGTCTTCCTCGAGCCGGCGCATCCGTACACGGGGGCGCTCGCGGGCGCCTTCCCGGAGATCGGCGATACACGGTTCCGCGGCAAGCCCTCGGGGCTCGGGGGAGATCCCCCGGATCCCCAGCACATCCCCTCCGGCTGCCCGTTCCACCCGCGATGTCCGGTCGCGATCGAGGCCTGCCCGACGATCGATGTCGACCTCTGGCCCGCCGGCGAGGGGCGACGCGCAGCCTGCATCCATGTCTCGGGCGCCCCGTCACTGTCCGAGGTATCGACATGAGCGATGTCACGCTCGAGATTCGCGGGCAGGTCCTGGGCGAGCCGATCATCGAGGTCCGAGGTCTCGTGGTCAGCTTCGCCGGGCGCACCTCGTTGCTCCAGGGGTTCACGCGGGACAAGGCGTCGGTCGCGACCGCGGTCGACGGAGTCGACCTCACCCTGCACGAGGGAGAGGTCCTCGCCCTCGCCGGGGAATCGGGCTGTGGGAAGACGACGTTGGCTCGCGCCATCATGGGATTGATCCTGCCGAAGAGGGGTCGGATCACGTTCCGGGGCAAGCCACTCGGACGGAAGCTCCGCGCGTACCGCCGTGAAGTCCAGATGGTGTTCCAGGACCCGACGGCGTCTCTCAATCCTCGCCAGACGATCTACGAGAGCGTCGCCGAGGGCCTCCGGATCCACCGCATCCATCAGGGCCCGAACGGAGAGACGGAGGAGGAGCTGGTGGCGTGGGCGCTCTCACGGGTCGGCATGCGCCCGCCGGAGCGCTTCTATCTGTTGTTCCCCCATGAGCTTTCTGGCGGGCAGCGTCAGCGAGTCGTGATCGCCGGAGCGCTCGTCCTCGATCCGAAGGTCATCATCGCGGACGAGCCCGTGTCCAATCTCGACGCCTCCGTTCGCGGCGAGATCCTCCAGCTCCTACTGAAGCTCCGCGACGAGCTTCGGCTCTCGATCCTGATCGTCACGCACGATCTCGGGCTCGCGTGGACCGTGGCCGACCGCGTCGCCGTGATGTATCTGGGGAGGATCGTGGAGGTCGGCCCGGCCGAAGAAGTATTGCTGCGACCACGCCATCCGTACACGAAGGCCTTGCTCGACGTCGTGCCTGAGGCCGGGGGGATCGATCGGCCGATCCTCCAGGGCGAGCCGCCGGACCCGACGAGGATCCCGCCCGGCTGCCGGTTCCATCCACGGTGCCCGGTGGTGGCGTCGGGGGAGGCGGCGAGGCTCGGGATCGAAGAGCGATGCCGCGGGGAGGATCTAGGGCTGGAAGAGCTCGCCGCCGGCCATCTCGCTGCCTGTTACGAGGCGTGGCTGAAGAGCGAGTTGGTCACATCTCCCCGGCCTGAGCCGTAGGCCGGTCGGGATCCCCGGACGGCCGGTCCATAGACTCCGCTCGAAGGGGTTCCTCTTCCTGCACCTCTGGCTCGGACGGCTGATCGCCGTTGCCTTTCAGGACACCAAGTATCGCCTCCATCTCGGAGTCGGGCAGCCGCTGGTCGGGGTGCATCCCCGTGGCACGCGCGGATGCCAGCAAGGTCCTGAGGTTGGACTCGGCCATCTCGACTCGGTGCTCCAGTTCACGGGCACGTTCCGCGAGCCCTCTTGCACGCCGCTCTGCCTCTGCCCGCATCTCCCTGTTCTGACGGGCTTCCTCCCGGGACGTCTTGAGCTGGGCGCGGAGCTGGGACACCTCCTGGCCTAGCTCGACCAATCGATCCACGGTCGCCCTGCCCAGGTCCGAGTACGCCAGGCCGCCACGACGGGCGGCGCCCGCATCCTCGGGCGGCTTTCGGGAACGTCTACTCCTGCGCTCGATCGTCTCCCGTTCGCCCTCGGCGACACGGGTCTCGTCCAGGAGGCGGTACGACCCCCCTGCCGGCTCCAAGCGGCGCCGCGCGACAAGAGCCCTGACTGCGCGAGCGATGGACAATGGATCGGGGAAGCCCAGTTCCCTGCCAAGCTCCGCAGGAGTGGCTTCCAGCAGTTCCCCCTTCTCGGTGCGCTCCGCAACGGCGGCGAGGAATGCATTGACGCGCTCGAGGCTCTGCTCGTTCACAGACGGATTCTCCCTGATTGTCATGGCCGCGCGCCAGTTGTGCGCAAACGCACCGAGGATGAGGGCTGGCAGGTGAGGCAGGGTAGGCTCCGCCGCGTGGATGCCCTTCCTCTTTCCGGTATCCGCGTCCTGGATCTCTCCAGGGTGCTGGCGGGGCCGCTCGCGACCCAGATCCTGGGCGACCTGGGCGCTGACGTCGTCAAGATCGAGCGTCCTGAAGAAGGCGACGATACCCGCCATTGGGGCCCTCCCTTCGTTGGATCGGACGCCGCTTACTACCTCTCGCTCAACAGGAACAAGCGCTCGGTCACGGTCGACCTCAAGACGGAGGAGGGGATCGATGCGGTCCGAAGGCTGGCAAGTGGATCCGATGTCTTGATCGAGAACTTCCGGCCGGGCCTCATGGCCGAGCTGGGACTGGCGCCCGGAGACCTTCGTCGAGCAACTCCGAGCCTGATCACGTGCTCGCTGAGGGCGTTCAATGATGAGGTGCCAGACGCGGCGCGTCGTCCCGGCTACGACATCATGGTCCAGGCGCTGTCCGGACTCATGAGCGTCACCGGCGAGCCGGGCGGAGAACCGGTGAAGGCAGGCGTGGCGCTCCTGGACGTCATCACGGGCTTGCAGGCAGCGATCGGCATACTCGCGGCCCTCCACGAGCGTGACCGAACCGGTCGCGGACGGGACGTGAGCGTGTCGCTGTTCGACGCCAGCGCCGCCGCGATGGTGAATCAGGCTGCCAATCACCTGATCGGTGGGATCGTGGCAGGACCGATGGGCACGGCCCACCCCAACATCTGTCCTTACCAGGCATTCCACGCTTCGGACCGGCCGTTCATCCTCGCCGCGGGGAACGACAGGCTGTTCCGGCGAACGTGCGAAGTGGTCGGGCACACCGAGTGGGCCGACGATCCGCGCTTCGTGACGAACCAAGACCGCGTCCGTCATCGGGACGACCTGGTCTCGCTCTTCGGTGAGTCCTTCGCATCGAAGACCGCGGCCGAGTGGATCGAGCAGCTCGAAGCAGCTTCCGTTCCTTGCGCCCCGATCCGAGCGATGGACGAGGTCTTCGCCTCGCCCGAAGGTGGTGCGCTCGTCGAGTCGGTGACCGACCCTGCACGGGGAACGACGCTCCGCCTCGTCCGGAATCCCATCCGATTCGACGGCCGGTTCCTGGGTACGAGGCGGGCTCCGCCGCTCCTCGGCGAGCACACCGACGAGATCATGCGCGAGACGTGACGGCGATCGAACGATGGCGGGAGGAACTCGAGCGCTGGGCGATCCCGCCCGAGATCGTCGCCGCCGCTCCGGAGTCCCCGTACGGTTTCCCCACGGAACTCTTCCGCACCAGGGGTGAGCAGGCGACCGGGCAGGGGGATCCAACGCCGACCATCACGCGAGCGCTCGAGGGACTTCCCGACGGCGGCCGCTTGCTCGACGTCGGTTGCGGAGGAGGTGCCAGCTCTCTCCCCCTCGCCGGCCGCGCGGGCGTGCTGGTCGGCGTCGACGCGCAGGAGGACATGCTGGACGGCTTCCTGGCGAACGCCCGCGCGGCCGGCGTCGACGCCGAAGCCGTGCACGGGCGATGGCCCGACGTCGCCGACCGGGTCGCCCCTGTGGACGTTGCGGTGGCCGGGCACGTCCTTTACAACGTGGCCGATCTCGAACCGTTCGCGCGGGGTCTCGCGACCGTCGCTCGGAGCCTCGTCGTCTGCGAACTCACCGAGCGTCACCCTCTCCACTGGATGAACGACCTCTGGCTCCGGTTCCACAACGTCGAGCGCCCCGATGGTCCCGGCGCCGCGGGTGCGCTGGAGGCGCTCGCGGAGCTCGGTCACGACGCCCGTATGGAGCTTTGGTCGGCGCCGGCGCGAGGAGGAGGCTTCGATCGGAGGACCGATGCCGTCGCGCTCATCCGACGGCGCCTCTGCCTTGACTCGAGCCACGACGACGAGGTGAGCGACGCGCTCGACTCCCGACTGGTGAAGCGCGATGGACTCTGGAGCGCGGGGCCATCGGATCGGCGGCTTGCGACGATCTGGTTCTCCTCTAACCCTGGAGCCGGATCCTCGTGATGGACTCGTAGATCTCCTCCACGGGATCCTCGATCCGCTTCGCGCTGCTCGCTTCGGCGCCCGCTCGCTCGGAGAT
>Ga0299907_10001250_pt1 | contig 14331 bp, 11 predicted proteins | sample RVTome_16_FD_198680 | JGI IMG/M metagenome (GOLD analysis project Ga0299907, IMG submission 198680) | Soil microbial communities from uranium-contaminated site in the Upper Colorado River Basin, Wyoming, United States - RVT152D67 (version 2) ... | reverse complement strand
CGTGAAACGGGTTCTTTCGTCCTCGTTGACGAGTCGAGCAACGTCACCCTGGGAGCCGGGATGATCACCGGTGAGGGAACGTGAGCGAGAACTTGGTCTGGCATCGCGGGTCGGTGACGCCGGCGGACCGGGTGGAGGCGACCGGCGGCACGGGCCTGACCGTGTGGATGACGGGTCTATCTGGCAGCGGCAAGTCGACAATCGCCTACTCGGCCGAGGAGATGCTGATACGAGCGGGCCGGGCCGCCTACGTCCTGGACGGGGACAACCTGCGTCACGGTCTCAATTCCGATCTCGGGTTCGGGGCTGCGGACCGCAGCGAGAACGTGAGACGCGTGGGCGAGGTGGCCCGGCTCATGGCCGATGCCGGACTCGTGGTGTTGGTTCCTGTGATCTCGCCGTTCGCCTCAGACAGGAAGATGGTTCGAGAGGCACATGAGCAGGCGAGCCTGGCCTTCATCGAGGTGTTCGTGGATGCTCCGTTGGAGGTGTGCGAGCAGCGAGATCCCAAGGGTCTCTACGCCCGTGCCCGTGCCGGTGAGATCAGCGACATGACCGGGTTGGACTCACCTTATGAGCCACCTGAGAACCCTGATTTGCGGCTCGATTCCGACGGATCGTCACCTGAGGAGCTGGCCACCCGGGTAGTCCAGGCGGTCGACACCAGGTCATGACCACAACGACTTCACCGGCGTATTACGCCCGGCGATTCAACGACTACATGTCCGAGCTGTGGCGGAGGCGGGACTTCGTCTGGTTCCTCGCACGGGGCAACATCAAGGCTCGCAACGCCTCCACATTCCTCGGCCTGGTGTGGTGGGTCCTTAATCCGCTCCTGCTCGGCCTGGTCTATTTCTTCATCTTCGGGATCATCTTCCCCACCGAACGGGACATCGCATACCTGCTTTCTGGCATCTTCGTATTCCACTTCAGCAGCCAGGCAATGAGCGGAGGAGCCAACTCGATCTTGCAGAACTCCAAGCTGCTGGTGAACATCAGGTTCCCTCGTCTGATCCTTCCGATCGCGTTTCTGTTGGAGGCCACCTTTGGATTTCTTGCCTCATTGGTCGTCTTCTACTTGATCGTCATTCCGTTCGGTTCACCGCTGCCTGGGGTCGAGTTCCTCTTACTCGGGCTGGTCCTGCCACTCCAAATCCTGTTCAACATCGGTCTTGCCGCGGCCACCGCCCGTCTGGCGGTCCCCTTCCGAGACATCAACAATCTGATCCCCTACCTCAATCGCATTTGGCTCTACACGTCGCCGATCATCTGGCCGTTGGCCAGATTGGAAGCACTGTCGGAGACGTCTCAGAGCCTCCTCCGACTGAATCCGATGTTTCCCATCATTGCGGTGTATCGGACGGCCCTGCTGGGTTACCCGCTGGAGCAGGCTGACTTAGTCGCCATGGTGGCCTGGTGCGTCGTGGTCGGTGTAGTTGGGATCGCCATGTTCATCAAGTACGAGGGGCGGATGGTGAGATACCTGTGAGCCTTCCGGCGATCAAGGTCGAGAACGTATCGGTCCGGTTCCGCCCATTCGTCGATCGCCGTCCCACTTTGCGCCGTTCCCTGGCCACGTTCCGTCACAAAGAGACGCAGCTGGTCGAAGCCCTGAAGGGGGTCTCGTTCGAAGTACAGAAGGGGGAGGCCTTCGGGATAGTCGGCCAGAACGGTGCGGGGAAGAGCACCCTGTTGCGTTGCATAGCCCGGACTCTTCGACCCGACGAGGGCAGAATCGTGGTCCGTGGCCGCATGTCCACCCTCCTCCAGCTTGGCGTGGGGTTCAACGCCGAGCTCTCCGGGAGCCGCAACATCTACCTCGGCGGGCTGGTAGCCGGCCTGAACAAGAAACAGGTCGACGAGCGATACGACGACATCGTCGCTTACTCCGAGCTTGGTGATGCCATCTACCGACCGATGAAGACCTACTCGTCGGGGATGTTCTCAAGGCTCGCCTTCGCCGTGGCTATGCATCTGGACCCGGAGATTCTCCTCCTCGACGAGGTCCTCGCCGTTGGTGACGAGGGCTTCAAGGAAAAGAGCATGGCCACCATGCACGAGCTCCTCAGTCGTTCGGGAAGCATCGTCTTCGTCAGCCACGCGGTGAGACAGCTGGCCGAATTCTGTGACCGAGCCGCGTGGCTAGACCGGGGCGAACTCGTCGCCATCGGCGACTCCGAAGATGTCGTCGATCAATACCGGGCCGAGGTGAGAAAACGTCGGCAGGAGATGCGAGCCCAAGGGATCGGGTGAGCATTCCTCCCGGGGATGCCCCGCCCGAGCCGTCGACACCAGAAGACGATGCTGCCGCGGCTCCACAGGAGCCCAGCTTCGACTCCGAGCTGACCAGGATCATCGAAGAGTTCCGGGTCATCCGTGCCGACCTGACCGCCCGACTTGATGACCAGATCGCTCGCTCCCGGGACCTGAAACGAGCCCTGAACCAGGCGGAACGCAAGATCGAGTCGATCTACGACAGCAAGACATGGGCGGCGGGCAAAGCCTTGCGCCGGCTGGCTCGCCCGTTATCTCCTGTGAAGGAGGTGAAACCGGCGTCGCCGTCTCCTGCAACTCAGATGACCCCCGCGAGTGCCTTCGTCGAAGCGTCGCCTCCCGCGGAGCCGCATCCGCTCTGGAAGGAGTATCAGGCTGAGATCGCACACCCCCTCGAGCCTGCCGATGTCGGAGCCGTCTTCATGGTCTCGACGACCAGTTTTGGCGAAGGTCGCGGCGACTTGTTCGTGGCAACGGGACTCGGACGGTACCTCCGTCGTCGCCGATTCAGCGTCGGCTATCTCGACGAGGGAAACTGGTACCAGTCATCGCCCGACGCGCGGTGGGTGGTGGCCATGATGCCTGCGTTCCGACCCTCCAGGTCCGCCCCGGGCCCAAAGATCGTTGGCTGGGCACGGAACGAGTTCATGAACTGGCTCACCCATCCCGAGCTGGATCGGTTCGATGCCATCCTATGTTCTTCCAACGCGGCTGCGGCTGAGCTCGAGCGGCTTTTTGCCGGACCCATCCACGTCTTTCCCATTGGGGTCGACATCGAGCTGTTCCAGGCGAATCAGGGTGGTTCAGAGCATCGGAACGGCGTGGTGTCGACCGTGAATCAGTGGGGGAGGGAGCGAGACGTCTATCGCGCCCTCCGGTGCATGCCGATTAACTTCCCCTTGAGGATCCATGGCCAGTCGGCTGGGCTCCCGTTGGATCTGGCACACTATGACCAGGGGCCCGTACATTTCTTCGAGCTCCCCAAGGTCTATTGGGGCGCCCGGATCGTGTTGGACGACTTCAATCGAACCACTGTGGGATGGGGCGCAGTGAACAGCCGGGTGCTCGAGTCGATCGCCGCTGGTGCCCTCCCGGTGACGAACTCAGACCGTGGGCTCGACTCGCTGGGCTTGTCGGACGTGCCGAGCTACAGCGCCCCAGAGGAGTTGAACCCACTCGTCGATCGCCTGCTGGGCGATCCCGACAGCACCGAGGCACTCGTCGGGAAGCTGGGCGCGGTGGTCAGAGAGCGGCATACATTCGAGGAGAGGGCCGCGGACCTCGCGGCGGTCCTCAAGGGGCTCGCCCGATGAGGACAGGGTCCGTGACGCGACCGGAGAAGGCTCCGGCTGTGGCCACGATGCGGACCTGTGACATGATGCTGTCATGACGGCCACCGTCGAGCAATCACGGCCTCCTGCGACCACTTCCTGGTGGGTCGAACATCGATATCTGCTCGCCATCGGCGGGATCACACTGTTGGGCGCGCTCGTCCGGATCGTCGGTCTGGGTAGCGAGCCGTTCTGGCTGGACGAGGCCCACACTGCCAACTTCACGACATTGACGCTGGGTGAGCTCTGGTCATTCGACCCTGTCTACAACCGGGCCAATCCTCCGGGCTACATCGTGCTCATGAAGGCATGGGCACAGATCAGCCGCTCCGAGGAATGGTTCCGAGCGTCATCGGTGATCGCTGGGGTCATCACCATTCCCCTGCTCTATCTCATATGTGCGCGGATGGGTAATCGGCGTGCCGGAATCGTGGCCGCCCTGGTGCTAGCGCTGGCCGGTTATCAAGTGCGATACAGCCAGGAGGCACGCGCATACGCGATCCTGACCATGCTCGTCGGGATCGTGATCCTTGCCGTGGTCCAGCTGGTGACGCAACCCGACGGCGATGTCGCTCAGCAAGTACGCAGGCGGGTGAAGGAGCAGAAAGTGAGCGGGCAAGGCCTGCGTCGCCCAATCACGTGGACCGACGTTGCCTGGCCCGCCTACGGCCTGGCAGCCGGCCTCGCACTCCATATGCACAACACCAGTTTGACGATTCCTCTCGCGGCCAGCCTCGGAGTGAGCGTCTGGTGGCTGAACGCCAGGCCCAAGCCGCCACGTTTCATTCGCAATTGGGTGCTCGCCAACCTCCTCGCTATCGCAGTCTGGGCACCATGGATCCCTGGCTTCCTGAAGCAACTGGAGCGGGTGAGCAATAGCTTCTGGGCGACGGGTCCGACATGGGAAACCGCCGTCCGCGACTTCGCCATCCTGGCCAAGGGGGACGTCGGCGAGATGTGGCCCATCGTCAACACGCCTTGGATCGACGCGTTGGTGCTTGGCGGTGTGGCGGTCCTGGTCCTGCTTGGGATCAGCCGAATGGACTCCCGATACCGGCCGGTGATCGTGTCATTCATTGTCGTCCACCCTGTCGTTCAGCTGCTTTACAGCCTGAGGCGGCCCGTGTTTCTGGCGCGCACCCTTATCTGGATATCGTTGGCTGTCCTCGTCGCCATTGGGTTCGCGGTTTCACGCTTGAAAGGCGAGAAGCTCTGGCTGGCGACGGCAGGGCTGTTGGTGGTTCCGGTGCTGGGAACGATCGGCTATCACGTTGCCTTCGAGAAGACGCCATGGGACGAGGCTGCTGCGATCGTTGCTGCCGAGGCCGGTCCGAATGACTTCATCTTCGTCATGTCTCCGAACAACGTCGTCCCCTTCCGCCACTACTTCCGGGAATACAACCTTGGGTTGGACGCGACGCGACTCCCGAACGATCTGCCGAATCGAGAGACGGACGAGACGATCATCAACCAGTCAGATCTCGAGTCACTTCGCAACGTGGCATCGGGTAGCGATCGAGTTTGGTTGGTGCTACGCCGAGCTGTCCAGGTTCCCAACTACGAAGAAGTCGATCCGTTCCTTCGGTCCTTGGCGCGTGACTTCGAAGTCCACGATCTTGGGGACATGGCAGTCGTCGAATACCAGATGAACTGACACTTCCTAATTCGACAATCTCGGGATCTCATCATCGAGGACGCGGTTTCGGACGAACGGCGCCCCGGTCGCTATTGTGGCCACCATTACACCCAGGGTCATTACAACCAGGATTGCAGTCGGATCATCGTCCACGGCGTAACCAGCACCGATTGTGAGCAACGTCACTGGGATCCAGGCGACCAACGTGCGGCTGGCTCTTCCTAGTGCAAGGAGCGCCACGGAGCTGAGCAAGGCACCAGTGGCGAGAATGGTCAGTGCGGCGGCCAGAGCGTGGTCGATCGGCTCGAGAATCCCCCCAGCTGCGAAGATCGGTGTGATAACCAGTTCGCCGAGCGCCCAACCGGACGCTGCAGCGAGCAGGCTCATCACAAGAAGCCAAAGACCGGCCCGTCGTGAGGCGGTGGCGATCCTGGACTGGTCCATACCGGGGAGATCCTGAGCGAAGCGTCGGGTGATTGCCGGGAGGGCGCCCAGCACGAGCTGGTAGGGGGCGCGGTAGACGGCCAACGCGATGAAAAGGGCGGACACCAATTCAGACCTCGCTCCAGAGGCTGCGAGCACCGTAGGTGCCGCCACCAGAATCAAGTGATCGGAGATCCCGGCTACCGACGCTGCCACTGGCAAGAGACGCTCTTTCGGCAGCGAATCTCCAACGCCTTCGGCGCGGAGAGTGGAGATCCTTCCGCGCAGGCCCAGTAGGGCAACTCCATACCCAGCAAGGAGAGCAACTGCGTACCATGTGGCAGCGGCGTTGATGATCCCGAGGATCATTGCGGCACCAGCCCTCACGAGGTTCTCACCCCCGACGACGGCGGCGAGTTGTGTGGGAGAGCCATGGACGGCGAGCCATCCTCTGGCCTTTCCTGTAAGGAAGGCGCCGATCGGGATGAGGGTGCCGACCAGGGGCCAGAACGGACTCTCGTCGCCGAAGATTCTGACCCGGTGGATCCACAGGAGGGGCACCGCCAGGGCTAGGAGCAGGATTAGGGGTAGCAACTCGGCCGATCGAGAAATTGAGCGCTGACCCTCCGTCATCTCGCGTCGCACAGTGACGATTTGAGTCGAAAACGTCACCACCGCTGCCGCGATCGCCCATACGGTCCAGAGCTGTGAGATGGGTCGGAAGCCTTCAAGCCCGAGGCTACGGGTTGCGATTACGACAAAAAGGAAGGCGCCCAATCCCGCCAACGCCGACCCGGCAAGGATGACCCAGCGACTCCTCCTAAGGGTGGGCGACCACATTTTGGACACGCTCGGATGCTATTCAACCTGATGTATCCGGCCCCGTGACCAAGCCGCGTTCTCCACTCAGGGCCCGTTATGCGAGACTGTGACGCACAGGCCAGCTTTCGATTGCCGGGGTTGAGATGACGAACATCTCAGTGGTGGTGCCGGTGTACTCCGGCGAGGACTACCTACAGGAGTTGACGACGCGGCTCGATATAGTCCGGGAGGACTGGACCGAGCGTTTCGAAACCGTGCGTTTGCACGAGGTGATCTTCGTCGACGATGGAAGCATTGACGGCTCCTCCGAGGTGCTGGCGGTTCTCGCAGCAAGCCTCGAGTGGGTCCAGGTAGTGACCCTCTCCAAGAACTTTGGACAGCATCCGGCCACGAGTGCAGGGATTCTCCATTCGAGCGGGGACTGGGTGGCCACCATCGACGAAGACCTTCAGCACAGCCCTGAGGACATCGAAACCATGCTGCTCGCCGCGGCGACGGCCAATGCAGATGTCGTCTACGGCGAGTCGTTAGGACCCATACACGGATCATGGCGTGATTCGATATCGCGTTTCTACAAGCGGCTTCTTGCCACGATCACAGGCAACCCCGTGATCATGAACTTCTCGAGCTTCCGGGTCTGTCGTGGTCCGGTGGCGCGGGCCGCAGCCAGTGTCTCGGGTCACGAAACGTACCTCGATGTGGCGCTCACTTGGTTCACGGATCGATTCGTCTCCCATCGGCTCGCGATGGTCGATAGCCGCTACCGGGCGTCCGGCAGAAGTGGTTATTCCTTCTTCAAGCTCCTCGGCCACGCCCGCCGATTGCTCATCTCATCCCATACGCGGATTGGTCGACTCGGCGTGGCGATCGGGGTGGCCGCCGTCCTTTTCGCTCTCATCATGACCACACGTGTGATCGTGAGCCGCCTCGGGGGCATGGAGGCGATCTACGTGCCCGGATACGCGTCACTGATGGTAGCGATACTCGTATTCGGGGGAATCCTCGCTCTGCTGCTCGTCGGCGTCACCGAGTACCTGCTGAATATCGCCCTGCACACTCAGGGTAAGCCAACCTATTTCGCTATCGATCGAAGTGGTGACGAGCGATTGGCCAAGGACCTCCAAGCTGGTGTCCGCATTACTTGACGATCCGCGATCCGTCGACGGCGGCGCGGTCCTGCTCCTGGGCTCGGGCGTCATTGCGTCGGCCGTTGCTGCGTCCTTGAAGCAGCGCGGCCACACGAGGATTAAGCCCGTCGCGATCCCCTGGGAGTCGAACAAGCGAACAAGGGCACTCCGTGATGCCATGAGCGAATTGCCGTTGATTCCCGGTGCCCGGAATGCGTTGATATGGGCGGCAGGCCGGGCGGGTTTCTCCGCTGACGAGCAGTCATGCAACAACGAACTGTTGGCATTCAAGGACACTGTCGACGCAGTCGCGATGATTGCCGCAGAACCGGGCGGGACGCCGATCTCCCTTCATCTGGTGAGCTCGGCGGGTGGCCTGTTCGAAGGTCTGGCCCGCGTTTCTGTTGATTCGCCGGTAACCCCGCGGAGGCCCTATGGGTACCTGAAGCGACGACAAGAGGAGATGGCCCTGCAGATGGCGGACCGTATCCCGGTATCCATCTATAGGGTGAGCTCGGTGTACAGCTGCCCGAGACCGGGCCAACGGGTTGGATTAGTCGGTGAATTGCTACGGAATGGCCTCGATCGTCGTCCTAGTGCCATCTACGGCGCGATGGACACCCTCCGCGACTACGTTGGCAGTTCGGAAGTCGGACGCCATATCGCGGGGGGCGTCCTTGACTTAGACGGATCAGCTTCGGGAGTCGAGATGGTCGTCTCCGGTCGACCGACCGCGATTGGAGCGGTCATCGAGATCGTGCAACGCCTGCTCCGCCGTCGGCTTTTGGTCTCCTTCGAGGATGCGTGGAACGCCCGTGATATAACCTTCGATCCTGCGATCAGGGCGCGCGGCTTCGGTGCGGAGGACCTGCGAGTGGGTATTTCGAGGTCGTTGTTCGAACTCTTGACAGGTCGTTGAGATCATGCGCGTCCAGTTGAGTCACGCCGTGCCGACAGGGCTTCCCAGAGCTGCCGCGTAGACCGGGGAAGGTTGACCGGGATATCGGTGTCGAAGTGTTTGAGGTCGGGGACAAATCGGGCTCGAAGCGCCGAGGTTAGGTCTGAGGTTGGCGCAGAGACGCCCAAGAAACGAGCCAGCCCCTCGAGTTCGTTGCCGGGAGACTCGCTCGCAAGCACGTCGAAATCGACGTAGTGGACCCTGTGATGGTTTAAAGCGAGGAGCGATCTGGCGTGGTAATCCCAGAACCGGTAGGAGACCCACAGTGGGACTCGCTGACGACGCTTCAAAGAGTGGGCGACCTGATCGGGCCGACGGAGGCTCACGACGACATCTTGGACGTGGGGATGCCAGGCGGGGAGTGTCAGGGCAAAGCGTGGGTCCTTCACGAAGATGCCACCGAGACCTTCGGCGGTCCGGTCAATCTCGTTGCGGAGGGCCTCTGCCCGTCGGTCTATCGAGGCGCGCGGAGGCTGTAGGGCGTATCCCATCTGGCTCCGCGTTGAGGCGATTCTTCCTTTCGTGCGCGGAAATCCCGTAATGATCCTGCTGTTCAGATCGATGATGTCGCGCCGCTCGAAGTAGCCCTCTTCGTTCCACTCGTCGGCTGCGTAGAAGGCGTCTTGGTCGCCGAACTCCATACCCAGCGCGTCGAGAGTCATCGCGACAAGTGACGTCCCCGATCGATGTACGCCGGTCACCACCCTCACGACGACCTCGATCCTGATGATGGGCTGAAGTGGAACGGGTTCATCGGTTGTTGAATCGAGGGAGGGAATTGGCGGTGCGCCTCCCTGTCAGCGGAATCGTTCCGAGCGTAGGATGAATGCCGCCACTTGGCCCCGGGTGACGGCGTTGCCAAGGCAGAAGCGGTCGATCTGGGGTGGGTTGCAGCCCAACGTGATTTCCGACTGCCCGACGCTATAGGTCGCACGTTGGACGGCCGATGCTCAATCGTCTCGGAGGAAGTCCCCCGCGCCAGGCGAGAGATCGAACGTGCGGGCGAGGAATGCCGCCATCTGTCCGCGCGTGATCGGATCACTGCCACAGTACGCGTGCTGCTGGCAGCCTTGAGTGATCCCTGCCTCGATACCTCCTGGGCGAAAGCGTCGACACCCTCGCGCCTCTCGGGCATAGTCGCGAACCAGAACAATGTCGGCTTCGATTCAGCAGCCTCGGCCCGGCTATCAACAATCGGAGCCACCCCTCGAAGAGCGCAATAGCCAATATCACTAAGGCGATGGGTCGTGATCTGAGGCTGGCCTTGGGGACGTCCATCACAAGCGATCAGTCATGTCAGCGTCGCGACCTGCCTGGTGGTCGCGCTTCGATATTGTCGAGCGGGGCCGAACAGCGTCACGCGGAGACCCTTGCCTCGACTGCCTCGGCGAGAACCAGCGCCCGTTGTTGGAACGAGAACCGCTCGCGCACTACCGCAGACACCGATCTGACCTCTCTCTGTACACGCGGGTAGTTGAGGAGCAACTCTTCGATGCACGCGACGAATTCATTCTGGTCGCGGTAGTAGAGGATGCCGGTCGGGAACATGGCGTGCAGTTCTTCGTGCCAGTCCGAGACCACGGGGAGTTCACACGCCAGTGCATCAAAGATTCGATTGTTGATGAAACCGTATTCCTTCATATCGTCCCAGTGATCGTTCAGCGTCGCCCTGGATCGACCATAGAGTTGGCCGAGATCCTCGTTGGGGAAATAGTCGCCGACGACAGACTTCCCGGCCGACCAGTCGTTCCAACCGCGTCCCCAGATCTTCAGAGGGATCCCATAGTCGAGCGCCCATACAACGCCAGGCCTTTCGACGTCCCGGGTGTTGCCGATGAAGATGATGTCGGTGCGAGATCCGTCGGCGCCACTGGGAGGCCTGAACTCTTCGAGATCGGTGCACTGGAGGAGGGGCAGGACGGGTGTGTGCAGCTCACTTCCGATGCGGTCGGCCATGGTTCTTGAGGCAACGAAGACCAGGTCGTATGACGCGTACTCAGCGAGGTCGACATCGGCAGGGTGACTGATGTTCCACATGACTCTCAGCGCACCCTTGTGGATATCAGTGGGTGGGAAAGCGTACTTCCCTCGAAGCACCAAGACCACGTCGCAGCTGGCATCCTCGTCCCAGTGCGGGTCGTACTGCGTTTGCACCTCATGTCCAAGCCGCTCCAGGTACTTCGTGAGCGATCGGCCGAAGTGATAATCGCCCCACTTCGTGCGGCGCGAGTCGGACGGCGCAGGATTCTTGATCAACCATCGCATGGTCGTCACCTAACCGTCATCGACGACGGCCGGCAGCTAAGTGGCAGGTTCAATGGATTCCGCGTCGAGATAGGCCCCCCCGGCCCTGATGTGCTCTTGGAACTCCGAGAAGAACTCGGCGAACTCCTTGGCGACGGGGAGCGTGCCTGCGGCCGCAATAGCCTCGCCCATGATGATCTCGAGGTTTCGGCGCACGGCGTTGTACGAGAACTGCCGGAGGTAGACCCGGCGCCCTGCCTCCACCATGTTGTGAGTTGCCTCGCGGTCCTCGAATAGCCCGTCGAGCGCTTCTCGGAGAAGGTCTGTTCGTCCAAACGGGACCTGCCTCACGTACCCCTGTCGGGCCATTTCGCCGAGATCTCCGACGTCGTTGGCTACTACGGGCACCTTCATGGCCAGGGCGTCAGTGAGCTTGAATGGCATCTGATAACGGCTCGCTAGCACGTCTGGATCGAGCCACAGGACGACCCCATCGCTGGCCAGGTTGATCTCCGCCATCTGATTCCTGTCGACGGGGTCGAGGATCGTGACCCGATCGTTGGCGTGGGCACGAAGCTCTTGGAGATCGGGACTTGCTCGCGAGCCGACTACGACCAGTCTGTACCTCGAACCTCTGTCCTGCAGGAGGTCGAGCAGTTGGAAAACGCCCTTATGTCGGCGAACCATTCCGCCGAAGAGGATCACGCGGTCGTCGCGAGAGAAACCCAGCCGGGAACGTATTGCTTCCCTGTCGAGCCGGTCGGGATCGTAGTACGCCTCGTTCTTGGGGTTCCTGACGAAGAAAGCACCGTCTCCAAAGTGCCGGTCCAGTTCCGAGTTGTGGGTAACGCGGATAGGAATCTCAGTGACCAGGCCTTCCATAATCTGTGTCCACAGGTCGCTGTGGGGGTTGAGGAGTTGGGCGTCACTTGGATCCACCTCTGATAGGTGGACGGTCGAGAGCTCAGCGCCACGCCAGGGATGGTTGACGACGGATTCGAGGTCGTTTATCTCAACGACGACGGGTGTGCCGAACTGATAGTTCGCCAAGAGGGCGGCACCGAGGCTGGGAAGCCGCGGTTTCACCGCGTAGATGACGTCGCCAGACAGATTGGCCACCGCTTTTGCCAGGTGCTGATTCCAATCCGGGAACGCCCCACCCGGGAGAAAGAGGGTCTCGAAGTCGGGTTCGGCGTTTGCATAGGGAGGGAATATCGGTTCATCGAAGAACCGGAACCCAACCAACTGCACCTGAGTTTCCGAAGCCATTGCTTCGGCCACGTTGTAGGCCTTCGAGAAATGGTTACGGCAGATGTCCCAGCTGACGACGGTCACTGAGGGCAGATCACGACCGTGCGCCATCGTCAAACCCCTCTCGTAGGTTTGCCCGAGTTTCGATTGGATCAACTGAGGGCTGCTCTTGTCGCGCCGATAGACTTTGGTGATCTGATTCCAGGCATCGCTTCGTCGATAGAGGGTGAGGAATCGATCGACGTAGACCGGATCTCGCAGAAACGAATATCTGAGGATGAGGTCCCAATCCTGCTGACGCACCAAACGCTCATCGAATCCTCCCAAATGGTCGTAGAGCGAGCGTCTGTGCACGAAGCTGTTGAGGTCGATGAAGTTCTTTGTGGTCAGCGATTCGTAGTCGAACGGCCTGGATTCGAAACTCTTGACCCTTAGTTTGCGTTCACTCACCACGAGATCGATGAACTTGCAGTAGGCGGCGTACTGGCCTTTCCCGGGGCCCAGAGCGGTGACCATGTTCTCGAGAAAACGTGGGTGCCAGAGGTTGTCGGAGTCGAGGTAAGCGATGACCTCACCAGTGGCTTCCGACAGACCGAAATTGCGCGCTCTCGCTGCCCCACCCCAGGCCAATTCGGTGTAGTTGATGCGTGGATCGAGGAACCGACCCACCACCTCTGAGGTCCCGTCGGTGCTTCCATCGTCACAGATCAGCAACTCCCAGTTCTCGTATGTTTGCTCGAGAACACTCGTTATGGCTTCGCCTATAAGGGTCGCACGGTCGTGTGTGGGCATGACGATGGACACAAGGGGCAGTTCAGGGCCGGCGTGAGCCGGCTCCTCGTGAGACTCGCTCGCGGTCCAGTCGTCGACGAACTCTGGAGACACGCCTTGCGACACGACATCTCTGATCAACCCGTAGAAGAGTCCAGAACGAAGCGGGGAGCCTTCGAAGATGCGTTCGGCAGCGTCTTCGTCGATGACTGGGGGTTGGGCACTTGCGTCGATCGGTCCCGTACCGGTCAAGGTGGCCTCATCAACACCCGATCGGACCTGGGTTGTGTCGCCGCGACCCCTGACGACGCGAAACATAGGTTTCGCCATACCTGCGATCGCCAAGGCAACGCGAACCGCTCTTCGATTTCTCAGTCGGATTAGATCCGTCTCGCGACGGAGGCGAGCGGTTGTTTCCCTCTCGAGGCTCCTTTGGAGCTTTGAGGCCTGCTGTCCCAGTACGCGGCGTTCCTCGTGATGTTGGACAACGGACTCGCGATACCATTTCTCGGCTTCTTTAGCCTGTTCTTCGGCGCGGATCGCTTTTTCTTCGGCGGCAGTTTTCGCCTTTATGGCGTCGCGCAGCTCTCGATCTGCTTCGCTCAACCGTTTGCGGCGATCCTCGGCTACTTCGCGAAGCTCATGGACTTTCCTCTCTTCGCGCAACATGCGACGCTGGGTTTTGCTCACCTGCTCGAGACGCCCAATCCGGTCTGCTTCAACCGCCTCGATGACTCTGATCAGGCTCTCCTGCTCGAATAACTTCGTGACTGCTTCATGCACCTGAGGACGTGAGTTGGAGTCGAGGACGATCCCCAGACCGTGGAGGCCCGGGAGGACGTGGAGCATCACGGCACCGTTCTGGTTAGCAATGAAGTCCTCGATTGCTGTGAGCACGCCATTTCGCGGGGTGCCCTCGTGGATTGCGTTCTCGAGATGGTCGTTGAATCCGTGGTCGGCCAGGCCTCTGTGGCCGAACTCAATGCCCCCCTTGCGATGTGGATGTCGGAATGCATTCGGGATTGTCTCGGGGTCGTAGTACAGGTCTCGCCGCCCGTAGGGCCAGCCCACATCGTGCAATACCGTCGTCGGAAATGGCTGGTTCGACGAACGAGCTGACTTACTCAACATCTCAAGCTCGTGGAAGATGGTGTACCAGTTGTGGTCGCCATCGATGCACGCGAAGTCCACTGGTCCTATGTCGACTAAGGCATTCAGCGACAGGTCACGATGGAGACGCAACGTTTCGGGCCATCGGGCGAGCCACTCCGCCACGTCGTATTTTGGCAACGGGTCCACAGAGTGGAGGACCGCCTCGTGGTCTTGACACCACTGGGCGAGGAGTTCCGTTCCGAAGCCGCGATCGCTGCCGATTTCGACCACCGCCGATGGTCCGACGACTTCAAGGAGGGGGCGTATTATCGGTTCAAAGAAGCGATGCATGAGTTAGGGCGGGATGGACTGGGATTATTGCATTCTAAAGTCCGCATTACT
>Ga0299907_10001249_pt1 | contig 14337 bp, 7 predicted proteins | sample RVTome_16_FD_198680 | JGI IMG/M metagenome (GOLD analysis project Ga0299907, IMG submission 198680) | Soil microbial communities from uranium-contaminated site in the Upper Colorado River Basin, Wyoming, United States - RVT152D67 (version 2) ... | reverse complement strand
TCGGTGTAAGGGACGATCCCGGTCAAGACCCCTGAGACCGCCATGTATAACAGGGTGCAGATCGCGAGCGAGCCGATGATCCCGATGGGCAGGTCCCGTGCCGGGTTCTCGCATTCCTCCGCGGCCGTCGATACCGCGTCGAAGCCGATGTAGGCGAAGAAGATCGTGGCCGCGCCGGTCAAGACCCCCTGAAAACCGAAGTGGGTATTCCCGTTCGCGTCGGTGACCTCGGCGGGGATATAGGGGCTCCAGTTCGAGGGCTCCAGATGGCCGATGGCGACGGCGAGGAACAGGAGGATCGCCGCGACCTTGACCAGCACCATGACGGCGTTGAACTGGGCGCTGACTTTGGCGCCTCGGGCGAGGAGCAGGCCGAGCGCGCCGACGATGACAAACGCCGGCAGGTTCACGATGCCCCCCGCGGCCTCCCAGGGCCCGTGCAGCAGGTACTCCGGCAGGCCGGCGCCGAATAGCGCCTGAAGGCCATTGTTGAAATAGCCCGACCAGCCGACCGCGACGGTCGAGATCGCGACCGTGTATTCGAGGATCAGCATCCAGCCGATCACCCAGGCCGGGAACTCGCCCAGGCCCGCATAGCCATAGGCGTAGGCCGAGCCCGCGCCGCCGACGGTCGAGGCCAGCTCGGCGTAGGCCAGCGCCGCACAGGCGCAGGCGATGCCGGCGATGACGAAGGACAGCGTGATGGCCGGCCCGGCCTCCGTGGCCGCGGCGCGACCGGTCAGGACGAAGATCCCGGCGCCGATGATGGCGCCCACCCCGAGGAGCGTCAGGTCGAAGGCGGTGAGACAGCGTTTGAGGTCACTCTTATTGATGTCCTCCGCTGTTACGTTCTTGGTTCGAAATAGCTGGTTCATCAAGCTCCCCCCGACTCATGCCCCGCCCTTCGGAAATAATAAAAGACCAAGCCCCATCGTCCCCGCCTGCAAGGCGCGGCGTGCGCCACTATACCAGCAGGGCTCGTGGGGGGGACGACCTACCGGCCTCACTCGGTCTCGTAGCCGAGATGGGTCCCGAGCCAGCGCTCGATGGTCTTGACGTCCATGCCCTTGCGGCGGGCGTAGTTGTGGACCTGGTCCTCATTGATCTTCCCGACGCCGAAATAGCGGGACTGGGGATGCGAGAAATACCATCCACTCACCGCCGCGGTCGGGACCATGGCGAGGCCCTCGGTCAGCGTAATGCCGGTGTTCTTCTCGACATCGAGCAACTCCCATAACACCAGCTTCTCGGTGTGGTCCGGACAGGCCGGATAGCCTGGGGCCGGCCGGATCCCCTGATAGCGTTCCTCGATGAGCGCCTCATGATCGAGGCGTTCCTCGCGCGCGTAGCCCCACAGCTCGGTCCGCACCCGCTGGTGCAGGCGCTCGGCCAGGGCCTCGACGAGGCGGTCGGCCAGGGCCTTGACCAGGATGGCGTTGTAGTCGTCGTGCTCTGCTTCGAAGCGCGCCACGAGCGCATCGACCCCTATCCCCGCGGTCACGGCGAAGGCCCCGACATAGTCCGGTACATCGCTCTCCTTGGGAGCCACGAAGTCGGCGAGCGCGAGGTTCGGCTGTCCCGGCGGGCGCTTCTGTTGCTGCCGGAGCGTGTGGATCACGGTCAGCTCACCGGCCCGAGTCTCGTCGGTGTAGACCTCGATGTCGTCGTCGCCGATGGTGTTCGCGGGGAAGATGCCTATCACCCCCCGCGCCCGGAGCGTACGCTCGGCGACGATCCGATCGAGCATCTCCAACGCTTCCTCGTAGAGCTTGCGGGCGCTTTCGCCCACCACCGGATCGTCGAGGATGCGGGGAAAGCGCCCGGCCAGCTCCCAGGCGATGAAGAACGGCGTCCAGTCGATGCAATCCCGAAGCTCCGCGAGTGGATAGTCCTCGAAGACCTGGATGCCGAACCTGCGGGGCACGGGCGGGCGGTACTCGCGCCAATCGAGCGCGGGCTTGTTAGCGCGCGCCTCGGTGAGGCTCAGCCACTCGGTACGCGCCTGGCGACCCTTGTGGCGCTCGCGGACCTCGGCGTACTCAGCCCGCACCTGCTCGACGAAGGCGCCGCGCAGATCCGCGCTCACGAGCCGGCCCACCACGCCCACGGCGCGCGAGGCGTCCTTTACGTGTACGGTGGGATGCCGGTACTGGGGCGCGATCTTGACCGCGGTGTGGGTGCGCGACGTCGTCGCCCCGCCGATCAGGAGCGGCAACTGGTATCCCTGACGCTGCATCTCCTTGGCGACATCGACCATCTCGTCCAGCGACGGGGTGATGAGGCCGGAGAGCCCGATCATGTCCGCCTCCTCGCGGCGGGCGGTCTCGAGGATGGTTTCGCAAGGGACCATGACGCCGAGATCGATGACCTCGAAGTTGTTGCACTGGAGCACGACGCCCACGATGTTCTTGCCGATGTCGTGGACGTCGCCCTTGACCGTGGCCATCACGATCTTGCCGTTCTTGCGCGCCGGGCCGCCCCCCTCGCGCTGGGCCTCGATAAAGGGCACGAGATAGGCGACCGACTTCTTCATCACCCGCGCGCTCTTGACCACCTGCGGTAGGAACATCTTGCCCGACCCGAACAGATCGCCGACCACGTTCATGCCTGCCATGAGCGGGCCCTCGATGACCTCGATAGGCCTCGGGTACTTTTGGCGCGCCTCTTCGGTATCCGACTCGATGTGATCGGTGATGCCCTTGACGAGCGCGTGGATGAGACGCTGCTCGACATCCTGGTCGCGCCACTCGTCCATGGCCTTCTTTTCGCGGACCTCGCCCGTGACGCTATCGGCGAACTCGACCAGGCGCTCGGTGGCGTCGGAGCGGCGGTTCAGCAGCACGTCCTCGATCCGTTCGAGCAGGTCCTTCTCGATCTCCTGATAAATCCCGAGCTGCCCGGCATTTACGATCCCCATGTCCATGCCCGCCTTGATGCCGTGGTAGAGAAACGCCGCGTGCATCGCCTCGCGAACCGGGTTGTTGCCGCGAAACGAGAACGAGACGTTGCTGAGCCCGCCGCTCACGAGCGCATGGGGGAGATGGTGTTTGATCTCGCGCGCCGCCTCGAAGAAGGCGAGCGCATAATCGTTGTGCTCCTCCATGCCGGTCGCGACCGTCAGGATGTTGGGGTCGAAGATGATGTCCTCGGGCGGTAGGCCGACCTTGCTCGTGAGGATCTCGTAGGAGCGCTTGCAGATCTCGAGCTTGCGCGCGGTGGTGTCTGCTTGTCCCTTCTCGTCGAAGGCCATGACCACGGCCGCAGCCCCGTAGCGGCGTACCAGCCGCGCGTGCTCGATGAACCTGGCCTCGCCCTCCTTGAGACTGATGGAATTGACGACGCCCTTGCCCTGGAGGCAGCGTAGCCCCGCCTCGATGACGCTCCACTTGGAGGAATCGATCATGAAGGGGACGCGGCTGATGTCGGGCTCGGAGGCGATGAGATTGACGAAGCGGGGCATCAGGTCTTCGGCGTCCAGGAGCCCCTCGTCCATGCAGATGTCGATCATCTGGGCGCCGTTCTCGACCTGCTGTTTGGCGATCTCGAGCGCCGCCTCCAGGTCCCCGGCCCGTACCAGCGCCGCGAACTTGGGTGAGCCGGCAACGTTAGTGCGCTCACCGATGTTGATGAAGTTGGTGTCCGGGGTGATCGCGAGCGGCTCGAGACCGCTCAAGCGGCAATAGCGGGGGAGATCGGGGATCGGCCGCGGCGGCAGGTCACGCACGGCCTCGGCGATCGCCCGGATATGCGCGGGGGTCGTGCCGCAGCATCCGCCGACGATGTTCAGGAAGCCGCTCTCGGCGAACTCGCGGATGAGCCCGGCCATGTACTCGGGCGTGTCGTCGTACTGGCCGAACTCATTCGGGAGCCCCGCGTTCGGGTGGACGCTCACGCAGGCCGGGGCGCACGCGGAAAGGTCCTTCACGTAGGGCCGCAGCTCTTTGGCGCCGAGCGCGCAGTTGAGGCCGACGCAGACGGGACGGGCGTGCGCCACCGAGTTCCAGAAGGCCTCGGTGGTCTGACCGGTGAGCGTGCGCCCGCTTTGATCGGTGATGGTCCCCGAGATCATGATGGGCAGCCTCTCGCCCCGTTGCTCGAAGTACTCATCTATAGCGAAGAGCGCGGCCTTCGCGTTCAAGGTGTCGAAGATGGTCTCGACCAGGAGCAGGTCCGCGCCGCCGTCGATGAGCCCTCGCACCGCCAGCGTGTAGGCATCGACGAGCTCCGTGAAGGTGACGCTGCGGAACCCGGGGTTATTGACATCGGGGGAGATCGAGGCCGTCCGATTGGTGGGCCCGAGCACCCCGGCCACGAATCGTGGCTTTCGCGCGTCCTTGTCCTCAAACTCGTCGGCGACGGCGCGCGCGAGCCGGGCGCCTTCGAGGTTCAGATCATAGGCCAGGTCCTGCATCTCGTAGTCTGCCATGGCGACGACGGTCGAGTTGAAGGTGTTGGTTTCGAGAATATCGGCGCCGGCCGCGAGGTAGGCGCGGTGGATCTCGGCGATGATCTCGGGCCGGGAGAGGCACAGGAGGTCGTTGTTGCCCTTGAGCGGGCGCGGGTGGTCTCTGAAACGCTCACCCCGGTAGTCGGATTCCGTGAGGCCATAGCACTGGATCATGGTCCCCATGGCCCCATCGAGGATCAGGATGCGTTCTTCGAGGAGCGGCGTGAGCCGATCGGCTCGCGGAGTGGTTTCCGTCATCGCGGGAAGCCGATCAGGCCGTGGGGGGTCATGGCAAAGGATTATTGGCAGTCGGTGCGTAAAAACAAGAGGGGCGATCGCTCGATCGCCCCTCTCGGATCCCAGGCAGGGTCCAGACCGTGCTGGTCCAGTAACCTGCTAGCTCAATACCCTGCTAATTCAATACATTATGTCCCCGCCCGCGCATGCAAGTCCGGTACACGGACTGGAAGTCTCGCTCCGAGCCGAGCCCTTGTTGTGTGCCGCCGCCGATCCCACCCGCCGCCGCGCCGATGGCAGCCCCCTTACCCGGGTTCCCGGCCGCGGCGCCGATCGCGGCGCCCGCCGCAGCCCCGAGCAGGCCGCCCACCACGGTGCCGGTTACGGCGCTCTGCGCGGTGCCGCCCGAGGCCTGGAGGGCGAGCTGCCGGCAACCGGCCTGATCCGCCGAAATGTATTGCGCCCGCGGGTCCCCATAGGTGTCCACGGTCGGGCTCCAGCCCGACTGGGAGGCGCATGCGCCCAAGAACATCGGCGCGACCAGCAGCATCGATTTCATGATAGCCGTACCCTGTTTCGCCATTGTGATAACCCCGTATTGGAACGCCTCAGCGGGCGTCGTGTGCGTTAGAGTTTGGTTCAGGCGGGAGGTTTCATCCCGGCCCGTCACATCGGCGCGGAGGGGCCTAGCCTTGAACCAACAGCATCTGCAGGTCTATGAGCGCGGCGTTGGCGCGCGAGATGTAGGACGTCATCACCAGGGAATGGTTCGCAAGGGGCCCGAAGCCGGTTCCGTTCAGGATCACCGGGCTCCACACCGGGCTCTGGGCCTGCTCGAGCTCTCGAATGACCTGGCGGAGGCTGACCTCGGCGTTCTTGTCCCGCAACACCGGTTCGAAATCGATCGCCGCCGCGCGCAGGAAGTGCAGAATGGCCCATGTCGCGCCTCTGGCATCATAGAAGACATCGTCGAGGTGTAACCACGGGGTCCTGGCCGCCAAATGCCGGATCGACTCCGTGACGGTTTTCTTGGCATCAGCGGGGTGCCCCGCGCTCACGGGTTCGGATCCCGCGCCGACACTGGCGCCCAGCCGCTGCGAAAGGTCTCCGAGGCGCGTTCCGACGAGCCGGAGCCATTCCCGAAGGTTATCCGCACGGGCGTAAAACTCGGCGCCGCGGGCGGGGTCCTGGAGCCTCGCGAGGTAGCGCTTCAGGCGATCCAGGCCGACCCGGTACTCGCCCTCGGTGGCGGGGATCTGCCAGGAATAGGGGTCGAAGTGAAAGCGCGGATCGACGTGGGAGAGATCGGCGTCCTCCGACGATTGTGACTGGGAGCGGCTCAGATCGTTGCGCAGCACCCGGGCCAGGTCCCGGATCTGCTGCAAGACACCTTGCTCCCAGTTCGGGATGTTGTCCATCCACACCGCGGGCGGCATCATGTCATTGGAGAGATAACCACCCGGCTTGTCGAGCAAGACCGTGACGACATGGATGAGCGTCGCGGTCATCACCGAGCCCGGCACCAGCTTGGACGCGTCGCCGCCCGCCATCTCGGTAGCGACGGTGTTGACCTTGAAGAGGTCCGGCTCGGAATCCCAGAAAAACCCCAGGGCCGCGATGCCGACGATCGCGATGACGAAAGGGGACGGCAGGAGCAGGACCCAAAACCAACTCCGCTTCGCGGGGAAGTGGTCGGCGGTTCTGCTGAAGATCCGGGCCATGAGTGGAGTCGTGCAAGGATTGGAGCTTAGTGTACGTGATTCCGCTCCGGCGCGCACCCTGGGACATAGATTCCAGGGCGCGTGGTTGGCTAGCCGGCCCTTGGAACGGCAGCGCCTGTCGGGCCAAGCTCGTAGGCTAGTTGCCCCTGGGGCCTTCAGAGACGCACGGCCTTGTATGGTGCCACTCGGACAGTCGGCAGACACATCTTGACGATGGGGCTGTAGAATCTCCGTTCCCCTAGGTGAAATCGACCTGCGCCACCATGACCGACTTTTCAGACCTCGAGCCCCCCGAGCACCTGCGTAGCGTATTACAGAGTGCGCTGGCGGAGGGTGATTTCGCGCGCGTTCGCGCCGGCCTGTCGGACCTGCACCCTGCCGAGATCGCGGATCTACTGGAATCGCTGCCGAGCGAGCGGCGCGCCGAGGTATGGACTCTGATCCCATCGGAACGCCAGGGCGAGATCCTATCCCATGCCCAGGACGCGGTGCGTGCGAGCCTGCTCGAGCACATGGACGCGGCCCAACTCACGGCCGTCACGGAAGCGCTCGAGACCGACGATGCGGCCGACCTTCTCCAAGGCCTTTCGGAAACGCTTGCAGAGCGCGTGTTGCGTTCCATGCACGAGCAGAATCGCGCGCGGATCGCCTCGGTATTGTCCTACCCCGAAGACACGGCCGGTGGTCTCATGAACGTCGACACCATCACCGTGCGCAGCGACGTTCACCTGGACGCCGTAGTGCGTTATCTACGCTGGCGCGCCGATCTCCCGGATAAGACCGACAGCCTGATGGTCGTGGATCGGGACAATCGATATCAAGGTGTGTTACCGCTCACCACCCTCCTGACCCACGGCCCGGAACGCACCGTCGGAGAGGTGACGCAAGCGCTGGAGGCCATCCCGGCCCATCTTCCGGCATCCGAGGTGGCCAAGCGCTTCGAGCAGCATGACCTCTTATCGGCGCCGGTGGTGGATACCCAGGGCAGATTGGTCGGGCGGATCACGATCGACGATGTGGTGGACGTGATCCGCGAGCAAGGCGATCACTCGCTCATGAGCCTCGCGGGTCTGGACGAAGAGGACGACATGTTCGCGCCGATCACGGTCACCGCCCCACGGCGCGCGCTGTGGCTCGGGGTCAACCTGGTCACGGCGCTGCTGGCCGCCTGGGTGATCGGCCATTTCGAAGCGACCATCGAAAAGATCGTGGCGCTCGCGATCCTGATGCCGGTGGTCGCGAGCATGGGCGGGATCGCGGGTAGCCAGACGCTCACGATCGTGATCCGCGGGTTGGCGCTCGGTCAGGTCGGACGCGACAATTCCCGCGCGCTCTTGCGCAAAGAGATCGCCGTCGGGATCTGCAACGGGATCGTCTGGGCGAGCGTCGTCGGCCTGATCGCCGCCAATTGGTTCAAGGACGCAGGGCTAGGTGCCGTCATCGCCATCGCGCTCATCACCAACCTGCTCGCGGGCGCGCTGGCGGGTACCCTGATCCCGTTGACGCTCAAACGCCTCGGCATTGACCCGGCGCTGGCCGGCGGGCTTTTCCTGACCACCGTTACCGATGTGGTCGGGTTTACCGCCTTCCTCGGCCTCGCGACGCTGTTCCTGATCTGACGGCCGCCTCGAAGAGCGCGCGACCCCCTTCCCCCCATGAATAAAATAGCTTGGGGGGCCCGAATCTTCGGCGATCCCCTACCCCTATGACAGCGAAAGGCCGTGACAGGGATAGGGGATAATTAGGACTCCTATCTCCTATCGAGAGCCGCTAACGCTTCGCCGTATTGGCCGCGACCCGCAGTTCATCGGCGCTCTTCCCGCTGGATAGGGCGTCTTTAAACCACAACGGCTGGCGCCCAGTCCCCGCCCAGGTCTGCGACGAGTCTTTCGGATTGATGTACTTGGGCGGCCGTTTGGCGGTCCGGCCGGTGGGTTTCCGAGTCGTTCTCCGTGGGCTCTTTTTGCCGGCGAGATCGCCGATCGACATTCCCACGGAGGCCGCCAGCTCGCGTATCTTGGCGAGCACCCGTTTCGTGTCCCCCGAGCTCCGCCGCTTCATCTCCGTGTCGAGGCGCTTGGACAGGCTCGCAAGCTCCGTGGGGGAGAGTTTCGCTACGTTCACTTTCTCAGCCATAGTATCCTCGTGTTCAAGGGTTGTCTTGGTGTTCAAGGGACGTTCACTTCGGAAAAGAGGTCCCCGATAAAGAGTGTAGCATTAGTTAATGGTACTTTACCACATCCCGTCACAAGATCTTTGCAATGGGTTCCCCCGACCGTCGACGAGACATTTCCAACCGCGGGGATGCGGGATACTCTGGAAACCCGTCCCTAACCCGCCCGCGGACCATTCTCCGTCCGGCGTCTGCGCCGGCCCAGCGAGGACCAGGCGTCATCCGGCCCCCGGCCCAATCCGAAGGCGCGCCGCGCGGTGCGGGGCTCGGTTAGAATGGGCGAAAAACCGCAAGCCCCGCGCCCGTCGTAAGACGTCCGAGGGAAGACCGCCCGATCTCCGCGTCCTACGGTCCTGGATCCTCTCCGGTCCCCCGTGCCGCGGCTCCGGTGGCGTTCGGGCCTCCTCGTCTTTCCATGGATCCGAGCCCCCTTCCCCGGCATTTCCCCGGCCCGGGCGGAGAAACGCACGAGCACTGAGATCCACCCCGACCGACTGCAAAGGACGACCGACAGGATGAGAAAACGCCAGTTCGACGGGATCCGTTTCGTCTTGTTCCTCATGGTGTTCGCCACCCACTACGCGAGCGATCCGCTGGAGGTGGGCTACCTCGGGTATGCCTTGCCGGTGTTCTTCGTGATGAGCGGGTTCCTGATCACGAACGTCCTACTGTCCACCGATCACCCGCGGCTCCTCAAACGCCTGGAGGTGTTCTACGTCCGCAGGATCCTGAGGATCTGCCCGGCGTACTACCTCGTAGTGCTCCTATTGATGACGATGGGGCTTGTGAGCTATCCGCTCGCTTACCTCGGGTACGTGCTGAACATCAAACTGTTCGTCGCGAGCCTGGGCCCGTTCGCGGAGTTTCAGCAGTGGTTCATGGAGGCGTGGAGGCGGCAGTCCGTGCACCTGTGGTCATTGAGTGTCGAGGAGCAGTTCTACATTGTCTACCCGTTGCTCTTGTACCTGACGTCGGTCCGCTGGCGGACGGCGATGCTGGTCACTGTCCTCTTCATGAGCATCGCCGCGCGCGTGTGGCTCATGGCGCGTTACCCACGGTCGTTCTATGGGACGCTCTTGCCCGTATGCGCCGAGTATTTCGTGTGGGGGTGCCTGTTCTCATGGCTCGATAGCCGGCGCCGATTGACATGGCTGTGGCCGCCGTGGGCGCTCTGGGTCGGGCTCTTTTTCGTGGTCCTCCTGGTCGCGATCGAGTTCCACTTCGGGCAGAGCGGCTTCTTGCAGTTCTCCGTATCCAACTATCAGACACCGATCGCGGCCGCGATGGGGTTCTTCATCTGGGGGCTGTGGTCGCTAGACGAGACTCATATCGTGGCACGGGCGCTCAGCTTCAGGCCATTCGTCTATTTCGGGGAGATGAGCTATACCCTGTACCTGGTGCACTTGATCGCCTGGGACCTGTTCTCCGCCACGGGGATCGTCCTGCCGTTCTCCCCGGAGACCAATGGCCTGATCGGCGGCTTTGCCCTGTCGCTCTTGATGGGCATGGCCATCTGGCACGGGTTCGAGAAACCGATCTACGGTCTCAGGCGCTATCTGCCTTACTCTAAGACCGGCGGCTAGGGACGGGCGGGGCGCGCGCCCGGGTCACGGATCGCGAGCGCCGCGTCGACGGGCCGGTCGCGGGTATACATCAGGTAGCCCACCAGCATCTCGTCGTAGTCCTTGAGACCCCAGCGGACCTCCTTGGACGGATCGGGGTTCAACGGATTCCGATCGGAATTGTCGAAGCCCGCCTCGACGGCGATGCGCGTACCTTTGGGCAGGGCCTTGGGGGTCGCGAGACGGTACACGGTCTGCCAGCCGAACGAATAGTGGGGGACCGAGAGCAAGGCCTCCACATGGCCATCGGGATAGCGGGCCTCATAGCGGAAGTGGCTGCCGCGATAGTGCATGTGCGGGTAGAAGGCGTGCAGGGTCACATCCTCCTTGAATAAGAACTCGGCCTGTTCTCGATGATCGGGCGCCTGTGGGGGGATGCGTATGCGCATGTTGGCGGCACTCGCGACGGCGTATTCGCGCGACGGGGGCCGCTCGTGGAAGTAGAGCGCGAGCCTGGGCCGGTCGCTCTGCGGATGTCCCACGGTGACATAATGGAGCTGGAAGACGAGCGTGGCGCCGGCCGGCAGCAACTGGCCGGAGCCGTCGGGGAAGGGCGTGGCGCTGAATCCGGGGACGTAGGCCGTAAAGAAACCGTTGCGCCCTTCGAGCCACTCGGGCTCTTTGGCCTTCAAACGCTCGGGGTATTGCACGAACACGAACCCGTGGTGCATGAGCCCCGCGTCGCTCGGTTGCAGGTGTGCCGCGCGCACCCAGACGTCCCGGTCGACGGGAGCGGCGATCTTGAGCCAGCGATACGGCAGTACCCCTTGCGCCGGCAGCCTCTGGGTGGGGAGATCGATTACGGCGTCCGGTTCCCCCAGAGGCCAGCCGGTATCGCCCTTGGGGGGGTCTGCGAGCAGGGGATCGGTCTCGCTGGAATGGGGCGCCCCGGCATTTATCCAGTGTACCAGCGTGCGCTTTTCCTCGACCGTCAGAGAGAGGTCCGGTGAGAATACCCCGATCTCGGGATCGGCGTGCCAGGGCGGCATGCGGCGACTCATGATCACCTCGCGTATCATTGCGCTCCACCCCTTGACGGTTTCATAGCGGTCCATGACCCACGGGGCACCGCCGCCCGGCCGGTGGCAAGATACACATTTGGCCCTCAACACCGGCACCACGTCGCCCTCGTAAGAAACGGCGCCGGCCTTGGCGTCCGCCAGGCCTGCTATGAGACAGCCGGCGCCCGCGGGTGCGGAGGCCGCGATCGGATCTCCGTCCAAAAGGGCTTCGATGGCGTCCTTCAAGTACTCGCGCGTCGCACGCGGTCGCTCGCCCTCGAAACCGACCCGATCATCGATCGGGCCGCGATAGCGGACCGTCCAAGTGGCGGGATCGATGAGGATGGCCTCTCCCGTCCGCGTCACTCCGAGGCCTTCCATCACCAGTTGGCTCTCATCCTTGAGGATCGGGATATCGATCCCCAGGCGCTCCGCCTCGGTCTTCAGGGCCGCACGGTCGTCCTGGGGATTGGCATTCAATAGAAAGAAGCTCACGCCCGCCTCGTGGTAGCGGTCGCGCAGCGTCTTGAGGCTCGAGAGGCTGTTCCGAACGACGGAACAGCCCAGGCCATGGCTATAAAGGACGATGGCTTTGGCATGTCCTTCTGCAGAGAGGCGATGGAAGCCACCCTCGGCATCGAGGAGGGCGAAGTCGACGATACGGGGTCCGTCTGCGCGCGGCGGAGGGGTCCGACCATAGAAAAGCCACGCGGTGCACAGGGCGCCCAGGGCCGCGGCGGCGATCAGGAGCATCAAGGTTCGGAGCGGGGTCATCACGGCTATTATCGTTCTTATAGTCGGCCGTATACTGTGCGACCAGGGCGCTCCCAAGGGTATATTAAATAAATAGTCGGCGCCACAAGGGATCGAGACTCCTCCGGTCCACTACCCCAGCACGACCCAGGGACACTCATTTGATCGAGCGCGAGACCACGATTTCCCGTGCCGCCCCGGCGCTGCTCCGCACCCTGTTCCTGCATCACGACGGGATCGTGGTGGGGGCGACGCTGGCGGCCTTGGGGCGATCCGGCATACTGGCGTTATTGCTGCGCGAGGGGCGTGTCGCGATGCACGAGATCCTGCGCGCCTGTCCGGCGAGGCCCGGTTATCTGCACGTGGCGCTGCGCTGCCTTGCGCTCCAAGGCTGGCTCGAACGCGAGGGTGAACCGGCGAGCGACGCCATGGTGTTCTCCGTGACACCGCGCGGGAGGCGCGCTTCGGCCGCCTTCGACGTGTACCGGGAGGCCGCGGCCTTCGTCTATTCCGGCGTTCCCTTCTCCCGTTACCTCTTTGGCGAACCCAGTGTGATCCATACCGGTATGATCCAGGCCGGTGTGATCGAGCGTGAAGGGATCGCCCCCCCCTTCGAACGCTACGCCGAGTTGGTCGACCGGAGCACGCAGGGTTACGGGTTCGCCGGCGAGGAATTCGAGACCATCCGCGCGCATTTGGACGGCATGCTGGCTGGACCCCTGATGATCGCCTTGAAGCAGCGCGGTCTCCTGGCCCATCGCGAATTTCGCCTCTCCGCGGATGGGATGGTGTGGGATCGCCTGCCCGTTGCGCTCGCTTTCCTGCGGCACCTCGGCTGGGTGCGGCGCGACGGAGGCGCTTGGCGCTTTACCGAAAAAGGTAGGGTGGCCTGCGAATTCACGCTGCATTATGGCCTCACCCTCTCCTACCTGCCGCTGTTCTGCCAACTCCCCCGGCTCCTGTCCGATTCGGTGAAGAACATCACTCACCGCGAACGCGGGCAGGACGAGACGCATGTCGAGCGCACCCTCAACGTGCTAGCGAGCGGGGTGGCTCACCGGCGTTACTTCGAGGACGCCGATGCGATCATCCGCGAGGTCTTCAACCGTGCGCCCATCGCCGAGCAACCGCGTTTCGTCGCGGACATGGGCTGCGGGGACGGCGTGTGGCTCGAACGCATCTATAAGATCGTGTCTCGCGACACGCTGCGTGGTCCGCACCTCGACGCTCATCCTCTCATAATGGTGGGCGCGGACTACAACGTGAAGGCCCTCGCCGTCGCGCGCCGGCGTCTCGAGGCCGCGGGCGTGCCGCACATCGCGCTCTTCGGCGATATCACCGATCCGGACGGTTTTGCCGCCGCGCTGCGGGAAGCGGGGCTCGCCATCGAGGACGGCCTGCACATCCGCGCCTTCATCGATCACAACCGCCGCTACACCGAGCCCCGTGAGCAGGCGCTCAAACTCTCTCTTTATCCTCGCCGGGCGATGTCCACCGGGGCCTACGCGGACGAGGAAGGCCGGGCGATCCCGAATGCGTTGCTCGAACAGAACCTCGTGGAGCACCTGAGGCGCTGGGTCCCGTACACCAAGCAGCACGGCATTATCATCATCGAGGCCCACGACGTGCCGCCGGAGATCGCCTGGCGGTACGGCGGCCGCACGCACGCGACGGCCTTCGACACCTACCATGGCTACTCCAACCAGTATCCGGTCGACTTCGACGCCTTCATGAGCCTGGCGGAAGAGGCCGGGCTCCGATCCATCTCTTATCAACACAAGGTCTATCCCTCGCGCCTGCCGTTCGTGGCGATCAGCTTGAATCGCTTCAAGACGTCCGATCCGGGGTGGCTCCAGACGCTCAAGCCGGGCGTCCGACCTAGAACCCTCCCCCTTGGAGGGGGAGGGCAGGGTGGGGGTAGAGCGCCAGGAGGTGCAGAAAAGCCCGAGTCACCCGCATTGGGCATCCCACAGGAGTACCCCGGCTGGCGGCCGGACGGTTCGGAGGACCGGGAGGACGGCGAGGCCCTGCACCGGTTTCTCTATCGAGACGGCGGCATCGAGCACCCGAGGCGCTGGTGCTTCGCCGCCACCGGTGCCCTGGTCGCGGCGATCCTGGATGAGGTCGAGCGGCGCTTGGCCGGGATCGAGTCCGCGCCCCGGACCGGGCGTGCCCTGCGCCTCGTGGACTACGGGACCGGTACCGGGCTCGCGACACTGGAGCTGATCCACGGCCTCGCGGACAAAGGTCTCCTGAAACGCTTCGAGACCCGCGGCATCGCCTTCGAGTTGCTGGTGCTGGACCTGCCCTCGGGCTGGTTCGCCAAGGCCCATGAACTGCTCAAGGGGGTGCCCTTCGTGCGTTTCGAGTCCCTCAAGGATCG
>Ga0299907_10001248_pt1 | contig 14341 bp, 15 predicted proteins | sample RVTome_16_FD_198680 | JGI IMG/M metagenome (GOLD analysis project Ga0299907, IMG submission 198680) | Soil microbial communities from uranium-contaminated site in the Upper Colorado River Basin, Wyoming, United States - RVT152D67 (version 2) ... | reverse complement strand
GACGGCGTGGTCATGGTCGCCCTCACCGTGGACCAGGCCACCGGGCGGCCGGTCTCCGGCCCGGACCTCGTCAGCCGCGGCTTCCTCCACGATCCGGAGGACCCGGTGATGGTCGCCGCGCGCGATCACCTTTTCGAGGCGCTCAGCCAACCGCCTGAGGACGAGCACAGCGCCGAGGCGGGATACCTGAAGACGAAGATCCGCGACACGCTCTCCCGCTTCTTCTTCGAGCGCACGAAGCGACGGCCGATGATCCTGCCGATCGTGCTGGAGGTGTAGCGGTGGCGACCCGGCGAAGGAGCTCGCGGCGTCGCCCCTCACGGTCGCGGCGGCGGCGGACGACGACATTCACGATCCCCGGGCGCCTCGTTCGCGAGGTGCTTGCCCTCGTGCTGGTCATCCTCGCCGTGGTGAGCGTCATCGCACTGTTCGCGCCGGATGCCGGGTTCATCGTGGCGCCCTGGGCGGAGACGCTGTCCTTCCTCCTCGGCTGGGGGATCGCCTTCGCCGCTCCGCTCCTCGCCGGCTTCGCCCTCATGCTGTGGATGAAGTCGATGCAGTCCGAGCGCTGGATGGCGGCCAGCGGCGCGGTGCTCCTGTCGCTGTCCCTGCTCGGCATGTTCCACCTGGTGGCCGGGGGCGGGCGCCGCCTCGTGGACCAGGGCGAAGGCGGCGGCATCCTGGGCTACGGGATGAGCAGCGTCGTGCGCGCGGCTGTGGGCGACGCCGGCGCGTGGATCGTGCTTGTCATCTTCTTCGTGGTCGGGCTGCTGCTCTATTTCAACATGACCATCGGCGACCTCGTGGCGGCGTGGCTCCAGCGCCGCGAGGACCGTGCCGAGCAGGCCGAGGTCGAGGCACGGCGCGACGCGGCGCAGCGCGGGCGGCGCCAGGAAGCCCCCGCGCCGGCGTCCGGCCCCGAACCCGAGGGGAAAGGCCTGCTCGGACGGATGCGGGACGCCCTTTCCGGCGACCAGGACGAGCCACCCCTCATCGTGCGCCGGTCCCGTCCCGATGCCGCCGCCGGTGCGACCGGCGCGGCAGCGACCGCCGCGGCTCGCGCGCTTTCGCGCGAGCCGATCGCGATCTCCGACGAAGAGGGCAACGGGGAGGCGACGGCGCCCGCCGGGGCGGGCGCGTTCTCCGAGGCGGACCTGGAGTCGACCGAGGAGGCGCACCTGGCCGAGGTGGGGGAGCACGAGGCGCGCGACGCAGCGCTCGAGGGCACGACCCGCACCTGGGACCTGCCCGACCTCGCCATCCTCGACGACGCGCCGGCGAGCAGCGCCGCGCAGCTCGACCTCACCGCGAAGGGGCAGCGCATCCGGGAGACGCTGGCCCACTTCGGCATCGGCGTGAAGGTGGCCCGCATCCAGGAGGGGCCGGTTGTGACCCAGTACGCGCTCGACGTGGAGCCGGGCATCAAGCTGAGCCGGATCGAGGGCCTCGCCGACAACCTCGCCCTGGCGCTCGCCGCGCGCTCGATCCGGATCGAGGCGCCCATCCCGGGCGAGCCGTTCGTGGGGATCGAGATCCCGAACAGCGCCTTCGACCTGGTCACGCTGAAGGAGGTGCTCGGGAGCAAGAACTTCGAGGAGGCGGCGACCCGCTCGCAGCTCGCCTTCGCCCTCGGTCAGGACGTCGCCGGTCAGCCGTTCAGCGCCGACCTGTCGAAGATGCCGCACGTCCTCATCGCCGGCGCAACCGGGTCGGGCAAGAGCGTCTGCGTCAACGCGATCATCTGCTCGCTGCTCATGCGCGCCACGCCGGCCGAGGTGAAGCTCATCCTGGTGGACCCGAAGCGCGTGGAGATGGCCCAGTACAAGGGCATCCCGCACCTGCTGACCGAGGTCATCGTCGACACCGAGAAGGCGGTGAACGCGCTGAAGTGGACGGTGGGCACGATGGAGAGCCGCTACCACGAGTTCGCGCAGCGCGGCGTGCGGAATGTCGGCGGCTACAACGAGGCCCTGCGTCCCGGCGAGCCGCGGATGCCGTACATCGTGGTCGTCATCGACGAGCTGGCCGACCTCATGATGGTCTCCGCCTTCGAGGTCGAGGCCACGATCACGCGGATCGCGCAGCTCGCCCGGGCGACCGGCATCCACCTCGTGGTCGCCACCCAGCGCCCATCGGTCCAGGTCATCACCGGGCTCATCAAGGCGAACATCCCCAGCCGGATCGCCTTCGCCATGACCTCGGGCGTGGACTCGCGCACGATCCTCGACACGACGGGGGCGGAGGACCTCCTCGGCCGGGGCGACATGCTCTACCAGCCGATCGACGCCCCGCGCGCGGTACGCCTCCAGGGCGTCCTCGTCACCGACGCCGAGATCGAGGAGGTGGTCCGCCACTGGCGCGGCCAGGGGGGCCCACAGTACCGCGCCGAGATCACCGCGCCGAAGCGGGACGGCAAGGGCGGCGGCCGCCCGGGCGAGGGCGACGAGGACGACGACGCCGACCAGCTGCTCAGCCAGGCGATCGACATCGTGCGCCGCTCGGACAAGGCGTCCGCCTCCCTCCTCCAGCGTCGGCTGCGGGTCGGCTACGCCCGCGCCGCCCGCATCCTCGACCAGATGGAGGACCGCGGCATCGTCGGCCCGGCCGACGGCAGCCGCTTCCGCGAGGTGCTCGTCACGCCGAACGGCTGGGGTGGTGACGTGGCGCCCGACGAGGACGAGCGGTGAGCGAGCCGGAGGGCCACAAGCTCGGGGAGGTCCTGCGCGCCGCGCGCGAGGAGCGCGGCGTTGATCTTGCGCGCGTGGAGCGGGACACGAAGATCCGATCGCGGTACCTCTCCGCGCTCGAGCGTGGCGCATATCGCGATCTGCCGGGGGCGGTCTACACGAAGGGATTCCTCCGCAACTACGGCGGCTACCTCGGCCTCGACACCGAGTACCTCGTCGACCTGTACCGCCTCGAGAGCGCCGCGGCGACCGTGGAGCGCCCCTCGGTGCCGGCGCCGCCCCGGCCCATCACCACTCGGCGGCGCGGCGCGTTCGTCATCACGCCGGGCGCCGTGCTGGCGGCGCTGCTCACCGTGGGCGTGGCGCTCTTCATCGTCTACCTCGTGTCGGAGTTCGTGACGTTCGCCGGCACGCCCGACCTCCGCGTCACGGCTCCGCTCGGCGACGTGAGCGGCTGGGACGCCGACGAGTATGCCTTCGCGGGCGAGACCGAGCCGAACGCGCGGGTCACCGCCGAGACGGCGACGCGCAAGACGGAGGTCACTGCCGACGCCGACGGCAGCTTCGAGATCGTGGTGGCGCTGCGGCCGGGATCGAACGTCGTGACCCTCATCGCCAACGATCCGCTCACCGGGAGGGACAGCGAGCCGGTCACGCGCACGATCCTGGTCGGCGACGCACCCAGCGCGTCGCCCTCGACGCCAGGCGAGATGCTCGCGATCACCGCGCCGGAGGCCGGAGCCACGCTCACCGGACCGGTCGAGATCTCGGGTACGGGCCCGGCGGGCGCGACCATCACCGTCACCGCCCGCGCCACGGCCGCCGCGCCGCCAACGTTCCGCATCATGAACCTGGCCGGACAGGAGGTGCGGCTCCCCGGTGCGCCGCCCGGCGCACCGGAGCCGGCGTCGCTGGAAGTTGCGGCAGACGGTACCTTCAACGCCACGCTGAGCCTGGCGCCAGCCGCCTGGACACTCGCCGTGGCGGTCGACGGCGGCGCGGACGAGCCGATCGCCCGCGAGATCACGGTCCGGGCCGGCGACGGGCTGCGCGGAACGTTGCGGGTGGTGGGGGCCGCCTCGTACCTCGAGATCGACGAGGATGGCGACCCGAAGGCCAACATCTCCGGCCGCGTCGCCGAGGCCGGCAGCCGCATCCAGCTGCGCGCTGACGGGACGCTCCGGATCCGCGTGGGGAACGCGGGCGCGATCCGGCTCGTGATCAACGGAATCAGCCTGGGGTCGATGGGTGGGCAGGGCGACGTCGTGGAATGGCAGGTCCGCCGTCGCTGACGGCGAGCGGCCGACCCATCGGTCAGGCGAAGATAGGGGAGTCATATGGCAGATGCATCGTTTGACGTGGTCAGCGACTTCGACCAGCAGGAGCTGGTGAACGCGCTCGACCAGGTGCGCCGCGAGGTGGCGACGCGCTACGACTTCAAGGGGGCGAAGATCTCGCTCGAGCTCGGCAAGACGGAGATCACGCTCCAGGCCGATGACGAGTACCGCGCCAACGCGGTGAAGGACCTGCTCCAGTCCAAGGCGGTGCGCCGCAACCTGTCGCTGAAGATCTTCGACTGGCGCACCCTCGAGCCGGCGGCCGGGGGCACCGTGCGCCAACACATCGGCCTCAAGCGCGGGCTGACGAGCGAGCAGGCCAAGGAGATCAGCAAGATGATCCGCGAGGCCTTTCCGAAGGTGAAGCCCGCCATCCAGGGCGACGCGGTGCGGGTATCCGGCAAGAGCCGGGACGAGCTCCAGGCGGTCATCGCCCACCTGCGCGGACTCGACTACCCGGTCGCCCTCCAGTTCGAGAACTACCGCTAGGAGCCGATGGACCGATGCTCTCCGCACCCACCGAGGCCGAGCTCGAGCTGGCCGGCGCGCGGCTCGGCGAGTCGCTGCTCGCCGCGGGCTGGAAGCTCGCCACCGCCGAGTCCTCGACCGGCGGGCTCATCGGGCACATCATCACGCTCGTGCCCGGCGCCTCGCGCTACTACGTGGGCGGCGTGATCAGCTACTCGAACCTCGCCAAGGAGGTGGAGCTGGGCGTGCCGCATGAGCTCATCGAGGAGCACGGCGCCGTGTCCGCCGAGGTCGCTCAGGCCATGGCCGACGGCGTCCGGACCCGCTTCGGCGTCGAGCTTGGCGTGGCGGTGACCGGCATCGCCGGGCCGGAGGGCGCGACGCCCGGCAAGCCGGTGGGGACCCACTACCTCGCCGTCGCGCTGCGGGGCCGCCCCGACCGGGTCGAGCACCGCGTCCTGGGCCACGACCGGGAGGGGAACAAGTCGGCCGCCGCGATGGTCGCCATCGAGCTCGCCGCCGACGAGGTCCGAGCCGCGTCCGGGAAGGGATAGCGAACGCGGTGGTGCGCCCGGGCGAGCGGATCCACGTCATCGGCATCGCCGGGTCGGGCGCCGCCGGGGTCGCGCTCCTCGCTCATCACGAAGGCGCGCGGGTCGACGGCTGCGATGCCGACACTCCCTCCCCCTACACGCCGCCGCTCGACGACGCCGGCGTCCCGATCATCGCCGGCCACGACCCGTCGCACCTCGCCGGCGTCGAGCGGGTCGCCATCACGCCCGCCCTGCGGGCGAACCCGGACCTGCCGGAGCTGGTCGCCGCCCGTGAGCGCGGCCTGCCGGTGGTGCCGTGGCAGGTGCTGCTCGGCGAGATGATGGCTGCGCCCGGCCGCGTTGGCCTGGCGGTGACCGGCACCCACGGCAAGTCGACGACCACCGCCCTGCTCGGCCACCTGCTCATCGCCGCCGGCCTGGACCCGACCGTCGAGGTGGGGGCCTTCATCGCGGCCTGGGGGGCATCGGTCCGGCCCGGTGGGGGAGCGCCGTTCGTGGTCGAGGCGGACGAGTTCGGCGACAGCTTCCTCCACTACCATCCGGCCGGCGCCGTCGTCACGAACGTGGAGATGGACCACCCCGACTACTTCGCCGATCGTGAGGCGGTGCTCGCGTCGATGGAGGCATTCGTGCGGGGGATGGGGGAGTCCCCGGCGCTCCAGGGACGGCTGCTGCTCCTTGGCTCGGGGGACGCCGGCACGCGGGACCTGCTGGCACGGCTGGATGGCTGGCAGGGGCGTGTGATCCGCTACGGGCCTGGCGGTGACGTCGTGGCTGAGGAGGTGCGCTTCACCCCGGACGGCACGACGTTCCGGCTTCTCGGTCGGGCCTTTGCCTCGCCGCTGGCCGGCGCGCACAACGTCCTGAACGCCACCGCCGCGCTCGCCCTGGCGCACGAGCTCGGCGCGGATCCGGAGGCGCTGGTTGGAGGCCTGCGCACGTTCGCCGGCGCGGGACGCCGGATGGAGCTCATCGCCGATACTGCCGGCGTGATCGTCTACGACGACTACGGGCACCATCCCACCGAGGTCCGCGCCGCGCTGGCCGCCGCGCGCCAGCGGGTGGGCGATCGTCGGCTGTGGGCCGTCTTCGAGCCGCACATGTACTCCCGCACCGCCCTGCTGCTCGACGAGTTCGCCACCGCCTTCACCGATGCCGACGAGGTCGTCATCGCCGACATCTTCGCCAGCCGCGACACCGCCGAGGCGTTGCGCGCCACCTCCGCCGCCGCGCTGGCCGACGTCGTGGAGCGCAGCTCGGGCGTGCCGACCATCGCAACCGGCGACGTCGACGCCACGGCCGCCTACGTCGCCGAGCACCTCCGCGCCGGCGACGCGGTGCTCGTCATGGGCGCGGGGAAGTCGTATCGCATCGCCCGAGGCCTGGCAGAGGCCCTCGTCGCCGGCGTCCTCGATGCGCCGCGGAGCATGACATGAGCGGGGCCAGGGTCGTCTTCCTGGCGGCGCTGCTCGCGGTTGGCGTCGCCGTGCTCGACCAGGGCCTCGTGCGCCTGGTGGAGGCGTCCGGCGCGCGCAACGAGCCGGCCGCGATCCTCGTCCTGCTCCTCTCGGCGTTCCTGGGCCTGCTCACCGCGGTGCTGGCCCGCGCCATGCGGCTGCCGGGCGCGGTGGCGCCCACCGTCCTCGTCCTCGGCTGGATCGCGGTGCCGCCGCTCGTCGGCGCCATTCCCGGGCAGCCGTTCGAGCTGTTCGCGGGCAACGCCAGCCTCACCGCGACCGAGGCCACGGCGCTCGCCGTGGCGGTCGTCTCGGCGGCGATCACGCTCGCCGTCTCCGGCCGCCCCGACTGAGGGAAGTGTCGCGGCCCGCACCAAGTTGCGTACGCAACTACCTGTGTGGGATGATGCCGGCATGCCAGCCATCACCGTCGACGACATCTCCGCCATCCCGCGTATCCCACAGCCCGACCCGGTCGTTGCTCGCGATCGGCCCGTGAAGAGCGTGAGCCGCGCGCCGCGCGGTTTCGAGGGAGAGGGTTTCCCGGTGCGGCGCGCGTTTCACGGCGTCGACCTGGGGGAGCTGGACCCGTTCGTCCACATGGACCAGATGGGCGAGGTGGAGTACGCGCCGGGCGAGCCGAAGGGCACGCCGTGGCATCCGCACCGCGGATTCGAGACGGTCACCTACATCATGGACGGCACGTTCGAGCACAGCGACTCGAACGGAGGTGGGGGAGTGATCACGAACGGCGACACGCAGTGGATGACCGCCGGTGCCGGCATCCTGCACATCGAGAAGCCGCCGGAGGCCCTCGTCGTGAGCGGCGGCCTCTTCCACGGCGTTCAGCTGTGGGTGAACCTGCCGCGGGCGCGGAAGTGGGCGCCGCCGCGGTACCAGGACATCCGCGCCCGCGAGGTCGCGCTGCTCGCCTCCCACGACGGGGGAGCGCTCGTGCGCGTGATCGCCGGCGACCTCGCCGGCCACTCCGGGCCAGGCGTGACCTACACACCGATGACGATGCTCCATGCCACCCTCAGCCCCGGCGCCGAACTCGTGCTTCCCTGGCGCGCCGACTTCAATGCCCTCGGCTACGTCCTGTCCGGCGACGGCACAGCGGGTGCCGAGCCCGTCCGGATCGGGACCGGTCAGCTCGCCGTGTTCGGGCACGGCGCTCAGCTCCGGCTGGCGGCCGCCGCCCGGCAGGAGAGCCGCAGCCCAAACCTCGACGTGCTGGTGCTCGGCGGGCAGCCCATCCGCGAGCCGGTGGCCTGGATGGGACCGTTCGTCATGAACACCCGCGCCGAGGTCGTCCAGGCCTTCGAGGACTACCAGGCCGGGCGCCTCGGCAGCGTCCCTGCCGTCCACGGCGCTCCGACGACGCTGACCGAGTCCGGTCCCAGCCGGTCCGCCTGAGCCGATGGCGGAGCACCGCCACGCGTGGACCTACGGCGACGTCATGCTCGTCGACGGACGGCCGGTGCTGCTCCAGCGCTGCCCGTGCGGCGCGGATCGTTCGATCCGCGCCTTCGAACGGTCGTGGCAGCCACCGCCGATAGATCCTGTGACCGAACCCCACGAGGAGGAGCGCCTCCGCCTCTCGTAGCCTGCCCGCGGTGCCGTACTGTACGGCGGTTCGGGGCATCCAACCGCGAGAGAGGCAGCAGATGACCGTCACCCAGCGCGCCGCGGAGACCGGTTTCGACATGGCGCTCGTCCAGCGTGGGGCCCGGCTCCGCCGGACCCCATATTTCGAGGCCACCCAGCGCCACGGAGCGCAGGGCTACACCGTGTACAACCACATGCTCTTCCCGATCCGCTTCGACAGCTTCGAGGCCGAGTTTGACGCGCTGCTCAACGCCGTCACCGTGTGGGACGTGTCGGTGGAGCGATGTCTCGAGATCTCCGGCCCGGACGGGGCCCGCTTCGCGCAGCTGCTGACCCCGCGAGACCTCGGGAAGTGCGCGGTCGGTCAGGGCAAGTACGTCCTCATCTGCGACGCGGACGGCGGCATCATCAACGACCCGGTGATGACCCGCATGGACGAGAACACGTTCTGGTTCGCGCTCGCCTCGTCCGATGCCCTCCTCTTCGCCCGCGGGCTGCGCCACGCCTATCCCGACCTTGACGTCACGATCCGCGAGGTGGACGTCTCGCCGATGCAGATCCAGGGACCGAAGTCGCGCGACCTCATGCGCGACCTGGTGGGGGAGGGGATCGGTGAGCTGAAGTACTACTGGTGGACCCGCGCCGAGGTGCGCGGCATCCCGGTGGTCATCACCCGCACCGGCTGGACTTCGGAGGTCGGCTACGAGATCTACCTGCTCGACTCGTCGCGTGGGACGGAGCTCTGGGACGCCGTCATGGCGGCGGGGGAGCCGTACGGCGTGCGACCCACCGGACCGTCGGACATCCGCCGCATCGAGGGCGCCATCTTCAACTGGGGCGCCGACATGACGTACGACAACAACCCGATCGAGATGGGCCTCGAGCGCCTCGTGGGCTGGAAGCTGGACGACGACGCCTCCATCTCGCTGCCGGCGCTGCGCCGCATCCGCGAGGCGGGCGTCAGCCGCCGCATCGTGGGCGTCGAGATCGACGGCGACCCGTTCCCGGCGCTGAACTTCACGAAGTGGCCAGCGTATCGCGCGGACGGCGGCGAGCCGGTCGGCAAGGTGACGTCGGCGATCTGGTCGCCGCGGCTCGAGCGGAACATCGGCTACTGCTGGGTGCCGGTCGAGATGGCGGAGCCCGGCACGCGGCTGCAGATCGAGACCGAGTGGGGGAGCCGGGACGCGACGGTCGTGCCGATGCCGTTCGTCGACCCGGAGAAGCGCATCCCGGTCTCCTAGGATGGCGCGCCAGGCGCTGGAGCCGGAGCATCGGGCCGCGCTGGCGAGGCTGCTCGAGCGGCCCAAGCTCGAGGTCCTGCCGCTGGCCAGCCTCGAGCCCGAGCTCGCCCACCTGGCGCCGGGCGCGACGTTGACGGTGACGTCGTCACCGAGCAAGGGCATCGAGGCCAGCGTCGCGCTCGCCTCTCGGCTCCGCGCTGCCGGATTCGGGGTGGTCATCCACCTTGCCGCCCGCATGGTCCGCGACGATGCGCACCTGCGCGTGCTCCTGGACCAGCTCTCGGGAGCGGGCGTGGAACGCGCCTTCGTCGTCGGTGGCGATGCGGCGTCGGTGGGGGACTTCCCGGACGGCCTGTCCCTGCTGCGGCGGATGGCCGACGACGGGCACCCCTTCCAGGAGATCGGCGTGCCCGGCTACCCGCAGGGGCACCCGAAGGTGCCCGACGAACGACTGTTGGCCGATCTGATGGCGAAGGCGGCGTTGGCGGACTACGTCACGACCCAGATCTGCTTCGACGCGGCCGCCACCCGGCATTGGATCGCCGAACGACGTGCCGCCGGCCTCGCCCTGCCCGTGCACGTGGGGATACCCGGTGCAGTCGAGGTCGCTCGGCTCCTTCGCGTGAGCGCCCGGATCGGCGTCGCCGATGCCGGCCGCTTCGTCTCTCGCCACGCGGGGCTGCTCTGGCGCTTCCTCCGCCCTCGCGGCTACGAGCCGAGCACGCTGCTGGAGGCGCTGGCCCCGACGCTCGCCGATCCCGAGGCCGGCGTTGAGGCGCTGCACGTCTACACGTTCAACCAGTTGCGGCGCACGGAGCTCTGGCGGACCGACTACCTCACCCGACTTCGGGGCTGACCCGGACCGCTTGCTGCGTCACGTCGTCCTGGCGAAGTCAGCCGCCAGGCGTTCGGCGAAGTGTGCGCGCGCCTGGTCGACGTCAGCGCCATCGGTGACGAGGAGGATCACCGCCATCCCCACGCCGTCCCGCACGCCGATCCAGCGCAGGACCGGGGTCGGGCCGCATTGGTACGTGGCCAGAATCCCGTCGGTCCCGTCGACGGCCAGTGTCTCCTGTTCGGAAGCCTCCTCAGCGCAATCGTGCCACTCGGCGGCCAGCTCGGCCACAAGCGCCTCGAAGTCCTCAACACCTGCCGTGGTCGGATGGCCGAACGCGAAGAGGTGGCCATCGGCCGTGCGAACGTAGTCGGTGTACTCGTTGCCATGGTCGACGCGGCTCGTGCCATCCCACATCGTGTCGGCGGGACGCCACTTGGATTCCAGCTCATCGGGTGGCCACGCCATCGCATAGGGATAGACGACGGACGCCAGGCTGCCCGAGGCAGCCTGGCTGGCAGCCGTGATGGGACGACGCAGAAGGTGGGCTCATTCCAGTAGGCTGGGTGCCCGATGACCCTCGTGACGGCGATCCTGCGCTCCGAGGCATTGGCGGCCTTCGTGGGCGGCGTGATCCTGTGGCTCGCCAACGACGGCTCGCCGCTGTGGCTGCTGCCCGCGCTGCTGCTGCCGGATGTTTCCGCCGCCGGCTACCTCGTGAACCCGCGCGTTGGCGCCATCACGTACAACCTCGTGCACAACTGGACACTGGCGATCGTGGTGCTGGGCATCGGCTGGTGGCTGGCCAGCGTCCCAGCACTGCTGGCCGGATCGATCGTGCTGGCGCACGTCGGCATGGATCGCGCGCTCGGCTACGGTCTGAAGCTGCCGACGAGCTTCCAGGACACGCATCTGGGGCGGATCGGGCGGCATCGCGACGCCCGAACGGCTGATCCGGAGCAGGCTGGCTAGGCTAAGGTCACATAACATTCATTTGGGGAAGTAAGTTGGGAGCGTCTTGACCGTGACGGGCTGGTAGATGAAGCATGTTGGGCATGTTCGGATGGTTGCGTGGCAGGCTGAGGACCGGTGACGGCGTGCGGGTCACGCAGGGCCCGTACGCCGGGCGCGACGGCGTGGTGTCGGATGTCGGCGCGGATGGCCAGGTCGGCGTCTACATCGACGAGTGCTGCCGGCCCCGTCTTCCGGCGTCGTCCGTCCGGCGGCGGCGTTCGCGGCGTGACGTGGGCCGCGCGGTGCGCGACGCGAAGGAATCGGACGTCGAGGGTGAGATCGCTCGGTCGTCGATGGACGGGCGCGACCTCGGCAGCGGCTTCTGACCTCGCGGAGGACCATCGGTGCTGGTGGGTGGGACCGTTGGGCGGTCGCCCTGAAGTAGGCCCACGCCTAGCCTGCATACATGAAGCGAACGCATCCCGCACTCTGGGGCTTCGGCTGGGCCGGGCTCGTCGTCGGATCGCTCCTGGCCGTCCTCGGCACCGTCGACGGCGGCGAGGTGGCACGCATGGCCGTGGGCTATGGCCTGCTGATGTCCGGCGCGGCGGTGTACCTGCTCGGCGGTCTCGGCGTCCGACGCGCGCTGGCGCGCCGGGCGATGCTCGACCGGGCCCGGGTGCCCGCCATGAGCCGATCCACCGCGCGTACGGCCGCCACCCAGCCCCAGGGCTGACCACACCGCGTCTCCGGGTCACCTGCCCCGATCCAGGGGCGGTGACTCGCGCGTGTCAGCCGGCGGGAACCACGTTTCCCCCGGTGAGCACGAAGCCGATCGGCTCGGTCCGCCCATGGCGGCTCGCGGCCGCCCAGCCGGCGGCAGCCGCGGTCTCGACCGTGAGCGGCAGCGCTCGACCGAGCTGGTCCTGCGCGTCGAGGATCTCCGCCTCGCTGACGAGGACCATGTCGTCCACATGCCGGATCATGAGCTCGAGCGCCTCCGGCACGGGGACGCGCGCGGCGATCCCGTCGGCCACCGTGTCGGCGGTCGGCGTCTCGATCGCCCGACGCTCGCGCCACGACAGGGTCATCGCCGGCGCGGCCTCGGCCTGGACCCCCACGAGGCGCAGTGCGGGCATCCGGTCGGCGAGCCAGGCGCCGACGCCCCCGATGAGCGCCCCGTTGCCGACCGGCACGTAGAGCGCCGCCAGCTCCGGCAGATCGCCGGACACGATGGCGTCGGTGAGCTCGGCGGCCATCGTGCCGGCCCCGATCGCGATCCACGCATCCTCCCCGTCCACGAGGAGGTGCGCGTTGTCGTCTTCGGCGTGCGCCGCGGCCGCCTCGCGGGCCGCGTCGAAGTCCTCCCCCACCAGCCGCACCTCGGCGCCCAGGCGCCGCATGGCCGCCACCTTCGCCGCGCTGGCGTTGGTGGCGGCGTACACGGTGAGCGAGACGCCGTGAGCGCGAGCTGCGTAGGCGACTCCCTGCCCGAAGTTCCCGGCCGAGGCCACGACGAGGCCGCGTCGCTCCCCCACCACGCCTCCGGCGAGGAGCTCGCTCACCGCCAGCCAGGTGCCGCGGCCCTTGAAGCAGCCGATCGGGTTCGCCGTCTCGGCCATCACCACGACCGGGGCACCGTGGAGCGTGGTGAGGGCCTCCGAGACGAACTGGGGCATGTCGCGGAAGGCGGCGGGAATCCGGTGCCGGGCTGCCGCGATGGCGGCGGCGTCGACCGCCGGGGTGGCCACGGGCAGCGTCAGGCGGCCGGCGAACCCGAGCGCGGCCGGCGTCGGGGCGCGGCGTTGCGCACCTCCGCCGCCATCGCCTCGGGCAGGTGCCCCGAGAGGCGGATGCCCGCCGGCGTGTACGCCTCATCCACGTCGCCGGCCACCCTCGCGCGCGAGACGAGCTCCGCGCGGGTGTAGGGCACGACGGCGTCGACACTCACCATGCCGGCGCGCAGCGCTTCGGCGATGCGCTCGAGCAGGCCGGTCAGGCCCTCGCCGCTGGCGGCGCTGACGAAGGTGGCCCGCGGGCTGGCTGGCATCGGCGCCGCTCGCAGGTCGGCGTCGAGCAGGTCGATCTTGTTGAAGACGGTGATGCGCGGCTTCTCCCCCGCGCCAAGCTCGTCGAGCACCGACTGGACCGCCGCCTGCTGACCGATGAAGTCGGGATCGGCGGCGTCCACCACCTCGAGCAGGAGATCGGCCCGGATCACCTCCTCGAGCGTGGCGCGAAAGGCGTCCACGAGATCGTGGGGCAGCTTGTTGATGAAGCCCACCGTGTCGCTCACCACGACGCGTTGGCCGGTCGGCAGGCTGACCGCCCGGCTGGTGGGGTCGAGGGTGGCGAACAGCATGTCGGCGGCGAACACATCGGCTCCGGCGAGCGCGTTGAGCAGCGTCGACTTGCCGGCGTTGGTGTACCCGACCAGGGCAACCGTGGCGACCTCCGCCCGGTCCCGCTGGCGGCTGGCGGTGGCTCGATGGCGGCGCACGTCGCGGAGCTCGGCGCGGACCTTCTTGATCTTCTCGCGGATGATGCGACGGTCCGTCTCGAGCTGGCTCTCACCGGGGCCACGGGTGCCGATGCCGCCGGCGGTGCGCGACAGGTGGGTCCACATCCGCGTCAGGCGCGGCAGGTGGTACTCGAGCGCGGCAAGCTCGACCTGGAGCCGCCCCTCCCGGGTGCGCGCGTGCCGGGCGAAGATGTCGATGATGAGCGCCGAGCGGTCGAGGACCTTGCAGTTCAGCAGCTTCTCGAGGTTGCGCTGCTGGGCCGCGCTCAACTCGTCGTCGACGACGAGCAGGTTGAAGTCATGCACCGCCTTCTCGTCGGCCAGCTCGGTGGCGCGCCCCTTGCCGAAGTACCAGGTCGGATCGGGTGCGGTGCGTCGCTGATGGGCGCTGCCGACGACCACCGCACCGGCGGTCTCGGCCAGCGCCCCAAGCTCGACGAGGCTGCGCGCGACGGGCCAGCGGCCGTCCGTCGGGTCGTCAAGCCCGATGAGGAAGGCCCGCTCTTCTGGCGTGGTGAGGTCGATCATGTGCGAGCGTCCGGGCATCGCCATCCATCCTAGCCGAAGTCGGACGGTGGCCCGGCATCGTGCGCGGAGCGGTACTTTCCGGCTAGTGCGGCAGCGCACCACCATGTGCCATACCTATCCGCACCACGCCGGGGGGCTGGAGGTCCAC
>Ga0299907_10001247_pt1 | contig 14363 bp, 12 predicted proteins | sample RVTome_16_FD_198680 | JGI IMG/M metagenome (GOLD analysis project Ga0299907, IMG submission 198680) | Soil microbial communities from uranium-contaminated site in the Upper Colorado River Basin, Wyoming, United States - RVT152D67 (version 2) ... | reverse complement strand
CCTCGTTCGGGTCGTTCGGTCGCGACGCGTTCGTCTGGGTCGCGATCGAGAAGGGCTACTTCCGGGAGCAGAATCTCTCGGTATCCGTCGTCCCCGGATTCGGTACGGACAATGCCCGCCTCCTGGCGGCGGGCCAGATCGACTACTCGGGGTCGGAGACGATGGGCAACATGATCGGGCGCGTCGTGGGCGACTTTCCCGTCAAGCTCGTCGCCGTCACGAGCCAGGCGACGCAAGCGGCGATCGCGACGCTGACCGAGAGCGGTATCACGACGCCGAGAAGTCTCGAAGGCAAGACACTCGCGGATCTGCCCGCGTCGATCGTGATTCGGTTGTTCCCGCTGTACGCCAAGCGCGCGGGTATCGACGCGTCGAAGGTCAACATCGTCCCGGGCACGCCCCAGACGCTCCCGTCGCTCCTGGCCACCGGACGGGCGGACGCCATCGGTCAGTTCACCGTGGGCAAGCCGTCGCTGGTCGCCGCAGCAGGCGGACGCGCAGTGCGGATGTTCAAGTACTCGCAGTTCCTCAAGGGCCTCCTCGGGAACGGCATCGTCACGACCGACGAGCGGATCAGGACACGGCCGGGCGAGGTGCGGCGCTTCACGAGGGCGATCCTGAAGGGGCTGAACTACGCGGTGGACAACCCCGGAGAAGCGGGCTACATCATGCAGAAGTACGTGCCGATCGCGGATCCCGTGACTGCCGGAAAGGAGCTGCGCATCCTCCGGTCCTTCGTCAAGAACAAGTGCACGCGCCGGCACGGGGTCGGCTACATCGACGTCCAGAAGGTGAAGTCGACGGCCAGCATCGTCCGCAACGCCTTCAAGACGGGCCCGTTCGACTACCGCGAGCTCTACTCGACCGCTTTCGTCAAGACGACCACCTGCACGTCCTGACGTGTCGTGCGGACAGGGCGGTTACCGGACGCCGATCGAACTCGACGCTCGGCGAACCGCCCTGCTCGTGATCGACGTCCAGCACGATTTCTGTCACCGCGACGGCTTCTTCGCCCACTTCGGGTTCGACGTGACGCCGTGCGCCGAGGTCACGGCACGCATCGCACCCGTCGTAGCGAGCGCGCGGCGGCGCGGCATGCAGGTCGTCTGGACGATGAGCACGAACGCGGATCCTCCCGTTCACCGGCTCAAACCTGCGCGGTTCCGATGCCGCGGCGCCGACGAGCGTTCCGCCGATCAGTTCGCCCCGGGCTCTTGGGGATGGCGCATCGTCGAGGAGCTCGAGCCCGAGCCGTCGGAGCTCGTCGTACAGAAACCGAGGTACGACGCGTTCCTCCACACGCAGCTCGAGGACGAGCTCCGGGCGCGCGCGATCTCGACGGTCGTCGTAACGGGAGTGATCACCAACTGCTGCGTCGACACCACCGCCCGAAGCGCCTTCATGCGCGGGCTCGACGTGCTCGTCCTCGAGGATTGCGTTGCAACGTTCGCCGAGGAGCGCGACCTTCACGAGGCCTCGCTCCGGAACCTCGAGCAGCTGTTCGCCGTCGTTGCGGACTCTCGGGTGCTCGGGGAGGCGCTCGTCTGATGACTCCGTCCATCGCGGCCCGGTCGTGACACCCGACGAGCTGGCCGTCTTCCTCGAGGCTCTCGACAGCTGGGCCGGGGAACGCGACGCGCCGATGACGACACTCTCGTACGGCGACCACGACGACCAGCTCCTCGACCTCCATGGTTCCGATGCCGAGGGCGGCCCGCTCGTCATGGTTCTCCACGGGGGATTCTGGCGCGCTCCGTTCACCCGCAGGAGCACGAGGGCGCTCGCCGTGGCTCTCTCGCAGGCCGGCTGGAGATGTGCAAACGTCGAGTACCGGCGCCTCGGCCCTGGCGCATACCGGCCGCTGCTCGACGACGTCAGGCGCGCACGAGAACGGCTTGCCGAGTTCGACAGCGCGATCGCAGTCGGTCATTCGGCCGGGGGCCACCTCGCGCTCTGGCTCGCCGCCGAAGGCCTCGTAGACGCCGCGGTCGCCCTCGGCGGGGTCTGCGATCTCGAGGCCGGCTTCGCCGCCGGCCTCGGCGACGATGCCGTCGCGGAGCTGCTCGGCGGCTCCCCGGTCGAGGTGCCGCAAGCGTACGCCGTCGCCGATCCGGCCGCACGCCTACCGCTCGGACGGCGCCAGGTTCTCGTCCACGGAACCGAGGACGATCGAGTGCCCATCGACCACGCACTGCGCTACGCCGAGCGTGCGACCGTTGCCGGCGACGACTGCGTCGTCGTGGAGCTCGACGCGGGTCACTTCGAGCCGATCGACCCGCGCTCGACGGCGTGGCCGAGCGTCGTCGACGTCCTGTCGTCGCTCGCACGGAAGCTCGTCCGAACGGCGGCACCATGAGCACCGGCCCGGCCATCCCCTTCGACCCCACGACTCCCGAGCAACGCGAGAACCCCTTCGACGTGCTCGAGCGCGCCCGTTCCGAGCAGCCGGTCTTTCACGCGCCGGCCCTGGACCTCTGGGTCGTGACGCGACATGACGACGTGCTGACAGTGCTGAAGGACCACAGGACGTTCTCGTCGGCTGGAGCGCTCAAGTCGTCCTCGATCCCGCATCCACCCGAGGTGCTGGAGGTGCTCGCCGAGGGCTTCCCGGAGATGCCGTACATCATCGAGCTCGACCCGCCGCTGCACAATCGCATCCGCGGCCTCGTCGCGCGGGCGTTCACCCCACGACGGGTCAGCGAGCTGGAGCCGCGGATCACTGAGATCGCCGAGGGCCTGATCGACGAGCTGGCGCCACTCGGCCGCGCCAACATTATCGACGAGTTCTCGTGGCCACTGCCGCTCCGTGTCCTCGGCGAGCTGTTCGGCTTTCCGGAGGACGACCTCGAGCAGATTCACGAGTGGGGGAACGACTGGCTGTTGCTCCAGCAGGAGCGGCCGGTCCCGGAGCAGGTCGAGCACGCGCGTGGACTCGTGCGGCTCCAGCGGTACTGCGTCGCGGCCGTCGAGGACCGGCGCCGCCGGCCCACGAACGACCTGCTCGGAGCGATGGTCGCGGCGAACGAGGAGGCGGACGAGCCCCTCACCTCGGTCGAGATCGCCGGGCTGCCGCTCGACCTCATGGTGGCCGGCCACGTCACGGTCACGCGTGCGATCGGGAGCGGCCTCCACCGCACGTTCACGGAGCCGCGGCTGCGGGACGATCTGCTCGACCCCGAGCTGGCTCCGAAGGCGATAGACGAGATTCTCAGGCTCGAGTCCCCCGCCCAGGGGCTCTTCCGGGTGACGACGAGAGAGGTGGAGCTCGCGGGCGCGGTGCTTCCGAAAGGTGCGCGCGTCATGGCGCACTTCGCCTCGGCGAACCGCGATGCCTGCGTGTTCGCGCATGCCAACGCGTACGACGCGGACCGGGACGACCTCGGGAACCACCTCGCCTTCGGCAAGGGAGTCCACTTCTGCATCGGCGCCCCGCTGGGGCGTCTCGAGCTGACCGTTGCGCTGCCGATGTTGCTACGGCGACTTCCCGGCCTCCGCCCCGGTGCCGAGGCGCCTCGTCGAGAGCCGATCTTCTTCGCACGCGGATTCGCGGCGCTCCACGTCGAATGGGACACGTGAGCGGGGTCGTCGTGGTGACCGGGGCTGCCTCGGGCCTCGGTGCGGTGTACTGCCGCGAGCTGTCGGCCGCCGGGTACACGGTCGTCGGAGCCGACATCGACCCGGTCGAGGACACCGAGTTGGCTGTCACCGTCGACGTCACCGACCGGCTCGCGACCGAGCGGCTCGCCGACGCAGTGCTCGAGCGCTTCGGGAGGATCGACGCGCTCGTGAACAACGCGGCCGTCTACAGCACGATCGTCAAGAAGCCGTTCGAGGAGATCTCGGACGAGGAGTGGAGCCGGGTTTTCGACGTCAATGTCAAGGGTGCGTGGCTATGCACTCGCGCCGTCGCTCCGGCGATGCGGCGTCAGAGGCGTGGCAAGGTCGTGAACATCTCCTCGATGACCGTTCCCACGGCTCCTCCTGGGTTCGTGCATTACGTCGCATCGAAGGCGGCGATCGTCGGGCTCACCCGCGCTCTCGCCCGGGAACTCGGGCCGGACGGCATCTGCGTCAATACGCTGACTCCCGACTACATCGCCTTCGACCGGGAGTACGACAGTCGCCAGCCCGAGATGGCTCCGACCCTCGCCGCGCAGCGGATCTTCGCGCGGGAGCAGGCCCCGGAGGACATGGTCGGAGCACTGCTCTTTCTCGTCGGCCCAGGCTCGGACTTCATCACCGGTCAGAACATCTGGGTCAACGGCGGGCGCGCGTTCAGCTAGACGTCCCCGCGCGGCTGGACTCTCCGCAGCCGGCTCAGCGTAGGTCCTTGTTCGCCTCCATGTCGAACCACATCGCGAACAGCGTGAGCTGGAGCCCGGCGATGAGCAGCACGGCGACGAGCACGATGGTCGCGGGGGTGATCTCGTTGCCGAGGATCCGCAGCACGACCTCGACGACGCCCAGCACGAGCCCCGCGAGCGTCATCAGGACGCCGAACGCGTAGAAGAAGACGAGCGGGTGGAAGTCCCGGATCACGTACTTCTGCGCCATGCGCCACCAGAAGCCCTTGAAGAGCAGCCACGAGATCCGTGGCACGACGCGTCGTAACTTGATCCCGGAGGTCTCCCCGACGTCGTAGATCGGCCGCGAAGGGACGTCCCGCACGCGCGCGTTCTGGACGTTCAGGTGGACGAGCATGTCGTTCGGGAAGCCGTAGCCCCGGTAGACGCGCCCGAGATCGAGGCGCCGGAGAGCCCCGTCCGAGATCGCCGTATAGCCCGCCTGCGAGTCGGCGACATGCCAGTAGCCGGAGGCGATCTTCGTCAGCAGCGAGAGGACGGCGTTCCCCAGGTAGCGCGTTCGCGGGATTACGTTCCACGCCTCGCCGGAGACGAGCCGGTTCGCCTTCGCGTACTCCACCTCGCCGCGCGCGACCGGCCCGACGAGGCCCGGGAGCTCGAGCGGGTCCATCTGATTGTCGGCTGCCATGACGCACGTGACGTCGATCCCGTCCTCGACCGCGCGGCGGTAGCCCGACAGGATGGCCGCGCCGACGCCGCTGTTCCGCTCGTGCCGGATCACGACCACGCGGGGGTCGCCCACCTCGTCGGCACGCGCCGCGGTCTCGTCGCGCGACGCGTCGTCCACGACGTAGATGCGGTCGACGAACTCGGGGATCCCGCGCAGGGTCTCGCCGACGAGCCGCTCCTCGTCGAACGCAGGCACGACGACGGCGACCCGCTTCCCGTCGAGCATCAGGCGCTGGAGCGGCGGCGCCGGAGGGCGAGCGGCTCCGCCACGAGCGCCGCGACGAGGCCGACGAGCAGCCCGGCCACGGCCCCGACGAGGAGCGAGGTCCGGGACGAGCGCGCCGTCGTCTTGACCGCCGCGGCAGGCTCGACGACGCGGCTCATCTCGACGTTCTCGGCGAGGATCAGGAGCTGATCCGCCTCGAAGAGGTCGTCCTGGAGAGCGGTTCGACGCGCGTCGGCCGTCGTGACGACCGAGTTGAGGTTGAGGCTCAGGATCAAGCGCTGGTCGACCGGAATCGACTCGTTCTGGAGGATCGACGTCTGCTGCTGCTGCGCGGCCTCGATCCGTCCCTCGACGGCGTTCAGCTGCGCCTGGCTGACCTCGACCTGCCGCTCGAGCCGGTCGACCTTCTGCACGACGTACTCGGAGACATTGTCGACGACCCTGGCCGCCAGCGCGTCCGCCGCCTGCTCGATCTTCCGCGGTCCGGCGTCGCCCTTCAGCCCGATCTCGATCAGCGGGTTGGTCCCGGCGCGCGGAACGCCGGTGGCGAGGAGCTCCCGCGTCGAGATCGACGACCGGAGCTTCGAGACCGGGATGCCCGTCGCGCGCGAGACGTCCTGGAGCACGGCCTCGGAACGGACGATCTCGCCGACCGTGCGGGGATTCGTGGCGAGGCTCTGGATCTGCCCGCCGCCGAGCGGCGCGAACGGCTGGCCGAGGTAGACGATCGTCTCGGCACGCCAGACCGAGCCGCCGGCGAGCGCGAGCACCAGGCCGAGCACCGCGCCGATGACGAGGCCGCCGACGGGCAGCCACCAGCGCAGCTTCACGCGCTGCCACGCGGAGGAGAGATCGACCTCCTGCTCTTCGAGATCCGGAGCGAGGCGGCCGCTCATGGAGCGGCGACCCTATCAGCGGCCCAGCGCCACTGAGCCGCGAGGCCGTCGGCGAAACACGTGGTCGGCTCCCAGCCGATCTCGGCCCGAACGCGAGAGGTGTCGGCGAGGCTGCGAGGCTGATCACCCTTCCGGCGCGGCACGCGGACGATCTCGAGGCCGCGTCCGGAGACCTGCTCGAGGAGCTCGATCGCCGCGAGCATCGAGACCTCCTCGCCCCCGCCGACATTGAGGACTGCGCCTGCGCTCGCGCGTTCCTGTGCTTTGATCGTCGCCTCGACGGCGTCGCCGACGTACGTGAAGCTGCGCGACTGCGTGCCGTCCCCGTGGAGCTCGAGCGACTGCCCCGTCCCGACGAGGGCGATCCACCTCGCGAGCGCCATGTCCGGCCGCTGCCACGGCCCGTAGATCGTGAAGTAGCGCAGGATGACGGCGTCGAGACCGAACTCCGTTCCGTAAGCGCCGAGGAGGTGCTCGCACGCGAGCTTCGTGACGCCGTACGGTGAGAGAGGACGCGGCCGCGCGTCCTCCGAGGTGGGATACGACTCCGCGTCGCCGTAAACAGAGGAGGACGACGCGAAGAGAACACGCGTCTGCGACGCGACCGCGGCCTCCAGCAGCCGCTGGGTTGCGACCACGTTCTGGCGCACGTACACCTGGAAGACGTCGCCGAAGCTCGAAACGCCGGGCTGGCCCGCGAGATGGAAGACGCCGTCGACGCCCCGGAGATCGGGGATGTCGTCCTGCGCGAGGTCGATCCTGTCGACCGGCAGTCCCTCGGCGTTCTCCTCTTTCAGAGCCGGGTCGTAGTAGTCCGTGAACGCGTCCCACCCGACCGCGTCATGGCCGCGGTCGAGCAGCGCCCGAAGGAGATGGGAGCCGATGAACCCGGCGGCTCCGGTGACGACGTAGCGCATGACGCGGGAATGCTAGGGGAGCCGACGGAGCGGCACGCCCGCCGTCACTCGGGAGCGGCAAGCGAGAGCGGCTCGATCGGAGCGAGCGACCCGTCCCCGTCGCGCCTGAGGCAGACCTCGGAGAAGAAGCGTGTCATCGTCACGCCCTCCTCGAAGTCGCCGAGCCGCGGCTCCGGGCTCTCGCCTCGGGCGAGCGCGAGAGCGAGCTCCGGGTAGCGGCTCCCTGCGGCGAGCGGTACGGGGAAGCCGCCGCCGAAGCGCGTGTTCACGTCGGTCACGGGCAAGCTCCCGTCCGGCTCGCGGAAGCACTGCACGTTCGCCGGGCCCTTGATCCCGACCGTCTCGGAGACGAGCCGTCCGTACTCGACCAGCTCTGCGTCCTGGATCGACGTGCCCTTGATCGACTCGCCGCCCTTGGACAGGATCATCGTCCGCGGGATCGCATTCAGGCAGCGCCCGTCGAGGTCGCAGAACACGTCGAGGGAGAACTCCTCGCCCAGGCAGCGCTCCTGCACGAACGACGGCACGGTCGTGTAGCCGATGAAGAACGCGAGCTGCTCCGGGTCGTCCGCCCGGAAGATGTGCCGCGACCCGAATCCGTGGCGCGCCTTGACGAGGAGCGGGTAGCGCGCGTCCGCCGGGACCTCGTCGGGCGCCCAGCTCCTCGGAGAGGCGATGCCGTGATCGGTGAAGAAGCGATGCGCCTCCAGCTTGTCCGACATGCGCTCGCACACCTCGGCCTCCGGGAGGAGCAGCACCGCGGGCTCGAGCCGGTCGCGAGCCGCCGAGAGCACGGGATGGTCGAGGTCGTTCAACGGGACGACGAGCCGCACGTCGTGCTCGCGAACGAGCGCGGCGATCGTGTCGACGTAGCCGGGATCCGCGACGAGCGGGACGAGGACGCGGCGGTCGGCGTGGTAGAGCGCCGGCGCGAGCTCGTCGGCGTCCGCGGCGAGCGCGACGGCGCCGGCGGCACGAAACGCCCGGACGATGTCCACGCGCTGCCCCGCGCACGTGAAGAGGACGACCGTCACGGCCGCAGAGAGTAGTCGGAGGACTCGGCCCTCACCTCGCTAACGTCAGCCCTCGTGAGCCCTGGCCCGATCCGCGTCCTCCGCGTCATCGCGCGCCTGAACATGGGCGGGCCCGCGATCCACGTGGCCAACCTCGCAGCGGGCCTGCAGACGCGCGGCTACCAGACGACCGTCGTCGCGGGCAGCCTCGCACGCGGCGAGGACTCGATGGCCTTCATAGCCGAGCGGCTCGGTGTCAACGTGGTCAGCATTCCGGACATCCAGCGCGAGGTCTCGGCGCTCCACGACGCGCGCTCGGCGCTCCGCGTCGCGGCGCTGATCCGGAGCGAGCGCCCGCACGTGCTCCACACGCACACGGCGAAGGCGGGCGCGATCGCGCGAGCGGCCGCCATGCTGGCCGGCGATGCCCGGCCGCCGGTCGTCGTGCACACCTTCCACGGGCACGTGCTGAAGGGGTACTTCGGACCTACGCGTACCGCCTTCTTCCGTCGCGTCGAGCAGACGCTCGCGCGCACCGCCGACGTGCTCGTCGCGGTCAGCCCGGAGGTGCGCGAGGAGCTCGTCGAGCTGGGCGTGGCGCCGCGTGAGAAGTTCGCCGTGATCCGGCTCGGGATCCCGCTCGAGGAGCGTCTCGCCGACCCGACCGCGAACGCGGACTACCGCGCCCTCTACGGCATCCCACGCGAGTCCTTCGTCGTCGGGTGGGTCGGCCGGATGACCGGGGTCAAGGACACCGGCGCCGTGCTCGAGATCGTCCGCGGCGTGCGGGCGCAGGGCGTCGACGCCGTCCTCTGCATGGTCGGCGACGGCCCCGACCGCGAGCGCCTGGAGCAGCAGGCGCACGAGCTCGGGATCGCGCGCTCGTGCTACTTCGTCGGCTACCAGGAGGACGTCGCGGGCTACTACCGGCTCTTCGACGCATTCCTGCTCCCCTCGGTGAACGAGGGCACGCCGGTGAGCGCGATCGAGGCGCTCGCGTCCGGGACACCCGTCGTCGCCAATCGGGTCGGAGGCGTGCCCGACGTCGTGCGCGACGGCATCGACGGGTTCCTCGTCGATCCGGGCGACGGCGCTGTCGGCCGGCTCGCCGAGCTGGCGGCCGACGCCTCGCTCCGCGGGCGGATGGGGGAGGCCGGCCGAGATCGTGCTCTCGGACGCTATGCGGTCTCCCGGCTCGTCGACGACGTCGACCGCCTCTACCGGGCCCTGCTCGACGCCAAAGGCGTGAAGCCCTAGCGCCAGCCGCCGGTCGCGCCGCGGTACGTCCCGCGGAAGAGCGCCAGCGGCGTGCGCAGGAGGATCTCGAGATCGACCTTCGGCGAGCGGTGCTCGACGTACCAGACGTCGAGCTCGATCCGCTCGGCCCACGGCAGCGAGGCGCGCCCCTGCACCTGCGCCCAGCCGGTCAACCCGGGGCGGATCTCGAGGCGCCGGCGCTGGTGCTCGTCGTACTGCTCGACCTGGTAGCGGAGCGTCGGTCGCGGCCCGATGACGCTCATGTCGCCGCGCACGATGTTCCAGAGCTGCGGTAGCTCGTCGATCGACGTCCGCCGCAGGACGCGCCCGGCGCGCGTGATGCGCGAGTCGCCCTTGTCGACCGCGTAGCCCGCTCCCATCGACTCGGCGCCGACGACCATCGTCCGCAGCTTCAGCACCTCGAAGTCGACGCCGTCCTTGCCGACGCGCGTCTGACGGTAGAGCACTGGCCCTCCGCTCTCGAGCTTCGTCGCGATCGCCGCCGCGGCCAGGAGCGGGCTCGTGACGACGAGGCCGACGCCGGCGACGAGGACGTCGAGCGCGCGGTTCACCTCGTCCCCTTGGCCTTCTCCCACATCTGCGGGGTCCCCGAGCGGAGGTAGCGGACGAGCCCGGCGACCGTGGCCTTCGTGACGACGAAGTAGTAGTAGGAGAGCCGCGCGCCCGGGATCCGCAGACGCGCCCGGCCGGCGGCCGCCAACCCGAGCCACGCAAGCTGGAAGACGAACGCCAGGCGATAGAGCCCGCCCCGTCCGACGAGCGCGAGGCTCGACAGCAGCAACACGACGTGGAGGAGCCCGCTCGAGTAGCGGAGCACGCGGTGCGAGACGAGCTCGAAGAGGTAGAGCGGGCGGGTGGGCCGGAGCGCGCGGCCGGTCACGATGTGCCCCCAGGAACGCGCGATCGTGCGCACCTTGCGCCCGTACTCGTCCTCGGGCTCGCTCGCCGGCTTCTCGACGGCGACCGCCTCGGGGTCATACACCGCGCGCAGCCCGTTCTGCTCCATGAGGTACGGGAAGCCGAAGTCGTGCCCGAACTTCGGGTCGTCCTCGACGTACGCCTCGCGCCGCACGGCGTAGATCGCGCCGTTGCCGGCGGTGATCGAGCTCGCGGCCGACTCCTGCTCGCGCAACCACACCTCGTAGCGCCAGTAGACGCCCTCGAGGTTGGCGCCGTCCGGGCTCTCCAGCCGCAACTGGCCGCAGACGTAGCCGACCTCATCGTCCGCGAGGTTGCGGACGAGCTTTCGTAGCGCGTCGGGCTTCCATTCCGTGTTCGCGTCGGTGAACGCGAGCGCGTCGCTCTCGGTCTCGCGCACGGAGCGGTGCTGCGCGGCGACCTTTCCCTCGCGCGGGCAGCGGAGAAGCCGGACGCGCGGCTCGCGGAGGGCGATCTCCTCGACGATCTCGTCCGTGCGGTCCGTGGAGCCGTCGGAGGCGACGACGATCTGGAGCTTCTCGGGCGGATAGTCGAGCTCGAGCAGGTTCTCGACGCGGCGGCCGATGACGTCCTCCTCGTCGTGCGCCGAGACGACGAGGGCGACCGACGGCGTCGCGTCGTCGTCGCGCTCGACCGGCCGCGGCCGCACACGGGCGAGGGCGCTCATGGCCAGCGGGTAGCCGGCGTGCGTCCACACGAGCGCGCCGAGCGCTCCCCAGAATGCGCAAGATCGGAAGTCGCTCACGCGGCTTCCGATCGCGCGTCGATCCCTGAAGGCGTCCGCTTCGCGGCCGCAGAGTCCCGTCCGGTCACGCTCGCCTCGCTGACGGCCTCAAGCCGCCAGAAGCTCCCGCACGAGCGCCCGGTAGCGCTCCATCGCGACCACGCGGTCGGCCTCCTCCTCGACGTAGCTGCGGCCCCGGCGCCCCATCTCCTCGAGGTCGAACTCGCCGTCGGCGGCGGAGCGGATCGTGCGCGCGAGGAGCTCCGGTCGGCCCGGCGGGATGACGAGACCGCATCCGACCTCGCGCACGAGCCGCGCGGTCTCGCTCTCGTCGTCGGCGGCCGCGATAACCGGCCGTCCGGCGGACAGGATCCCGTACAGACGGCTCGGGACGACGTAGCCGGCGAGGCCCTTCGCGAGCCCGACGACGTGGAGGTCGGCGCTCGAGAGCGAGAACGGCAGCCGCTCGCGCTTCTGATACGGGAGGAAGCGGACCGTGTCCTCGACCTCCAGCCGCTCGGCGAGGGCGAGCATCTCCGCGTGTCGCGCCCCGAAGCCGGCGATCACGATCTGGACGTCGTCTCGGTCGCGCAGGAACGTCGCCGCCCGCACGAGGCTGTCCAGGTCCTGCGCGTGGCCTACGTTGCCGGAGTGCATGACGACGAACTTCGACGTGAGGCCGTTCTGGGCCGCCCACTCGTTGTCGCGCGGCTGAGGGGTGATCGCGCTCGTGTCGACCCAGTTCGGGATCACGCGCAGCCGTTCCGGCGGCGCCCCCTTCGCCTGGAGCCGCTCACGCATCGTCTCGCCGATCGCGACGATGCGGTCCGCGCGGCGTAGGTACGCGCCGACGAGCGCACCGAGGACGCCGACGACGGCCGGGTTGCGAAGGCGGTCGAGCTCGGTCGCGATCTCCGGGAAAACGTCCTGGCTGATGACGAGCACCGGTGCGCCGAACCGGCGCCCGACGGCGACGCCGAGGTCGCCGATGATCGGCGGGTCCGTCATGCAGAGGACGAGGTCGGGCGGCGGGCCCGAGAGCGCGTACGCCCCGGCGGCGCCGAGGTACGAGAAGTAGTTCGCCGCCCTGCGCGCAAGCTCCGCGCGGTCGTACGACGTCGAGGACACACGCGTGATGCGCACTCCGTTGTGCTCGCCCGTGCGCGGCGCGTCCTCGTAACCGTGCAGGACCCCCGTGACGACCTCGACGTCGTAGTCCTCCGCGAGCGCCTCGCACAGCTCCGTGAGGAGGTGCGCGGTCGCCTCGACCCCGGGCCAGTAGTACTGGTTGAGGACGAGGATGCGAGGGCGGCGTCCGTCCCTGGACACGCGCGAAAGGCTAGCGGCGGTGCCTGCTCGAGACGTGTCCGTCCGGGGGCGCTCCACGCCCGGCTCCGACCCTGTGAGGTTGACGATCGTGCGCCAATCGCTCCCGACGTCGGTCGGAAACGGGGCTGCTCCCTCCCGACGTGTCTCAGGAGCGTCGACCCTCGTCGGCCGCGGCCTCGCGCACCGCGGCGACGAAGCCCTCGACGCTCGGCGCGTAGCCCCAGTCCCGCGCGAGCTCGCGCGAGCGGGCGCCGTACGCCCGCCTGAGCTCCTCGTCCCCCGCGAGCCTGCGCAGGGCCGACGACGCGGCGTCGACGTCTCCGGCCGCGACGAGCGCGCCGTTCTCGCCGTCGACGAGCAGATCGTGAGCGGCGCCGACCTGGTCGGAGAGAAGGAGTGGAAGCCCGCACGCGGCCGCCTCGTTGACGACGACCGCCCACGGCTCCCGCTCCGAGAGCAGCGCGAAGACGTCGGCGGCGACGTACGCCTCGACGATGCGCTCCCACTCGAGGTCGCCGGCGAGGACGAGCCGCACACCACGGACGCGCGCGAGGTCCTCGAGGCGCTCGCCCTCCGGTCCGGCCCCCGCCAGGACGAGGAGCAGGCGCGGTTCGTCCGCCTCGGCGACGGCATGGACGAGCACGTCGTGACCCTTCTCGGGGGCGAGGCGCGCGACGGAGAGGACGATCACGTCGTCGTCGCCGGCCCCCAAGGCCGCTCGCAGCTCCGGACGTCGCTCGGCGAGGCGGTCGGCCTCGCGCCCGAACTCCTCGACGTCGATCGTGTTCGCGAAGGTGCGCACGCGCTCGGACGGTGCGCCGCGCGCGATCATCGACCGACGCGCGAGGGTTCCGGTGACGAGGGCACCTGACGCTCCGCCGACGACGCGTGGGACGACCGCGCTCTTCACGCGCCGGCGCCAGCCGGGCCGCGGGCCCTCGTCGTGGGACTCGACGACGAGCACGTACGGGACGCGGCGCGCGCGGCACCAGGCGATCGTCGCCTGCGAGGTGAAGGTGCTCCAGCCCGAAACGACGACGACCTCGGGCCGCGCGTCCTCGAGGGCGCGGGCGATCCCGGGCGTGACGGGGTAGTCGTGGTGCAGCACCGTCTCCGCGCCGGGCAGCCGCACGCCGCGGAGGAAGACGGCTCGATGCCGTTGCTCGACCTGCCAGGTCCGCCGCGCGACCGTCCGCGCGGCGTAGATCACCGTCAGGTCGATCTCGGCGAGCGCTGCCACCCGGTCGAGCAGCGGCGCGCGGTACGGCGTCGGCTCCGGGAAGACCGCCACGACGCGGATCGGAGCATTCTCTCCGTGGCCCAGGCGCTCGACCCACGCCGCCGCCGTCTCCCGCGCGGCGCGCGTTGCACGGACGCGCGACGTATGGCGCACGAGCGCCTGAGCGGGCACGGTCGGGTCGAGCCGTGCGGCTCTCGCGAGCAAGCGCGGGGCCTCCCGGGCTCCCGCCCGCGCCGCAAGCCTGACGAGCGCGCGCGCCGCGGCCGGCCGCGCGCTCGAGCCGGGGGCGCGGGACTCGAAAGCATGAAGGAGCTCGAGAAACGCGTCCGCTGCGACTTCCGGCTGCGGGACGATTTCACCGGTCCCGACACGCCAGGCGAGCTCCGCCCGCTCCTCGTCGAGGTCGGGCGCGACCCCTGCGATCTCCCGCAGCGCCACGTTGCGCTGGAGCTCGCGCTGAAGATCTCGCCGCCTGCGCGACGCCTGGTCTGGATGAACGCGGTAGAGGAGGAGTGGCTCGGGCAGGTTGTCGCCGTCGGCGTGCGCAAGCAGCCGTGTCCACAGGTCGAAGTCCTCGCTCTCGAGGTACTCCGCGTCGTAGCGGAGCCCGTGCCGGTCGAGCAGCTCGCGGTCGACGAGCACCGTCGGGTGGTAGAACGGCGCGCTGAAGAGCGCGGCCCACCGAACCGCGTCCGCCCCGGAGGGCATGCGGGCGACGTCGCCGGGGCGGTCGGCTGCGTCGAGGCTCAGGATCGCGGTGCCGACGAT
>Ga0299907_10001246_pt1 | contig 14365 bp, 13 predicted proteins | sample RVTome_16_FD_198680 | JGI IMG/M metagenome (GOLD analysis project Ga0299907, IMG submission 198680) | Soil microbial communities from uranium-contaminated site in the Upper Colorado River Basin, Wyoming, United States - RVT152D67 (version 2) ... | reverse complement strand
CCGGAATCTATCGATGACGCCGGCGCGCAGATCCTCTGTAAGACCAACGGCAGTCTGCGTGCCTCCGAATACCGCAGATTGGACCAGAATTCCCGGGATCAACCAGTTGATGTATGCCCCGGAGGCAGCCGCCGGCCCTCCTTGAGTGATTGCTCCTCCAAATACGTAATTGAAAAGGACCAGGAACATCACAGGTTGGATCGTCGCGAATATGAGAAGCTGGGGGATCCTGATGTTGCGCAGGAGGTTTCGCTTCGTGATCACCTTCATGTGCCTCACCTTCTGACGCACGGTCAGGTGTGGCTGGGTTTGGATCGTCATCGTCTTCGCCTCCTACCGCGGGCGGCAGGCTGAGCTGACTCTGTCTCCCCGGGACCGTCCGCGGTTTCCACGGCATGGCCGGTGAGAGCAAGGAACACATCGTCAAGGGTCGGTTTGCGCAGCGCGATGTCACGGGGACGGACGCCAGCGCTGTCGAGATCCCTGACGACCTGGGTGAGTGTGTCGACTCCCCTCAGGGCCGGGATGGTCATGGACAGACCACGTATGGTCGGCTCCTCACCAGCGATCATGGTCAGGATTGAAGTGAGGTTGTCGACATCCTCGGTCTCGGCGTGAATCTCGACCACGTCGCCACCCAGCCTGTTCTTCAACTCATCGGACGTGCCTTCGGCGATGAGTTTCCCGTGATCGATCACTCCGATCCGGTCGGCGAGACGATCGGCCTCTTCCAGATACTGCGTGGTCAGCAACAGGGTCGTGCCGCCTTGGACGAGCTCCTCGATCAGCTCCCACAGATCAAGCCGGCTCCCGGGGTCCACTCCTGTGGTCGGTTCGTCGAGGAAGAGGATCTCGGGTCGCCCGATTATTGAGGCGGCGAGATCGAGGCGTCGCTTCATCCCGCCGGAGTAGGTCTTGACGGGGCGGTCTGCAGCCTCGCCGAGCCGAATCCGCTCGAGTACTTCACCCGCTCTGCGACGGGTTTCAGTGTCGCTCAGGTTGTACAACCTGCCCACCATCTCCACATTCTCCCGACCGGTCTGGTAGTCGTCGACGGCGGCGAATTGCCCACCCAGACCGATGCGGTTCCTGACTGCCATAGGGTGCTCGGCAACGTCGATGCCGCCGACCTTCGCCGTCCCGGACGTGAGTCGGGAGAGTGTTGCCAGGATTCTGATGAGAGTCGTCTTTCCGGCCCCATTCGGTCCCAAGAGCCCGTAGACGATTCCTGGTTCGAAGCTCAGAGACACCCCGTCGAGAGCGTGGACTTCGCCGAAGTACTTGGTGACGTCCGTGGTTTCTACTGCAAACAGAAGGTCTTCTCCCAGGTCAGACGGACGATGATACGGCTATCCGGGATTAAGTCCGGCGGGCGAATACAAGTTCGCATGTATCGCTCGAAGGGGCATGTCGATTTGAGGTGATCTCATTCGTATAGGGGACATACATCGACAGAGCCGTGGTCGTGATTCGACCGAGGCTCAGAGAGAAAGGAAAACTTCCGATGGCAAAGATTGTTTCAACCCTGTTCATCAGCCTTGACGGTGTCGCCGAGATCGATGAGTCCTGGCACTTCCCCTACTTCGACGACAACATGTCTCGGGCGGTAGCCCACGACTACGACGGGGTCGATGTCCTGCTCCTCGGCCGGGTTACGTATGACAGTTTCGCCGGAGCCTGGCCCGAGCGAGAGAAGGCGGGCGAAGAGGACGCCGAGTTCGCCAAGTTCCTCGGCGATGTTCGCAAGATCGTCGTCTCTCGCCAGCCTCTGGAGTTCACCTGGCGCAACTCCGAGTTGCTCGACGGCGACCTCGTCGACGGGGTGACAAGGCTCAAGGCGGACCCGTCTCTTGGGCGCATCCTGATCCCCGGCTCGATCTCCATCGTCCAACAGCTGCTGGCCGCGGGACTGGTCGACGAGCTCAGTTTGCTGGTGCATCCGGTGGCCGCTCGTGGTGGGCAGCAACTCTTCGACCAGGCTGACCCGGCATACCACCTGAACCTTGAGCGATCCGAGGCGTTTCCGACGGGTGTGGTCTGGCTTACCTACACACCGGCAGCCGCGCCGGACGCGGTCGGCTACGACGAAGTCAAGGATCGGGTGCCCGACACCGGGGACCACAACTGAGACCCGAGCTGCGGTTCCATTCCCAATTCGCGAAGGTTCGTCGCAGACCCAAGCAACGCCTCGATCGTGGACAAACGACCATTGTGACCGGACTGCCATTCGATTTCGAACCCGCCCTGGGATGCGGGGCCTCGGCCGGCGGAGATTGGTCTATCTGATCGACTCACCCCGGCCAATCTGTTCGTGCCGGGTCTCAAGGTCGTTTGTCTGCTGGTCGATACTCTCCCGATCGCTTTCCCTAGGAGTGCCCGTGTCTACCACGATGTACAAACTGCTGGGAGGAGAGGCTGGTGGGCGAGATCCAGCGCGCCGACGATTGGCGCCCATAGCCATGTTCTTGGTGGCCGTCGGGATCGCCGTCGGCGCCGTCTTGGTCTACGCGACCGGGGGGACAAAGTTTGTGGCCCCCCATCTCCTCTATGTGCCGGTCTTGATCGCTGGGATCCTGTTTGGCTGGAGGGGAGGTGTGGTCTCGGGGGTGGTCGCCGGACTATCGATTGGGCCGTTGATGCCCCTCGACGTTGCAGCGGCCCTGCCGCAGACATCGTTCGGTTGGCTGATCAGGACTGGGTTTTTCGTCCTCATCGGGACGGTCGCGGGGATTTCAGCCGACAGATTCCGTTGGATGCTCAACCGGAGACGTAACTTCGTTGCCTCGGTCAGTCACGAGCTTCGCACTCCTCTGACCGCCGTCTTCGGCTTCGCCCAGGTGCTTCACGAGCACGGAAACGAGATCACCAAAGAGGAGAGGATGAAGCTCATTGCCGACGTCTACTGGCAATCGGCAGAATTAGTGAGCATGATCGACGACCTGTTGGTGGCGGCGAAAATCGAGTCTGGGGGCCTGACCATCCTCTCTGAGGTGGTCGACCTGAAAGCGGAGGCCCTAACCGTGGTGGATGAGATGCAAGAGAGGGCGCTCGGAGCCTCCATTCGTCTGGCCAACTCGGTAGAGGCGTTCACCGTGGCCGATAGTCTCCGAGTCCGTCAGATCATCCGCAATCTGGTCAGTAACGCGATCCGCTACGGCGGCGCCAACGTTGAGATCGAGATCTCTGCCTCAGGCCAGCAGCATGTTCTCGTGGTTCGAGACGACGGGCCCGGGGTTCCCGAAAAGTCGATCGGAAGGATCTTTCAACCTTTCTACACGGTCACTCAAGCAACGACCACCCCTGCTTCCCTCGGGATTGGGCTGGCCGTCTCGCGAGAGCTGGCCACCTTGATGGGCGGCCAGCTCACCTATCACCGGGCGGACGGGCACACGGTGTTCGGGTTGGAATTACCGGCAGCTGTTCGCCCTGTGGAAGCCTTGGAGCGAACTCAGCCCGTCTAACGGCACATCAAGCCGTTCGTTCATAAGGTCGGGACCTGTTGCCGCGTCTGGACCGCTAGGAAACCGCGAGATGCCCACCTGACTCTGGCTTCCTGTCGCTCTGCTATCGGATTGCTGGGGGAGCCTCGAGAAGGCGCGCCCAACCCGCGAACCTGTGCACGAGACGCGGCCAGAACATATTCACGGCGTCACGTTGTCGGCGATCTGCAGTCCCAACTCGGTCAGGTCCAGCCCTGCCGTCGTCGGGCCCGGACCGACGTGGAACGTGTCGATCACCTCGCCTTCGCGGCTGTCGAGCTTGGCGAGGCGGATCTCTAGACCGAAGGCCTCCAGCACGCCGAGGATATCAGCCAGTCTCCCGATGCGGTCGGAGCACTTGACTACCACCACCAGGTCGCCGGTGGCGGTGTCGGTAGAAACGTTGACGCTGGGCTTGGGGCGGGACCCGTCGGCTGTCGGATAGGCTGCCGCGCGTAGCGCGACCCTGTCGTCGGTGTCGAGTTCCCCGCGAAGACCGGCTCCGAGATCGGTTCGAACCCTATCCCACCGCTCTCCCGGGACCACTCCACCGGTGCGATCGTCCCTGATCCGGAACGAGTCGACAACGAGGCCGTCGGACCGGCCGAACATTCGAGCCTCCAGCACATCGACTCCATTGGCGGCGAACACGGCTCCCACAATGCGACGAAAGCCCGGGATATTCGGCCCAACCACCCCGACCGTCTCGATGGGGGCTCCAATCCGAACAGCCAGGTTGCTGGTCCCCACCAGGCCCTGGATCAGCTCTAGGTGCCAGAGCGCCTCATCGACCGTGAGGCTCCGCAGATAGTCGGCGGGCATGGCGTCGAGATGTGCGCTCATCGCATCGGCCGCTTCGCCCGATCTGGCCAGCACCTCTTGGCGGGTGGTTCCGCCCATAGCCACCGCCGGCTCTTCGACGCCAAAGGTGGCGGCGCATCTCAGGAACAGCGTCTTGAGCAAGCTCGCTTTCCAGTTGTTCCACATCGACGGCCCGGTCGCCCGGGAATCGGCGACAGTGAGCAGGTAGAGCACCTGAAGCAGCTGGAGACTTCCCACCTCTGATGCCACTTCGTCGATCACGGCCGGGTCGGCGAGGTCTCGTCTGGTGGCGGTCAGCGGCAGGAGAAGATGGTGTCGCACGGCGTTGACAAGGAGATCGGTGGTCTCGGCGTCGAGTCCCATCCGCTCGGCAAACGCAGCGACAATCTCGGCGCCGACGGTGGCGTGCGATCCGCCGTGTCCCTTGCCGATGTCGTGGAGGAACGCAGCGAGTCGAAGTTGCCGGGGCCGGTTCAACTCGAGTCCGATACGTCCGAGCGGACCGTCGTCACCCAGGACCGTCTCCATCTCCGACACGGTCCGCCACAGATGTGCGGCAACCGGGTGCTGGTGGAAGGGCTCGAGCTGGGGCAGTGCGGCGACGACGCCCCACTCAGGGAGCACGTCCGCGAGCTGTCCTTGCTCCCAGAGGCTGTCGAAGGCGGCTCTCCCGCGATCCCCGGCCTCCAGCAACCGGTCGATGTCGTCGATCGTTGGGGGGGAGTCGGGTCTGATCGACTGAGGCGCACCGGCGATACGAGACCAGGCCCGCCGCGCGGCGGGCGCCGCTCGCGGTTCCAGGACCTCCGGCCATTTGCGCTCGGCGATGCGGTCGATCGACTGCATGGCGGCGACGAGGCCCTCCGCCGTCTCGAATGTGTCGCGCCCCAGCCAGCGCGCTACCGGCTCGCGCAATTCGGGCGAGAACACGTCGTGTGCCCTCCCGGTCATGACATGGAGTGCGTTGCGAACCTGGAGAAGAACCTCGCGCACCTGGTCTTCCTCTTCCTGATGCTGCGTGGAGAACCTTCCGATCAGCTCTTGCCGGCGACGCTCCCATTCGAAGCCCTGCAAGGAGCGCAGACCGCCGCGGCCGGTCTTGATGTCCACGGACATCAAGGGATACGGAGCCTCCGACCGTCGGTTTCGCTCGGCATCCACCAGATGACGGCGAAGGGGACGGGCCTTCGTCACCTTGGTGACCGCCTCCATCAACCGGTCGAAAAGCTCCTCGGAACCGGTAACGAGCCGGCTGGTCAGGAGCGTCGTCTGGGTGTCGAATCTCTCTCGTGCGGCGTCCGATGCCTCCCGGACTGTGCGCACGGAGTGGCCAAGTCGAAGCTTCGCATCCCAGAGGGGGCGGAATAGTTCGGATGCAGCGGCCGAGGCGTCCCGTCCCTCATGGAGGAGCATCAGGTCGACATCGGAGTACGGGCTGAGCTCGCCCCTGCCATACCCTCCAAGGGCAACCACCGACATCGGCGCTCCCCTGGCTAGCAGCGGTGACAGCGCCCGGTCGAGGCTCGATGTCAGCGCCACACACACTTCGTGACCTCCGTCACCGATGCGATGCCGTCGCAGCGAGTCACGGAGGTCTATGAAGTCGGAGAGGAACAGGTTCCCCGAGTCAGATGGCGTCGGCACCTCGTTCACCCGTACGGATACGTACCACGTCCTCGACCGCAACGACGACGATCTTGCCGTCCCCGATCTCCCCGGAATGCGCCGAAGACTCGATCGCAGCTACTGCTGGCCCGGCCAACTCGTCGGTGACGATGACCTCAAGTCGCACTTTGGGTACGAACTCAACCTCGTACTCGGCGCCCCGATATACCTCGGTCTGGCCTCGCTGGCGGCCGAAACCGGAGATGTCGCTCACCGACATCCCGGAGACGCCGACCGACTTGAGGGAGTCCCGCACCTGTTCCAGGTTGAAGGGTTTGATGAAGGCGATGATCAGTTTCATTTCGCAGTCCTTTCGACCGTCGACTGTAGACATATGGTCGATTCTTCTCGCATCATCGCCCTCCTGTCAGTGCCCGGCCAGGGTGGCGCTGCCGCTGCTGTACGCCGTCTCCGCGTGCTCGGCCAGGTCAAGGCCGCTGTCCTCGACTCCTTCGGCGACCCGAACCCCGATCGTGGCCTTCAGGGCCAGCATGATCAGTGTCGTCACCACGAAGCTGTAGGCGATGGTGGCGCCATTGCCCAGGAACTGCTCGCCGAGGAGCTTGAAGCCACCTCCGTAGAAGGCACCGGCCAGAAACTCGCCGCCGAAGAACTCCGGGTCGGCGAACAAGCCGACAGCGAGCGACCCGACGAGGCCGCCGACGAAGTGGACCCCGACGACGTCCATGGCGTCGTCATAGCCGGCCTTATTCTTCAACCCGACTGCGAAAGAGCAGATGACGCCGGTGGCCAGCCCGATCCAGATCGGCGACATCCCCGCCACGAAACCGGCGCCGGGGGTTATGGCCACCAGACCGGCCACAATTCCAGACGCCACACCGAGATTCGTGAAATGGCCGTCCCGAAACTTCTCGACGAACCCCCACGACAACCCGGCCGCTGCCGCCGCCAGGAACGTGTTCATGAAGGCCTGCACCGCCTGGCCATTGGCTGCCAGGGCCGAGCCCGCGTTGAATCCGAACCAGCCGAACCAGAGGATCCCGGTGCCCAACATCACCAGAGGCATCGAGTGGGGAGGGTGACCCTGGCTCGGCCAGCCCTTGCGCTTGCCCAATACCAGGACTGCGGCGAGTGCGGCGATTCCGGCGTTCACATGGATCGCGGTTCCTCCTGCGAAGTCGAGTGCACCCCGGTCTCCGATCCAGCCGCCATACACCCACTTGAAGACTGGGACGAACACGAGAAGTAACCAGACCGGGGCGAAGATCGCCCAGGCTGAGAACTTCATCCGATCGGCTACGGCACCGGAGATGAGGGCCGGCGTGATCACTGCGAACATGCCCAGGAAGGCCACCGTCAGCAGAGCAGACCCGCCGTCCTCACCAGTTATGCCCAGGCCGCGCAGGAAGGCCAGGTCGAGGTTGCCGAGGAACGCTCCGTCACCCGACTGCGCCAAAGAGAAACCCACGACCGCCCAGACGATCGGGATGATGAGGAGGCACCAGAAGTTCATCATCAACATGTTCAGGACGTTTCTCGTCCGGTCCATGCCTCCGTAGAACAGTGCCAGACCCGGTGTCATGAACAACACCAGGGCGGCAGAAGTCAACACCCAAGCCGCATCGCCAGAATCCATCAGCACTCCTCCAAAACCAGTTGGCTCTGCTGCTGTCGCAACTTTTCGAGGGAATCTATCAGGATTGTTTCCAATCGCCGAAGAGGTGGTGAACAAGAAACGTCTGAACGCTGCCTGAAGGACGGAGAAAGTGCTCCGACCGAAAGCCATGCGGTAGGCAGTCAGCGATTCGTCGCGGACTTCTACAGAACTGAGTTCCACCGCGCTGGACTGACCCGACATTCAAACCGGCTTCGCCACACCAAGTCCGGGAGTGAGGCAGACGACGAATTCTGTCGTGCCTTGTTGTGATCCGCCCGATCAGTGCTCCGGTGACATGTTGTGGACGTGAGCGCGGTGCCCATCGCGGTCGAAGACCATGATCAGTTCGGCGGGACTGCCGATAGCCGCGATGGAGTGTGGCGTCATGGTGTCGAACTCTGCCGCCTCGCCCTCCTCCACGAAGATCTCTCGCTCGCCGAGGAGGAGTCGTACCTGGCCTTCAGTCACGAAGAACCAGTCGTGACCGGGATGAGTCCGTTGCTCCGGTGCCCGATCTGTCGGCTCGTACCGGACCTTGAGGGCGATTGTGTTTGCGGTAGGCCTGCTCAGCATCCACGACGTGCGTTCGCCAGAACTGCTTACTTCCGGGCGGATGACCACATCGTCATCGTCGTGGGTGTCCAACAGTGTGTCCAGGCCGATCTGGAGGGCTCTGGCGAGCGGGACCAGGACGTCGAGACTGATTGTGCGGTTGCCAGTCTCAATTCGACTGATCGTTGACGGACTGAGGTCGGCGCGGGCGGCGAGGTCATTCAGTGAGAGCCCCAGAGTGGTGCGCAGGCTACGCAGACGGGTGCGCACCACGGACTCGACATCCTGCACCTCAGACATAGTGATACCTAATGTCTTGCGAATATAGCAAGTCGGCTTGCGTAATCGTAGAACAGCCGTATCTTCGGGACCATGAGTGAGCATGAACACCAGCCTGTGGAGCGACACTGCGACGTCGTCGTCGTCGGCGGGTCGGCGGCGGGCCTCGCTTCCGCCCTCCAGCTCGGTCGCCAGCGTCGTTCTGTCATCATTGTCGACTCCGGTGAGCCGCGAAACGCCCCCGCCGCCCACATGCACAGCTATCTCGGGCACGAGGGTATGTCCCCTCCTGAGTTCGCGGCCATCGGTCGCGACGAGGTGCGGAGCTATGGCGTAGAGATCCTCGAGGGGCGCGCGGTCGATGTGACTCGCACAAAGGATGACAACTTCCGGGTCGAGATCGACAGTGGTCATGTCGTGGTTGCTCGCAGGGTGCTCGCCGCGACCGGGTTGATCGACGAGCTGCCCGACATTGATGGCGTGAAAGAGCATTGGGGCGGAGACGTGATCCATTGTCCCTTCTGTCACGGTTTCGAGGTGCGCGACCTCCGGATCGTCCAGATCGTCACCCACCCAATGGGTCTCCACCCAGCCCGGTTGTTCCGCCAGCTGAGCGATCGATTCACGATGATCTTGCACGAGGGCATAGACGCCGCCGGCTCGGAGGTCGACGCCTTGAGATCTGGAGGGGTGAAGGTCGTCGAGGGGCGGGTGAGTCGCATCGTGACTGGTGACGAAGGACGAATTTCGGCTGTCGCGCTCACCGACGGTGGCCTGATCGAAGCCGATGTCGTGGTGGTGGGTAGCCGCTTCAAAGTACGCGCCGAGGCCTTTGCGTCCCTCGGTCTGGTACCGGACGAGCATCCGTCCGGACTCGGTGACTTCATCGAGGCGGATGAGAACGGCGAAACGTCGGTTCCCGGGCTGTACGCCGCCGGCAACGTGGTCGACCCGGGTCAGCAGGTGCTTCACGCAGCGGCGAACGGCAGCAGGGTTGGAGCGATGATCGCGTTCAGCCTCGCCGACGAAGATCTCGACTCGCCGCCCCGACTATCCGGGGGAGAGAGCGACTGGGACCATCGCTATAGCGGTGACCGGATGTGGAGCGGCAACCCGAATCCCAGCCTGGTGGACGAACTCGCCGACGTCGCCGTCGGCCGGGCCCTGGACGTGGGTGCCGGCGAGGGAGGCGATGCAATTTGGCTTGCGGAGCAAGGTTGGGCGGTGACGGCAAGCGATATCTCCCGACGAGCTCTGGAGCGCATCGCGGCCGAAGCCGCGCGACGCGAGCTACAAGTCGAGACCCACCAGGCCGATGCCAATGATCTCAAACCATTTGACGCGGGCGCGTTCGACCTCGTGTCGGCACACTACGTCCCGATCCCTCGAACCCCGGACGGTCGCGGTGTGCGCAACCTCATGGACGCAGTTGCTCCCGGCGGGACCCTCCTCTTCGTAACCCACGACCCCGAACCAATGCGCAAGCCGATGGGCGATGATCACAGGTCGCATATCGACCCCGACGCATTCGTGCGGACAGGTGAGGTCATTAGTGAGCTCGCCAACTCACGCGGGTGGGAGATCGTGACCTATGAGAAGCGGCCTCGGCCGGCCGGATCCCGCACCGCACACGCCGATGACATCGTGTTGCTCTGCCGGCGTTCAGTCGACTGAGGAGCGGCCCAACTCTCGAGGAACCTTGGATCCGACCTGTGGCGTCAGGTCGTGACCGACTGGTCTAGCCGCACTCGGTAGTCGTACATCCACCCCGTCGACTTCTCGGTGATCGCGTATTTGAAGAGCAGGGGCAGCATGAGGTCCCGCGTCAGACGTCCGACCGGTCCGGGGGTCTTGTGGCTGCTGCCACGGGCTCCCCAGGCCACGATCTTCTCCACTCTTTGCCGCCGTTGTTCCTCATAGGCCTTGAGCGCTTCGTGGATGACGGGCTGGTCGCGGAGGCTTCGGGCCAGGACGATGGCGTCTTCGATGGCCATGGATGCGCCTTGCCCCGAGCTTGGTGCCGGGGCATGCGCCGCATCACCGATGATGACCACTGGGCCACGATGCCAGGTTGGCACGTGACCGAGGTCGTGGGTGTTGTCGGCGGCCAGTTCCAGCTTTCCGGATTCGATCAACTCGACGGCGGGGCCGGTGTCAATTGCGAACACTTTGACCAGTTGCCGTTTCCAGTTCTCCAGACTGGTAGAGGCCTTCTCCTCTGCTGTGATCATGGGTCGGGGCAGGTTGGCGAACCAGACAACGTCTCCTTGTGGTGTGGCGGTGTATCCGAAGAAGGCGCTCCGGCCGAAAATCATGTGCCAGGCTTCCGGTTCGATGTCGCCGGCCGCGCCTGCTGTGAATCCTCCGAAGTTGGTCAGCCCGACGTAGCGGCCCGTTGGGGCGTTCGGGTCGATGATCTGACGCACCACGGATTGGATCCCGTCTGCACCGATGAGCAAGTCTCCTGCTGCGTCGCCACCGTCTTGGAAGGTCGCAGTAACTCTGCCACTTGGATCGAAGGCGGCGTCTGCCAGCCGGCGGCCGTATTCGACTCGGATCCCTCTCCGCATCGCCTCCTCTTGGAGGAGAGACGCGAGCCGCGAGCGTTTCATGGTGTGAGCTGTCGGGCTGTCTTCCCGTGTTGAGCCGAGGGAGATTTCGGCCAGTCTGCGGCCTCGGTGATTCCACAGCACATTGCCGCGGGTCGGGAAACCCGCTGCTCTGGCCAGATCGAACGCACCGATTGCTGCCAGCCCCTCCAAGCCGTTGGCGGTGATCGCCAGGTAAGAACCCACTTCGGGGTCGGCAGGCGGGTACGCCTCGTAGACCGTGGCATCGATTCCGACCTGTTGCAACGCCATGGCAGTGACCGGCCCGCCTATCCCTCCACCAGCGATGAGAGCCTTCATAATGTATCCTTTCTAACGATTTCAGAGTATCTCGATACTCGAATCTCTCGATAAGCGAAGGATATCGGATGAACAGAGAACGTCAAGCCCTGATCACCAAGGTGGGCACAGCCGTTCAGGTCTATCAGCGGGCCACCGACGGCTTCGACGACGCGGTCGGTCGTCTGCTCGGGCTCAATCCCACCGATCTGCGTTGCCTCGACTGGCTCACATCCGGACCGATGACCGCCGGCGAGCTGGCGACAGCATCCGGCCTGTCCAGTGCAGCCACCACGACACTGATCGACCGGCTCGAGGACAAGGGGTACGTCACCCGAGAACGCGATGGGACCGATCGCCGCAAGGTGGCAATCCGGCTCACTTCGGAAGCAGAAACGCGACTATGGGAGCTCTACGGTCCGCTCGCCAAAGAAGGTGGCAAACTATTGGAGGTGTTCAGTGACGATGAGCTGGCGAGAATCCACACCTTCCTCGAGCAAGCCACATCTCTGGTCGAGGAGCAACAGCACCAAGTCCGATTCCAGCAGTCGGACTCAACGTGGCGTCAGGAGGTTTGAGATGGAAGTCGGGTGCTCCTACTGGTCTATGGCCGCGCGCTAACCTGCTGGACCGCCCACCCGTTGCCGTCCGGATCGTTGAAATAGAAGAAGCCCACGTTGTTGAGGTCATCGTCCTCATCGGCCGGGCGCGTGCCATTCAGTCCAGCGATTTCCAAATCGCTGACGTCCACACCACGCCCCAATAATTCGGCGCGGGCGATTCGAACATCGTTGACCACCAACTGAAGGCCGTGTAATGAGCCGGGCTCCATCCCTACACGGCGCCTTCCACCGGGGGTGATCCCTTTAGCGAGGACGATCGAGCAGCCCGATCCAGGAGGAGTCAGTTGAGCGAATCGGACCTCGGGGCTCACATTGGTGTCGTGGTCGATATTGAATCCGAGTTTGTCGGCATAGAAACTTATGGCGCGGTCCACATCGGATACAGGCACCAGCACAACTTCGAGTGTCCAGTTCATCTGACTTCTTTCCATCTCAGTGGAGGATATGTGGGTGCGCGCGCAATCCAAGCGACGCCGGGCGACCTCGCTGGTTGAAACCTGGTGGTCAGGGACGGCGTGGATCGTCGACCTATTGAAAGCCGAAGGGAGGCGGTAGTCAGGCGCGTTTCAGTCGGGTCGGGCGAACTCGCTTCGTGCAGATTCGGCGAGGCGCAAACCGTGGCCGGGTCTCTCCGGGACCAAAGCGTATCCATCCTCGAACCGGACCGGCTCCTCCAACAGATGGTTATACGACAGGAATGAGTACTCCAGCCAGTTCGCCTCAGGTAGTGCCGCGGCGATGTGGACTCCAATCTCGAAGGAGCTGTTTCCCAGAGAAACGGGGATTCCGTGCTCCGCCGCGAGCCAACCAATTTTCATGGCATCGTTGATCGAACCGTGGATATTGAGCACGTCCACAGCCCGTTGCTCGATGAGCTGACGTTTACCCGAGAGACCCAAGTACTCGCCGCTGTTTACGAGAGTGAAGGGCACTGCTTGGGAGATGGTCTTCAGGCCGGCAAAATCATCCCGGAGGCAGGGGTCTTCTATCCAGAATAGGGGGATCCCGGCATCGTGGTATGCGTGGAGTCTGCGGATTGACTCCTTTGGCGACCATGCTTCGTTGGCATCAGCCATTAGTTGAGCGTCATGTCCGACGATGTCTCTAGCCAGCTGAAGTCGCCGGATGTCCCAGGCCAGATCTGGGTGTCCGACCTTGACTTTGAAAGCCGAGAAACCAGCAGCCAGGGCGGTCGCATAGAAGGCTGTGACTTCGTCGTCCGACATGTGGAAGTCGAGGCCGCTGGCATATGCGGGGACCCTTACTCTTTGGCTACCCAATAGCCGATGCAGGGGCATTTCAAGCAACTGTCCCTGAAGATCCCAGACCGCCTGATCGATGCCTGGGTGGAAAATCGATTGCTTTACGTTCCCGCCGCGGGGTCGATCAAGTCTGTTGGCCCATGAGAATGGGCTCGAACCGATGAGGCCTTCCGCCACCTCGCGTTGAAAGCGCACCTCCAACTCAATCAGGGAGGGAAGGGGTTCGGTGACGTTGTGAAAGAAGCCCGTCCCGATGTGTCCGGCATCGTCCTCGAGCTCCAAGACACCCAAGAACAGTTGTCGGGCCGAAACCTGCGAATCGCCGATCGTGCGGTCGAGTTCCACCACGAACCGGGTCAGGGTGTATTTCTCGATTCGGTGCAAAGGCGCGTCTTCCTTTCTGGCGGGCACCCCGACTGGGTCGAGGAGGACGCCTTGACAAGCGTACCAAGCGTCTCTATCGTGAAACTAGTACCGGTACTTATTCCAACACACCAACAATAGCACATCTGTTTGATGTGGCCAGCTAGGAGACTCGGTCAAGGCATGGTTGTGAAGAACCCGACTATCAGAGATGTGGCCGTCGAGGCTGGGGTCTCGTTGGCGACAGTTTCGAGGGTGCTGAACAACAGACCAGACGCGTCCCCCAGAACGAGGCGCTCATGACGATGCGAGAGATGGTGGAGGCAGCGATCCACGGATCCGTCCAAGACGTAAACCCCAGCATCCCTAACGATATTTCTGTGGTCGGTCTCCCAATCCCTGTCCGTGAACCGAACCTGATTTTCCGAGCCGGCAGCGGCCCGGTTCGACGAAATCGCACAACAGAAATCGAAACCCCACAACGAAAGGATCTGGCAATCAGAAGCTATGACGAGGGAACGACAGTACAAAAGGGAGGAGAATGAACATGATGTATCGACAAGGAAGGCGCCTGCGTGCGTTCACGATTCTCGTGCTAGGGCTCGCGCTCGTCGCCGCCGCATGCGGCGACGGAGGATCCGGGGGCACCACCACCGAAGCGACCGAATCGACTGAGACGACTGAGGCTTCAGAGGCGACCTCCACCACTCAAGGAGAAATGGAGCCAGTGACCATCACCTATCTGGCCAGTCAGAACTGGGTGTTGGATTCGGAGCGGGAACTGGCCGAACAGTTCGAGGCCGAGACCGGTATC
>Ga0299907_10001245_pt1 | contig 14367 bp, 9 predicted proteins | sample RVTome_16_FD_198680 | JGI IMG/M metagenome (GOLD analysis project Ga0299907, IMG submission 198680) | Soil microbial communities from uranium-contaminated site in the Upper Colorado River Basin, Wyoming, United States - RVT152D67 (version 2) ... | reverse complement strand
GGACGCCCTCGATCCCGGCATCTTCCCCAAGTGGGAGGATCACCTTGACCGCCTGCTCGCCGTCATCCACCTGCCCACCACCGTCGACGATCAGGTCGACACCATGCCGGTGGTGTGCCTGATCGGCGCCGACCTGCTCCTCACGTTCCATCCCGAGCCCCATCCCGGGCTCGAATGGCTGCTCGACGCCGTCACCGAGCACCCCGTCCTCACCGAGGGCGGGCCGGACCGGATGCTCGGTCGCCTGGCCGATTTCGCCGCCCGCGAGTTCCTCCCCCTCGTCGAGGAATGCGATGTGGCGTTCGACGCCCTGGCCGACCGGGCCCTCCAGAGCGATCCCGCCGTCCTGTCCGACGCGCAGGCGATACGACGGGACGCGGCGGTGCTGCGCAGCGTCCTCGGGCCCCAGCGGGAGGTGGCGCTCAGCGTGTCGGCCGCCGCCTCCGAGCTCCTGGGCCAGGATGCCCGCCGCGCCCTGCGGGACGCCTACGACCGTCACCATCGCCTCGTCGAGGAGCTCGACGTCGCCCGGATGATGCTCGCCACCGTGGCCGACACCTACCGGGCGACGGTGGCCGAGCGCACCAACGACGTCATGAAGGTGCTCACCGTCTTCTCCGCCACGCTGCTGCCGCTCACCGTGATCGCCGGGATCTACGGGATGAACTTCGAGAACATGCCCGAGCTCAGCCAGGGTTGGGCCTACCCCACCACCCTCACCCTCATGGGCGTGATCGCGGTGGGGCTGTGGACCTACTTCGTCCGCCGGGGATTCGTCGGCGGCCCCCGGGTGGCCGGCGTGTCCCGCCGGGTCGGGCGGGGCCTCGTCGGGGTGACGCGGGCGCCCGCCCGGACGGTCGGTGCCCTCGTGCTCCGGCCCTTGACGGCTCCGGCGCCCTCCGGGCCGGGCCGGACCCGGGGCGATCTCGACCGGGAGACGATCGAGGTCGTCGCCGACCTCTTCCGTCTGGGTTGGCAGGCGCCCCGGACCATCCTCGGCACCGACGACGATCGGGGAGGCGCATGAGCGAGACCTGGGTCCGGGCGGCCGCCTCCGTGGCCGGTGGCTTCGCCGCCGGCGCCGTCCTGGCCTGGGCGGCGCGGCGCCTGCTCCGGGGTTCCCACCGGCGCCCGGAGCTCCGGGAGCTCGCCGCTCCCGTCGCCACCTTCCTGTTCTGGCTGGCGGTGGGAACGGGCGTCGTGCTCGCCGTCGCCGCCGTCGAACCGCAGACGATCGAGGACGTCCCCGCCAACGTCCTGGCCTACGTGCCCCGGGTCCTCGCCGCGGGCCTGATCCTCCTCGCCGGCCGGGCCCTGGCCGTGGCCACGGCGGCGGCCACGGGGCGGGCCGTCGCCCGGGCGCTGGGGCGGCCCTCCGGGCAGGTGGCGACGATCGTCCGGCTGAGTGTCAACCTGGCCGCCGCCGTCCTCGCCCTCTCCCAGCTCGGTGTGGACACCACGGTCCTCGTCGTCCTGGCCGCCGGCTTGGCCGTCAGCTTCGGCCTCTCCTTCGCTCTCCTCGTCGGCCTGGGCGGGCGGGAGGCGGCCCGCGAGATCGCCGCCGGCCGCTACCTCCGCCGGTTCGTCAGTCCCGGATCCACCCTCCGCTCGGCCGCGCTGAAGGGATCGGTGGTGGCGCTGCATCCTCTGACCATGGAGCTCGTCACCGAGGACGGCCGCCGTCTCCACGTCCCCCACAGCCGGTTGCTGGGCGACGTCCTCGAGGTCGACGGCGGCGAGGCGATCAGCGACCGGGGAGACCGGACAGACCCCGCGTGACCTGCGGGTCGAGGAAGCCCACGGTCCGCTGCGGGAACGGGATGGTGATCCCAGCCTCGTCCAGGTGGCGCTTCACCGATCGGGCCACCTCGGAGCGGACCCGCCACAGGGTGGCGATGTCGGGGTCGTGCCAGAACCGGACGGCGAAGTTAATGCTCGACTCACCGAACTGTTCGACCCAGACCTCGGCCGGCGGATCGGTCCGAACCCCGGGGGCGTCACCCAGCGCCCCTTCGAGCACCCGGGCGGCTTCGTCGAGGTCGGTGTCGTAGGCGACGCCGACGGTCAGGGTGGTGCGGCGGACCCCGTTGACGGTGTGGTTCACGATGGGGTGGCCGAGCACCTCCAGGCAGGGCAGAAACAACCGCTCGCCGTCGTAGGTGCGGAGCACCACCACCCGCAGATTGATCTCCTCGACGGTGCCTTCGCAGTCGATGGACGAGATCTGATCTCCGCGCCGGATGGGCCGGCGAGTCCGGAGCAGGATGCTGGCGAAGAGGTTCTCCAGGATGGTCTTGGCCGCGAACGCCACCGCCAGGCCACCGATCCCGAGCGCACCGAGCAGGGGACCCAGTTGCACGTTGAGACTGGCCAGGCCGGCCAGGAACCCGGTGAGGATGACCAGGTTGCGGATGCTCCGGGCCAGCAGCGGCACCAGCGGCAGGTCGATGTCGCGTCGGGTCGCGCCTCTCTCGATCAGCGCCTGGAGGATGCGGGCGCCCACGAGGGCGGCGACCAGGATGATCCCGGCCTTGATCCAGTCCTCCGCCTCGAGACCACGGGGGATGACCTCTTCCGCCCCGGTCTCGGCCGCCAGGAGAAGCATCCCACCCACGACCCCAACGCTACGGCGTACCGCCGCCCGACATGGTGATCTCGATCAGGAGGTACTGCCCGCCATATCACGCCACCGAGAGTGGCCAGAGGTGTGGTCGGACGAACCTCTGGAAATGAGGCCCTCATGAATCCCCGCGATCACCGGAGAGCGGCGCGCGTCAGGCGGCTGTTCCGGCCGGTGGTCCTCTTCGCCCTTGTGGTCGCTTTCGGGGTCCATCCACCGGCCGTCGGTGCGACGGAGTCGTCACCCGGTGCCTGGAGGGATTGGGTGGGCGACACCGGCCGCCGCTATGGGCATGTCGCCGTCGGCCTCGGCGACGGACGGCTCCTGGCCGCCGGCGGCTTCGATGACACCCGGGACGGCCTGCTGGCCAGCGCTGTCCTGTTCGACCCTTCCGGCGGGGTGACACGCATAGACGACATGAGCGTTCCCCGGTACCACCCAGCCGGCGCGCTCCTCGACGACGGCAGTGTGCTGGTCACCGGCGGCTATGGCGGCCAGGGGAGCGCCGATCGCTACATCCCCGCTCTCGACCGCTGGATAACAGCTGCGGCGATGAGGACGCCACGGTGGGCCCATACCGCCACCGTGCTCGGCGACGGCCGTCTCCTCGTCGTGGGCGGCGCCAGCGTGAAGGAGTTAGGTGTCGACGAGACGCTCCGCAGCGCCGAGATCTATGACCCGCTGTCGAACAGCTGGACGCCCACCGCGAGCATGGGGACGGCCCGCCATTCGCACACGGCCACCTTGCTCGCCGACGGAAGGGTGCTGATGGTCGGCGGAAACGGCAGCAACCTGGTTGGATCACAACTGGCCAGTGCCGAGATCTACGACCCCTCCACGGACACATGGGCCCCGACGCCCGACATGATCGTCCCGAGAGTGGAGCACACCGCGACGCTCCTCCACGACGGCGGGGTGTTCGTCGCGGGAGGAGCGGAGGGAGACAACTACTGGTCGGGCAGCGAGATCTTCGATCCCGGAGCCGGGCAATGGATCCCGGCGGGCGACATGCTGGCCGCCCGTGCGGGTCACACCGCCACTGCGCTGGGCGACGGCAGAATCGTCGTCGCCGGCGGCCTCGATCGGTGGAACCATGCTCTCGCCACCGCCGAGATCTACGACCCCGGTACAGGGCATCGTCACCCGGCGACCTCCATGGCGGTTCCCCGGTACCTGCATACGGCGACGCTCCTGGGCAACGGGAGGAGCGTCGCGTTCGTCGGGGGCTGGAATGCGGACGGCGCGACCGGGGACGTAGCACTGTTCCAGCAATGACCTGGGAACAGGCCTAGGGAAAGACGAACAGGTCGGCGAGCCTCGGGCCGAGCTCGGATGGTCGCCGACGTCTGAGAATCAGCGAATGTGCAGGCCAGAGATGGCGCGGGAGATCACGAGCTGCTGGATCTGCTCGGTGCCTTCGAAGAGGTCGTAGACCTCGAACTGGCGTTCGCCAGCGTCCGGAAACGTCCGCTGAGCAGGGACGATGTTCCACGTCGATCCACCGAGGCCCACGCTCGTCCGCCGAGTTGTAGGGATGGTAGGGATGTTGAAGGCCTGAGCCCCACCCTCGTCCACTTCGGCAAAGGACCGACACCTTGGCCGGCTCCCCCTGGAAGTCCGGAGCGTAGAGACGCCCTGAATGGTCGTCTTGTCTTCGTGACGATAAGGACGTGACGGCGACGGCGTTAGGCCGAGATCGCGGCTGCGAAGTACGACGGACGAACCCGCCTGACGGATGTCACTCGAACAGCGCGCCCATGTTCTCCCAGGCGGCCCGCCGGCGATTCCGGAGAACGAGAGCCACGACTCCTGCAATGGTGACCACGAGCGCTCCGACGACTGGCACGGCGCGGTAGGGACCCGGGATTCCAGCGCCGGGTGTCACCTCCACGAACGAGTAGTAGAGCGAGCCGGTCAGCCCCACCGTGGTGACTATCAGCGACCCGATCGAGACGGCGACGGACCGGACCGTGCGCCAGCGCGCCCCGGGGGAGGCCGCGGAGCGCAGGCCCGCGATGGACACCATGACCAGGCACAGCATCAGCAGGGGAATGGCGATGGTGAAGCCTTCGGCGAAGAGGTAGAAGCCCGACGAGAGCGGCCCTGGCGCGGCGCCGATCGCGTCGCGCGCCGCCGGGGCGGTGACGCCGATCATGACCGCAGCCCCCGCTCCCAGCAGTGCGAGGCTGAGGATGATGGCCATGTGGGGCGTCTGGTGGACCCGATGTGTCCTACCGAGCCCCCGGGGGAGCACGCCCTCCCGGCCCATGGCATAGAGGACCCTGGTCATCACGTTGTGGGTCGCCAAACCGCTGAACAGGCCGGCGAGTCCCCCGGCCAAGAGCACCGAGTCCCCCAGATAGGGGGCGTATCGGCGGGTGAGGGCGGTGAGGCTACCGGCGCTCTCGGGCCATGCCGTCGTCGCTTCCCGGACGCCGTAGCCGATCGCGATGGCGTAGGTGACGATCGCGTAGAAGATTCCGACGACGACCACGGCGCCCATCACCGCGGCGGGAATGTTGCGGCGAGGGTTACGGGTCTCCTCGGCCAGCGACGCTGCGGTCTCGAAGCCCATGAAGGAGAAGATCCCGAAGGCCAGCCCACCGAGGATGAGCGGCCACCTGTCTCCGGCGGCGCCCGGACGGAAGGCGTCCAGGGTGTTCCCGTGGGCGCCGCCCTTCCCGATGATGATGGCGGCGAGGAGCAGCAACGTCGCCATCGTGGCGGCGGTGAAGACCAGTTGCGTTCGGGTCGAAAAGACGATCCCGAAGTACGACAGGAAGAAGTAGAGGAATAGGCCGACCGCATACCACAGCGACCACTCCTGGAGGAGGCCGGGGGCGCCGAGGTTGCCCATCAGCTGGCTTGTGAAGACCGCGAAGCCGGCCAGTACCGCCACGCCGCCGAGGACGCCGGCGAACAGGTAGCTGCAGCCCACCACGAATCCCCAGAACGAGCCGAGGCCGTTGACCGTGTACGTGTAGAGGGACCCGGCGCTCGGGAGGCGCAGGGCGAACCCACTCACGACACAGCCGACAACCAGGCAACTCCCCATGGCCAGGAGAAAGGCCAGCGGCGTGGCGCCACCCGCCTTGATCGCCGCCAAGTAGGAGATGAACGCCGCCGACAGGGCGGGGGCCATCACCGTCACCGACTGAGCGATCGTGTCCGGCAGCGAGATGACCCCTCGCCGGAGCCGGTTCGCTTCGACGGTTGCCGGTACCGCGTCGGCCGTGGGAATGCTCAGCTGAACCGGCGACCGTTCCATCCCGTCGCTCATGGGGAGCTTCTCTGCCGGGCTCAGGGAGCAAATGCCGTGACCGGTCCGTCCTCGTCCTCGGTGTTCCATCCTGGTCTCCTCCCATGGCTCTCACGCTGCGGAGCCCGCAACCCGCGGGATCGAGGTTTGCGACGTCTCCGGGAGGAGGGTCGGCCCCCCGCGGCTTGTCAGGCGATGACGGGGCGGTTACGAGGAGGTGGTCGAGGGGTCCGGGCGGCTCCAGTCGCCGTGGTAGGTGCCGCTGGAGAAAAGAGCGCCGCCCACCCCGGTGCCTTCAGCCACCAGGGTGCCGCGTGCTCCGGTGAAGTCGCCAGTGGCATCGACGATCCGCCCCCGGAGCAGAACGTGACCGTCGGGCGCGACGGTAAAGGCCCAGGTGATGCTCATGGTCCCCGTCCCGCCGTCGGCTGAGCGGCCGGACAATGTCTCTTCGATGGTGCCCGAGCCTTCCCCGGTGATGAGATCGACCGTGCCCCGGAACGTGAAGGAGCTCACGCCCGTCCAGGTCCCTTGCCAGAGGTCGGACCCGACGCCTGCGTAGGAACCGGCCGTCTGGTCCGTGAGCGACGGCTGGTAGGAGGTGGTCAGGGCGATCGCCTGCCACGTGCCGGCGACGTCCGAGGCCGGCTGGGCCGAGGCCGACTGGGGCGAGATGGGCGGGACGGCGACGGCGAGCGACGCCGCCAGGAAGATGAGGATGCATCTGACGGAGGCCTTGATTCGCGTCATGTGCTCAGCATCCGTCCCGTCGCGGTCCGTTACATCTGCCATCTGGCAGATGGACCGAGGGATCGGTGGGTGATTCCCGGTTACAGCCCCCGGCGGGTCGCCTCGGCGGCGAGCTCGGCTCGGGTCGTCACGCCCAGCTTGGCGAAAACATGGGCGAGGTGGGTCTTGACCGTCCCCCGGCCGATGAACAGGCGCCCACCGATCTGGGGGTTGGTGAGCCCTTGGGCGAGGAGCTTGACGACCTCGACCTCTGTGGGCGTCAGGCTGGCCCAGCCGGAGGACGGACGCTTGCGCTCGCCGCGAGCCCGGGTGGCGTAGGCCAGGGCGGCGTCGATGGCCAGGGCCGATCCCTCGGCGACGGACGCGGCGTAGGCCTCCTCGCCCAGTGCGTGGCGGGCGGCGGACTCGGCACGGGTGGCAGCGGCCCGGTCGTGGCGGTAGCCGAGCTCGTCCCGGCGGCGGGCGGTCGCCCCGATCAGCCGGACCGCCTCCTCCCAGCTCTCGCCCGCGGCCGCGGCCGAGGCGATCCCTTCGAGCGCGTCGACCGCGACGAGAGCGAACCCGCCGGCGACGGCGGCGGCGAGCGCGAGGTGGTGGAGGTCTTCGGCCCGGTCCGCCTCTCCTGCGGCGGCGGCGAGGAGCCCGGCGGTGTGGTCGGCGACGGCGGCGATCCACGGGCTGCCCATCATGACCGCGCTGCGGCGGGCCTCGTCGACGCGAACGGCGGCAGCGACGAGCTCCCCGGTCTCGATCAGGATCCGAGCGCAGACCAGCGCCACCGGGCCATGGACCCACGGGTCGCCCAGACGTTCGGCGGCCTGGAGCGCCGTATCGGCGGCCGCTCGGGCTTCGGGATGGGCCAGCGCCATGAGCGCCCGCGCCCGGGTGCCGAGAAGGTTGGATAGAAAGACGTCGGCCCCGGCCCGTGCGCACTCGACGAGCGCCCGCTCCGCCCTCTCCAACGCTGCCTGCGGGTCCCCTTCGGCCAGGGCGACCTCGGCCACGACATACTCGTGGAGGGACATGACCAGGGCGTCACCGACGCCGGTGCACAGCCGCAGTCCCTCCTCCCCCGCCTTTCGCGCTTCCGGGAGCCGCCCCTGTCGCAAAGCGGACATCCCTTCGGTGAACCGGTTCCAGTAGAGGAAGTAGTCGCTCCCGTGCCGCTGTGCGATCGCGAGGGCGTCGCCCACCAGTCGGGCCACCTCGGCGTGGTCGTCGCTCCGCATGGCGATGAAGGCGACCTCGCAGGCGTGGTCCATGAGGACCCAGGCGTCCCCTTCCGCCTCGGCGAGCGGTCGGGCGGCGTCGATGCTGGCCTTGGCAGCCACGGGGTCGCTGAAGAGGTACGCCCAGCAGAACAGCTCATGGGCTCGGCCCTCCAGCCGGGCGTCTCCCGCAGCCCGGGCGAGCTCGAGCATCTCGGTGGCGATGTCCTTTCCCGCCGCGGTGTCGCCCCAATTCCAGAGCAGGAAGCTCAGCATCCACAACGCCTCGCCCCGCGCCACCGGCGGCCCGCCAGGAAGGGCCAAGGCCCGTTCCAACCACTGCCGGGCCTCCCGGATGCGGCCCCGATGTCCGAGCAGGAAGGCCAGCGGGCGCGCCAGGTTCAGCGCTGCCTCGGGGTCGGGGCCGGCCAGCGCCCAATCCAGAGCGACCCGGTAGTTGTCCTGCTCGGACCCAGCCCAGCGGATCACAGCCGGGTTGGGCCCGATCAGCCGTTCCTCCATGCGCGCCGCCGAGGCCAGGCAGAACCGGAGGTGCGCGTCCCGCAGCGCGGCCGTCTCCTCCGCCCGGGAAAGCGCCAGGGCGGCGAACTGGCGGATGGTCTCCAGCATCTGGTAGCGGGTTCCAGGGCCGGCGCTGTCGTCCACGATGACCAGGGATTTGGCCACCAGGCCGTCGAGCAGGTCGAGCAGGGCGAGCCGGTCGGGGCCATCCCCGCCCGGCGCGCACACGGCTTCGGCGGCGTCGAGCGTGAACCCGCCGGCGAAGACGGCCAGGCGCCGGAAGAGGATCCGCTCGTCGTCGCTCAGCTGGTCGTGGCTCCAGGCCACCGATGCCTCCAGGGTCTGCTGCCGGGGCAGGGCGCTGCGGGCCCCCCCGGTCAAGAGACGGAAGCGGTCCTGGAGGCCGGCCAGGATCTCCTGGGGCGACAGCAGCCGCACCCGGGCGGCGGCCAGCTCGATGGCCAGTGGGATACCGTCGAGCCGGGTGCAGATCTCGGCCACCACCGGGGCCGTCTCGTTGGTCACGGTGAAGTTGGGCCGGGCCCGCACCGCCCGGTCCACGAAGAGGCGCACGGCGTCGTAGCTGCCGAGGGAGTCCAGCCGGAGGGGACCTGCCTCCGCCGCCGGAAGGGTGAGCGGTGGCACCTGCCAGGTCACCTCGCCGGGGACGCCCAGGGCCTCCCGGCTGGTGGCCAGCAGGGTTACCCCCGGGCAGGCCCGCAGAACCGCCTCGGAGACGATGGCGCACGCGTCGAGCACATGCTCGCAGTTGTCGAGGACGAGAAGGACGTCGCCGGCCGCCAGGTGGGCCGTCAGGCGCTGGAGCGCGGAGCGGCCGAGCCCATCGGGGACGGAGAGCACCCCGAGGACGGTGTCGGCCACCAGCGACGGGTCGGTCAGGGCGGCGAGCTCCACCCACCAGGCGCCGTCGGCGTGGACGGCGGCCACCTCGGCGGCCACCCGGGCGGCCAGGCGGGTCTTGCCGCATCCGCCGGTGCCGGTGAGGGTGACGAGACGGTGACCGGCGATCAGGGCGGACAGCTCACCCAGTTCGGCGTCGCGTCCGATGAAGGTGGTGAGGTGGACGGGCAGGTTGTTGGGGATGGCGTCGAGCGAGCGGAGGGCCGGGAAGTCGCGGCGCAGGCCGGGATGGCACACCTGGTAGACGTGCTCAGGGCGTCCGAGATCCCGCAGACGGTGGGCGCCCAGGTCGGCCAGGGTGACGGTGGGGGGCAGGTCGTCGGCGGCCAGTTCGGCCGTGGTGCGGGAGCACAGGATCTGGCCCCCGTGCCCGATCGCCCGGAGCCGGGCCGTGCGGATCACGGCCGGGCCCATGTAGTTGCCCTCGTCCCGCAGCCGCGCGTCCCCCGTGTGGGCTGCCATGCGCACGGCGGGGACGGCGCCGCCGGGCCACGCCTCGGCGGCCAGGGCGAGCTGGATGTCGACCGCGGCGCGCAGCGCGTCGGACGCCCGGGTGAAGACGGCCACCACGCTGTCCCCCTCGCCCTGCTCCACCGGGCGGGTACCGCGGCACGCTTCGATACCCCCATCCAGGATCTCGTAGTGACGGGCGACGGCGGCGGCCATGGCGGCCCGGTCGGCCTCCCAGGCCGCCGTCGAACCCTCGATGTCGGTGAGGAGGAAGGTGACCGTCCCCTCCGGGAGCGGGCCGCGCGGCGCGGGCGGCGGTGCCGGAGGTGTCACCGGACCGGGAAATGGGGGTGCTCGTAGGGCGTCCCCGGCCACATCACCCACGGGCCGCCGCTGTGTGGTCGGTGCCGTAGGTGGCTCGAGCGGGTCGCTGGGGGGGATCACCCTCTCCGTCTCCTTTCCTTCTCTACTGGAATTATTTCGCGGGCGTGGCTACAGCGGGGGCGCCAGTATCAATGAGCGACCAGCGGGATCAGGCCGACTACTTTCCCTACGCCGAAAAGCCGGTGAGGCACTCGATGGCGGCGAGCGCCTCGGCCGCCACGGGGAAACGCCCAACGAGGGCCGATCGCTCCTCGGCGGTCAGTTCGGCCGGAGTGCACAGGAGTTCGATGCCGTGGACCGTGCCATCGGCCTCGGTGTCCACGATCTTGAGCCGCCGGCTAGCCGCGGTGCGACCGAGGATCACAAGCCGGTCCGGCCGCCGGCGGGAGGGATAGCTCGTCTCCCGATCGGCGAGCGCCTCGGCGACCTCCAGTAGGGATGCGACCGATTTTCGCCCGGCCGCCGACATTCGCCGGCGTCTTCGAATCAGCGAACTACGGCAGGACCCGGGGGGCCGTCGAACCTGAGACCTCGACGCTGACGGCCCGGAGAAGCCTCCAATTCCCATGCGGGATCCATGCCCGAAGATGACGGCAGCCTGCTCAGGTCGCCCGTTTCCTCAGACCGTCGATATCCCGGATGCTGACACCGCGCCGGCGGGTCTCGATCAAGTTCCGTGCCCGCAGCCAGGCGAGGGCGTTTCCCACTGCTTTGCGGGATGCTCCGATCCACCCGGCCAGCTCGTCCTGCGACAGCGGAAGGACGATGTGAATCGTGTCTCCGTCCGGCTCACCGAAGCGGTCGGCGAGTTCCACCAGCCGACGGGCGACCCGACCGACGGTGTCGTAGGCGCCGAACTCCACCCGTTTGCGGTCGGCGTCCCGAAGCCGGCGGGCCAGCATCTCGAGGAGCAGGAGGGCGACTCGCGGCCGGGCGGAGAGGAAGTCCCGGAACCGGTCGGCCGAGAGAAGGAGAGCGTCCACCGGCTCGAGGGCGATGGCCGACGCCGAGCGGGGTTCTCCGTCGAGGGCCGAGAGCTCACCCAGAATGTCGCCGGCAGACCGGAGCGCCAGCACCACCTCCCGTCCGTCCTCCGTGAAATAGGAAATCTTGACCCGCCCGGAGAGGAGGAGGAGAACCCGATCCGAGCTCTCTCCCTCGTTGAAGAGCGTCGCTCCCCGGGGGAAGCGCCGGCGTCGTCCCTCCTGGCTCAGCTGTTCCCACTCATCGGCAGTCAGCGCCCCGGCGAAGCCGCCCAGCGGCCCGGCGGAGGGGTTTGGAGTCATGGGCTCGAGTTTGCCCTAGTGGCCGGCGGAGAGAATCTCCCGAAGGGCGGGGGCGGCGAGGAAGAGGCCGCGGCGCTCCTCCGAGAGTGTGGCGGTGAATCCCGTGACCGTCTCGTGGGCCCGGCCGAAGGCGGCGGCGGCACCGTCGTCGTCTCCCCGGGCGAGCATGGCGCCGCCCAAGAGGCCGAGGGTTCGCCAGAGCGAAGGCGGGTGGGCGAGGCGCTCGGCTCCGGCGACGGCTCGGCGGAGTTCCGTCACGGCCTCGGGGTGGCGGCCCATCTCGAGAAGGGCGGCGCCGAGCGCAGCACGGGAGGCGACCTCGTACTTCAGCCGGCCGTGCTTTTGCGCATGGACGATTGCCTCTGACGCGGCCGCCGCGGCGCCCGGCGCGTCCCCGACGGCCAGGGTGATCTCCGCTCTGGCGGTCTTCAGTCGGCCGGCCATCAGCCACCGGTGCATGCCCTTCGCCACCTGGGTTGCTTTCCACAGTTCGGGCCAGGCCCTCTCCGCCCGGCCGACGTGGCCCTCGGCGAGGTCGGTGACGAGGATGTCGATCTTCCCCTGCACTTCGCCGTAGCTGAAGCTTGACTGTCCGGCGAGCTCGATGCCCTCCTCGTTGAGCTGACGGGCCGCTTCGAGGTCGAAGAGCTCACGCAGCGTCCCCGCCTGCATGTTCAGGGTTCGCGAGGTGAATGTCGGCACGAGCTCGAGGTCTCTGCCCTGGGCGACGGTCCGCTCGAGAACCTGGAGGGCTTCCTCGTGGCGCCCCAGCCCGGTCAGTGCCATCCCGAGATCGCCTCCGGACAGCATCATGCCCTGGATCGCATGCACCTCCAGCCCGAGGTCGTAGCCCCACTGGGATACCTCGACGGCGCGCTCGAACCAGCCGACGTGGTATTGAAACGTGGCGAGGAACCCGAGGTGGACGGCGAGTTCGGCGGCGTTGGCTCCCGGCTGCCAGGAGACGAGGGCCTGCTCCCCCTGGGCGATCGCCTCGGCAAGGTCCCCGTCCATGGCGACGGCCAGGCACTTCGCCGCTCTGGCCCGGCTGCGGAGATGGTCGTCGCCCAGCGACTCAGCGACATCCGTCGCTCGGCGGGCCGCGGCCTGCGCCGCCTCGGGGTCCGACAGCCAGTAGCCCAGGTGCGCCCGCCCGAGCAGCGCCTCCAGCAGCTCATGACCCTCCAGGTCGGGGAGTACGGCGTCCAGCTCGTTTGCCGCGGCAGGGAACTTGCCGCTCTCGAACAGCGTGACCCCCCTGCGGAGGAGGAGGCTGCGCCGCCGGGCCCCGTCCTCTTCGGGAACGAGCTCGAGGGCCTGGGTGTAGAGGGACACCGCCTCGCTCTTGGCCCAGGCCCGCCGGGCGTGATCTGCTGCTTGAACGAGGTAGTCGAGGGCCTTGGCCTCGTCGCCCGCCTCGAGCCAGTGAAAGGCGAGCAGGGAGGCCGCCTCGGCGAGGCGATCACCTGCGGCCTCCTCCAGGAAACGGGCCACCCCGGCATGGCGCTCCCGGCGGGCGGCCTTCGGGAGGGTGCCGTACGCCACCTCGCGGATGAGCATGTGCTTGAAGGAGTATTCGACGTCGCCCTGGAACCGGCTGACGGGCTCCCGGCGGAGCAGGTCCCGGCGCTCCAGAGAGTCGAGGGTCTCGCGGAGGTTCGCACCGTCGCCCAGGCGCTCGAGTGCTCCCTGCCAGAAGATCTTCCCCACCACGGAGGCGTCGAGAATGACCTGCCGCTCGGAGGGCGGAAGGCCGTCAAGGCGGGCGGCAATAGTGGCCTTGACAGTGGTGGGGAGGTGGGTCAGAACCTCGGCCGTGGCATCTGACATCGTGGCCGCCAGCTCTTCGATGAACAGCGGATTCCCCCCCGCCACTTCAGCCAGGCGGGCGGCCAGAACCCGGCCAAGGTGGGGAACGATCCGGGTCGCCAGGGCCTTGGCACCCTCGACAGGAAGAGGGTCGAGGGGCAAGGCGGTATAGGCGGGCAGCCCCCCGGCCCAGGTAGGCCGCATTTCGAGGAGTTCGGGTCGGGCCAGGGTGAGCAGCAGGGCGGTTGTCTGCCGGGCCCGGCCGGCCAGCGATTCGATGAGCTCGAGAAGAGACGGGTCTGACCAGTGCACGTCCTCGAACAGGATGATCACCGGCGCAGCTCGCCCGACTGCTTCGACGAAGCGCCGGGCCGAGTACAACAGGTGCGCCTTCTCGGGCGCGGCCTCCTCACCACCCAGACCAAGCAGGACGGCGAGGTGCGAGGCGACCTGATCCGCTTCGTCGTCGGGGAGCACCTGGCAGGCCACCGCCAGCTTGGCGCGGGCCTCGGGGGCCGGATCGGTCTCGAAGATCCCGGCGAACCCCTTGACCTGCTCGGCGAAGGCGCCGTACCCGGTTCGCTCTCCGTAGGGCAGCGACCGTCCCGAGAGGCAGCGGGCCCCCTTGGCCTCGGCCAGGGCCACCAGTTCGCGGGCCAGGCGGGTCTTTCCGATACCGGGAGCGCCGAGCACGGTCACGAGATGGGGGCGGCCCTCGGAAACCACCCGCTCCCAGGTCCGCCACAGCACCTCCAACTCGGTGTCCCGTCCGACCATCGGAACCGCCGACAGCGGGCGGACGGAGGGCCTCGCCGCCGCTTCCAGTGGACGCCAGGCCCGAACGGGTACCTCCTTGCCCTTGGCCTTGAACGGCTCCACCGGTTCGTACCGGACGGTGTGGAGCGTGGTCCGATACGTGTCCTCCCCGACCAGTATCCCTCCGGGCGGAGCGGCGGTTTGGAGGCGACTGGCCGTGTTGGCCACGTCGCCCATGACCGTGAGGTGCCGCGCCCCTTCCGGTCCGACCGGGCCGAACATGACCTCTCCGGTGTTGACGCCGATCCGCAGAGGGAGGCCCCCGAACTCGGCAACGCGCTCGGCCGCGCAGCGCTGGAGGTCCAACGCCGCCCGTACCGCCCGTTCCGGGTCGTCCTCATG
>Ga0299907_10001244_pt1 | contig 14368 bp, 17 predicted proteins | sample RVTome_16_FD_198680 | JGI IMG/M metagenome (GOLD analysis project Ga0299907, IMG submission 198680) | Soil microbial communities from uranium-contaminated site in the Upper Colorado River Basin, Wyoming, United States - RVT152D67 (version 2) ... | reverse complement strand
GAGGGCGAGCCGACCTTGCCGTACTCCGCTTCGTACGACTCCAGCGCGACGACGCCGAGCGCGTAGCGGAACAGCGACGACAACCGCACCGCGGTCGTGACCTGCAGGTTGCCGTTGAGCGCGCCGGACCGCAGCTCGGTGAAGAACGACTCGGCTATCGGTGCGAGGTCGTCGTGCACGCGCCGGAGCAGCTGGCTCTCGTCGACACCCAGGCCGATCAAGCCTTCGAGGACGCCGCGCCCCCGCCGCAGCAGGCGCGCCTGCGCGTCGATGGCGACCGCGGCCTCATAGCCGAACAGGTGACCGGCCATCGCCGCGAGCACGAAGTCGAGCTCGGGATGCACGGACGGCACCGCGATCGTCTCCACGGCAGCGCTGTACGCGGCTGCGCCCTCGTCCTCCCCCGCGATCACGATGGGCACGGCCTTGTGGGCGCGGAAGATGGCCAGCTCCTTGCCGACGTCCTCCGCGATCAGCGGGTCGAGGCCGGCCGCGCACACGAGGATCAGCGGCTCGACCGACAGGTCGATGTGCTTCTTCTCTTCGGTGACGTCGCACGCGATCGAGCGGTACGTGAGCTCGCTCAGCTTGATGCGCAGCTCGGCAGCAGCGATGCGGTTCAGGCCGTTGCCCACGAGCGCCCAGTGGCGGTGCATCGGCGCGTGCCGCTGTGCGACCGCGGCAATGTGCTCGCGACGCTGCAGCACCTCGCCCATCGCGCCGGGCAGCCGTTGCAGGCCATCGAGCAGCTCGGCGGCGCGGTGGCGATCGCCCACGCCGGCCGCAGCCGCCAAGCCCCACGCCAGCAGCGCGCCAGCCGCGATCTGCGCGTAGAACGCCTTGGTGGACGGCACCGCCATCTCCACGTCGCGACCGTCGGACGTGTAGAGCACGCCGTCGCTCTTGTCGACGAGGTCGCTGTTGCGACGGTTGACGATGGCGACGACGGTGGCGCCGCGGGCGCGCACGAGGTCGACGGTGCGGTTGGTGTCGGTGGACGTGCCCGATTGGCTGACCGCGACCACGAGCGTGCCGGCCATGTCGTCGCGTAGCTCGAACCCGGACAGCTCAGCCGCGGCCATCGACTCGACCCGCAGCGCGTGACCGGTGAACGCGGCTGCGAACGATGCAGCCACGGACTGCGCAGCGACCGCGGCGGTACCTTGCCCGCTGGCGACTACTCGCGTGATGCCGCCGTCGACGATGCGCTCGACGAGGCCGTCGGGCAACGTCCCCTCCGGCAAGCGCACGGCAAGCAAGCCGCGGTCGTCGACGAGCTTGCCCCGCAGCGTCTTCGCGATCGACGCGGGCGCTTCGCCGATCTCCTTGAGCAGGAAGTGCGGCGCACCGGCACGGTCGATGTCGCGCGTGGTGATCTCGGCGGTGGTGAGGTCGTCGTCGGTCACCGGCAGGTCGGTGCCGTCGTAGGCCATGCGCTTGATGCCGCCGACGCCACCCGCGCCGTCGCGGTGCAGCACGACGACTTGGCCGGGCGCGCCGTCGCGCCCGCTCGCCGCCTCGCCCTCCATGCGCATGTAGCGCGGCGTCTCCTCCACCAAGCCGTAGGGCTCGCTGGCGACGACGAAGCACGACTCGGCGAGGCCGACGTACAGCGCCTGGCCCGAACCGCGCAGCGCGAGGAGCAGCGTGTCGGGATCCCCGGCGGACGACACCGCGATCGCGACCGAACCGGCGAACGAGCTCACCGTGCGGCGGAACGCTTCAACGGTGCCGTCGCCGTCGTTCACGCGCCGCGACACGAGCGCGGGGATGATCTTCGCGTCGGTGGTGATCTCGGGCGCGATGTCGAGCCGCTCCCGCTTGCGCAGCTCTGCGTGGTTGTCGACGTCGCCGTTCAGCGCGCCGACGACATAGGGGCCGACGCTGGCCGCGCCCTCCTCACTGTTGAGCGGGTGCGCGTTGGGCTCGCTGATGATGCCGACGCTGGCCCAGCGCGTGTGGCCGAGCACGGTGACGCGCGCGCCCGGCGTCGACACGGCGCGCCGCAGCAGCGCGTCGGACGTGATCGCGGCCCGCAAGTGCGCGGTGTTGTCGCCCAGCTCGCCGATCTCGGCCGCGGCCTTGTACACGAAGCTGAGCACGCCGTCGGCCGCGACCCGAACGCTGCCGTCGGTGAACAACGGGTCGGCCCGCCGGGCGAGCTCGTCGTCGCCGTCGACGGCAGCGAGCGCGGCGGTGTCGACGCCCGCCACCAGCACGTGCACGCCGGCGGAGTCACGGCCACGTACTTCGAGCCGGTCGATCGCCGACAGCGCGACTTGGATGGCGAGGTACGCGGCCAGCAAGTCGTCGCTCGCCGCAGTTGCTTCGCCGCCGTTGCCGTCGTCCCCGAGCAGCCCGACGACCTCCGTCGCGGTCCGCAGCCGGTCGTTGGCGACGGCCCACACGGCGTCCTTGAGCGCGTCGGCTTCGTCCATCTCGCCGATGCGCGGCCGCAGCTGCTGCAAGCGGGCGTCGACGGCGGCGGCGAGCGTGGGGTTGCGCACGAGCGCGAGCAGGCCGGGGATGCCGTGCAGCAGCGTGTCGACGGTGGCGACCTCGGGCGCAGCGCCGGTCACGTCGCCCTGCTCGAGGGCGCGCACCGCGGCGTCGAGGTGGGCGAGCACGTCCGCCGGCTCCGGCGCGGGCCGGTCGTTGCGGGCGGGGAGGACGGCGACGATCCCGCACATACGAAGGAGCGAGTCTAGGAGCCCTGGGTGCGGGTCACGGCGTCGGCGATGCGCCGGGCGGCGGCCGTCGCCTCCTGCTCCGTCGGCGCCTCGACCATCACCCGCACGAGGGGCTCGGTGCCGCTCGGTCGCAGCACGACGCGGCCCTTGCCGTGCAGCTCGCGCTCGACCTCGCCGGCCGCGGCACGGACCTCCGCGTGCTCGGCCGCGTCCACCGCAGCACGACCGGGGACGGGGACGTTCACGAGCACTTGCGGGAAGCGCGTCATGGCGTTGGCGGCCAGACGGTCGAGCGGCTCGCCGCGGCGGGTGACGAGGTCGCACAGCAGGAGGCCGGTGAGCAGGCCGTCGCCCGTGCTGGCGAGGTCGCGGAAGATCACGTGGCCCGACTGCTCGCCGCCGAGGCTGAGTCCGCGCGCTTCGAGCGCGTCGAGCACGTAGCGGTCGCCCACCTTGGTCTCGACGACTTCGATGCCGGCCGCGTCCATCGCCAGGCGCAGGCCGAGGTTCGACATCACGGTGACCACGAGCGCGTCGCCGTGCAACACGCCACGCTCGCGCAGGTCGACGGCGTGCAACGCGAGCATCACGTCGCCGTCGACGAGTTGGCCGTCGGGCGCGACGGCGAGCACGCGATCGGCGTCGCCGTCGAAAGCGAGGCCGACATCGGCCGCATGCTGCACCACCGCGGCTTGCAAGGACTCGGGGTGCGTCGAACCGCAGCCGTGGTTGATGTTGGTGCCGTCGGGTTGCGCGTGCAGCACGGTGACCTCCGCGCCCGCGCGGCGGAACACCTCACCAGCGAGCGCACTCGACGCGCCGTTTGCGCAGTCGAGCACGACCCGCAGCCCGTCGAACGCCCGCCCTTCGAGCGCGTTGGCAAGGTGCGCGGCGTAGCTCGCGGCAACAGCGTCCGCGTCCTCCGTGATGCGCCCGACGTCCGCGCCCACCTTCGGCTCACTGCCGGCGACGACGAGCTCGGTTTGCACGCGCCGCTCGACGTCGTCGCTGAGCTTGCGCCCACCTATGGCGAACAGCTTGACGCCGTTGTCGGGGAACGGGTTGTGCGACGCGGACACGATCGCGCCGGGCAGGCCGCGTTCCGCGCACACGTGGGCGACACCGGGAGTGGGCAGCACACCCGCGTCGACGACGTCCGCACCTTCGGACGCGAGGCCAGCGGTGAGCGCGGCCTGCAACAACGGACCCGAGATGCGCGTGTCGCGGCCCACGACCCACGGGCCGCGTCCCAGGACGCGCGCTGCGGCGCGTCCGAGGGCGAGGATGGACTCGGGCGTGAGGTCCGCGTTGGCGATGCCGCGGACGCCGTCCGTCCCGAAGGAGAGGAACGTGCTCAGCGCTTGGAGTACTGCGGCGCCTTGCGGGCCTTCTTCAAGCCGTACTTCTTCGACTCCTTCTCGCGGGCGTCGCGGGTGAGGAAGCCGGCCTTCTTGAGCGACGAGCGCTGCTCGGGGTCCAGCTCGGCGATGGCGCGGGAGATGCCGAGACGGAGGGCGCCCGCCTGGCCGGACGTGCCGCCACCGTCGATGGTCGCGTCGACGTCGTACACCTCGTCGGTGTTGGTGACCTTGAGCGGCTCGGACACGATCATGCGGTGTACGGCCGAGGGGAAGTAATCCTCGAGGCTGCGGCGGTTGACCGTGATCGTGCCGGCGCCGGGACGGACGCGGACCCGCGCGATAGCCCGCTTGCGGCGGCCGGTGGACTGGGTGAGCGGCTTGGGCAACGCAGGACTCCTGTTGCGGGTTACGACGCCCGCTTGGCGACGGTCGTGAGATCGAGGGTGACTGGCTGCTGGGCCTGGTGCGGATGGTCGGGCCCGCCGTAGACCTTGAGCTTCTTGAGCATGTTGCGGCCCAGGGTGTTCTTCGGGAGCATGCCCCTGACCGCCCGCCGGATCGCCTCTTCGGGCTTGGTGGCGAGCAGGTGGCTGTAGACCGTCTCCTTGAGGCCGCCCGGGTAGCCCGAGTGCCGGTAGACCACCTTCTTGTCCGCCTTGCCGGCGCTGACGACGACCTTGGCCGCGTTGACGACGACCACGAAGTCCCCGGTGTCGACGTGCGGGGCGAAGATCGGCTTGTGCTTGCCCCGGAGGACACGGGCGACCTCGGTGGCCAGGCGGCCCATGATGAGGCCGTCGGCGTCGACGACGTGCCAGCCGCGCTGGATGTCACTGGGCTTCGGGGAGAACGTGCGCACGCGTGTGTCCTTCGGTTGGTGCTCGGTGCTGGCGCGGCCAGACGATGGCCGCAGGCCGGTCGACCAGTGTAGAGGCGCCGGGAGGACGGCGGCAATCCGCCCCGCCGACCTGGTTTTGTCCCGTGGATGAAGGGTGTAGCTACACCCTTCATCCACGGGACAAAACGGGAGGGGAGGCCCGGCTACGGTCCTCGCCCGTGATCACGCTGGCCGACATCAAGCAGGCGAGGGACCGTGTCGCGCCGGTGATCCGCAAGACGCCGCTGGAGCGGTCGGACTCGCTCAGCCGGCTCGCTAGCAGGGACGTCTGGTTGAAGCCCGAGCACCTGCAGCGAACGGGGTCCTACAAGATCCGCGGCGCCTACAACTTCATCTCCCGCCTCGACCCCGGCGTCGAGGTGGTGGCGGCGTCGGCCGGCAACCACGCGCAGGGGGTCGCCCTCGCGGCGGCGCTCACCGGCCACAAGGCGACCATCTTCATGCCGTCCAACGCGGCGCTACCGAAGGTCGAGGCGACGCGGGCGTACGGCGCGGCGGTGCGGTTGGAAGGCGCGGTGTTCGACGACGCCAACACGATCGCCCAGGCCTACGCCGAGGAGCACGGCGCGGTGTTCGTGCCGCCCTTCGACCACCCGCTGATCATCGCCGGGCAAGGCACGACCGGCCTCGAGATCTCCGATGAAGCACCCGACGACCTCGAGACCGTCGTCGTGCCCGTGGGCGGCGGTGGGCTCATCTCGGGCGTGTCCACCGCGCTCGCGCACACGAAGCGCAACGTGAAGGTGATCGGCGTCGAAGCAGAAGGCGCGCCGGCGATGCAAGCGTCCGTGCGCGCCGGCAAGTGCGTCACCCTCGACAGCATCGCCACGATGGCGGACGGCATCGCCGTCAAGAACGTGTGCGACCTCACCCTCGCGCACGTGCAGGCCTACGTCGACGAGGTCGTCACGGTGAGCGAGGAGGAGATCAGCCGCGCGCTGCTGCTGCTCGTCGAGCGCGCCAAAGCGGTGGTGGAGCCGGCAGGTGCTGTCGCGCTCGCTGCCGTCCTCGCGGGGCGCATCGGCGCGCACACGGGGGCGGGGGCGGGGCCGGTCGCCGTGATCCTGTCCGGCGGCAACGTCGACCCCTTGCTGTTGATGAAGGTGATCGACCACGGCATGTCAGCCGCGGGGCGTTACCTCGTGCTGCGCATCGTGATGGGCGACCAGCCCGGCGCGCTCGCCGCGCTCACCGCCGCCATCGCCGAGCTCGGCCTCAACGTGCTCGAGGTCGAGCACCACCGCTCTGGCGTTCGCCTCGGCGTGAACGAGGTCGAGGTGCTCGTCACGCTGGAGACGAGGGATCCGGAGCACCGGGAGGAGACGGTGGGGGCGCTGCAACAGCACGGCTTCCGGGTCGAGCTGGTGCGGTAGCGGCGAGCCACAGCGCCAGCGCGGACAGCCCGATGGTGGCGGAGCGCCCGATCACGTTGCCGAGGCGGTAGAGGCCGGGTGCGCCTTCCTGCGTGAGGTCGACGACGATGCCGTTGAGCGCGAGCAGCGCGCTCACGAACGCCACGCCCGCGCCGATGCCGAGCGCCGCGCCGGCCGCGACTTGCGTGGCCGTCCATGCATCGGAGCGCCGGCGCCCGTGCACCACGAGGGCCACGGCCACGAGCGCGAACGCGGCAACCGACGGGCTCGCGGCCTGCGCGAGCAAGCGGAACCGCTCGGTTCCGTCCACGTCGCGGATGTCCGACAGCGCGAACGCGGCCAGAACACCGGCCAGGATGACCGCCGCGCTCGTGGCCGCCGACACGACCGCCACGAAGTCCAGCGGCGACGGCGGCGAAGAGGGCGACGGCGACGAACGCTCCGTCTCGTTCACCGCTTCACTCATAGAGCACCTCCCACAGGCAGAGGCCGTGCGGTGGCGCCACCGGTCCGGCCGTCGAACGGTCCTTCGACCGCAGGATCCAGGCGATCTCGCCCGCCCGCAGCTTGCCCAACCCGACGTCGACGAGTGTGCCGACGATCGACCGGACCATCTGATGGCAGAACGACTGCGCCTCGATGTCGAAGCGCAACACCCCGTCGCCGAGGGTGATCCAACGCGCGTCGTGCACGCGCCGCACCAGCAGCGTGCCCGGTTCGACGTCGTCGGGCCGGCGGCAGAACGACGCGAAGTCGTGCTCGCCGATGAGGGGATCGCACGCCGCCAGCATCGCCCGTACGTCGAGCGATTGCGCGACATGCCAGGCGGTCGAAGCGAGGAACGGGTCGCCGATCGGGCGGTTCAGCACCGTGTAGCGGTAGCGCCGCGCCGTCGCCGAGTGGCGGGCGTCGAACTTCGGCGACGCCTCGGCCACCTCGCGCACCACGACGGCCGGCTTGAGCATGCGGTTGAGGCTGCGCTGCAACCCCTCGAGGTCGACGTCGCCGGCGCCCAACGGCGTGTCGAAGTGCACGACCTGCCCCCACGCGTGTACGCCGGCGTCGGTGCGTCCCGCGCACGTGACCTTCACCGGGTGGCCGAGCACCTTGGCAGCCGCGTCCTGCACGACACCGGCGACCGTCCGCACCCCCTGCGCCGGCGGCTGCGCGGCGAAGCCCTTGAACCCGCTGCCGTCGTAGGCGACCGTCATCCGGACGCGACACCGCGGCTCCATCGGAGCCGCGGTCTTGATCTCGGTCTCGGTATCGAAGGAACGTTCGTCCTCGAAGAGCGTCACACGCTCACACGAGCTCGATGCGCGCCATGGGGGCGTTGTCCCCGTGGCGCGGGCCCAGCTTGAGGATGCGCGTGTAGCCGCCGGGACGGTCGACGTAGCGCGGCCCGATCTCCTCGAACAGCTTGTGGGCCATGTCCTTGTCGCGCAGGAACGCGACGACGTCGCGTTGCCTGTACACGCCGCCCTTGCGCGCCTTGGTGATGAGCTTCTCGGCGACGGGACGCAGCGCCTTGGCCTTGGCCTCGGTGGTCACCAGCGCCTCGGCCGCGATCAGCGACGCGGCGAGGTTGGCGAGCATCGCCTTCTGGTGGGCGGCGTCGCCGCCGAAGCGGCGGGTCTTGCGCGGTGCGCCGGGCGTGCCCATGTCACTCGCCCCTTCGGCGCAGGCCGAGCCCGCGCTCGTCGAGCTTCTGGATCACCTCGTCGAGCGACTTCTGCCCGAAGTTGGTGATCGCGAGCAGGTCCTCCTCGGTGCGCTCGACCAGCTCGCCGATCGTGTTGACCTGCGCCCGCTTCAGGCAGTTGCGGGGACGCTCGGAGAGGTCGAGGTCCTCGATCGGCAGGTCGAGGTCGGGCGAGCCGCTGCGCTCACCGGCCACCTCGCCGAGCTCGAGACCCTGCGGCGCCTCGCTCATGTCGGCGACGAGGCCGACGAGCGAGCGCAGCGTGTCGCCGGCGGACGCGAGCGCCTCGCGCGGCGAGATGGAGCCGTCGGTCTCGATGTCGAGCACGAGGCGGTCGTAGTTCGTCGACTGTTCGACGCGGGTGGGCTCGACCGTGAACGCGACGCGGCGAACCGGCGAGAAGATCGAGTCCACCGGGATGACGCCGATGGTGGACGACTTCTTGTTGCGGTCCGCGCTCACGTAGCCGCGACCGCGCTCGACGGTGATGTCGATGGCGAGCCGGCCCTTGCTGTTGAGCGTGGCGATGTGCAGCTCGGGGTTGAGGATCTCGACGTCGGCGGTGACCTGGATGTCGCCGGCGCTGACGTCGGCGGGGCCGCGCGCGTCGAGCCGGAGCGTGACCGCTTCGTCCGACTCGACCCGGAGGACGAGGTCCTTCAGGTTGAGGATGATGTCGGTGACGTCCTCCTTGATGCCTTGCAGCGTGGAGAACTCGTGGAGGGCGTCGTCGAAGCGCACCTGCGTGACCGCCGCGCCGGGGATCGACGAGAGCAGTGTGCGGCGCAGCGAGTTGCCGAGCGTGTAGCCGAACCCGGGCTCGAGCGGGCCGATGGCGAAGCGGCCGCTCGTGGCCTCTTCCTCGGCGACGGGCTCGACCGTGGGTCGCTGGATGATGAGCATGGGTGTGGCGGCTCCTGCGGTTGGGCTACTTGGAGTAGAGCTCGACGATGAGCTGCTCGCGCACGGGCACGTCGATGTGCTCGCGCATCGGCATGTCGCGCACGGTGACCTCGAAGCTGTCGCCGGAGCGATCCAGCCACGCCGGGATCTGGCGGTCGATGGTGTCGAGGTTGTGGCGGATGACGATGAGGTTGCGCGACTTCTCGTGCAGCGCAACCACGTCGCCCCTGCGCACCCGGAAGCTCGGGATCGTGACGCGCTTGCCGTTCACCGTGACGTGACCGTGGCGGACGAACTGGCGGGCCTGGGACCGGCTGGAGCCCCAACCGGCGCGGAAGGCGACGTTGTCGAGGCGGAGCTCGAGCATGCGCAGCAGGTTCTCGCCGGTGATGCCCGACTGGCGGTTCGCCTCCTCGTAGAGGTTGCGGAACTGCTTCTCGAGCACGCCGTAGATGCGGCGCGCCTTCTGCTTCTCGCGCAGCTGGATCTGGTACTCGGACTCGCGCGGGCGGTCACGGCCGTGCTCGCCCGGCGGGTAGGGCCGGCGCTCGATCGGGCACTTCATCGAATCGCACTTGGGGCCCTTGAGGAAGAGCTTCATCTTCTCGCGCCGGCAGAGGCGGCAGACGGGTCCGGTGTAGCGAGCCATGTCAGACCCTCCGACGCTTCTTGGGACGGCAGCCGTTGTGCGGGACCGGGGTGACGTCCTTGATGCCGCCGACTTCGATGCCCACGTTCTGCAGGCTGCGGATCGCCGTCTCGCGGCCGCTGCCAGGGCCCTTCACGAGCACGTCGACCTTGCGGACGCCGTGCTCCATCGCGGCGCGCGCCGCCTTCTCGGCGGCCAGCTGCGCGGCGAAGGGCGTCGACTTGCGCGAGCCCTTGAAGCTGACGTTGCCTGCGCTCGCCCACGAGAGGACGTTGCCCTCGGGATCGGTGATGGTGACGATCGTGTTGTTGAAGCTCGACTTGATGTGGGCGATGCCGAACGCGACGTTCTTGCGCTCGCGGCGGCGGGGGCGCCTGCCCCCAGGCTTGGGCTTGGCCATTACTTGCGTGCCTTCTTCTTGCCGGCGACGGTCTTCTTCGGACCTTTGCGCGTACGGGCGTTGGTGTGGGTGCGCTGGCCCCGCACGGGCAGGCCGCGGCGGTGGCGGATGCCTTGGTAGGAGCCGATCTCCATCTTGCGCTTGATGTCGTTCTGGACGTCCCGGCGCAGGTCGCCCTCGACCTTGAGGTTCGCGTCGATCCAGTTGCGGAGGCGGGTGACCTCTTCGTCCGTCAGGTCGCGGACGCGGGTGTTGTGGTCGATGCCGACGTTGCTGCACACCTTCTGCGAGGTGGTGCGGCCGATGCCGAAGATGTAGGTGAGCGAGATCTCCAACCGCTTCTCGCGGGGGACGTCGACGCCTGCGATGCGTGCCATGAGTGTTGGTGCGCGCCTTCCTCTAGCCCTGGCGCTGCTTGTGCCGCTTGCTCGCGGTGCAGATGACCATCACGCGCCCGTGGCGGCGGATGACCTTGCACTTCTCGCACATCGGCTTGACGCTGGGACGAACCTTCATGTGAGACCTTCTCGCTACTTGTAGCGGTAGACGATGCGACCTCGGGTGAGGTCGTACGGGGTGAGCTCAACCTGGACCCGGTCGCCGGTGAGGATGCGGATGCGGTTCATCCGCATGCGGCCGGACGAGTGAGCCAGCACCTCGTGGCCGTTGTCCAGCCGGACCTTGAACATCGCGTTGGGCAGAGGCTCGACGACCTCGCCCTCCAACGTGATCCCTTCCTCTTTGGCTTTGTTGGCCGTGGGTCCTCCCTCGAAATGACGAACAGCGCTGCTACGGTGCTTCCGATCTGGGTTGACCCTGGTGTGGCGCCGCGCGGCGAACCGCCCGCAGGCGCGACGGGCCGACGGGCAAGAGTAGCGGGTTCGGGCCCTGTTCACAAAAGGGTCCTCGGGCCACCGACGAGGCGAGGCGGCGAGGCTCCCTGATCTCGTTTTGGCCGCGCTGGTGCCGGCATTCCGGCATGAGCGCGGCCAAAAGAGGAGTTGGAGGCCGGTGGATCCGCTCCCGGCGGTTGCGAACCGGGGGACTCAGGCCGTGGCGAGTGGTGACCGGCCGCGGGTGTGCTTCGAGAACGCGGCCTCGAGGCGGTCGAGCAGCTCGGCCTTCTGCAACTCGGCCTCACGGCGGTCGGCGAGCTGGTCGTCCGACGCCGTCAGCAGGAACCTGACGCGGGCCACCAGCTCCTCGGGGTCGAAGGGCTTCGTCAGGTACTCGTCCGCACCGAGCTCCCAGCCCCGGAGGTGGTCACGCTCCTCCGTCTTGCACGTCAGCACCACCACGCGGGTCTTCGGCGCCAGCTTTCGCTGCCGCATCGCCCGCAGCACGCCGAAGCCGTCGAGCCCCGGCATCATCACGTCGAGCACCATGCAGTCCGGCGCCTTCTGCTCCAAGGCCCGCAGCCCCGCCTCGCCATGCTCGGCCTGCCTCACGACGTACCCGGAGTCCTCGAGGGCGAAGGCGACGAGCATCCTGATGTCGGGATCGTCGTCGACGACGAGCACCTCGGCCATGTCGTTCCATCGACCTAGCGGCGCTGACGATTGATGATCATTTGCAGCCCTGCCGTTGGGGCTAGTCAGCCGCCGATTTCAGCACCACTCGGGCCCTCAGCCCCCGGCCACGGCGGGCACGATCGATACGACGGTCCCGGCCTCCACCGGCGTGTCGAGACCGTCGGCGAACCGGATGTCCTCGTCGGCCACGAACACGTTCACAAACCGCCGCAGCGCGCCGCCGCCGTCGAACAAGCGGTCGGCGAACCCGGGGTGGGCAACGTCGAGGGCCTTCAGCACCTCGGCCACGGTGGATCCCTCCGCCTCGACCGAGCCGGATCCGGCGGTCAACGTGCGCAGCTGGGTGGGGATGCGGATGATCGGCATGCGGCGCTACTCCTGGGGGAAGGCCGCCGCGAAGGCGGACAGGGTCGGCTCGATCGTCGCCGTCGGCCCCGCGAACGGCGCCACCGCCTCGATCGTCTTCAGCCCGAGGCCGGTGACGAAGGCGACGACCCGCTCGTCCCGCCGGACGACGCCGGAGGCCGCCAGCTTGGCCAGCGTCGCGATCGTGACACCGCCCGCGGTCTCGGCGAAGATCCCCTCGGTGCGGGCCAGCAGCCGGATGGCGTCGACGATCTCGTCGTCGGTCACCGCCGCGAGCGCGCCACCCGTGCGCCGCACCACGTCGAGCGCGTACCAACCGTCGGCCGGGTTGCCGATGGCGAGCGACTTGGCGATCGTCGACGGCTTCTGCGGCCGGATCACGTCCACGCCGTCCGCGAACGCGGTGGCGACGGGCGAGCACCCGGCCGCCTGCGCGCCCGACACGCGCACGGGCGGCGGGTCCGATCCCCGCAGCAACCCGACGCGGTGCAGCTCCTCGAAGCCCTTGTGGATCTTGGTGAGTTGCGAGCCGCTCGCCACCGGCACGACGACGTGGTCGGGCGCTTCCCACCCGAGCTGCTCGGCGACTTCGAACGCGAGCGTCTTCGAACCTTCGCTGTAGTACGTGCGCACGTTGACGTTCACGAACGCCCACGACGGGTACTCGCCGCTGAGCTCCGCGCACAAGCGGTTGACGTCGTCGTACGTACCGTCGATCGCGACGAGGGTGCCGCCGTACACCGCGGTGGTGACGACCTTGCCGCGCTCCAAGTCCGACGGGATGAAGACGACCGACTCCATGCCCGCGCGCGCCGCGTGCGCGGCAACGGAGTTCGCGAGGTTGCCGGTGGACGCGCACGCCGCCACCTTGAACCCGAGCTCGCGCGCCTTGGTGAGCGCGACGGACACCACGCGGTCCTTGAAGGAACCGGTCGGGTTCAGCGTGTCGTTCTTGATCCACAGCTCGCCCAACCCGAGCTCGGCGGCGAGGCGGTCGGCGCGTACGAGCGGCGTCCACCCCGCGCCGAGGTCCACCGCGCTGTGCTGGCTTTGGCCGAGCTTCGCCGGCCCGCCCGGTGTCGGGAGGGGCAGCAGGTCGGCGTAGCGCCAGATGGTGGCGGGACCAGCGGCGATGCGCTCGGGCGACACGGCGGCGGCGATGGCCTCGTAGTCGTAGGCCACCTCCAGCGGCCCGAAGCAGTACTCGCACACGTGCAAGGCCTCGACCGGGTACGTGCGCGCGCACTCCTTGCAACGGAGCGACTCAACGAACGACGGCAACTGCGTCTCCTCTCATCGAACCGAGCATTGGCACCTGGCCCCGATGTCGGGTGGGGCTGGTTGCCGCGGCGTCACAGGGCTCGGTCCCTCAGCCGCTCTTGATGAACGGACGCCATCGTACGCGAGGATGGCGCCGTGCTCCACACGGAAGTCTCTGTCGTGGTGCCGGCCCGCAACGAGGCGGGCACCGTCGGGGGCATCACGCAGGCCATCGCCGCGCTCGACGGCATAAGCGAGGTGCTCGTGGTCGACGACGGGTCGACCGACGGCACCGCGACGATTGCTGCAACCGCCGGCGCACGCGTCGTCGCCGCGACGAGCGGGCCCGGCAAGGGCTCGGCCATGTGGGACGGCGTCGCTGCCGCGCGCGGCGACCTCGTCGTGTTCTGTGACGCGGACCTGACGGACTTCGACGCGCGTGTCGTCACCACGCTCGCCACCACGCTGGAGTCGGCCAGCCCCGGCACCGTCCTCGTGAAGGGCGACCACGAGCGTCCCGGCGGCGGCGGCCGCGTCACCGAGCTCGTGGCGCGCCCGGTGCTGCGGCTGCTGCACCCGCACGTCGCGCACGTGGCCCAACCACTCGGCGGCGAGTACGCAGCGTGGCGCGACGCGCTGGAGGACGTGCCGTTCGTGTGCGGCTACGGCGTCGAGCTCGGGTTGCTGCTCGACCTCGCAGCCCGTCACGGTGCGGACGCGATCACGGAGGTCGACCTCGGCGTGCGCCGCCACCGCAACCGGCCGCTCGCACAGCTCGCGCCGCAAGCGCAGGAGGTGCTCGCCGTCGCGCTGCAACGCGCCGGCGTGCCGGGTCCCGAGGTCGAGGAGCGGCCGCCGCTGTCGTCGCTTCCCGGCCGGCGCCGTCGCCGCCGATCGGCGTGACGGTTCAGGCGAGTTGCGCCGGCCGGGGTATTCGGACTACCTAATGCTGCATGTTCGGAAAGACGAAGTGTTCATCGCTGCTCATCGCTGCGGCCGCCACCGCCCTCTTCCTCGGCGGCGCGTGCGGCGACGGGGAGGACCGCCCCGGTCAGGTCACCTCGGAGAACAGCACCGGCTCGGGATCGGGATCGGGCTCCGCGTCGGCGAGCGCCTCGGGCGCGGGCGGCGAGACGACAACGGGCGACGACGGGTACACCCCGGTGTCGGACGTGGCCCAGCACGCCGCGCTCGGCGATGACGTGGCGACCATCAAGGAGCGGCTGGCTGTCGC
>Ga0299907_10001243_pt1 | contig 14377 bp, 12 predicted proteins | sample RVTome_16_FD_198680 | JGI IMG/M metagenome (GOLD analysis project Ga0299907, IMG submission 198680) | Soil microbial communities from uranium-contaminated site in the Upper Colorado River Basin, Wyoming, United States - RVT152D67 (version 2) ... | reverse complement strand
CCCGCTGTGGAAACGGCACATCGCCATGGTGGTCAGCTACACCCAGGGCCTGGCGGCCAAGGACAAGGCCAAGCAGGACCAGGCCGTCACCGAGTTGACGGCCTACGCCGGCGAGTTCGGGACCTTCGTCAACTCGGTGCTCCCCGACCTGACGAAGGACTCGGTGGCCGATCTGGTCGGCCGGCACATCACCACCCTCAAGGCGGTGATCGACGCCCAGGCCGACAACGACGTGGTGAAGGCCTATACCGACCTGCGGACCGCGGCCGGCCACATGGGCCTCATCGCCGAGGGGCTCGGCACCGCCATGGCGGCCAAGTTCCCGGACAAGGTGGCGGGCAACCCCAAGGGCGCCGGCGCCACCCTCGTGACGACCCTCAACATGGGCCTCCGGGAGCATGTGTTCCTGGCCGCCGGCGCCACCGGCGCCGCCCTCGGGGGGCGGGCCGAGGAGTTCACGGCCGCCGCCTCGGCCCTCAAGTCCAACTCCAATTCGCTCACCGAGGCCATGACCAACATCTACGGCCCCGACGCCGGAAAGGCCTTCGGCCCGCTCTGGGAGCAGCATGTCGGCTTCGTGGTGGAGTACACCACCGGTCTGGCGGCCAGGGACAAGGCCAAGCAGGACAAGGCCGTGACCGATCTGGTGCAGTACAGCGCCAACTTCGGCGCCTTTCTCTCCACCGCCAGTCCCGCCCTGGCCAAGGAGACCGTGACCGAGCTGATCAAGACCCACATCCTCACCCTGAAGGACGTCATCGACGCCCAGAGCAAGAAGGACCTGGCCGACGCCTACACCAAGCTGCGGACGGCGGCCGACCACATGAAGGCACTGGCCAACCCCCTGGCCGACGCCCTTGTGCAGCAGTTCCCCGACAAGTTCCAGGCCTGATTGGACGCTCCTCCCCCCGGCCGTCCTCCGGCCCGGTAGGTTCGGGACCGGTATGGACTTCGACCTGCCACCGGAGGCGGACGCCGCCCGCCGGCGGATACGGACCTTCCTGGCCGAGACGCTCGGCCCCGACGGGAAGCCTCCGGCCGACTGGTTCTCCCGCCTCGCCGGCTCCGGGTACACCGCCCCGCACTGGCCCCCGCCCTGGGGCCTGGGGGCCTCCCCGGCCGAGCAGCTGGTCATCGACGAGGAACTGGACCGGGCCGGCGTCCACCGCCCCGAGAACCCGATCGGGCTCGGCTGGGCCGGACCCACCCTGCTCCTGGCCGGTACCGAGGAGCAGCACCGCCGATTCCTCCCCGGGCTCCTGGACGGCTCCGAGGTCTGGTGCCAGCTCTTCTCCGAGCCGGGGGCGGGCAGCGACCTCGCCTCCCTGTCCACCCGGGCGGTGCGCGACGGTGAAGGGTGGGTGGTCGACGGCCAGAAGGTGTGGACCAGCCTGGCCCGCCAGGCCCGTTGGGGGATCCTCCTGGCCCGCACCGACCCCGACGCCCAACGCCACCGCGGCATCTCCTACTTCGTCGTCGACATGCGCTCGCCCGGCATCGAGATCCGTCCCATCCGCCAGATGACCGGAGCGGCCGAGTTCAACGAGGTCTTCCTCGACGCCGTGCGCCTCCCGGCCGGGAACCTGGTGGGCGAGGAAGGCGGCGGCTGGCGGCTGGCCCGGGTGACCCTGGGCAACGAGCGGGTGGCGCTCTCCGCCGAGGGTGCCCTGTGGGGGCAGGGGCCGTCGGCCTCCGATCTCGTCGCTTCGGCCCGGGCGGGGGCAACGGCGGGCCTTCGGCTCGACGCCCTGGCCCGCCAACGTCTGGCCGCCCTCTACGCCGAGGGCGAGGTCCTGCGCTTCCTGCGCCTGCGCACCCTCTCCGCTCAGGTCCACCGGCACGAACCGGGCCCCGAGGCGTCCGTGCGCAAAGCCCTGGCCGACCACCACGGCCAGAAGGTGTTCCGCCTGGCGCTCGAGCTGTGCGGGGCCCACGGCATGCTCACCCAGCACAATCCCGAGACCCTGCCCGGCCCCTTCCCGTGGGCCGCCGGCTTCCTGTTCTCGCCCGCCCTCACCATCGGCGGAGGCACGGCCGAGGTGCAGCGCAACATCATCGCCGAGCGGGTCCTCGGACTGCCCCGGGACGCCGCCTGATCTCCTTCGGCCACGGTGTGGCCAGCGGCGACCCGACCCATGACGGGGTGGTGGCCTGGACCCGGGTGAGCGGCGGCGACGGCGAGCCCCTGGCGGTCCGCTGGCGGGTGGCCACCGACGCCGCCCTTCACGACGTCGTGGCCGAGGGCGCCGTCGAGGCCCACCCCGAACGGGACTTCACCGTCCAGGTGGAGGTGACGGGGCTCCAGCCGGCCACCACCTACTGGTATCGCTTCGATGCCGGCGACGCGGTGTCCCCCGTGGGACGGACCCGGACGGCGCCCATCGGGCCGGTGGAGCGGCTCCGGGTGGGGGTGGTGTGCTGCTCGCACTACGAGACGGGCTTCTTCAACGCCTACGGCCGGTTGGCCGAGCGGGACCTGGACGTGGTGCTCCACCTCGGCGACTCGATCTACGAGGACCGGGCCCGCCGGAGCGGAGGCGTGCGGAACCATCACGCCCCCGAAAGGGTGATCAGTCTGGCCGACTACCGCGGCCGCTACGCCCAGTACCGCACCGATCCCGACCTGCGTGCCCTCCTGGCCCGCCATCCGGTGGTGGCCGTCTGGGACGATCACGAGCTGGCCGGCGCCACCTGGCGCGACGGTGCCGCCCGGCACGACCCCGCCACCGACGGCGACTGGCGGGCCCGCCTCGAGTCCGCCACCCGGGCCTACCGGGAATGGACCCCACTCCGCCTCCCCGACCCGGCCGATCCGATGCGCCTCTGGCGCCGGGTCCGGCTGGGAAACCTGTGTGAGCTGCTGGTGCTCGATACCCGCCTGGCGGGAAGGGATCGCCCCGCCGCCGGGCGGCGCGCCGTGGTCCGGGTCTGGGACCGGCGCCGGAAGCTCCTGGGCCGGGCCCAGTGGCGCTGGTTGGAGGGCGAGCTCCGCCGGTCGGCGCCGGGCTGGCGCCTGGTGGCCAGCCAGGTCATGGTCGCCCCGGTGGCCGTCGCCCCCGGCCGGTTGGGGGTCAACCCCGGGATGTGGGACGGCTACCCGGCGGAGCGTGACCGGCTCATGAAGCTCCTCGCCGGGCATTCCGGCCAGTCCGTGGTGGTGAGCGGCGACCTCCACTCGTCGTGGGCGTCGGAGCTGGGCCCCGCGGTGGAGGTGTCCGCCCCGGCGGTGAGCGCCCCGACGTTCGCCCAGGCCGTGGCTCCCCGGGTGCCCGGCGCGCACCACATCCTGGAGTGGATCCTCCGCCGGGCCAACCCCCGGGTCCGCTACGTCGATACCGAGCACCACGGCTACGTGGTGCTCGAGCTCACCCCCGAACACCTCGAGGTCCAGTGGTGGCACGTGGCCACCGTCCGACACCCGGATCGGGCCGAGCATTGCGCCGCCCGCTTCACCGTGGTCCGGGGCGAGCCACGGCTCCTACAGGTCTGAGTCCAAGGTGTGGAGCCAGGCGGGATAGGCGCAGGCGGGCACGGTGGCAAGAACGGAGGCCAGATCCGCGCCGGCGAAGAACGTCTCCGCCGTGGCCATCAGGGCGTCGGCCAGGCGGTCCTGGGAGCCGAAGGCTTCGAAGCCGAGGGACCACCACTGTGAACCGTGCGTCTCCAGGGAGGTGATCTCCACGCTGCACCCGTCCCCCTGGCGCTCTTCGACCAGGGAGACCGTTCCGGCGGGGGCCAGCCGGTAGGTGGCGAGGCGGCGGTTCTTCTCGACCTCGATCAACGATGCGCCGGGCAATCCCAGTCCGGACGCCTGACAGCTCCCGTCGGTGACGGGAAAGGACCACTTCTGCCACCGCTCGAGGGTGCCGGTGACATCGCCAGCGAGCTTGGCCTCGCCGAAGTCGTGCTGGCGCAGCTTGAGCTCGAACGCCTTCCCGCCCTCCCGCAGCTTGACCCCGAGGTCGTGGGTGCCGGCGAGAAAAAGGTACGTGTCGGTTCGCGTCTGCGGGCCCGGCACCCCGAGGACGTCGAATCGCCGGGTCAGGGCGTCAGGAGGGCGGCCGGGACCGAACCAGCGCGCCTCGAGGGTCGTCTCCATAGCTCCTCTCTACCCCGGCGGCGGCGCAGCAGATCGCCGCCATCAACGCATTTATCGAGGCCTTCAACGATGCTGACTGGGGGCGCTTCGCCGCCACCCGTTCTCCTGAGGTCGTGTACGAGGAAAAGGGCACAAACCGCACGGTCCGGGGCCTCGATGCCGTCCTCGAGCTGGCCAAGGAATGGAGGACAGCCTTCCCCGACGTCCGGGGAAAGATCTTCACCAGCACCGCCGCCGGCACGACCGCGGCCTTGGAGATCACCTGGATGGGCACCCACAGCGGCCCGCTCGAACACCCCAGCGGAACACTTCCCGCCACGGGCAAAACCGTCCCTCTAGTCCTCTTCCAGGCGCAGGGCCGCGACGAAGGCCTCCTGGGGGACCTCCACCCGGCCGACCATCTTCATGCGCCGCTTGCCCTCCTTCTGCTTCTCCAGCAGTTTCCGCTTGCGGGTGATGTCCCCGCCGTAGCACTTGGCCAGCACGTCCTTGCGCTTGGCCTTCACGGTCTCCCGGGCGATGACCCGCCCTCCGATGGCGGCCTGGATGGGCACGTCGAACAATTGGCGGGGGATCAGCTCACGCAGCTTCGAGGCCATCCGCCGACCGTAATCAGTGGCCTTGTCACGGTGGAGGATGGTCGAGAAGGCGTCGACCGGAACCCCGTTCAGCATCACGTCGACCTTCACCAGCTCGGAGCGCCGGTCGCCGGCCGGCTCGTAGTCCAGGCTGGCGTAGCCCCGGGTGCGGGACTTCATCTGGTCGAAGAAGTCGACCACGATCTCGGCCAGGGGCAGCTCGTAGATGAGCTCCACCCGGTCCTCGGAGAGGTACTCCATCATCTTCATGTCGCCCCGCCGGGTCTGGGCCAGGTCGATGAGGGCGCCGACGTAGGCCTTGGGGGTGACGATGGTGACCTTGACCCACGGCTCCTCGATGAAGTCGAGCTTGTTGGGGGCGGGCATGGCCGAGGGATTGTCGACCACCTCCACCTCGCCCTCCGTGGTGTGGGCCAGATACTCCACGTTGGGGGCCGTCGCCACCAGCGAGAGGTCGTATTCGCGTTCGAGGCGTTCCCGGATGATCTCCATGTGGAGCAGGCCGAGAAAGCCGCAGCGGAAGCCGAAGCCGAGGGCGCCGGAAGTCTCGGGCGTGTACGTGAAGGACGAGTCGTTGATCCGCAGCTTCTCCAGGGCTTCGCGCAGGTCGGCGAAGTCGTCGCCCTCCACCGGGTACAGCCCGCAGAACACCATGGGCTTGGGGTCCCGGTAGCCGGTGAGGGGCTCGGCGGGCCGCGACACGGTGGTCACCGTCTCCCCGGCCCGGGCCTCACCCACATCCTTGATCCCCGCGATCAGGTAACCGACCTCGCCCGGGCCGAGCGCGGCCACCGGGGTGGGGACGGGCAGGCGCACCCCGATCTCCTCGGCGTCGTGGGTCTCGCGGGTCTGGAGGAAGCGCAATTTCGACCCGGTGGTGAGGGTGCCGTTGAACACCCGCACCGCCGAGATCACCCCCCGGTAGGCGTCGTAGTAGGAGTCGAAGATCAGCGCCTGGAGGGCGGCGTCACGATCCCCCTGGGGCGGGGGAACGTGCTCGACCACGGCGTCGAGGAGCTCGGCCACGCCCTCGCCGGTCTTGGCCGACAGGTGGAGGATGTCCCCGGCCGGGATCCCGAGGACATGTTCGATCTCGGCCGCCACCCGGTCCGGCTCGGCGGCGGGGAGGTCGATCTTGTTGAGGGCGGCCACGATGGCCAGGTCGTGCTCCAGGGCCAGGTAGCAGTTGGCCAGAGTCTGCGCCTCGATGCCCTGGGAGGCGTCGACGAGAAGGATCACCCCTTCGCAGGCGGCCAGACTGCGGGACACCTCGTAGCCGAAGTCGACATGACCGGGGGTGTCGATGAGGTGCAGGACGTGGCCTTCCCAGTCCAGACGGACGTTCTGGGCCTTGATGGTGATGCCCCGCTCCCGCTCGATGTCCATCGAGTCGAGGTACTGCTCGCGCATGTCCCGGGGGTCCACGGCCTCGCAGATCTCGAGGATGCGATCGGCCAGCGTCGACTTGCCATGGTCGATGTGGGCGATGATCGAGATGTTGCGGATGGCCTCGGGGGCGGTCACGGGCGCCACGCTAGTGGCGCCGGGAGGCGGGACAGGGGCCCCCGCCGACGAGGCGATGAGCCGCCAGGCGAAGAGCCGTAAAGCACAGTTACGCTAACCTCTTGGTTTTCATCGCCTGACGTTTGTGGAGAGCCCAAGACCCAAATGGCCAACATCAAGAGCCAGATCAAGCGCAACAAGCAGAACGAGCGCCGGCACGAGAAGAACAAGTCGGTGCGCTCGGAGCTGAAGACCCGCATCAAGCGGGCTGACGAGGCCGCGTCCACCGGAGCCGAGGACAGCGCGGAGAAGGTCCGCCGGGCGGTGAAGGCACTCGACATGGCCGCGGCCAAGGGCGTCATCCACAAGAACCAGGCCGCCAACCGCAAGTCGAAGCTCATGAAGCGGGTGGCCAAGGTGTCAGCCGGCAGTTAGCAACGCGTCACCGGCTCCGGCTCCGGGATCCGGCCGGGGTCCGGGGTCCGGCCCCGGCCCGCCGGGAGATGCCGGCCAGCCGGGCCACGAGCACCTCCAGGACGGCGTCCTCCGGCGCGGCGCTGGCTCCCCGCAGGTCGAGGTCGGCCTTGGCCAGGGCCTGGTACGCGGCCCGGATGCCGGCGGGGCGCAGCAACCGGGACTGCCGCAGAGCCAGACTGGTGGGGTACGCCTTCACCTTGCCTCCGAGGGCGGCCATGGCGTCAGCCTCACCCGCCACCTCGGGGTCGTCGAGGCGGAGGATCCGCTGGTAGTGCCGGTGGAGCACCACCATCACCTGCAGGGGGTGGAATCCGGCGCCCCGCAGGCGCCCGAGCACGTCGAGGGCGGTCTCGGTCTCGCCCCGGTCGACCGCCCCGGTGAGGAGGTAGGGCGCCACCGAGCCCGAGGCGCCGAGGTAGGGCTCGACGTCGTCGACGTCGAGGCGGGCGCCCTCGCCGTAGGCGGAGCGCAGCAGGTCGACCAGGCCCGGTACCCGGCCGGCGTCGTCCCCGAACCATTCGCTGACCTGACGGCTGGCGGCCGTGGTGAGGGTCAGGCGGGCTGCGCCCAGGGCGGAACCCAGGGCGTCGCCGGTCTGGGTCGCGGCCGTTCGCACCTCCTCTCCGCCGGCCGCTTTGAACGCCTTGGTCAGGGCGGCGGGGATCCGTCCGCCGCCGGCGACCAGGACGAGCACGGTGGTGTCCAGCGGGTCCGCCAGCCAGCGGGCCAGCGCCTCGGCGTCGGCCGCGCCCAGGGCGCCGACCTCCCGCAGGACGATCACCCGCCGGCTGGTGCCGAAGGGCGGGGTGGAGGCGGCCGACAGGGCGGCGGACAGCACCGGCGGCCGGGTGTCGCCCGCCTCGTCGCCGGCGTCGCCCTCGGCCGCCCGCCCGGCCACGGTGAAATCCTCCAGCGCCAGGCTGGGGTCGTCGTCGCCCAGCAGGTCGGGCAGGAGCCGGTGCAGGGCGTCGGTGCGCAGCGTGGGGTCGTCCCCGGCCACCAGGTAGGCGGGAACGGCCTTCACGATCGGGGCGCCAGCAGCGCGGCGACGGTCCGCACGACGCGCACGGTACCGGCCACGTCGGGAGCCCGCACGATCCGGACTCCCCGGGCCACGCCGTAGGCGGTGGCGGCCAGGGACGACCATCGGCGCCCGTCGACGGTCTGGTCGAGGTCGGCACCGGGGAAGGTCTGGTGGGAGGCGGAGAGGAGGAGGGGGTGGCCGAGGGCGGCGAGCCGGCGGCTCTCCCGCAGGAGGACGGCGCGCTGGGGGGCCGTCTTGCCCAGGTCGAGTCCGGCGTCGAGGATGACCGACCCGGCTGGGACGCCCGCCTGCAGGGCCCAGCCGGCCCGCTCGGCCAGGAAGGCGCACACTTCCCCGACCAGGTCCCCGTAGACGGGCTCCGGGTCCGGCACCGGGGGCCAGCGCCGGATGTGGGTGGCCACCACCGCAGCCCCGTGCCGGGCGGCGGTCGGCAGGTAGCCCGGATCGGCAAAGCCGCTGATGTCCTGGCCGCAGACCGCCCCGGCGCCGCAGGCGGCGTCGAGGACGGCCGCCCGCCAGGTGTCCGCCGCCACGGGCACGTCGAAGCGGCCGGCGACCGCCTCCACGACGCGAACCACCCGGTCCACCTCCTCGGCCTCACCCACCGTGGCGCCGGGGTCGGCCTTGACGCCGCCCACGTCGATGATGTCCGCCCCTTCGCTCACCAGCCGATCGGCCCGGCGGAGGAGCGCATCCAGGTCGAAGGTGGCCTCCTGGCCGGAGAGGGAGTCCGCGGTCGGGTTGAGGATGCCCATGACCAGCGTGCGGGTGGTGAGGTCGTAGCGACGGCCCCCGAGCCGCAGGGCGTTCATGTTGGGGTGAGCGTACCGGGCGGGTAGTGATGACCTAACGTGGAGGGATCGCTGGGGGAAGGAGCACTACCATGGCCCGCCTCGCTTTTCCGGAGATTCCGGACGCCGACCGCCTTGCCGCGCTCGCCATCCGGGTCGTGGTCGGACCGGTGATGGCCTACCACGGCTATCAGAAGCTCAACCGTGGCGCGGGCGGGTTCGCCGACAGCGTCTCGCAGCTGGAGGTCCTCGGCATGGCCCTCCCCCGCGTGATGGGCTACGTGGTGGTGGCCATCGAGCTCGTCGGCGGCCTCTGCCTGCTGGCCGGGCTCCTGACCCGGATCTGGAGCGCGCTCCTCGCCGTCGAGATGTTGATGATCCCCTTCGTGGTGAAGTCCCAGGTCGGGCTCATCGCCCCGCAGGGTTCCGGATCGATCGGCTTCGAGATCGACCTCCTCATTGCCGCCTGCGCTGTCGCCCTCGTGCTCATGGGGCCGGGTCCCCTGTCCCTCGACGCCCTGCTCGGAATCGAGGGGACGCGTCCGGCCCGTGCCGCGCGGACCGCCCGGGCCGGCGGGACACACCCAGCGCCAGGGCACTGACGGCCAACCCCGCCCAGGCGACGCCGGGGCCGACCGGCATCGGAGCACGGGCCGCCAGAGAGGCGAGCCCGGCCAGGTAGGAGGCCAGGAGCCCGGTGGGGACGGCCAGCACGTCGGGCACCACCGGCAGGATCGGTTCGAGCAGCCCGCCGACGAGGCCGGAACCGAACCCCCACAGCGTCAGCCCGGCCGCCGCCGGCGCGGCGAGCAGGTTGGCGGGGAGGGCGATCAGGGGCAGGCTCCCGAAGGCGGGAAGGGCGACGGGAGCAACCCCCACCTGGGCCGCGGCGGTGACGGCCAGGCCGGTACGCACCAGCGGCGGCCCCGGGATGCGGCCGGCGAGAGGCCGGGCCAGGACCAGGATGCCGCCGCTGGCGGCCACGGAGAGCTGGAAGCCGAGGGAGTGGATCAGGAACGGGTCGGCCAGGACGAGCCCGGTGACGGCCAGGGCCAGGAGCCGCCGGCCGTGGGCCGGGCGGCCGGCGTAGGCCGCCACCAGGGCAACTCCGGCCATGGCCGAGGCCCGCAGCACCGAGGGTTCGAAGCGGGCCATGGCGGCGAAGAGGCTGACCACCGCCAGACCGCCTGCGAACCGGCCGGCCAGACCCAGGCGCCGGAGGGCGGGGCCGGCGAGGGCCAGGACGAGCGCCACGTTGGCCCCCGAGACGGCCAGCAGGTGGGACAGCCCGGCGGCCCGGAAGTCCTCCGCCACCGGCGCCGGCAGGTCACGGTCGTCACCCACCAGGAGACCGGCGGTGAGGCCGGCCGGCGTGTCGGGCATGCGCCGGGCACCCGAGAGCACGAGGCCGCGCAGGCCATTGGCCATCTGCATGACCGTTCCCGCCGGCGGGGCTGCTCCCAGCAGGTCGTCGGCGGCGATCACGGCCGCGGCGTGTCGCCATCGGAGCCGCCGCTCGGCACCGCCCAACGGCCTGAGCCGGCCGTGCAGGACCGCCGTCTCTCCCGCTGACATCAGCCCGAGCCGCTGCGCCGCCGAGCCATGTCCCACGACCACCACTAGACTTGGCGCCACCAGACTTCCCCCTCCGGATCCGCATCCGGACCGGCCGCCGTGGCAGTCGGCACGGTAGGACACCACTTCCGCCATGGCCCGCGCGTTCCAGCGCGTGCGGCGCGGGTCCTCCCGCAGGCGAACGGCGGCCACCACGTCCGGGTGTCGGGCGGCGAGCTGTGCCAGTGGGCCCTCCAGGCCGTCGAGGGCGCGCTGCATGAGGGCGGAGGAGCCCAGGGCCAGAGCCAGGAAGGCCCACGCCCCGGCCCGCCGGTGGAAGCGGGCGCCCAGCGCGGCGACCAGCCCGGCGCCGCCCCCGAGGAGGCACCACCCGCCGGGGGACGGGCCGAGGTGCTCCCCCACCACGGCCCCCACCACCACGGTGACGGCCACCGCCGCGGCGAGGACGTCACTCATGGCTCACACCCGGACCCGGGGGCGCAGCTCGGCAAAGCGGCGCTCGCCGATGCCGGGCACGCCCAGCAGGTCCCGGACCGACCGGAACCCACCCCGCCGGGAGCGCTCCTCGAGGATCTTGCGGGCGGTGGCCGGACCGACCCCGGGCAGGGTCTCCAGCTCGGCCGCACCGGCCGTGTTCAGGTCGACGGGCCCGGCGGGTGGCACGGTGCCGGACGCCTCCGCACCGGTGTCCACCGGGCCGGGCGGCGACGGCTCGCCCCGCCGGGCGACCGCCACCCGCTGCCCGTCCACGAGGCGGGCCGCGAGGTTCAGGCGGTCGAGGTCGGCGCGGGACCGGGGACCGCCGGCCTGCTCGATGGCGTCGGCCACGCGGGCACCGGCCGGGAGCCGGTAGAGGCCGGGACGGACGACCGACCCGGCGACGTGAACAACCACCATCCCCGTGGTGGTGGTCGAGGAGGGAGACGGCGCCTCGACCGGAGGAGGCAGCGCGCCGGCCACGTCGGCGCCCCGGCTCGAGAGCCCGGCCCGGTACCACACCAACCCCGCGGCCACGGCGACCAGGGCGAGCAGGACAGCTGCTCCTCTGGGATGCTCGTCCCGCAGCCGGGCCACGAGCTCGGACATGACGACCTCCCGCCGACGCGCGTCATCTTCGGGAGGAAGCGGCGGGGGAAGCCGGCGGCACGGTAACAGTCAGCCGGACCCCGGGGAAACGCTTTTCGACCTACCGGAGCTCAGCGTCCGGCCACTCGGCGGGCTTCGACCTCGAGGGGAATGGCCAGGTAGGCGTCCTGATGGGAGAGGCCACGGCGGCGGCCGCCCAGATAGGACGTCAGGTAGCGCCACAGGAACCGGGGCACGCCGAGCTCCTCCCACTGGCGGACGTGGACCATCTCGTGACACAGCAGCGCCTCGTCACCGGCGTGGTCCCTGCGCACCAGCACGGTGTGGCCCAGCGTCATGCCCGCCACTCCCAGGGGCAGCCAGCGGACGGGGACCACCCGCGGCCGGCGGGGCTCGCTCACCCCACCAGGTTGACGAGGTTCGGAGGTACGCAGATGATCCGCCGCGGCTGCCGCCCGCCCAGGTGGTCCTGGACCCGGGCCGAGGCCAGGGCCAGCTCCGTCATGTCCGCCTCGGTCACGTCGGCGGCCACCTCGATGCGGTCGCGCACCTTGCCGTTGACCTGGACGACCATGGTCACCGTCTCGGCCTGGACGAGGCCGGGGTCGAAGCCGGGCCAGGGCTCTTCGTGGATGTGGGCACCCTCCCCGTGGCGGCGCTCCCACAGCTCGGCGGCCACGTGGGGAGCCATGGGGGCGAGGACCAGCAGGAGATGGTCGACGGCCTCGTCCAGCGTCGCCCGCCGGGGACCTTCGGCCGACTGCACGTAGCGGTACAGCTCGTTGGTGTACTCCATGCAGGCGGCCACGGCGGTGTTGTAGGCCCAGCGGTCGAAGTCGTCGGTGGCCTTGGCCACCAGGGCGTGGCGGGCCCGGGTGATCCTCCGGTCGGCGTCGGTCTCATCGCGCTCCACCGGTTGGGCGCCCGCTTCACCGGTGGCCAGCCGCCAGACCCGGCTGAGGTACCGGGAGGCTCCGTCGACACCGTGGTCCGACCAGTCGGCGTCATCGCCCGGAGGGCCCACGAAGAGCTGGAAGACCCGCAGGGCGTCGGCGCCGTGGCTCTCGAAGAACTCCGCCGGGGATACCACGTTGCCCTTGGACTTGGACATCTTGGTGCCGCCCAGGCGGATCATCCCCTGGGAGAACAGGCGCTGGAACGGCTCCCGCAACCCGGCCGAAAGCAGCCCGATGTCGGACAGGGCCTTGGTGAAGAAGCGGGCGTAGAGCAGGTGGAGGATGGCGTGCTCGATCCCGCCGATGTACTGGTCCACGGGCATGTACCGATCCACCTTGGCGGCCTCGAAGGGCGCATCGGCGTTGCCGGCGTCGCAGAAGCGCAGGTAGTACCAGGACGAGTCGACGAAGGTGTCCATGGTGTCCGTCTCGCGGCTGGCCGGCCCCCCGCACTGGGGGCAGGTGGCGAACAGGAACCCTTCGTGGTGCTTGAGGGGGGACTCGCCGGTGGGGGTGAACTCCACGTCCTCGGGGAGCAGGACGGGCAGGTCCGACTCCGGCACCGGCCGGGGGCCGTGCTCCGGGCAGTAGACGATGGGAATGGGACACCCCCAGTACCGCTGCCGGGAGATGAGCCAGTCCCGCAGCCGGTAGTTGACCTTCGGTTCGCCCAACCCCCGCTCCACCAGCCAGGCGGTGGCCGCCTCCTTGGCCTGGTCGACCGTCATCCCGTCCAGGCTCAGCCCGTCCGGGTTGGCGCTGTTGATCTTGCCTCCCGGGCCGGTGTAGACGGGCTCGGTCCAGCCCGCGGGACGCTGGGTGGTCTTGATGATGGGCAGCTCCTGGACCACGGCGAAGTCGAAGTCGCGCTGGTCCTCGCCCGGCACGGCCATGATGGCCCCGGTGCCGTAGGTGCCGAGGACGTAGTCGGCCAGGTAGAGCGGCAATTTGGCGCCGTTGAAGGGGTTGACGGCGTAAGCACCCGTGAACACACCCCGGGCCTCGAGCGGCCCCTCGGCTGACAGCCGCTCCACCTCGGCCTGGTTGCGGACCTTGGCCACGAGCTCGGCCACCTCCCGCTCCTGGGCCGTGCCCCGGGCCAGCTCCGCCACCCGGGGATGCTCGGGGGCGAGGACCACATAGGTCATGCCGAAGACGGTGTCGATGCGGGTGGTGAAGACGCGGATGGGCTCGGCCGGCTGCCCGGAGACAGGATCGTTCACGGCGATGTCGAACTCGACGCCCTCGGAGCGGCCGATCCAGTTGCGCTGCATGACCTTGACCCGCTCCGGCCAGTCGACCGTCTCCAGGTCGTCGAGGAGCTGCTGGGCGTAGCGGGTGATCCGGAAGAACCACTGCTCCAGGTCTCGCTTGATCACGACGGTGCCACAGCGGTCGCACACCCCGCCTTCGGCCTGCTCGTTGGCCAGCACCGTCTGGCACGACGGGCACCAGTTGACCGGCGCCTTCGCCTTGTGGGCCAGACCGGCCTCGTGGAGCTGGAGGAAGAGCCACTGGGTCCAGCGGTAGTAGTCCGGCTCGCAGCAGGACAGCTCCCGGCGCCAGTCGTAGGCCGAGCCGAGGCGCTGGATCTGGGCCTTCATGGTGGCGATGCGCTGCCGGGTGATGATGCCCGGGTGGATGCCGTCGGCGATGGCGGCGTTCTCGGCCGGCAGCCCGAAGGAGTCCCAACCCATGGGCGACAGGACGGCATGGCCCCGCATGGTCTGGTAGCGGCACAGCGCGTCACCCAGCGTGTAGTTGCGCACGTGGCCCATGTGGATCGGCCCCGACGGGTAGGGGTACATGCACAGGTCGTAGAATTTCGGGCGGGGGTCGTCGTCGTCGACTTCGTACGTCCCGTGCTTGGCCCAGTGGTCCTGCCATTTGGCCTCGATGGCCTGGACGTCGTAGCCCTCGCTCATGGGTCACGGAGTGTATCGGGGGGTGGGCAGAGCGCCCGGCGGGATGCCCCGCTGCTAACCTGAAAGGGCTTTCGGGGCCATAGCTCAGTTGGCAGAGCGCTTGCATGGCATGCAAGAGGTCGGGGGTTCAAATCCCCCTGGCTCCACCGAAAAAGCCCTTGAAATTCAAGGGCTTTTTTGTTTGCCCTGGAAGAGGGTCCGCCCGACGTAGCCAGGTTGAGCGTAGCCTTTTGGAAGTTGGCTACGTCGCGGAGGTTCTGGTGGGCCAGCGTCCTACGGTGCGGTGGAACGAATCGGCCGGGCGGTGGATGGCGTGGGTGC
>Ga0299907_10001242_pt1 | contig 14379 bp, 10 predicted proteins | sample RVTome_16_FD_198680 | JGI IMG/M metagenome (GOLD analysis project Ga0299907, IMG submission 198680) | Soil microbial communities from uranium-contaminated site in the Upper Colorado River Basin, Wyoming, United States - RVT152D67 (version 2) ... | reverse complement strand
ACGACACCTTGGGCCTCGACCGCTTCGGAGCCTCGGCGCCGGGCGCCGTCGCCTTGCAGAACCTGGGCTTCACCCCTGAATGCGTCGTCGACCGGGCACAGGCACTGCTGGCCGCAGGCGGCCAGCGGAGGGCCACCCCACCCGGCTTCGGCGGGGCTACCGCCGAGAGGAGAGAACAGCCATGACATCCCCGATCGCCCGGCTGAACGAGTACGGCCAGAGCCCCTGGTACGACAACATCCGTCGGTCGCTCCTGGAGAGCGGCGAGCTGACCCGGATGATCACCGACGACGGGATCCGGGGCGTGACGTCGAACCCGACGATCTTCGAGAAGGCCATCTCGGCCGGCACCGAGTACGACGACACGATCCAGGCGATGGCTCGGCAGGGGCTGAACAGCGAGGAGATCGGCTGGGAGCTGCTGGCCACCGACGTCGGCACGGCCGCCGACCTCCTCCGCCCGACCTACGACGCCTGCGGCGGCGCCGACGGGTTCGTGTCCATCGAGGTGTCGCCGGAACTGGCCGCCGACACGGAGGGCACCATCACCCAGGCCCGCCAGCTCCACGAACGCCTCGACCGGCCCACCGTGATGGTGAAGATCCCGGCCACCCCGGAGGGCATCCCGGCCATCGAGACGATGATCGGCGAGGGCCGCAACATCAACGTGACGCTCATCTTCTCGCTCGTCCGCTACGGCGAGGTGATCGAGGCGTACTTCTCCGGGCTGGAGCGCCTCGCCGCCGCCGGGGGCGACCTGTCGACCGTGAACTCGGTGGCGTCGTTCTTCGTGTCCCGGGTCGACACCGAGGCCGACCGGCGCCTCCCCGAAGGCCATCCCCTGCGGGGGAAGGTGGCCGTGGCCAACGCCAAGCTGGCCTACCAGCTGTTCAAGGAGCGCCATTCCGGCGCCCGGTGGGAGGAGCTGGCGGCGGAGGGCGCCAAGGTGCAGCGGCCGTTGTGGGCGTCGACGTCGACCAAGAACCCGGAGTACTCCGACACGCTCTACGTCGACGAGCTCGTCGGCCGTCAGACGGTCAACACGCTGGCGCCGGCGTCGATCGAGGCGCTGCTCGACCACGGCCACCCCGAGCCCGACACGGTCGAGGCCGACGTCGACGGCGCCCGGGCGGTGATGGACGGGCTGGCGGCGGCCGGCGTCGACTACGACGACCTCACGAAGACCATCGAGCGGGAGGGCGTCGACGCCTTCGCCCGCTCGTATCAGGACTTCATCTCCGCCCTGGACAAGCGCAAGGAAGAGATCGGGGCCTAGTCGCCTCCCATTCTGGCGTTCCTATTCCGCTGTATTCCGGTAAAGGAACGCCAGTTCGGGCGAAGGGTGGCTCGGTCGGTGCGGGAGGTACCAGGCGGGTAGCGTGCGGTCGATGGACGAACCGACTCTCGACGTCGTCACCGTCGGCCACGCCGTCGTCGACGTGCTGGCCCATGTCGACGATGCCCTGGTCGCCGCCCACGGCCTCGCCAAGGGGACGATGACGCTGGTCGACCTCGAACGGTCGGCGGTTGTCTATGACAGCATGCCGCCGGGAATCGAGGTGTCCGGCGGGTCCGCCGCGAACACCGCGGCCGGGATCGCCTCGCTCGGCGGGACCGCCGCCTTCATCGGGAAGATCCGCGACGACTTTCTGGGGGAGATCTTCCTCCACGACCTGCGCTCCACCGGCGTGGTCTACACGACCCCTGCGAGCACGTCTGGCCCGCCAACCGCCCGGTGCCTCATCCTGGTCACGCCCGACGCCGAGCGGACCATGAACACCTATCTGGGAACGGCCGGCGAGTTGGACGCCGACGATGTCGACCCGGCGCTGGTGGCCGGAGCCCGTATCACCTACGTGGAGGGTTACCTCGTCGGCCTGCCGAGCGCTGAAGACGCGTTGGCCGTCGCCGTCGAGGCCGCCCACGACGCCGGTCGGCGAGTGGCGCTCACACTGTCCGACCCGTCGTGGGTGGCGCTCCAGCGCGACGCCTTTACCGCCCTCCTCCCGAGCGTCGACATCCTGTTGGGCAACGAAGCAGAGGCCCGCGAGATCACCGGCGAGAGCGACCCCGAAGCGGCACTCCGGGGCCTGACCAAGACCTGTCCGGTCGTGGCCATCACCCGGGGAGCAGCCGGCGCCGGCGCCTCCGACGGCAACGAGACCATCAGTGTCCCGGCCGAGCCAGTCACCGACCTCGAGGACACCACCGGCGCCGGAGATCTGTTCGCCGCCGGGTTCCTGCTGGGGTTGGCCCGGGAGAAACCGCTCGAGGCGTGCCTGCGCCTGGGGGCCCTGGCCGCCGCCGAGGTGATCAGCCACATCGGCGCCCGCCCGCAGACGTCGCTCGCGGCACTCGCCTCCGACAAGGGGCTCGAGATCTGATGCCCGATTGGAAGGCTCTGGGCGACGAGGCGGTCGATATCACCCGCCAGTACCTCCGCATCGACACCACCAACCCGCCGGGCAACGAGACACCGGCGGCGGAGTTCCTGGCCGGGATCCTCCAGGAGGCCGGATTCGAGACCACGACGCTGGAGAGCGCCCCGGGCCGGGGGAACCTGATCGCCCGGCTGTCGGGCCGGGCCCGCGACCCCAGTGGCGCGCTCTGCCTGCTCCACCACCTCGACGTCGTGCCCGCCGACCCGTCCGAATGGTCCGTCGATCCGTTCGGCGCAGAGATCCGCGACGGCTACCTGTGGGGCCGCGGCGCCATCGACATGAAGAGCATGGGCGTGATGCAGCTCATGACCATGTTGTCCCTGGCGCGGGAACGCACCCAGCTCGAGCGCGACGTCGTCTTCGTGGCCGTGGCCGACGAGGAGGCGGGCGGCGTGATGGGGGCCGCCTGGCTCACCAAGCACCATCCCGAGCTGGTCGCCTGCCGGGACGTGATCAACGAAGGCGGCTACGGCCTATCGGAGACGAAGCCGCCGATGATGGCATGTGCGTTGTCCGAGAAAGCTCTGTTGTGGGTCAAGCTGACGGCCCGGGGGACGCCGGGGCACGCCTCGATGCCGCCGGACGACCGGGCCATCACCAAGCTGCTGGCCGCCCTCGGCGACCTGGCTGCACATCCACCGAAGCTGGCCATCTCCCCGCTGGTGGAGCGCACCTTCCGGGCCCTGGCCGCCGGGGCGCCGGCGCACCGCCGCAAGGTCATCGAGGCGATCCTCCGGCCCCAGGCCCGGGCGGTTCTCCCGGCGGTGTCCCGGCGGCTCCCCCGCTACCAGCGGGCGCTGCTGGGCGACGTCATCTCCATGACCAAGCTCGAGGCGGGCTACAAGGAGAACGTCGTGCCCGGCACCGCGTCGGCCACCATCGACTGCCGCCTCGTCCCCGAGACCGACCCCGAGGAGTTCTTCGGCCGGCTGTCGGCCCGCATGGCGCGCTTCGATGTGCGCTGCGAGGTCCTCTTCTCGGACGGGCCGTGCGGCGTGTCGGAGGGCCCGCTGCTGCCGGTGCTCGAGGCGGTGTGCCAGGAGTCGTTCCCGGACGCCACCTTCGCCCCCGTCCTCTGCCCGGCCTTCACCGACTCCCGCTACTTCCGTCAGCAGGGCGCCGACGCCTACGGCCTGGTGCCGGTCATGCTCACCAACGCCGAGGTGGCCACCTTCCACGGCATCGACGAGCGCATCCCGCTCGACGGCCTCCGGAAGGGCTGCGAGGTCGTCTACGAGATCACACGCCGCGCCTGCGGCTAGCTATCTGCGGACCCCCGCCCGTACCAGGGCGCAATGGGTGCAGAAGGTGCCGAGGCGGCGGACCTCAACCTGGCACGGCTTGCAGGTGCGCCGGCGGCAGTCCTGGCAGACGCCGACGGCTTCAGAGTCGAAGTGATCATCGCAGTGGGCCACGTAGGGTAAATCGTCGGCGGTTTGCATTCCGTTAACGTCCCGCTGCAGATTTCGGCCGCTTTCCTTGTCGCGCAAGCCGCATACTCTCCGTTTATGGAGCGACTCCCCCGCTATCGGACAGGCGACCGCGAGCTCGATGCCGCCATCGCCGAACTCGTGACCCGCGCCGGTGCCACCGGTCATGTCGACCTCGTCTTCGAGATGATTGTCTCCGCCCTGCGGATGGCCCGCGACGGCGCCGCCCGGGGCGACTTCAAGATCGCCAACTCGGCGCTCAAGGAGATGAGGTACGCCTTCCACGTGTTCTCGCCCTATCGAGGGCAGCGCAAGGTGGCGATCTTCGGCTCCGCCCGGACCATGCCGGAGGACCCGCTCTACCTGCAGGCCCGGGCCTTCGCCGAGGCCATGGCCGAGCGCGACTGGATGGTCATCACCGGTGCCGGGCCGGGGATCATGTCGGCCGGCATCGAGGGGGCCGGCACCGAGAACTCCTTCGGGGTCAACATCCGCCTCCCGTTCGAGGCGGCCACGAGCCAGTTCATCGCCGACGACCCCAAGCTCATCAACTTCCGGTACTTCTTCACCCGCAAGCTGGCCTTCATCAAGGAGTCGCACGGGTTCGTGCTCCTCCCCGGCGGGTTCGGGACGATGGACGAGGCCTTCGAGCTCCTCACGCTGGTGCAGACGGGCAAGTCGCATCCCGCCCCGATCGTCCTCCTGGAAGTGCCGGGCGGCACCTACTGGGCCAGCTGGAAGCGGTTCGTAGAGGACGAGCTGATGGCCCGGAGGCTGATCTCGCCCGACGACCTCGACCTGGTCCACATCACCGACGACGTCGACGACGCCGTCCGGGAGATCGAGGGGTTCTACGCCAACTTCCACTCGATCCGCTTCGTCGACCGGGCGCTGGTCATCCGGCTGCGCCAGCTGCCGTCCGACGAGGAACTGGAGCGCCTCAACGAGGATTTCGCCGACATCATCACCTCCGGCCGCATCGAGGTGGCCCAGCCGTCACCGGCCGAGATCGCCGACCACGACCACGTCGATCTCGCCCGGATCCGGTTCCGTTTCGACCGCACCCACTGGGCCCGGCTCCGCAAGCTGATCGACGCCGTCAACCATCCCGTCGATGCTGAAGACCCCTCCCCGGCGGCGCCCGTGGTCTCCAACGAGCCCGACACCGTCTCGGGCGACGCCCCCCATGGCTGAGCCCGACAGCGTCGGCTTGGAAGAGATCACCGGCTGGCTGCGGGACGCCCGGTCGGTGGTCGTGCTGACCGGTGCGGGCATGTCCACCGAGTCGGGGATCCCCGACTTCCGGGGGCCCCAGGGCGTATGGACCAAGGACCCCAAGGCCGAGAAGCTCTCCAACCTCCACTACTACATGAGCGACCCGGAGGTCCGGGTGGCCAGCTGGCAGGCCCGGCTGGTGCACCCGGCGTGGACGGCGGAGCCCAACGCCGGGCATCTCGCGCTGGCCGAGCTGGAACGCAAGGGGTACGTCGACACGCTCGTGACCCAGAACATCGACGGCCTCCACCAGAAAGCCGGCTCGTCGCCTGACCGGGTGATCGAGATCCACGGCACGGTCCGGGAAGTCGTCTGCATGGCCTGCGACGAGCGGGCTCCGATGGAACGGGCGCTGGACCGGGTGCGGGCCGGGGAGGACGACCCGCCCTGCCGGTCCTGCGGCGGCATCCTCAAGTCGGCCACGATCTCCTTCGGCCAGAGCCTGGTGGCCGAAGACCTGATCCGGGCCGAGAAGGCCGCTGCGGGCTGCGACGTGTTCCTGGCCTTGGGCACGATGCTCACGGTCTACCCGGTGGCCTACCTGCCGCAGCGGGCCCTCGAGGCCGGCGCCCGCCTGGTGATCGCCAACGCCCAGCCGACCCCGTTCGACGGCCCGGCCGAGGCCGTGCTTCGCGGCAGCCTGGGCGACATCCTCCCCCGCCTGGTCGCTCTCGTCTGATTGGCCCGCCGGGAATGCCGGCGCTGTCCGGGCCGTTGGCTGTATTGCTGACCGAACGGGTAGCATTTTAGAGACCGCGGTCACCGGTCGACGAGGACGTTCAGGAGAAGGACATGCCGAATTTCCGCGAACTTCTGCGGGCTACGAAGGCCCAGATCCGCGAGGTCACCCCCGAACAGGCCGAGCAGGACCAGGGACGCGCCACCTTCCTCGACGTGCGGGAGGCCGACGAGTTCGAACAGGGGACGATCCCCGGGTCGGTGTTCATCCCCCGGGGCAACCTCGAGCTGTCGGTCGAGGGCAAGATCTCCGACAAGAGCACGCCGGTGATCGTCTACTGCGCCGGCGGCGCCCGCTCCGCATTCGCCGCCAAGGCCCTGGCCGAGCTCGGCTACACCGACGTCGTCTCGATGTCCGGCGGGTTCAACCAGTGGAAGAACGAGGGCCGCAAGTGGGTGACCCCGCGGTCGCTCTCCGCCGAGCAGCGCAACCGCTACCACCGGCACCTCCTCCTGCCCGAGGTCGGCGACGCCGGCCAGCAGAAGCTGCTCGACTCGAAGGTGCTGCTGCTCGGAGCGGGCGGCCTGGGCTCCCCCGCCGCCCTCTACCTGGCCGCCGCCGGGGTCGGGACGCTGGGCATCATCGACATGGACGTGGTCGACGCCTCCAACCTCCAGCGTCAGATCCTCCACAACATCGACCGGGTGGGCGAGCGCAAGGTCGACTCGGCCAAGAAGACGCTCACGGCCATCAACCCCGACGTGAACGTCGTGACCTACGACGTCCGCCTCGGCGCCGACAACGTCCTCGACATCATCGACGGCTACGACCTGATCGTCGACGGCACCGACAACTTCCCCACCCGCTACCTGGTGAACGACGCGTCGCTGCTCAAGCGGATCCCGGTCGTCCACGGCTCGATCTTCCGCTTCGAGGGGCAGGCGACCGTCTTCTCTCCCTACGAGGGGCCGTGCTACCGCTGCCTCATCCCCGAGCCGCCGCCCCCGGAACTGGCGCCGTCGTGCGCCGAGGCCGGTGTGCTCGGTGTGCTGCCGGGGATCATCGGGTCGATCCAGGCCATCGAGGCCATCAAGGTGCTCCTCGGGCTCGGCGAGCCGCTCATCGGCCGGCTGCTGGCCTACGACTCGCTGGAGCAGTCGTTCCGCACGTTCAAGGTCAACCGCGACCCGAAGTGCCCGTCGTGCGGGCCCGAAGCCGCGGAGATCGTGATCGCGGAGTACGACGAGCTCTGCCTGCCGCACGCCGTGTTGGCCGACGGGACGGCCGTCGGTCACTGATAGGCGGAGCGGAACAGCACCAGATAGACGGTCGACGCCAGCATCACGACCAGGAACACGCGCCGGACGGCGGCCGGCGACATCGACCGCGCCGCCCGGGCGCCCACGAATGAGCCGAACAGCCCTCCGGGCACGAGGGCCAGGAGGTCGCTTCCGTCGACGTTGCCCAGCGTCGTGTGGCGGACGGCAGCGACCAGGCTGGCCACGAGGATGGCGAACAGCGAACTGCCCACCGCCACCTCCCGGCGCAGCCCGCCGACGCGGGACATCACCGGCACGATGAGGAACGCGCCGCCGACGCCGAACAGGCCCTTGAGGAGCCCGATGATCGACCCGCCGACCGCCGCCGCACCCAGCGGGGGGTTGGCTTCGGCGGCCGCCGGGACCACCGCCGGTCGCAGGGTCTCCCGCAGCGACCGGACGGCGAAGCGGGGCGGCGTCTCCTGCGGCGGTTCCTCTTCCTCGACGATGTCCTCGTCGGGGAGGTCCACCGGCCGGCGGGTCTGGGGCCAGGCCAGCGAGATACCCGAGACGCAAGCGGTGAACAGGGCCAGGGCCAGCACGAGATCCCGGCTCTCGAGCGCCTCGGCGACCTGGGCCCCGACCAGCGCGAAGCCGGCCGCCGAGGCGCCGATGACGATGGCCAGCTGCCGGTCGACCAACCGCAGGTGCACGTGCATGAACGTGCCCCAGCCTCCCATGATCATCAGATAGACCAGGGCGGTGCCGACCGCCACGTGGGGATTGACGTCGGCCGCCAGCAGCAACGCGACGGTGGCGAACCCGCCGCCGGCGCCCAGCATCCCGGCCAAGACGCCCGTCAGGCAGCCGACTGCAACCAGTACGACTTCGTTGGCCATCCCAAGAGCAATCGTCGGCGCCCCCGGGGCGGGTGGCGATCTCGCCAAAGGTTACTTCTTGGCTACGCCTGCCTTGGGTTTCTCGAAGCTCGACAGCAACTCGACCAGCGTGCGGACCCCGAAGCCGGTGCCGCCCTTGGCGATGTAGCCGTCGTCGCTCGGGGCCCGGGCAGGGCCGGCGATGTCGAGGTGGACCCAGGGGACGTCGCCGGTGAACTCCGACAGGAACAGACCGGCGGTCAGCGCGCCGCCGCCGCGACCACCCGTGATGTTCTTCAGGTCGGCGATCTCGGAGTCGAGGTCCTTGCGGTACTCCTGGGGAAGCGGCAGGTGCCACATCGACTCGCCGGCCCGCTCGGCGGCGTCGCGCACCTGGCCGATCCAGGGGCCGTCGTTGCCCATCAACCCCGCGATCTTCATCCCGAGGGCCACCACGCAGGCGCCGGTGAGGGTCGCCAGGTCGATGACGGCATCGGGCTTCTCCTCAGCGGCCAGCGACAGCCCATCGGCCAGGATCAGCCGACCCTCGGCGTCCGTGTTGAGGACTTCGACCGTCTTCCCGTTACGGATCTTGAGCACGTCGCCGGGCTTGATGGCCTTGGGCCCCGGCATGTTCTCGGTGGTGGGCACGAACCCGATGACCTTCGACTGCACGCCGGCCGTCCGCAGTACCGACATCGCCCCGATGACCGCCGCCGCCCCCGACATGTCGGTTTTCATCGTCTCCATGCCATCGGCGGTCTTGAGCGACAGACCGCCGGAGTCGAAGGTGATGCCCTTCCCGACGAGAGCCACCGTGCCGGTCGCCTTGCCCTTGGGCGTATAGGTCAGCTTCACCAGCCGGGGCGGTTGGTCGGAGCCGAGCGACACGCCGAGCAGGCCACCGAGGCCCTGGTTCGCGATCTCGACCTCGTCGAGCACCTCGATGTCGAGGCCGCCCTGTTCTGCCGCCCGGCGGGCCTCCTCGGCCAGCTGGGTCGGTGTCATGGCGCCGGCCGGCTCGTTGACGAGGTCGCGGGCCCAGGCCACCGCGGCGGCCACGGCCACGCCCCGGTCGAGCCCCTGCTGCACCTTGTCGTCCTTCTTGCCCAGCACGACGAGCTTCTCCAGGGCGGGGGCGTCGGACTTCTGCTTGTAGCGCAGGAACTTGTAGGCCCCCAGCGCCGCCCCCTCGGCCACCGCCTGGGCGGCGGCCACCCGGTCGCCACCCGTCGGGACGGTTTCGAGCAGCGTGGTTGCGATGGTCTTCGCCTTGGGGCTGCGCCGCACGACCGCCGCCGCCGCCCGCCGCAACCGGTCGGCCGAGACCGCCTTCTTGTCGCCGAGCCCTACGAGGAGCACCGCTCTGGCGTTGAGCTTGCCGGCCGGGACGGCGAGCGTCTCCTCCGCCTTGCCCTCGAAGCCGGCCTCGGTCATGAAGGCGTCGAGCGACCCGCCGACGGCGGTGTCGACCGCCTTGCCGCCGGGGCCGAGCACCCGGCCGGCGAAGACGGGCACGACCAGCACGTCGGCGTTGACCTTGGCGGGGGCGTTGGCGGAGAGGCTGGCGGTGATCGGCATCGGGGGGGCTCCTTCCTGGGGGGCCCGCTAGGTCCGCACTGGGCGCCACTCGCCCTCTTGCCAGCGGGCCAGCGTGTAGACGAGATCGGCCAGGCGGTTGAGATAGGGGACGACATGGCTGGCGCCGGGATCCAGCCAGCCGTCGTGGGTGGCGGCCACCGACGCCCGTTCGGCCCGCCGCACCACGCAGCGGGCCAGGTCGAGGGCGGCGGCCACCCGGTTCTCACCCGGCAGCACGAACTCCTGGGGCGGGTCGTAGCGGGCGGTGATGTCGTCGATGATCGGCTCGAGGGCGGTGACCATGTCGGCCGTCACCAGCGACACGCCGGGCGTCAGCTTGGAGCGGTTCTCGGGGGCGGTGGCCAGCTCGGCGCCGGCCACGAACAGCTCGCGCTGGAGGCGGATGAGCAACTCGTTGAGCTCGGAGCCGGCCTCGGTCTCCGCCCGCGCCAGCCCGAGGGCCGACACCGCTTCGTCGACCTCGCCGTAGGCGGAGGGGCCGGCGGAGTCCTTCTTGACCCGGCTGCCGTAGAGCAGGCCGGTGGTGCCGTCGTCGCCCTTGCGTGTGTAGACCTTCATGCGGCCCGGAGTCTAGGGGGCTTTACCTGCCTCCCCCGAGGCGTACCGGCGGGGCTTCACCTGCCTCCCCCGAGGCGTACCGGCTACGCCACCTCATCCGATTATTCAGAGGCCCTCCGGTAGCCTTGATTTCACCATGGGGTCGTTCCTTGACACTCTCCGCGAACGCGTCGTCGTCTTTGACGGCGCCACCGGCACGAACCTCCAGGCCCGCGATCTCGGCCCGGAGGACTTCGGCGGTTCGACCCTCGAGGGCTGCAACGAGATCCTGGCCGTCACCCGCCCCCAGGTGATCGCCGATCTCCACCGGAGCTTCTTCGACGTGGGGGTCGACGCGGTCGAGACCGACACCTTCGGCGCCTTCCCGGTGGTACTGGCGGAATACGGGATCGCGGAGCGCACCGGCGAGATCAACCGGGAGGCGGCCCGCATCGCCAAAGAGGTGGCGTCCGGCTACTCCACGCCCGACCGGCCCCGCTGGGTCGTCGGGTCGATCGGCCCCGGCACGAAGCTGCCCTCGCTAGGCCAGATCGACTTCGTCACGCTGCGCAACGGCTACGAGGCCCAGGTCTCGGGTCTGCTCGCCGGGGGCGTCGACGTCCTGCTGATCGAGACGGTCTACGACCTCCTTCAGGCGAAGGCGGCGGTGGTCGCCTGCCGGCGGGCCATGGCCAAGACCGGTAAGGACCTGCCGCTCATGGTCCAGGTGACGATGGAGACGACCGGCCGGATGCTGGTCGGCTCCGAGATCGGCGCGGCGTTGACCGCGCTGGAGGCGCTGCGGCCCGATGTCATCGGGCTCAACTGCGCCACCGGCCCCCGGGAGATGACCGAGCATCTGCGGCACCTGTCGCGCCAGTCCCGCACGTTCCTGTCGTGCCTGCCCAACGCCGGGCTGCCGTCGATCGTCGACGGCGCCACCCACTACGACCTGACGCCCGACGAGCTGGCGGCGGCCCACGACCGCTTCACCGCCGAACTCGGCGTCAACATCGTCGGCGGCTGCTGCGGCACCACGCCGGAGCACCTCCGCCGGGTGGTGGACACGCTGTGGGGCCGCCCGCCCGTCCGGCGGGAACCGGTGGTGGAGCCGGGCTGTTCATCGATCTATACCGCAGTCCCCTTCGCCCAGGACACCGCCTACCTGACGATCGGCGAGCGGACCAACGCCAACGGCTCCAAGAAGTTCCGGGAGGCGATGCTGGACGCCGACTGGGACACCTGCGTGCAGATGGCCAAGGAGCAGGTCAAGGAAGGCGCCCACGTCCTCGACGTCTGTGTCGACTACGTCGGCCGTGACGGCGTGGCCGACATGCACGAGATCGCCGGGCGCTTCGCCACCGCCGCCGCCCTGCCGCTGGTGCTCGACTCGACCGAGCCGCCGGTGCTGGAGGCCGGCCTGCAACACATCGGCGGCCGGGCAGTGCTCAACTCCGCCAACCTGGAGGACGGGCAGGCGCCCGGCTCGCGCTGCGACCGGGTCCTCGCCCTGGCCCGGGAGTACGGCGCCGCCGTCATCTGCCTCACCATCGACGAGGAGGGCCAGGCCCGCACCGCGGACTGGAAGGTGCGGGTGGCCAAGCAGATCCACGACCTGGCCGTGAACGAGTACGGCTTGGAGGCGGGTGACCTGATCTTCGACGCCCTCACGTTCCCGCTCGGCGCCGGCCAGGAGGATCTGCGGCGCGACGGCATGGAGACCATCGAGGCGATCCGCCGCATCAAGGCGGAGCTGCCCGGGGTGTACACCGTGCTCGGGGTTTCCAACGTGAGCTTCGGCCTCAAGCCGGCCATCCGTCAGGTGCTGAACTCGGTGTTCCTCCACGAGTGCGTGGAGGCCGGGCTCGACTCGGCGATCGTTCACTCGGCCCGCATCCTGCCGATGCACCGCATCGACGAGCGCGCCCGGGAGCTGTGCCTCGATCTGATCTACGACCGGCGCCGGCCGGGCTACGACCCGCTTCACGAGCTCATCGCCGCGTTCGCCGACGTCACCCAGGGTGCGGTGGAACGGGAGGACCGGTCGGGCTGGCCGGTCGAGGAGCGGCTCAAGGCCCGCATCGTCGACGGCGACCGCGACGGCCTCGAAACCGATCTCGACGAGTCGCTGACCGGCGGGCGCGCCGCGCTGTCGATCATCAACGACGTGCTGCTGGAGGGGATGAAGGTCGTCGGCGAGCTCTTCGCCTCCGGCGAGATGCAGCTGCCCTTCGTGCTGCAGTCGGCCGAGACGATGAAGACGGCGGTGGCCTACCTCGAGCCCCACATGGAAAAGGCCGACGCCGGCGGCAAGGGCCGGGTCGTGCTCGGCACGGTGAAGGGCGACGTGCACGACATCGGCAAGAACCTGGTCGACATCATCCTGACCAACAACGGCTACGAGGTGAAGAACCTCGGCATCAAGGTGCCGATCCACGACTTCGTCGAGGCGGTCGAGGAGTTCGAGGCCGACGCCGTCGGGATGAGCGGGCTCCTGGTCAAGAGCACGCTGATCATGCGGGAGAACCTCGAGGAGCTGAACTCCCGGGGTCTCGAAAGCCTTCCGGTGCTGCTCGGTGGGGCGGCGCTGACCCGCAACTACGTGGAGCGGGATCTGCGGGAGGTCTACAAGGGCCGTGTCTTCTACGGCAAGGACGCCTTCGAGGGTCTCCGCACCATGCAGACCTTGATGGAGGGTAAGCGCACCGGCACGCTCGACCCCGACTTCGGCCGGGCGCCGGGCGGGCGGGTGCTGCCGCCGCGGAAGTCGCAGCGGCCGGCCGATGCGGTCGACCCGGCGTCGGTCCCGGCTCGGTCGGACGTGGCGGTCGACAATCCCGTCTTCAAGCCGCCGTTCCTGGGCTCCCGGGTGGCCAAGGGCATTCCGCTCGACGACATCGCCACCTACATCAACGAGACGGCGCTCTTCCGTAACCAGTGGCAGTACCGGCCGGAAGGCGGGGAGAGCGACGAGGAGTTCAAGGCCCGGATCCGTCCGACGCTGCGGGCCGAGGTGGCCAAAGCCAAGGAGGAGGGCACGCTGGTGCCGGCCGTGGCCTGGGGCTACTTCCCCGTCAACGCCGAGGGCAACGACCTCATCGTCTGGACCGATGACAACCGCACCGAGGAGCGGCTGCGCTTCACCTTCCCCCGCCAGCGCAAGGAGCCGTGGCAGTCGATCGCCGACTTCTTCCGTCCGGCGGCGTCAGGGGAGGCCGACTACGCCGCCTTCCACGTGGTGACGATGAGCGACGTGGCCTCGGCGCACGCCGCCGGGCTGTTCGCCGCCGACCGGTACCAGGACTACCTCCACTTCCACGGCCTGTCGGTGGAGATGGCCGAGGCGCTGGCCGAGTACTGGCACCGCCGCATCCGGGAGGAGTGGGGCTTCGCCGACGAGGACGGCCCGACCCTCGGCGGGCTGTTCAAGCAGCAGTACCGGGGTTCCCGCTACTCCTGGGGTTACCCCGCCTGCCCCGACCTCGACGACCAGGTCAAGGTGGCCGACCTGCTCGAGATCGACCGCATCGGAGTGACGGTCTCCGAGGAGTTCCAGCTCCACCCGGAGCAGTCGACCTCGGCCATCGTCGTCCACCACCCCGAGGCCAAGTACTTCATCCTGGGTTAGGCCGTGGAGATCACGCACCGCCAGGTGCCCGTCAACGGGGTCGAACTCCACGTGGCCGAGTGCGGGGAGGGGCCGCTCGTGCTGCTCTGCCACGGCTTTCCGGAGCTGTGGTACTCGTGGCGGCACCAGCTCCCGATGCTGGCCGCCGCCGGGTACCGGGCGGTGGCGCCGGACCAGCGGGGCTACGGCCGCAGTTCCCGACCCGAGCCGGTGGAGGACTACGACATCGTCCACCTCGCCGGGGACGTGCTGGGTCTGATGGACGCCCTGGGAGAGGAACGCGCCGTGGTCGTGGGGCACGACTGGGGGGCGATCGTCACCTGGCACCTTGCCCAGACGGCGCCGGAACGGCTCGACGGGATCGCCGCTTTGAGCGTGCCGTTCTGGCCGCGCCCGCCCCGGCCTTACACCGTGGAGTGGAAGGAAAGGTTCGGCGACCGGTTCTTCTACATCCTGCATTTCCAGACGCCGGGCGTCGCCGATGCCCAGTTGGGGGCCGACGCCGGCGGCAGCCTCCGGTTCATCCTGCGGCGAACCTCGCGCGACGCCTTCGACGGGACGGCCGAGACGCCGCGCGTCCCGCACTGGATGTCGGAAGAGGAGTTCGCCGTCTACGAAACCGAGTTCCGCCGCACCGGCTTCACCGGCGG
>Ga0299907_10001241_pt1 | contig 14380 bp, 9 predicted proteins | sample RVTome_16_FD_198680 | JGI IMG/M metagenome (GOLD analysis project Ga0299907, IMG submission 198680) | Soil microbial communities from uranium-contaminated site in the Upper Colorado River Basin, Wyoming, United States - RVT152D67 (version 2) ... | reverse complement strand
AGACGTGGCGCGGAACAGAAGCCGCACCGTTCGAAGATGACGTCGTGTTGAAGCTTGGTGTGGATGATTACATCACCCGCCGTTACCTCGCGCACACTGGTGAGCCTGTCGCTCTCTACATCGGCTACTATGCGAGTCAGCGTCAGGGGGATACGATCCATTCACCGCAGAACTGCCTTCCCGGCGCCGGCTGGCGGCCCGTGTACTCCGACACGGCCGAGATCACCGCAGGGTCCCGCCGCCTTCCGGTGAATCGCTACGTGATCCAGAAAGGTCTCGATCGACTGGCGGTCTTCTATTGGTACCAGGGCCGCGGCCGTGTGGTCGCGAATGAGTTCGCCAACAAGGGGTGGCTGATGTGGGACGCAGCGCGGCTGCGACGTACCGATAGCGCCCTCGTCCGGTTGATGACGCCGGTAGCCCGCAGCGAGCAGGTGGCGTTTGTGTCGCTGGCCACATTCAGCGCCGCCTTGTTCCCGCAGCTGTCCGCCCATATCCCATGACCATCAACTCCCGGCTGCCCCGCTTCACTTGTGCCCTGGCCCTCGTCGCGTTGACGGCCACAGGCTGCTCCGAGAATCAGGAGGCGCTCGCCGCAAAGTACGCGTCCAGCGGGGATGCCTACGTAGGCCGGGGGCAGCTCAAGGAAGCCGTTATCGAGTATCGCAACGCGTTGAAGGCGATGCCGAACGCCGCTGATGTCCGCTACAAACTCGGCAGGGCATACGAAGGCTCCGGAGATCCAGTCGCCGCCTACGGCGAATACGCCCGGGCCGCGGATCTGGATCCGAGGAACCTCGATGCCCAGATGCGGGCCGGCACGCTGCTTCTCGTGGCGCGGGAGTTCGAAGCGGCACGCGTCAGAGCCGAACTGGCGTTGAAGACGGATCCCAAGCACGCGCCGGCTCACATCCTGCTGGGCAACGCCATGGCGGGACTCAATGAGACGGGATCCGCCCTGCGCCAGATCGAGCAGGCAATCAGCCTCGATCCCTCATACGCGCCGGCCTGGACCGCGCTCGGCGCCGTCAACTTCGTCGGCGGTCGGCGCGACGAGGCGGCAAAGGCCTTTCAGAAGGCCGTCGATCTTGCCCCGCGCTCGATCGACGCACGGCTGGCGCTCGCGAATTTCCTGTGGGCTCGAGGCAAGACCGATGATGCCGAAGACACGCTGCGCGTGGCCTTGCAGCTGGAGCCCGGCAATCCCTCGGCGCATCGCGCGCTCGCGCTGCTGTGCATGACCACACGCAGGGCAGCCGAGGCGGAAGTGCATTTCAAGCAGCTCGCGGTGGATACACCGGGCAGGCTCGCGCTCGCTGACTACTACATGGGCGTGAATCGCAACCAGGATGCATTGAGAGTGCTGACCGCCCTCGAGCAGAGCCACGACAAGAGTGACGTCCGTGCCGCGCGCCTGCGCATGGCCTCCGTCCATCACGCGACCGGCAAGAAGGGTGAGGCACACCGAATCATCGACGCGCTGATCGAGGAGCGGCCGCGAAACGTCGAAGCCCGAACCGCGAAAGCCCGGCTGCTCCTGACCGACGGCGCTCCGCCACAGGAGGCGCTCGCGCACGCGCGAGAAGCCGTGAAGGCCGATGTCGATTCCCCCGCGGCGCACTATGCGGTAGGTCTGGCCGCTCTCGCTGCGCATCAGATGGATGAAGCCGAGCGCGCATTCGCAACCGTGGCCCGGCTCACGCCGAGGGCCGCCGCGGCCCAGACACAACTCGCCAGGATCCGTCTCGCCCGGGGTGACGCGACCGCTGCGGTCTCGGCGGCCGAAGCAGCGGTGCACCATCAGCCCGCCGATGCCGAGGCCGCAGTCGTACTCGCCCGAAGCTTGCGAGCAAAGGGAGATGTGGAGCGGGCCGCCCGCGAGTTGCGCCAGCGCCTGGCATCGAACCCTGACTCGTACCCGCTTCACCTGGAGATGGGATGGCTGCTGCTGCAGCGCCGCGACTTCGCGGCGTCCCGGCCTTCCTTTGAGCAGGTGTTGCGCCTCGTGCCCGACTCCTACGAGGGCCGGTCCGGGATGATCGCGGTCGATCTCGCGGAGGGACGAGTGCCAGCCGCACGCACCCGAGTCGCCAAATGGCAGGATGCCTCGGCCGGCGATCACCGTCTCGGGATTCTCGCCGCAAAGGTCGAGATTGCCGACGGCAATCTGCCCGAGGCCGAACGGATGCTGACGAAGGTGCTCTCAGCGGACGCGTCGCAGCTCGACGCGTACGAGCTGCTCGGGCGCACGTACGCGTCGCAGGGACGTATCGATCAGGCGGTCGAGCAGTTCGAAGCCATGGCCCGACGCGCGCCCTCCGCCGCGGCAGGTGCGCGGACGATGGTCGGGATGCTGCAGGAGGGGCGGAACAACCGCTCTGCCGCACGGACGGCGTATGAGAGTGCCCTCGCATCAGATCAGAAAGCCGGCGTTGCAGCCAACAACCTCGCTTGGATCTACGCGGAAGAGGGGAAACTGGACGAGGCGATGAGGCTGGGTGCGATCGCCCAACAGGCGCTGAAGCGGCGTTCCGAGCCGGAAGACACAGTCGGATGGATTTACCTCAAGAAAGGGCAGCCGCTGGAGGCGGTCGCTGCATTCGAGCGCGCTCGGGATCGAGCGCCGGACAACCCGATTTACCACTACCATCTCGGGCTTGCCTACGTGAACAGCGGTGAGAGGGATCGAGCCAGGAACGCATTTACGCGCGCCCTGGATCTGCGGAAAGAGTTCGCCGGCGCAGACGATGCCCGACGGCAGCTGGCTTCGCTGGCGGAGGAGGGCACCGCCGCATCGAGGTAGGTTTCGCCGCGACCAGGCGACCGCGCCAGCGTCAAGGGGTGCGGTCGGCGCGAAACTGAAGTGCTTCCGCCAGGTGATCCGCGGAAACCGGTTCGCTGCCGTCGAGATCGGCAATCGTCCTCGCCACCCGCAGCACACGGTCGAAGCCACGAGCCGACACCGCCAGTTTGCTAACGGCCGTATCGAGCAGCCGCCGGCCACGGTGGTCCAGTCGTGCGCGCCTCCGGAGCGCGCGTCCTTCCAGACGCGCGTTGAGCGTGCCGTCGCGAACCAGTTGGCAGCCCCGCGCCGCCACCACGCGCCGCCGGATGGACGCGGAGCTCTCGCCGCCCGTCTCTTCATGCAACTCCTGGGGCGGCACCGCCGCCACGTGAACGGTCAGGTCGATTCGATCGCGAAGCGGCCCGGACAAACGTGATGCGTAACGGTCGATCTGCTGTGGCGGACATCGGCATCGGCGAGATTCCTCGCTCGCGTACCCGCAGGGACAAGGGTTCATGGCTCCGATCAGCATGAACGAGGCTGGGAACGTCGAAGTTCGCGCCGCCCGTGCAATGCGTACCTGGCCCTCCTCGAGCGGTTGGCGAATCACCTCGAGGACATGGCGGCTGAACTCCGGCATTTCGTCCAGGAACAGCACGCCGTGGTGCGCCAGGCTGATCTCGCCCGGGCGCGGAAACTGTCCGCCTCCGACGAGTGCGACATCCGACACCGTATGATGCGGTGCTCTGAACGGCCTGACCGTGACGAGCCCGGCCCCTGGCGGCAGCAGGCCCGCGACCGAGTGAATGGACGTGACGGCGAGCGCCTCATCAAAGGTCAGGGGAGGCAGAATGCCCGCGACGCGACGTGCCATCATCGTCTTGCCGGCGCCCGGCGGACCGACGAGCAGCACGTTGTGCCCGCCTGCGGCAGCGATCTCCAGAGCCCGTCGTGCGAGCAGTTGCCCATGCACGTCCGCAAAATCGGGTTGCACGATCGGTGCAGCCGACGTCGCGGGAACGTCCACGGGCTGGCTGAACGCTGCCGGATCGTTGAGAGCGGCGACCGCCTCGGCCAGCGTACTGACACCGAACAGGCGCAGCCCCGATACCACCGCCGCTTCGCCGGTGTTCCCGCGTGGCAGTAGGAGCGCCTTGTAGCCTTCCCGGCGCGCGGCCGCGGCGACGGGGAGGACGCCCCGCGCGGGCTGGATCCCTCCATCGAGCGACAACGCTCCAATCAGCAGCACGTCATCGATATCCCGCCTTCCGATCCGGCCTGACGCGGCGAGCACGCCAAGCGCGATCGGAAGATCGAACGAGACGCCCTCCTTGCGCATATCGGCCGGCGACAGATTGACGGTGATGCGGTGGGGAGGAAACGCGAATCCCGAGTTGCGGATCGCGCTGCGGATTCGATCACGGCTTTCCCGGATGCCGGCGTCGGGCAGACCCACCATTGCAAACGCGGGCAGCCCATGTGAAACGTCGACCTCGACCTGTATCGGGCAGGCCTCGATACCGTAGACGGCAGCGGTGCGCACGCACGCAAGCACGCGGAGGTCAATGCAAACGGCCGGGCATTCGGGAATGGGCCGCAAATGCACGATGTCGCGGCGATGGTGGCAAAACCCGCGATCGTCTATCGTGGCGAGATACGCAGAAAACGCAGCGCGGCACTCGTGCTGGCGTCGCCTCCTGGTTACGCGTAGCTGCCGCCATCTCGACCGCTCGAGGGGCATCCAACCGACCGGCGTTGCCTTCGCCTGGGATGCACGGGGCGCAGCAACGCGGCCGCGGGTTGCTGAGAGCGTGGTATCTAGCGGAGACCCACGGTCAGACGTTCGCCGACCGCGATATGGCTGCCTCTCAGACGATTCAGGCTTCTCAGCCGGGCCACCGTCGTGTTGAAAAGCTGCGCGATGGACGAAAGCGTATCTCCACGCTTGACCCGGTAAGTGATCGGCCGGGAGCTCCCACGTCGGATTGCCTCCACAGCGGCCGGAGCGGCGAGCGAGCGCGACGCGACGGTGGTTGGCGCCGGACGTTCCTTCCGTGACGCGAGCAGAGATGCGGGCTCGCGGGGAATAATCAATTCCTGGCCCGCACGGATCCGCGACGTGGGTCTGAGATTGTTCGCCCCGGCGAGGTCGCCGCGGCTGACGCCGTGCTTGCGGGCCACCTTCGCCAGTGTCTCACCACGTTTGACGGAGTACCAGTTGAGCGAGATGAGTTCCGACGAGGAAGCGCTCGCGAGCTGGGCCTGAAGCTTCTCCGCCGTCCCAACGGGCACCTTGACCTCGTACTGTGGATACCTCACCGGCGTCGTCCAGCGCCGCAGCTCGGGATTCAATGCCTGGATCTCGTGGATGGTCGTTCCGGTCCACTCGGCCACGCGCCGCAGATCGATCGCCCCTGGCACTTCGACCTTCTCGTAGGCCACCGGAACCGACGGTGTGTAGCTGAGGCCGTATTGCGCGGGGTTCTTCGCAACGATAATCGCCGCCAGTATCAGCGGAACGTACTCGCGCGTCTCACGCGGCAGAAACCGAGACGATCTGGCGAGCGACCAGAAGTCCTGGCTCCGCGCCGACTTGATTGCGCGCTGCAGGCGGCCGAGTCCGCCGTTGTATGCTGCGAGCACGAGATGCCAGTCGCCGTCGAAGAGCTTGTGCAACGTCTTCAGGTACTTCGCCGCGGCGACGGTGGCCTTCTCGGGATCCGAGCGTTCGTCGATGAACCAGTCCGTCTTCAGACCGTGGTCCTGCGCAGTTGGTCTCATGAACTGCCAGGGGCCCTTCGCATTGGCCTTTGAAAGCGCGTTGGGCTTGAAGCCGCTCTCGATCAGGGGAATGTATGCGAGATCGAGGGGAAGCCCCTCGGCCCGAAACACGTTCTGAATCATCGGCAGGTATCTGGAACCGCGGCTCAGGCTTTCCTGGACGTACTCGCGCAACCGGCCGCTGAGGAGCTCGACCGCGGCCAGCACCTTCGTGTTCTGCGGGATCGGGATGTCGTGATCGGTGCGCGCCAGATCAGCCCGGACCGCCTCTTCGGTCGCGACAGCCGCCTCGGGCTTGGAGAAGGTGGCGATCTGCAGGATCTCGTCGATCGAGGCGGGCTCGGTGCTCGTTTCCGAAAAGCCATCGCCCTGCGCCAGGGCCGTCACTTCGTGGGCGTTGATCCGATCGACGAGCCGATCGAAGTGTTCCCGCAGGCGTGCATCGGTCCGGGCGCCGTAAGGGGACTCCAGCAGCACCTCCACAGCGCGGTCGAACTCGATGCGTGCGCGCTCCAGATGACCCAGTTTCAGCTCGCGTTCCCCTTGATCGAAATGCTGCTGCGACTGGTTGATCAGGGCAACGATTGGATCGACCGGCGGCGGAGCGGGTTCAGCCGCCTGCGACGCGGCGGCCTGGGGTGGAAGCGCCTGGGGTTTCTGGACTTTGGGGTTGGAGCCACACGCCGTAACCAGCAGCGCGAGGGCCGCGGCGCAAAACACTCGTGTGGCTAACGAGGCACGATGGGACATTCTGGGCGCTCCCGCGAGGACCATGAAGGCGCCGCCAACCGATCCGGCAGCCCTTTGGATAGCCCTGTTGAGGTCGCCCCCCGGCCGGGGGGCTCCCGTAATCAATTTCCGCCGTCCCGACCGTGCTGCCCGGGACGACGAGTGTTCGAAGGCCCGCCGGGCGAATGACGGCGCCGGCGGGCGGAACCCTGAGTACAGCTGGGGCAACGAGTTTACCATTGAGGCGGGCGACAGGTCAACCGTAACCCGAAGAACCTCAAGAATATGGCGGCACAGCAGTTCACGACCTCGGCCATGCCGCCTGAACGAACAGCCGATGCTGCTCACCGAGATCTCGCGCGGCGGGCGTCACAATCGACCGCTCGCCGATCGTGATCTTTCGGCCTTGCCGTATCGCCTGCTTTACATCGTCTTCGCAGACGAACTCCGCCGGCTTTTCAACCAACCCAGGGGATGCGCCCGGCTTCCTCCCGACGGTTGCCGGTTCGCCGATGGTTCCCGATCCGTCTTCCCCGGCCGCGACGCGCCGCTCGGATACGACACCGGCGGGGTTTGACCGCTCCGGCGTGGTGTAGCCCCGCGACGCCAGAAACTCGTCGATCCTCCGCGACAGAGACTCAGCCGCCAACCCGGGCTGCACGTGCGGAGCAGGGGCCTTCGGTAGTGCGGCCCTCGGGATTGTTGTGTCCCGGCGGACGACGGCTGGCGTGAGCTCGTACGCCAGCCGTTTGATGTTCAGCAGGTGCAGCGGGGAGATGTTATCGGAGGTGATGTTGCCTCCGTAACCGCCGCACCCGAGCGTCATGGCCGGATCGAGGCCCGTCGTGAGCCCGACCGAGCCGTGTGTCGTTGGCGTATTCACCACGATCCGGTATGCGGGTTTTTTCAGTCCGAACTGCAGGATGACCTCGTCGTTTCGGCTGTGGATGGACATCGTGTGGCCCATTCCCCCGTAGCGCAGGATCTGCTTGCACCGTTCGCACGCGTCTCGCCAGTCGTTCACGACGTAGAACGAGAGGACCGGACACAGCTTCTCAATCGACAGCGGATAGTCCCTGCCGACGCCGCCGAGCTCCGCGATCAGTACGCGCGTGCTTTCGGGCACGGAGATGCCGGCCTGCTGCGCGATGTAAGTGGCGGTTTTCCCCACGAGCGCCGGGTTCGGCAGTCGTTGCGGGGACACGAGCACGCGACCGACTGCGTCGATCTCGCCGGGTGAAAGGAAGTGGGCCCCAGTGGCAGTGAAGAGCCGCCTGACCTCTTCGGCGATCGGTGAGTCGACGACCACCGAGTTTTCGGACGAGCAGAGGACGCCATTGTCGAACGTCTTGCCGGTGATGATGTCCACAACCGCCTTCTGCAGGTCCGCCGAGCGCTCGATATAGGCGGGCGCATTGCCCGGCCCGACGCCGTAGGCAGGTTTGCCCGCGCTATAGGCCGCACGCACCAGCCCCATGCCGCCGGTAGCCAGAATGACCGCCGTCTCGCGCGCCTTCATCAGCTCCTGTGTTCCCTCGAGGGTCACCGTCGACATCCAGCTGACGGCGCCGTCAGGAGCCCCGGCGGCGCGTGCCGCGTCGGACATGATCTCGGCAGCGCGGGTGATGCAGCGGACCGCCGCCGGGTGCGGGCTCAGCACGATGGGACATCGCGCTTTTATCGAGATCAGGATCTTGTAGATCGCCGTGGAAGTCGGGTTGGTTGACGGAACGATGCCGCAGACAACGCCGAACGGTTCTGCAATCTCGATGACCTTTCGATCCTCGAGGCGGCGGACGACGCCGACGGTCTTCAGCGGCCTGATGAACCGATAGACCTTGTCCGAAGAGAACAGATTCTTCTGGACCTTGTCAGCAACAATGCCGTAGCCGGTCTCCTCGTGTGCGAGCGTGGCGAGCGCCGGTGCCTGCGGCGTCACGGCCGCCGCCATGGCGTCGACGACAGCGTCAATCTGCTGCTGGGAGAATTCGGCAAGGGCGCCGGCTGCTTCACGAGCGCGCCGGGCGAGCGTCCGCGCTTCCTGTACGGATGCGAGGTCGCGATCGCGATCCGCCATCTAGGACGCCTTGGAGTCCTTCGCTTTGGGCAGGACCTTCTCGACTTCGGTGTGTGGCCGCGGGATCACGTGAACCGAAACGAGCTCGCCGACTCGCCGCGCCGCGGCCGCCCCGGCGTCCGTGGCCGCCTTCACCGCGCCAACATCGCCGCGGACCATCACCGTGACGTACCCCGCGCCGATGTATTCCTTGCCGGCGAGCACGACGTTGGCCGCCTTCACCATGGCGTCGGCAGCCTCGATCGATCCAATCAACCCTTTGGTTTCAATCAGCCCTAATGCATCCACGGACGCGAAGGCTAACATATTGCAGATACTCGAACAACTGCAGTACGATCGCCGCTCCGCATGATTCGAAGAGCCTCCTCTCCGGCAGCGTTCTCCCCTTCCCTTTGGCTTTCGGTTGCCCTTGTCGTGGCGGGCCTCACCGGCGCCGGTTGCGACCGTGAGGAAACTGGCGGTCCGCCGGTCGCCGCACCGTCGGTGACGCTCCATCAGAATCGGGTTGCCCTCGGGAGCCCGGTCAGGATCACCTACAGGTTCGAGGTTGCGCAGGACGCACGCTTCGACGGCGACTACATCGTCTTCGTTCACGTGCTCGACCCGGAAGGAGAGCGGTTGTGGGATGACGACCATAGACCTCCGATTCCGACATCGCAATGGAAGCCGGGCCAGACCGTCGAATACACGCGCACGAGCTTCGTGCCCAACTATCCCTACATCGGCGAAGTGACCATGCGGTTGGGCCTCTATCAAGGGGACCAGCGCCTGGTGCTCTCGGGAGCCGAAGCAACCCGGCGCGAGTACGTGGTGGCCAAGTTCCAACTGTTGCCGCAGTCCGAGAACATCTACCTCATTTACGGGGATGGCTGGCACCCCGCCGAGGTTTCAGCCGACAATCCTGCAGCCGAATGGCAGTGGACTCAGCAGCGCGCGGTGTTCCGCTTCAAGAATCCCAAACGGAACGCGACGTTCTACCTCGAGTACGACGCGCGCGTGGATCTCTTCAATCCTCCGCAGCAGGTGACCGTCAAGGTCGGGGATCAGCCGATCGGTACGTTTGTCGCCGATGCCCGGGAGAAGAAGCTCATGACCTTCCCGATTTCAGCCGGGCAGCTGGGCGACGCAGAAGTCGTGGTGATGGCGATCGAGGTGGACCGCACCTTCAAGCCCGGCGGTGGCGACACACGAGATCTTGGAATCCGCGTCTTCCACACATTCATCGAGCCGGCGGAGTGACAGGCTCCAGGTTGACATTCCGGGTCTATCCGCCCTCGTGACCCGGCCAGAGATGTGGGCGGTTCAGGGCAGACCGGTGTTAGGATCGAGGGTTCTCGCATGAGCCTCAAGCCCTGGCTGTACGTCATTGCTGCGTCCGCCGTGCTGGTGACGGCCGGGCCGGCTGACGCGGAGATCGTTGTCCTGAATTCAGGCGGCACGCTGACGGTGAGCTCGCACCGTGTTGCGGCAGACACGGTCATCTTGACAATGGCCGATGGGGGCGAGATCACGTGTCATCGGTCGCTCATCGATAGAATCGTGCCCGACGAGATTCCGAAGCCCATGCCGCAGGATGCTGCTGCGCATGTCGAAGCCCCGGCGGAACCATCGAGTGGTGTGCCGGCGACGCCTTATGATGAGATCATCACGAGTCTCGCGCAGGCGCACGGCGTAAATCCGCTGCTCGTGAGGGCTCTGATTCAGGTCGAGTCTGGCTACCAGCCGCGAGCGCGATCCACCAGAGGGGCAATGGGACTGATGCAGCTCATGCCATCCATCGCCCGGGAATACGATGTGCGCAATCCCTACGACCCGAAGGCGAATATTGCCGCCGGCGTCAAGCACCTCAAGTCGCTGCTCGACCGCTGGGACGGAGCAGTGGAGTTGGCACTGGCCGCGTACAACGCCGGCGAAGGCGCGGTCAGAAAGTTCAATGGCATCCCACCGTACCGGGAGACGCGCGACTATGTTGCGCGGATTCTCCGGCTGACCGGCACGAACTAGCCTGCCGCTGGGCAAAGGCCCCTGCTACGCATTCGCGTTCCGGACCCCTTGTCCGTCCGACGCACAAAAAACTCAGGCCGGGCTGCAAGCGCTCATGTCTAATCTGAAGCGCCAGCCTGGCGACGAGTCGCAGAGGCTGCGGGCAACGGCTGATATATAATCTGCCGATTGCAGAGCCGATAATGTCAACTGACACAATGGGTTGCGCCGAGCTTTCGAAAGGCGGACGCTAGCCGGTGGAGTTCCGCTGCAGACTCGGTACGCCCGGTGGGGAGATCATCGAAGGCATCTATGCCGCGGACTCTGAGGCACGCCTTCGCCAGGAGTTCGAAGAAAAGGGGCTGTACGTTCTTGGCATCCAGCGAGCGGGCGGGCTGGCGTTCGGACGTATTCCGCTGCCCACTCGTGCCCGCGTCTCGACCCGCGAGTTCCTCGTCTTCAACCAGGAACTGGCCACGCTCCTCAAGGCTGGAATGCCTCTTGTCCAGTCGCTCGATATTCTGAAGCGCCGCGTCCCCAACCAGTTGTTCAAGTCCGTTCTCGAGGACGTCTACGAGCGCGTGAGGGCAGGAAACTCGCTATCCGAAGCATTCGAGGCTCACGGATCGCTATTTCCCGGCGTGTATACGGCGTCGTTGCTCGCGGGTGAGAAGAGCGGCAATCTGGAGCAGGTCATCCGCCGGTATGTCTCTTATGTCAAGGTCGTGGCGACCGTCAGGCGCAAGACGATATCTGCCCTCGTCTATCCGACGATCCTGCTGATCCTGGCGCTTGCCGTGGTGGCGCTGATCGTATTGCGGGTAGTGCCCGAGTTCGACGCGTTCTATCAGCAGTACGAAGCGGAGCTTCCGCTGTCGACGCAGGTCATCGTGGCAGTGTCGGATTTCGTCCGCTCGTATGCGCTGCTGCTGATCGTTGGGGTGGCCGCCGGGGGGGCCGCGTTGTGGATCTGGCTGACCGATCCGGCTCAGCGGGAGAGGTTCGACCGGTGGATTCTAAAGCTGCCGGGGCTTGGGCCCATCGCACAGAAATTTGCGACCTCGCAAGCGGCGCGGACGCTGGCAACGCTTCTGGGAGGTGGGATTCCGCTCGTGAATGCAATCGACGTTGCGGCGAGATCCATCAGGAACAAGTTCATTGCTCATGAGCTCCAGATCGCGGGGCAGCAGGTGCGAGAAGGCAAGGCACTGGCGGCCGCCATGAACGACAGTGGTGTGTTTGCCGACGTTGCCATCAAGATGGTTGAAGTCGGGGAATCTACGGGCGCGCTTCAGGAGATGCTGAACAGCCTGGCTGACTTCTATGATGAGGAGATCGACACGAACCTGAGCCGGTTCATCACCCTGGTCGAGCCGATCCTCCTCGTCGTCATGGGTCTCGTCATAGCGGCCCTGCTGCTGGCGTTGTATATGCCGCTCTTCAGCATGGGCGGTCTGACTTAGGCAGGGAGTCACCTCGAAGGGACTGGCAAAGCCATGAACGGGAAAACGTCCACACCGATAGCGAACGGAGCTGATCAGGACTTGTATGTCGGCGGCGTCGAAGCGACCGCGGCGGAGCAGGCCGAAGAGATCGCGCGGGCCCGCCGTCTGGCAGAGCGGTACCGGCTGCCATTCGTCGATCTCTCACAATTCAGCATCGACCACGAGCTGTTCCGGGCGCTCCCGGCGGACCTGATGCTGCGGTACAGCTTCGTGCCGTACCGCCGCGAGGGCAACGCGCTCGTCATCGTCGTGTCAGATCCAACGGATCTGCCAATGATCGACGAGCTGGCGATGCTGCTCGCGATGCCGATTCGAGTCACCGTCGGGGCGTCATCCGCAATTCAGAGCATCCTGAAAAAGAGCGAAAGTTCGCAGCGGGTCCTGGACGAAGCGACCGAAAGCTTTCAGCTTCAAATCCTGCACGAGGATGAGCTCGCTGAAGACCAGCTCACCGTCGACAAGCTGACCGCCGATCAAAGTCCCGTCATCCGTCTGGTCGACACGACGCTGTACTCGGCGATCCAGCGCCGCGCCAGTGACATCCATATCGAAACGCAGGATGATGCGGTGCACGTGAAGTACCGGATCGACGGAGTCCTGCAGCCGGCGATGCGGCCGATCGACAAGCGCTTTCACAGCACGATCATCTCCCGCGTCAAGGTCATGTCCGAGCTGGACATCGCCGAGAAGCGCATCCCGCAGGACGGCCGGTTCAAGGTCCGGATGGGAGGGAAGAGCATCGATTTTCGCGTGTCGATCATGCCGAGCGTGCACGGCGAGGATGCCGTCATCCGCATCCTCGACAAGGAATCGATCAGCGAGCAGTTCCGCGAGCTCAGGCTCGATATTCTCGGCTTTCCGGACGACGAGCTTCGGCGGTTCAGGAAGTACATCGCGGAACCGTACGGCATGGTGCTCGTGACCGGCCCCACGGGCAGCGGCAAGACCACGACGCTCTATGCGGCGCTCTCGGAGATCAAGTCGGTGGAGGACAAGATCATCACCATCGAGGACCCGGTCGAGTACCAGCTCCGCGGCATCACGCAGATCCCGATCAACGAGAAGAAGGGGCTCACGTTCGCGCGCGGACTGCGCTCGATTCTCCGGCACGATCCCGACAAGATCATGGTCGGCGAGATCCGCGACAACGAGACGGCGCAGATCGCCATCAACTCGGCGCTCACGGGTCATCTCGTGTTCACGACGGTTCATGCCAACAACGTGCTGGACGTGCTCGGCCGCTTTCTCAACATGGGTGTCGAGGCGTATCAGTTCGTGTCGGCGCTCAACTGTGTGCTCGCGCAGCGGCTGGTCCGCAACATCTGCCTCCACTGCAAGAGGCCGGCGAAGGTCACCCGCGCCCAGTTGACGGAGTCCGCTCTCGATCCTGCGCTGGAGATCAGTGGCCGGTTCTTCGAGGGTGCCGGATGCATCGAATGCGGCGGCACCGGCTACAAGGGGCGCACCGCGATCTGTGAGTTGCTCGACCTCACCGACAACATCAGAGAGCTGATTCTCGACAAGCGGGCCACCTCTGAAATCAAGAAGGCGGCACGCGAGGAGGGCATGCGGTTTCTGCGGGAGAGCGCCGTCGAGCAGGTGCTGAATGGCAGGACGACGTTGCGCGAGATCAACAAGGTGACTTTCGTCGAATGAGCGGACCGCGCGCGTCCCGTTCGTGGCTGTCGAGCCCGCCTCCAGCGGTAGCCCTGGAAATCACCGCGGCGCGGATGACTGGCGTCGCCATCGGCGACCACGGAGCCGTGCGTGTCATTACATCGCATGCGACCGAGACGCTGCCGGCTGGCCTGGTGGAGCCGGCGCTGAACGCCACGAACATCTCCGACGAGCGTCAGCTGGCCGACGTCGCGGGCGCGGTGCTGCAACAGCTCGGAACGCACTCACGCCGCGTCGGCCTGGTCCTGCCCGATTCGGTCGCGAAGGTATCGCTCGTACGGTTCGACAAGGTGCCGGCCAAGGCGCAGGATCTGGAACAGCTGATTCGCTGGCAGGTGCGCAAGTCCGTTCCATACCGGATTGAAGACGCGCAGGTCTCGTGGCAGCCGGCGGCCGTCGTGGCGGGCGGCGGCCGGGAGTATCTGGTCACCGTCGCCCGGCGCGACATCGTTCAGGCGTATGAACGGGTCGGTGAGATGGTGGGGGTTCACACCGGGCTCGTGGACCTTTCCACGTTCAATCAGGTCAACGCGGTGCTTGCCGGTCCGCCGATCTCCGGAGACTGGCTGCTGATCGATGTGGCGGTCGACTTTGCGACGCTCGCCGTCGTGCGAGACGGCGACATGGTGTTCTACCGGCACAGGGCAGCGACCGGCGAAGGCGAGCTCGCCGATCTGGTGCACCAGACGGCGATGTATCACGAGGATCGCCTCGGCGGCGGCGGTTTCGCGCGCGTCGTCTTCGCCGGGGCATCCGTCCTGGGACTGGATCTGCTCGAGCACCTTCGCCGTGCCCTTGTCGAGCGGATCGGGATCATGCCCGAACCGATCGACTTCCGCGCGG
>Ga0299907_10001240_pt1 | contig 14383 bp, 14 predicted proteins | sample RVTome_16_FD_198680 | JGI IMG/M metagenome (GOLD analysis project Ga0299907, IMG submission 198680) | Soil microbial communities from uranium-contaminated site in the Upper Colorado River Basin, Wyoming, United States - RVT152D67 (version 2) ... | reverse complement strand
GCTGGGGCTCGTTGCCCAGGTCATCGACGCCCAGAGCTGTTGCCAGTCGGCGAGCAGGATCGACAGTGACGACCAGGGTGCGCAACCCGGTGCGGGCCGCCCTGACCCCGATGGCGGCCGCGACCGTCGTCTTGCCCACGCCACCGGCACCGGTGATGAGCAGGGTTCGTGTCATGTGATCAACTCGAACTCGTCGGCCATCCGGGCTGCCACCTCTCCGGGTGTGAAGAGCCCATGGAGGTAGGGGAGTGTGTGGTCAGGCGGGAGCCGGTCGAGCCACACCTGCTGCTCCGACCAGAGGGCACGGTGCAGTTGGGCCGCTTCTCCGACCGGCCCCGGTGGCGTGTCCAGGTCGGCCAGCTCGTCGAGGACGCGGTTTGCCATCACGATCGGAGTCGCCACCACGTCTTCCTTCGCCAGCCAGTTGATCGTCTCGCCCGTCTCCGTCGCGGGCAGCTCTTCGGGGAGCGTGACGAGGATCATTCCCGTGACCGAAGGGTCACGGAGGATCTCCTGCATGATCTCGGCTTGGACCCGGATCCGGCCGGAGGGCACGAGCTCGGCGATGGTCACGGGGGCCCGGAGAAATGACCCGATCTGACCGGTGGGCGGGGCATCGGCGACGACTATGTCCCATCGATCCTCCCGAACCTCCCAGATCGCCTTGCCGATGGTGATGATCTCCCGAATGCCCGGGGCAGTCGTTGCCAGGGCGTCGAACGCCCGGGCCAGAGGCCCGAATCTGGTGAGACCCTTGATGCTGAGCTGAAGGGAGAGATATTCGAGGAGCGCATCGGAGCGGACCATCTGCATGGCATGGAGCCCCGGCCTCAACTCGGTGGGCTCGAATTCGAGAGGGCCGGTCCCGAAATGCGCGGAGAGACCACCGGGGGACCCCATTTCCATGGCCAGTACCCGCAGGCCACGGCGCTGGGCGAGGAGGGCAAGGCCGGCGCTCACCGCCGATTTGCCCACTCCTCCTTTGCCCGAGACGAGGACGAGACGTTTCTCCAGCATGGAGCTGGGCTAGCCGGGCCCGCCGAGGGGTATGCGAAGGACGAGCTCGCCATCCTCCACGCTCCAACTGGCGCTCCCGATGAGGGCGTAGTCGGTGAAGTCGGCCTCCGCCCGCTCCACGAAGAGTCTGCGCTCGTCGCCCGCCACGGGGGGGAGAGGCCGCTCTTTCACCGCGGCGGCGCGCTCCTGGTAGCGCACCAGCATGGCATCTACATCGAATTGGGCCATGGGAAGACGTTATACGTTCTACGTCGTACGTTCTACGTGGTGCGTGCTCTCTCACGGCGGCGCTCGGATTTGCGCTCACTCTCCAACCGCTCGAGGTCGACATCGCTGTAGTCGACAAAGCTCATCGCATCGGCGATCAGATGGTGTCCGGCCACGTCCCGGATAGCCCGGTGCATCTCCTGGGCAACCCGTCGATAAGCAGGATGCCCTGCCGCCTGGCTGCGCAACTCGATGAGATGGAAGGCCTGCCTCGGGTTCATCTCCATGACGAAGCGCACGTTGAAGCCGAACGGCACCACGTACTGAGCCACATCCGCACCCAGATCCTTTCTCAACTCCTCGTAGAAGGTGAGCGACTGGGCCATTATCCGATCCCATTCGTCGGTGAGCCCCAATTCCTCGACTTTGGCCGGCAGGTCGTATCCAAGACGCGTCGTGTACCGCTGCCACTCCAGTGTCATGAGCCGATGACGCTGGAGATCGCGAAAAGCGCCGATGTCACAAGCGACATCGAACCTGTAGGTGGAACGCTCCATGGCCCGCCCTGGTTTGTGCCGCCGATTGGCTCGGTCGCCCACGAGAGAGGCGATGATTCCCGCTCGCTCGGATTGCGTCATCGACCTTGCCATCCGGAGCAGCTCCGCATCCGGCAACTCCGAGACCGCATAGAGGGCAGCGGCTGCAATCTTGATTTCCGCCTCGGGATCCCAATCGACGAGTGTCACCGATGGCCCCAGGTCGGAGGGCGATCGCAGACCGCCTGCCCTCTGCTCGAGATCCGACCGCACATCTTCCAGGTATCGGGACCAGCGCACACCGCGGTCATCCAGATCGACCCTGGTGAGGAACGATGGGATGATCTTTCGGAGCTCGCTCAGCATCATCTCCCCGTACTCCTGCACTTCGCGCAGCGGATTGGCCCGCATTCTGACCAGGGACATCTCGTAGGCCTGGCCGGTCCCGTAGATGCCGACATTGGACAGAGTCGACACGGGGAGCAAGCCGCGCACTGTGTCGCATGCCTTGGCGCGAATCGTCGCATTCCAGACCATCGTCGAGTCGTCTTCACCCCGGGGGTGCTGCTCTTCGAAATGGGTCATCATCCGGGCGACCATGCTCGAATACGTGTCGAAGACCCGCTCCATGTGGGTGAGATAGCGGGCCGCGTGTTCCGACTTGCCGATCTCGGGAGGGACGTGATACCGGTAGCGGTCTCCGAGCCGAGCGTCGTATCGGATGTAGCGGGTCGACTGCTCGAGGTAGGCGGCAAGCCGGCCCCACTCCAACACCTTCGTCAGGAGATTCGAGGCCTGCTCACAGGCGAGATGGGCGCCGCCCAGTTGGGCGACGGAGTCGTCCCCGTAGTCGAAGAAGACACGCTGATAGAGCTGCTCGGCCTTGCGCGTGGACACCAGCGGATCCTCGCCGAGACCCTGGGCCATGGTGTCGATACCGGATTCCGGGTCGGCGACGAACTCGTCGAGGAAGAGCCGTCGCAGCGACTTGGCCGACCTCGAATATCGGGCAAAGAGCGCCCCCTTGACTACCTCGGGGAGATTGATCAGCCCGAACACGGGGAGGTCGAGATTCGTGAAGAACCGACGCAGGACCGCCTGTTCCTCGGTGGTGAACTCCTCCTGGTAGTACGGCGTCACGGGTCGGCGATTGTATGCCTGGAAACTGGCGGCGCCCGGTTACCGTTTCAGAGCAGTGGCAGTCTTCTTGGTGCGTCTCGGTGTGTTCATACTCTCGGCGGCCGCTATCGGCATTGCCCTGATACCGATCCTCGTTCTCATCGATCTGCTCGACGGGGGTAGCGGATGGGGCCTCTGTCCTCAAGGGATCGAAGCCTGCAGCAACCCCTACACCACGGCTGCCGAGTTCGGGATCCTGCTCACTTTGGGGTTGTTCCTGTCGGTGCTCGGCATTCGGCTCTTGATGAAGCTCGCTCGACGTCTCCGGTCAGACGACTACCAGGTGAGTCAGTGAGCGGGAGTCACCGCTTCGGCCTCGATTGACGCCTGGTCGGTCTGCTTCGTCACCACGATGAAGATCGCAATGAGGATGAGGGCCGCGCCGGTCCAGCCGGCCGCAGTGAGCCTCTCACCCAGGACTACCCATGCCGTGGCAACCGCGAAGGCGGGCTCGGCTGCCAGCACCACGGCTGCGGTGGTTGCTCCGACGACGGTCTGCGCCCAGATCTGGAGCACGAAGCAGCCGGCGCTGGCGCCGATCCCCGTTATCAGCAGTGCGCCCCACACCGAGGTCGGGGGCAGGACGGGCCCTTCGATCAACAGAGCAGCCGGAAATGCCAGCGCCGAGGTGACCGCCAGTTGGACGGCCGTGAACGGGACTACGGGGTGGTGTCGGGCGAGACGGGACAGGATCACGATGTGCATCGAGAACGAGAACGCACAGGCAAGGGTCATGAGGTCCCCCCGCTCGAAGCTGAGCCCGTCGGCTCCGGTGAGCAGGATGAGCCCCCCGAAGGATATTGCGGCGGCACCCACGCTCCACCAGCTCGGCGGCCGGCGTGCGAACAGGGCGGCGAGAAACGGCGTGATCACGACGTACAAGCCGGTGATCAGGGCCGAGTTGCTGGCGCTGGTCTCGGTCAAGCCGGCGGTCTGGAAGGCGTAGCCGCAGAACAGGGCGAGTCCGGCCAGAGTGCCGTGCCACCAGATCCTCTGGCCGCGGGGAAGAGCGAAGATGGAGAGCAGAAGTGCGCCCAGGAGGAAGCGCCAGGCCACGAAAGTCAGGGGTGGGACCTGGACAACCGCCGACTTGACCACCACGAAGGTCGCGCCGAAGACGAAAGACGCCGTCAGCAAGGCAAGGATCGCCCGGCTTCGATCGGACCTGAACATGAGCGGGGGCAGGGTAGGACCGGGGCCGGTGGCGCTTGTGCCTCTGCCACATGCGGTGCTCAATACGATTCCGGCACATGCCGATGCGCAGAGCTGATGGGTCGGTCCCGTCTCGGGCCGAGAAGGGGAAGGCACGCGCCACCCTCAACCGTCTCCGCCGTCGCTATCCGAACATCGGGACTGCCCTCGACTACGAGTCACCATTCCAGCTCCTCGTCGTCACGGTCCTCTCGGCGCAGACGACGGATGAGAACGTGAACAAAGTGGCGCCGATTCTCTTCGACGCCTATCCGACGGTCACCGACCTCGCCGAGGCCGATCCCGAGGAGGTAGAGAAGATCGTCTATTCCACCGGCTTCTACCGGCAAAAGACCAAGTCGATCATCAAGCTGGCCCAGGGGATTGAGGAGATGTTCCACGGTGAGGTGCCCATGGACCTCGACGAGCTGGTCAAGCTCCCCGGAGTCGGCCGCAAGACCGCGAGCGTGTTGCTCGCCGAGGCATGGGATATGCCGGCGATCGCGGTCGACACCCATGTGCGGAGGGTCGCACGCCGTCTGGGCCTGACCCATCAAACCGACCCGGTCAAGATCGAGCGAGACCTCATGGCTCTGTACGCCAGGGACGACTGGTCAGGCGTCTCGATGCGGATCATCCAGTTCGGGCGTGACGTCTGTGATGCCAGACGGCCGTTGTGTGGGCAGTGCGAGCTCTTCGGTCTCTGTGAGTTTCCCGATCGGTTCGCCTTCGCCCGCAAGCCATCTCCAGGGTGACCGGCGCCCGCATCGCCAATCGGGCCATCCTCCGGCTCGCCATCCCGGCTCTGGGGGCCCTGGCGATAGACCCACTTCTGACGCTCGTCGACACCGCCTTCGTGGCGCGGGTTGGGGTCGACGAGTTGGCGGCCCTCGGCGTGGACACCGCGATCCTCGGATTCGTCTTCTTCGGCTTCAACTTCCTCGCCTACGCCACAACGCCCCTGGTGGCGCAGGCGCTCGGTCGGGGAAACCAGACAGAGGCACGCCGGTGGGTCGGTGACGCCTTCGTCCTCGCCGCCCTCCTCGGCCTCGTAGCCGCGATCGTGGTCGAGGTCCTCGCGCCGTGGTTTGTCGGCTTGATGGGGGCGGGGGAGGACGTAGCCGGCCCGGCCGTGGCCTATCTCCGGATCCGCGGCATCGCCACGCCGGCGGTGTTGCTGGTCACTGCCGGGCACGGCGCCTTCCGCGGCTACCAGGACACCCGGACTCCCCTTCGTGTCGCGGTCGGGATCAACGTCGTCAATTTGGTGATCGATCCTCTCCTGATCTTCGGCGTCGGCTTGGGCCTCGAGGGGGCCGCCCTCGGCACCGTGATCGCTCAATGGGTAGGGGCGCTGTGGTTCCTACAGCTGATCCGCTCCCGGCGCATGGCCGACCGGCCCGCGGGTCTCAGGAGGGCCATACCCACCATCCTGGCTCTCGCCCGGAGCGGGCTGCTCGTGGCGATCCGGACCGGCTTCCTCCTTCTCGGCCTGACGGTCGCCGCGGCGACTGCGACGAGGCTCGGCCCTGCAGAGATCGCCGCCCATCAAGTCGTGATGCAGGTCTGGCTGCTGGCAGCCATGGTCGCCGACGCGTTCGCGATTGCCGGTCAGGCAATGGTGGCCGACACCGTTGGTGCGCGAGATCCGAGCGGACTCGACCACCTCTCTGTCCGATTGCTGACATGGGGGGCCGTCACCGGATTGTTGCTGCTTGGGGCGTTCGTCCTCGGGAGTCCCGCCCTCGCCGGCCTGGTCGACGATCCCACCGTGGGGGCGCTGGCTGTCTCGGCAGCGGCAGTGGCTGGTTGGACGATGCCGATCGGGGCGCCCTTGTTCGTCGCCGACGGCATCTTCTTCGGTCTTCTGGCTTTCGGGACGATCATCGTCTCGACCGCGCTCGGCTCGGCCGTTTTGGTGGCGCTCATCTCGCTTACGCCGTTGGGAGGGTCACTCGACGGAATCTGGTGGGCGATCGGGGCGATGCTGGCCGCTCGCGGGCTGGTCTTCGTTTTCGGCTACAGACGAGCGGTGCGGATGGCTCTCAGGTCCTGACCCCGCGTCTCGGGGAGCAGCAAGGTGAGGAAGGCGGCGATGATCATTCCGACCCCGAGGATCGTCACAGTCTGGGAGAGCCCGAAGCGATCGATGGTGAAGATCCCGAGGATCAACCCGAGACCTGACCCCACCAACCCAAGGTTCGTCGCTGCCGTGTTGGCACTGGCTCTGAGCCCGGTGGGGAAGAGCTCGGTTCGGTGAGCGCCACCGGCGGGGACGAACGCGAAGGTGCCGAATGACGACACCATGACTCCCACCACGATCAGTGGGATCGAATTGGACCAATAGATGACCAGGCCACCTCCGACTGCGAGGAGCAGGCTCACCACTGTGGTCCTCCGCCTGCCCCAGGCGTCGGCCAGGTGTCCGCCGACGAAGAAGCCGAGCCCTCCCAGTGTCCCACCGAGAAGGGCGATCAAGACAGTCGATCCCGTGCTGAGCCCGAGGTGCTCGATCATTCGTGTCGTGGAGAACGCCAGGGCGACCGCCGAGAATGCGGAGACGAGGAAGGCAATTATCACCACCACCCAGAATCGTCCCGCCCATTCACCGGTGGCCAGATCCCGCCAGTGCCGCTGCTCGTGGTCCTCGAGAAAGATGTGGCTCTCGGGCACATTGCGGATGAGGAATGGCAGGGCGAGCAGGGCCAGGGAGATCATGAGATGCGGAATCCGCCAACTCTGACCTCCTCCGTCGGCGAGGGGAAGGGTCATGAGGGCGAGGCCGCCACCGAAGGACACCGCAGCTCCGTAGAAGGAGATCGCATAGGCGCGGATGTGGATTGAGGTCTGTTCGGCAAGGAGGACGATGGCCAGGCCACCCATGGCGGCAGTGCCGGTGCGAAGGATCGCCTGCGCGGCCCCGAATTGCCAGGCCTCGAACGCGAGGCCGGCCACCGTGCCACCGATTATCACCAGGGTCAGGGAGAGCAGGAAGGGACGCCTCCGCCCCTGGTGGTCACCGAGCCACCCGAGAGGGAGGGCGGCGAACGCGGCGAGCCTGGCGAGCCCAAGCAAGAGGCTCATCTCGCCTTCGGTGAGCCCGAGACCGGCGCGCGTGAACGGGAGCGTCGCCGCCGCCTGGGACTGGGCGAAGCCCTGTATGACCCCGGCCGTCCAGATGATGAACACGATTCGGCGGTCGGCCGAGGTGAACCTCTCCACCGGGAGCAACGGGCTCAGAACGCGTTGCAACCACGGTGCCACGAGTCGAGAGTAGAGGGGCACGCGTGCGATCATCCCCACACTTCGGCTAATTCCCCGGGGAACCAAAGTGTTCGACAACGTCGACTCGGCCGCCTACATCGTCCAGATACTGATCGCATTCGGAGCGGGGATCATCTCGTTCATTTCGCCGTGCGTGCTGCCCCTGCTACCCGGCTATCTGTCGATGATGTCGGGATACTCCGCCAGTCAGCTGGAGGAGGGGGACGTGTCCACGGCCCGGATGACCCGGGTCATCCTGCTCTTCATCGCCGGCTTCACCGTCGTCTTCGTCGCCCTGGGCGCGATCGCCACCGGTCTTCGCACCTGGCTGGTCCAGAACCTGACCACATTCACCAGGCTTGCCGGGCTGACCGTGATCGTCTTCGGGATCATGATGGTGGCCATGGCGGTCTCCGAACGCGGGCCGCTCGCCATCATGGGGAGGGAGCGCAGGCTCGACGTCCGCCCCAGCCGGCTCGGGGGATGGGCTCCTCCGCTCATGGGGGTGGCCTTCGGCTTCGCATGGACACCCTGTATCGGCCCGGTGCTCACGGTCATCCTCGCAACTGCCTCCCTCCAGGAGACACTTGGCCAGGGCATGATGCTCCTTCTCGCCTACTCCCTCGGGCTTGGTGTGCCCTTTCTCCTCAGCGGGCTCGGTCTGTTCAAGTTGTTCGGGCGTCTCAAGCCCTACCTGCGGCCGATCAACATCGCCTCGGGGCTGCTGCTGACCCTTTTCGGCGTGGTCATGGTGACCGGCAATGTGGGCACCTTGTCCAACTGGTTTTCTGATCTCCTCCTCTCGATACCGTTCCTCCGTGACCTGGCAACCATCTGAATGAGACTCAGCGAGCCCCATCTCGCCCCCTCGGCCCCCGAGCTGGTCTGGTTTGGAGGCGCCGATGCGATTCGATTCCTCAATGACCTGATCAGCCAAGAGATCGGCGATTTGAGGCCGGGAGCGGTTCGTCGGTCGCTGCTGCTCACCCCGCAGGGGAAGCTCGACCACATCATCTGGGTGCTCCGCGGGGAAGATGAGGTCGGTCTGATCGTCGAAGACGGTCGGGGGGAGGATCTGGCCGCCAAGCTGGGCCGGTATCGGATCCGGGTTGACGTCGACATCGAGTCGTCTCCTGTCGATCGCTGGCTGGTCGTTGGCCCATTCCGAGATGACGCGGGCGGGTGGACCGGCGATCGCTCCAACCTCGTGGCCGACGTGTCCTGGTCGACCCTGCCGCGATCGCTGGTGGCGGGAGAACGGCCGCCCTTACCCACGTTGGAGGTCGATGACTACGAGGCGCTCCGCATCGAAGCCGGTGAGCCGCTCATGGATGTGGATGTCACTGACGCCACGATCCCCCAGGAGACCGGTCTGGTGGGAGAGACGATCTCCTTCGAGAAGGGGTGTTTCCTCGGTCAGGAACTGGTGGCCCGTCTCGATAGCAGGGGAGGGCGGGTCAACCACCATCTCCGAATACTCAGGTTCGAGGGATCGGCGCCGGACGTGGGCGCCTTTGTGATGAAGGGGGAGGATCAGGTAGGCGTGCTCAGCTCGTCAGCCGGAGAGGTCGGATTGTCTCTCCTGCAACGTGGGGTCGAGCCGGGCGAGACTGTGACGGTGGTTGGTGTCCGGGCGGTGGTGGAGGAGGTGCCCTAGGGCGGATCCGGTCCAGCCGCTACGAAAACCCCCTCGAGAGTGGTTTCTCGTACCGGGTTCGAGCCAGATTGTGAGCTTCGTCCAGCAGGTTCTTCACCGTGCCTTCGGTTTCGCGCCCTTGGTTGAGAATGCTCAGCCAGGACTGTGGTCCGTAGACCGGATGGGGTATGACCTTGTCCAGGGCGGCGTAATCGACAGCCGACGCACCCTCAACCGAGGTCTGCAGTTCAAAGGTGTCTCGGCTCACCCACGCATTCACTCTGTACACCCCGGTGCGTTTCAGATTCGAGGCCTCATCGAATCCCGGGTAGTCGTTGGTCACGATCGTCGCGTACGGGAGACGCCTCTCCGGAACCGTGATGCCATCAGGGTCGTAGAAGAAGAAGGTGTCGCCCCATGCCACCTCAGGATCACCGTTGTCCTCGGACGCCACGACAACAACTGTCCCCTCCAACTCTGCTGTCACGAACTCGATGACGTCATCTTGCGTCATGTCATTCACGATAGGCAGGCTCGGGCGCGCCCAGTCAGTTGAAACGGTCGGGGCGTCTGGCGCGGGTGGACAAGCGGTGCCGGAGGCGGGACTCGAACCCGCAAGCCCTTTCGAGCAATGGATTTTGAGTCCATCGAGTTTACCAATTTCTCCACTCCGGCCTGCTGTGAAGCGCGTGAGAGGTTAACGATATCGCCGGTCTTGGAGATACCCTGGGCACGTCTTGAAGCGCATTCACCGCCGCCTCTTTCACCTCAACGACAGGATCGACTCGCTCAGCCGCGAGTTGCAGTTGGTTAATGCCGAACTCTCCAACCACCGTTCGATCGACGAGGACGCCCAGCGCGATGCCGTGGTCGGCAACTACATCGATCGTGAAGAGGCCGGGCGAACTGCCGGCGACGTTCGTCGTTTCGAGCGGACGGCTTTCTATCTCGGGGTCCGTCGCGCCAAGTTGATCAAGACCAGGGACAGGCTGCTCTCCCGTCTGCCCGACTGAGCGGGCACGCCGCTACCGTCAGGCTGGTGCCCACACTCGCCCTGATCGACGGCAACTCCGTCGCCTATCGGGCCTTCTATGCCCTTCCCGAGGACCTGGCGACCAAGAGCGGTCAGGTGACCAACGCAGTGTTCGGATTCACCCGGATGCTGATCAGGCTCCTCAAGGATTACCACCCCGATGGGATTGCCGTCGCCTGGGATGTGTCCCGTCAGACGTTCCGAACCGAGTCCTATCCCGCGTACAAGGCGCAACGGGAGAAGGCACCCGACCATTTCCGGAGCCAACTGCCATTGATGGACGAGGTCCTGCAGACGCTCAACATCACCCAGCTCCGGGAGGAGGGCTACGAAGCCGACGACATCATCGCCACCCTGACCAGAAATGGGGTGGCCGCCGGGTGGGAGGTACTCATCGTCACGGGTGACCGCGATGCATTCCAGCTGATCGAGGGGCCGGTGAAGGTGGTCTACACCCGCCGCGGGATAAGTGACATCGTGCTTGCGGATGAGGGCTACGTCGAGGAGAAGTACGGCATCAGGCCCGACCAGTACGTGGAATACGCGGCCCTCAGAGGCGACACGTCGGACAACCTGCCAGGCGTCCCCGGAGTCGGCGAGAAGACCGCCTCCCGGCTCATCGCCGACCACGGAGATCTCGACAATCTCTTCCTGTCCGTGACCGACCTGACCCCGAAGCTCCGAGAGAACCTGTCAGCACACCGCGAGCAGGTGTTCCTGAACCGGGAGCTGATGCGGCTCATCGACGATATGGATCTCGGCGTCGAGATCGATGAGCTCCGCACCAGGGAATGGGACAGGAATCAGGTCAAGGACCTGTTCGACAGTCTCGAGTTCCACTCGATGTGGAACGACCTGGAACAGGCACTCCCGTCGGCGGCTACCGAATCCGAGCTGGTCGAGGTCGAGTCGGTTTTGGTCACCTCACCCGATCAGGTAGCCGCCATGGCGAAGGAGCCCGTCATCGTCGCCGGGCTCGTCAGCGATGGCGGTGAGCCGTTCGGGCTTGCGGTCTCGACAGGACCCGGGAAGGCAGCCGTGGTGCCCTTCGATTCGGCCGGCGCGCTCCTCGAAGCCCTGGAGAGCGGGCAAGCCGCCCTTGCCGGTCACGACGTGAAAGACCTGGTGCGGGTGTTGCTCGAGCTCGACCGCGACGTGGACCGGCTCGCTATGGACACGGCGCTCGCCGCGTACATAGTGAATCCATCACAACGCACCTACGACCTCGAAGAGCTGGCGGATCGGCTGCTCGGCCTGGAGCTGGTCTCACCGGATGACGACGCAGCAGCTCTGGGGACCTTGCCGTTCGACAGCGGGCCCGACCTGGAGACCGAAGGACGCCGCATCGAAGGCGTGCGGCGTCTCGTCGAAGTCATGCGTGCCGAGCTGTCGGATCGTGAGGAAGGTGAGCTCTTCGAGGAGTTCGAGCTCCCCTTGATCCCTGTCCTCGCCCGAATGGAGCACGCCGGCATCGCGGTCGATCGTGCCTACCTCGAAGACATGGGCGCTGACCTGAGGGAGAAACTCACGGCCCTCGACGCCCGCATCCAGGAGCTGGCGGGAGAGCAGTTCAACGTCAATTCCACCGACCAGCTCCGGTACATCCTCTTCGAGAAGTTGGCGCTGCCGGTCATCAAGAAGACCTCAACCGGCAAGCCATCCACCGACGCCTCGGTGTTGAAGAAGCTGGAACACCCGGTCGTCGATGCCCTACTCGAGTACAGGGAGTACGAGAAGCTCCGAGGCACCTATGTCGACGGGTATCTGCCCTTGGTCGACGCCGATGGCCGGATCAGGACCCGGTTCAATCAGATGGCGGCGACGACGGGGCGATTGTCCTCGGATCGCCCCAATCTGCAGAACATCCCGATACGGTCCGACTCGGGTCGCACCATCCGCCGTGCATTCATCGCTGGGGAGGGGGCCGAGTTCCTCGTCGCGGACTACTCCCAGATCGAGTTGCGAGTGTTGGCTCACATGAGTGGAGACCCGTTCCTGGTGGAGGCCTTCCGCTCCGGCTCCGACATCCACACTGCCACCGCCGCCCGGGTTTGGGGTTTGTCCGAGTCTGACGTGACCGCCAACCAGCGTCGCACCGCCAAGATGATCAACTTCGGACTGCTCTATGGCATGGAGGCATTCGGCCTGGCCGACCGTCTCGGCATCTCACGGGATGAGGCACAGCAGCATATGGACGCCTATTTCTCCCAGTTCGTCCAGGTCAGAGAGTTCATGTCGGCTGTCGTGACCCAAGCGCGGAACCAGGGCTACACCACGACACTCTTCGGCCGACGGCGCTACCTGCCCGAACTGAAGTCGGACAACTTCCGGATCCGTCAGATGGGTGAGCGGATGGCCTTGAACGCTCCCGTGCAAGGGACTGCTGCCGACATCATCAAGAAGGCGATGATCGATCTCGACGCCAGCCTGAGGTCCGAAGGCCTGGCTTCGACGCTGATCCTCCAGATCCACGATGAGTTGATCCTGGAGAGCCCCCTCGATGAGCTGGAGGTCGCAGAAAAGCTCGTCGTCGGGACCATGGAGGGCGTTGTCTCCCTCGACGTGCCACTCGAGGTCGATGTTGCCACCGGCCCTGACCTGGCCAGCGTGAAGGGCTGAGTGCCCGCCAACGGCCAATCCATTGGCAGTTGTGGACAAACCTGCGTACACTCAGCGGGCCTGTGGACCCAGCGTTTGCAGAGTTCCCTTCGGAGGTAACCACTCACACATGACCAGCGAGCCACAAAACGCGCCCGCGAGCGCTCCCGACACGGAGAGCGTGGAGGTGCCCGAGACCACGGAGCCGGAGACGCAGATCTCTGTCGACGTGGAGGAGCCCGTCGAGGCCTCCGAAGAAGTCGAAGTATCCGGCCGAGAGGCCCTCGTCGCCCCGGACCTGAGCGACCTTCCCGATGACATCGCCGATGATTTCGAGCGCGCCATCGAGGCAACCGTTCTCGAGTTCAAGGAGGGCGACATTGTCGAGGGCACCGTCGTCAGCGTGGATGCAGACGGGGCCATGATCGACATCGGTTACAAGTCCGAAGGGCTGATTCCGACACGCGAGCTCTCCATAAGGAACAACGTCGACCCCAACGACGCGGTCAAAGTCGGGGAGCGGGTCGAAGCTGTCGTACTCAACAAAGAGGACGACGAGGGCCGGCTCATCCTTTCCAAGAAACGAGCCATGTATGAGCGTGCCTGGGGGAGGATCCAGGAAGTTGCCAAGGAAGGCGGCACGGTCGACGGGACGGTCATCGAAGTCGTCAAGGGTGGTCTCATCGTCGACATCGGCCTCCGCGGATTCCTCCCGGCCTCACTCGTCGACATGCGGCGGGTGCGCGACCTCGACCCCTTCATCGGTGAGAGCATCACTGCCAAGGTGATCGAGCTCGACCGGGCCCGAAACAATGTCGTTCTCTCCCGCCGGGCCTACCTGGAAGAGGCCCAGGCCGAAGAGCGCAACGCATTCCTCGACGGCCTCGGCGAGGGTGAGGTTCGGGACGGTGTGGTCTCATCAGTCGTCAATTTCGGCGCCTTCGTCGACCTCGGGGGGATGGACGGCCTGGTCCACGTCTCCGAGCTCTCGTGGCAACACGTCAATCATCCCGGGGAGCTGGTCAAGGTCGGAGACAAGGTGCAGGTCAAGGTTCTCGAGGTCGACCGCGATCGGGAGCGGATCTCGCTGTCCATCCGACAGACCAGCGACGATCCTTGGGATGTCTTCGCACGTGAACACGAAGTGGGCGACGTGATCGACGGCGTCGTGACCAAGACGGTGCCGTTCGGCGCTTTCGTTTCCGTTGCCGACGGTGTCGAGGGATTGGTACACGTGTCCGAGATCGCAAGTCACCGGGTCGAATCGCCGGAGCTCGAGCTCTCCATCGGTCAGCAGGTGAAGGTGAAGATCACCGAGAAGGAAGACGAGCGCCGCCGGATATCGCTGTCCATCAAGCAAGCCTCTCCCGATTGGAAGGAGAGGGAGGCTCAGATGGAGGAGCAGAAGAAGGGTCGCCGCCGGCCCCAGAAGGAGTTCGAGCGTGAGTTCGGCCCTTCGGAGGAGGAGCGGCCCCCGATGCCGGTGGACGCCTCGCTCGAGGCCATCCTGCAAGAGTTGAAGGAGCGCGGCATCGGCCGTAAGTGACCCCCGGGTCACACCACCAGTAACCAGGTTCAACTGTCGCGCGGCTGGCCCGCATATGGGGCGACCGAACTATGGAAAGTGTGGGGAAACGCTCAAGACTCATCACATACGGTCCGAATCATTCCTGTGGAATCGGACTTGAAGCACCGGGATGGCGCCTGCCCATCGGTAGCATG
>Ga0299907_10001239_pt1 | contig 14384 bp, 10 predicted proteins | sample RVTome_16_FD_198680 | JGI IMG/M metagenome (GOLD analysis project Ga0299907, IMG submission 198680) | Soil microbial communities from uranium-contaminated site in the Upper Colorado River Basin, Wyoming, United States - RVT152D67 (version 2) ... | reverse complement strand
CACTAAAGGCGGGACGAGGCTGAGGATCCAGGGCCGGGACGACCCGGAGCCGGTCGACGTAGAGCTGGCGCCGATCGACGAGCTCGCCGACCAGATGTCCTCATTCGCCGCCGCGATTCGTGGCGAGATCCCGGTCGAGGTCGATGGTGAGGCCGGGCTTGCCGTGATCGCCGTCATGGAGGCCGCGGTGGAGTCGGCAGAGTCGGGCCGGGCGGTCGAGGTGGCCTCGGTCATGGCCGGAGCCTGAAGGGAGCAGCCATGGAATATGCCGAGATCATCTACGAGAAGCGGGACGATGCTGCCTGGATCGGGATCAACAGGCCCGAAGTGCGCAACGCCTTCCGCGAGCAGACCCTCGATGAGCTGGCCCACGCCCTCGAATCGACCCGGGAAGACCCCACGATCGTGGCCGCGGTGATTTATGGCGTTGGGGGCCACTTCTCCGCCGGAGGCGACTTTCACGCCATGATGAAGCTGAACAAGGCCAACTCCTACATGTGGAACGACCGCATGCTCAATGTGGCCATGACGTGTCGCAATCTGCCCATTCCGGTGATCGCCATGGTCGAGGGCGCCTGTGTCGGCGGCGGTCACGAGCTGATGTTGTGGTGCGACCTGGTGATCACAGCTGACGACGCCACCTTCGGCCAGACCGGGGCCCGGGTCGGCGCCTGCCCGACCGTGGGGGCGACGCAGTACATCGCCAAGCTGATCGGGGAGCGTCGGGCCAAGGAGATGATCTTTCTCTGCAAGCGGTACACCGGAGCGGAGGCGGCGGAGATCGGGCTGGCCAATGAGGCGTTGCCTGCCGGCGAGTTGCGGGCACGGGTCGAGGACATCGTTCAGCAGATGAAGGGCTACTCGTCGCAGACAATTCGGGCCACCAAGGTCTCATTGAACTTCGATTCCGACAGCCTCTACCCCTCCTGGCAACACGGGATGGAGTTGCTGGCCAACATCTGGGGCACGGAGGAGAGCCTCGAGGGCATGAACGCCTTCTTGGAGAAGCGCCCTGCCGATTTCCATCAGTTTCGGGTCCGAAACAAGGACGCCCTCGACACATATCTCGACGACTTCGACGAGGGTCGTAACCAGAGCGAGGCTTCACAGGCCGCTCGGACATGACCATCGAGGGCGCCCTGAGCGGTCTCAGGGTGATCGACCTCTCTCGGGTGCTCGCCGGCCCCCTCTGCACTCAGACCCTCGGTGACCTGGGAGCGGAGGTGATCAAGGTGGAGCGGCCGGGGGAAGGCGACGACACCCGGAACTGGGGCCCCCCCTATGCCGGGCCGCTCTCCGCTTATTTCGTCGGAGTCAACCGCAACAAGAAGAGCCTCACTCTGGATCTTTCCCGCCCCGAGGGACAAGCGGTGCTCGACCGCTTGATCCGGAGCGGTGACGTTCTGGTCGACAACTTCAGGCAAGGGACACTGGCCCGCTGGGGCTTCGACGACGCGTGGTTCGAGGCCAACGCAGGCGGCGTGATCCGTTGCTCGATCACCGGCTATGGCTCCACCGGGCCCAAGTCGGAAATGCCCGGCTACGACTTCATCCTCCAAGCCGAGACCGGGCTCATGGCGATCACCGGTGAGCCGGGCGGGACGCCGATGAAGCTGGGGGTAGCCATTGTCGACATCTGCACCGGGATGCAGGCCTCGATCGCCATACTCGCCGCACTCGAGGCGCGACACCGGACAGGGCGGGGCCAGCGCTGTGAGGTGAATCTGCACGACACCGGTCTCCACATACTCGCCAATGTCGCCTCCAACCACCTCGTCTCCGGTGAGGAGGCGGGGCGCTACGGGAACGGTCATCCCAACATCGTCCCCTACCGGACATACGCGGCCTCAGACGGCGACCTGGCCCTGGCTGTGGGCAACGATCGTCAGTTCGCGGTCCTCGCCCGGGAAGTTGGTCAACCGGAGTGGGCAGAGGACTCCCGCTTCGCCACCAACCCGGAACGGGTTCGAAACCGCGACCTCGTCGATGAGATGGTGGAAAGGGTCATCGTGACCAGGTCCCGGGCGGAGTGGGTCGAGGCCTTCGATGCGGCCGGGATCCCGTCCGGGCCGATCAATCGGGTCTCCGAGACCTTGGCCAGCCCGCAGACGCTGGCCCGGGAGATGGTCACCGAGACCAGGCACACTGTCGCCGGCACGCTCAGGTCCCTTGGCTTGCCCATCGAACTGTCGGATACGCCCGGCTCGATCCGGTTGGAGCCGCCGGTACTGGGGGCAGACACCGACGCTGTGTTGACTGAATTGGGGTACTCGATCGAGGGGATCGCCGGCCTGCGGGCGAGTGGAGTTGTTTGACCGACGGGTTCTCCGAAGAAATTTCTCAGATCGGGCGACGTGGGTATGGAATCTGTCTCAGGAGGATTGTAGTGTCGAACGTATGTTCGATGCCGAGGTTCTGCCTTCCGATCTGGATCTTCCCGGTCCGGATTTCGATGACGATCATGGGCTGCCGGCTGATCTGGAGACGATCCCTCCCGGATTGTTGTTGGCGGTGATCTTGTCTTCGGTGGATCGGGATCGGCTCTCTGGTTTTGATCGGGTTTCCCTGCTCAAGGCCAGGGCACGTCTAGGTTCCTGGATCGACGCCGAGTTGTATGCCGACATAGAGGCGGTGTCGGGGTCGGTGGCCGAAGAGTTGGATGATCTTTGGGAGGGCGCATCTCCCGACCCTGAGATCGTAGGGAATGCGACTGCTTCTGAGGTGCAAGCAGCGTTGTCGCTGACCCGTCGGTCCGCCGACATCCATGTCGAGCTGGCCTTTCTGCTCTGTGAACGACTGCCCCGGGTCTGGGAGGCGTTACATGCCGGGTTGATCGACCTGCCTCGGGCTCGGATCCTCTCCGATCTGACCATGCCCCTACCTCGGGACCTGGCTCGACAGGTGTGTGATAACGCCTTGGAACGTGCTTCTTCATCGACCACGGGTCAACTGCGGGCTCATCTGGGACGGCTCATCATTTCGGTCGACCCGGCTGCTGCCCAGGAACGATATGAGCAGAAGCTGGACGAGCGAAGGGTGTTCTCCGAACAGGGTGAGGATGGCACCGCCAATCTGATGGGTTTGAACCTGCCTCCGGCTGAGACCAGTAGGGCGATGCGACGGATCAACCGGCTGGCCCGAACATTGAAAGCCAGAGGAGACAAACGGAGGATCGACCAGATCCGGGCTGACATTCTCTTGGACCTGCTCACCGGGAAGGGTCAACCCAACGGATCCTCCGACAGAGGCGTAGTCGAGATTCGGGTGGATATGACCACCCTGGCCGGTATCGACGATGAACCAGCTGAAATACCCGGATGGGGACACGTCCTCGCCGACGTGGCCCGTCAGATCGTCGACGAAGCGTCCGATGCGGAATGGCGGATCATCCCTGTCGATGAGAACGGCCAGCCGATAGGCGTGGTAACCACCCAGAGGCGACCCACCACGGTTCAGAAACGGATCGTGGAGACCAGGAATCCGACCTGTGTCTTCCCCGGATGCCGGATGCCCGCTACAGAATGTGATCTCAACCATGAGACCCCCTGGGCGCAAGCCCACCGGACCACGATCAGAGAGCTCGGACCACTCTGCCGCCACAACCACATCGACCACCATCGGCACCGATGGAAACTGAAACAGATCCGACCCGGCGTCTACGAATGGACCAGCCCACTCGGCCAGCCCTACATCGTCGAACCTGAGCGACCCTGATTGAGGGTTGATGGGGTGGCGAGATGGACCCCGGCACCTGGGCCCATCTCCCACCGACTCGCCATTACTGAGTGCCTTCGATGAATCCACCCGAGCCGCCTTTGGGTGTCGGCGGTGGGCGGAGATCATCCGGCGATATCTCCTTCGGGAGGACCTCGGTTTGTGCATCGCACTCAGCGCCGACCGTCGAGGTCGGAGCACCGTCGCCTTCCAGAACTTCTGCCGCCGCCGTCAGGGAGGTGGCAGAGACAAGGCCACACCCAATTACGAAGCTCACAATCGCTGTTCTTGTTCGCACTGTTTCCTCTTTCGTTGCTCTCCGCGCCTTGGTTTCCGTTGCTCGAGCGGGATGACGACGCAGGTCGAACGTAAGGCGTGGCGCGCCTGAGGACATCGGTAGGGCCTACCCAATTAGTGCGTGGCTGCTACGAAGTCAGGCGTGATCGACGACTGCGCCGAGTCCCCTGGCGATGGCGACCGCCTCATCACGTGTGGACGCATTCAGCTTGGACAGGACCGCGGCGACATGATGCTCGGCAGTGCGGGATGAGATGAACAGGCGGTCTGCGATCTCGGCGTTGGTCAAGCCTCGAGCCATGAGATCGAGGACCTCGGACTGTCTCGTCGTCAGATTGGCCACGCGTTCACGAGTGGAAGGGCGGGGCCCGAGCGGGATGTTCCTCTCCCCATCACGGCGTAACTCACGGCGGATCCGCGTGGCCAGAGGGACCGCGCCCATGTCATCGAGGATCTGTAGTGCAGTCAGCCGGGCCGGCACATCCCCTTCGGCCAGAGCCAATGCCTGTTCGTAGGGACGCTGCCAATACGCCCAAGCCTCGGCGGCACCCTCCCAATCACCCTTGACCTGCATCCGATAGGCCGGAGGAAGCCAGTCCGGCGGGTCAGACAGAATGTCGAGCTTCCAGAGCCAGAAGAAGAGGGATGCTGAGAAGTTCGGCTCCACATCCAGACGCTCATGACGCAGGTAGTACTCGTCGTAGTAGGTGTATTCCCGCAGAGCCGAAGCCACGTCGAATGGCGAGCTCTCGTCCAGCCAATGAGCCTCGGCCAGAAGAGGTTCGGCCCCATAGTTCACCGGGGGGAGCCGGTCGGGGATGACGAACAGTGTCTCGATCGACGTTGCGGCCTGGGGAGTGCCCCTGCGGACCTGGGCCAGTGCGATGGCCTGCAGCGCCCATAACGTCCGATTGATGTCGACGTCGGACCAGACGCCAGCGACGTCATGTCCGATGTCCTCGGCACTGGCCAGATGGCCGGCCAACAGCTCGCAGTCGGCCCGAGTCATGAGATAGAAGGCCCGTCGGTTCTCCAAGCCACGCTCTTCAGCGAAGGCGATCGCTTCGTCGATGAAGTCACCGCGGCGGGAAGGGTGAACCAGAGGGGAGGTGATGGCGAGAACGGTGTACGCAAGAGCCTGGGCTCGCACCGATTCGGCCTCGACGGCATCCTGCAGTGCCCGTTCCCCCTCATCCATAGCGGATTCAGGTGTCTCTGCGTTCCAGGCATCGATCGCCTGAGCAACCACGAGGGCTTCCGAGCCGGGTGACGTCAACGATCGAGCACGAGCCGTCGCCTCCGCAGCTACTTCAGGCTTGTCGGCCAAACTGTTGACGAGCGCCAGATCGACGAGGGCCATGGCGATCTGCTCGTCTGACCCGTGGATTCGTTCCAGTTCTGAAACGACCTCTGATGCGACTCGCAACGCCTCCTCGTCTTGCTTCGTCGACCAAAGGAAGAAGATGGTGCCCTGCCTGGCGAGCGCGGCTGCGAGCTCGTCGCCCATCGCCTCATGGTTCTCCAACGCCTCCCGAATCAATTCGAAGGCACGTGCGGTGTTACCTAATTCGTCTTCGACCGCAGACCATTCCTCGAGGAGACTCGCTCTCTCCTCGGGTGGGAAGCGATTCAGGTGAGGTTCCAGGGCGCGGTAGTAGACCGCCGCCTCACGTCTGCTCCCGGCGATTGTGGCTCGCTGTGCCGCCTCCGGGGCATGAGCAACAAGTGCGTCGGAGTCACCAGCCTCTAATGCATGATGAACCAGGACAGATGGGTCGGCTCCCATCTTCTCCAACTCGCTCAGGATTCGTTCGTGCAGATCGATCTTGACGCTGGCCGGGAGCGTCCCCTCGCTGGCCCGTCTCAGCAGCTCATGTCTGAAGGTCATCTCCTCTCGGGTGAGCTCGATCAACCCGCTGGCCTCGGCCTCCTCGAGTTCCTCCAGAGAGAAGCTGACGCAGTTGCTGGCAAGGTCGAGCGGACAACCGCCAGGGAGCACCGACACCAGCTCGACGATCGAGCGAGCGTTTGGAGAGAGCTTGGCCAGCCTGGCCAGGGTCATGTCCGAGATCGAAGCCGGGACCCCGATGCCCGCACTGATCATCTCCGTCACTAGGAGCGGATTCCCCCCGGTGAGTAGCAGCACCTCGTCGGCGCGGTCCTCACCGGCCAGGAGAACAATCGATTCGCGGCTCAACGGTTCCGGCGCGACGCGAACCATCGACTGCGGAGGCACATCCCCGATCACACGCCGCAATGGGTGCTCCGATGGCGTGTCTTCGTCTCTGAAGCTGACCACCACCAATCCGTGAGACCGGTCGATCCGACGGCCTACCCGCAACAGCAAGTCCAGAGTGGCCTGATCCGCCCAATGCACGTCATCGATCACGACCACCGTGGGGAGCGACCTCCGGCCCAAGAGCTCCATGACCACCTCGAACACCGCCCTCGGATCGTTGCTCTCCAACGCCGGGATCAACCTTGGCTCCAGACCGGCCATCTCCCAAAAGGCCTCGAAGGGTCGAGGCGAAGCCAGGTCGTCGCAGACGCCGAACATGAGATAGGCCCAGTCCCCCAACCCACCCATGAACTCTTTCAGCAGGGACGATTTCCCTATCCCGGCTGGGCCCCGGACGAGCACGAACGCACCGGAACCACTGGCTGCTCGCTCGACCGCTCCAGCAAGCTGCTGCAGCTCCGCTTCCCGCTGGGCGAGACCGGTGCCGGGTGCCATGTCGAACCGATGACCATAGGTGCCGACGAGGAAGCAGTGGTATCCGACCTACCCGACCCTCATCAACACCTTCAACGAGGACGGGTCATGGACGAGCTCAAACGCCTTCTCCGCTTCCTCCAAGCCCAGTTCGTGGGTCACGATCTGCTCCAACGACAGCGCGCCGGAAGCGGCAAGCTCGACACCATCGGCGTAGTCGCCCACAACTGCGGCACGAGGGTTGTGGAGAGTCAATTCCTTGTGATAGAGCTGGTAGTAGGGGAGACCCCTCTCACCACCGGTGATGGTGCCGTAGACCAGGACATCGCCCCCGGTGCCGACGAGCTCGATCGCTCGGGCCAGTGTTGCCTCGGTGCCCACAGCCTCGACGACCAGATCGGGGCCCCGGCCCGGACTCACCTCAGCCAGGACTTCGGGCGCATCATCGGGCGAGGCGGTGAAATGGGTCCCCGTGCTCACTGCCAGGTCGCGCTTCCACTCCGAGCGGGTTATCCCCACCACGGTCATTCCTCGCAGACGGAGGAGCTGCGTGATGATCTGTCCGGCCACCCCGAGGCCGATCACTGCCGCTGTCTGCCCGGGGAAGGAGGCGATCGTCTTGACCGCATGGACGCACGTACCCAGTACCTGGAGGACACCAGATGCCTTCTCGGAGATGCCGGGGGGCACCGGTATCAAACGGTTGAAGGGCACCACCGCGTACTCGGTGAAAACGCCGTCGACATCCCGGCCGAGCAGACCCCCGTTGACACAGATGTTGAAACGGCCGGCCCGGCACATGTGGCACCAGCCGCAAGCAACGCCGGGATCGACCAGGACCCGGGTGCCAGCCGGATACGGCGACGTAGGTGGCGCCGTTACCACCTCGCCGACCATCTCGTGGCCCATGATCCGGGGGTAGTCGACCGGGATCTTGCCGCCCAGGATCTTGACGTCGGTGCCGCAGATCCCGACGTGACCGACCCGGACCAGCACGGAGCTCCCGGCATCGGGCTCGGGCACGTCGCCCACTTCGATCACTCCAGGCGCCCGGACACGTACCGCTCTCACAACACTCCTCGCAAGGTCTGTGGATGGTAGGGGCGGTTCCGGGGTGGCGACTTTGTAGGCTGGCCTCCATGGATCAGACACCCGAGCTTCGAATCTCCCCGCCGGAGGAGGGATTCGCCGCCACCCGGCAAACTGCGCACGAATTCGTGCGGAGCGTCCTGCGTCGGGCCATCCTCAACGGCGAGCTGAGCAGTGGCAGTCGGTTGGTACAGGCCGAGTTGGCCGCAATGCTCGACGTGAGCACCACGCCGGTGCGCGAGGCTTTGCGCGATCTGGCCACGGAGGGACTGGTCCAGTTCGACCCCCATCGGGGGGCCATCGTCTCGGAGCTCAGCGCCGAGGATGTGCACGACATCTATGAGATCCGCCGGGTGTTGGAGCCGCTGGCCATGAGACAGGCGGTGCCCAACATGAGCGATGCTCTCCTCGGCCGGTTGCGTCGGCTCCACCAAGCGATGCTCGATGAGCCGCACTCGGTGGATTGGGTCGACCGAAATCGGGTCTTCCATATGGCGGTCTACGAGACGGCTGCCTCTCCGCGCCTGGCCGCCATAATTCGAAATCTCCAGGACGCCTCTGTCATGTACATCGGCGCCTCGCTGAAGCACAAGCCCGGTCTGCGCGAGGACGCCAACCACGGCCACGCCGACATCCTCGAGGCACTCGAGAACCGTGATGTCGAAGCTGCCGTCAAGGCACTCGACGAGCATCTCCGAACATCGATCGACGCGTTCGACTCCGCCGAGGAGGACTGAGGCCGGATCACGGCACCTCTTGAGGGTCGAGGACTTCCGCGGGCTCTCCTGTCTTCTCTCGATCCGACAGCAGGTTCAGGGCAACACCGGCGACCACCAGGATCAGCCCGAGGAGCAGTGAAGTGGTGACATCCTCGCCGAGGATGATGGCCGAGGACACGACGCCCACCACCGGCACCGCCATCAAGGTGAGGTTGGTCGAGACGGCGGAGAGATTGCGCAGGATCACTATCTGCACCCAAAAGGCAATCCCGCTGGCCAGCACCCCCTGATAGAGGACGACCCACATCAATTGCGGCGTCCAGTCGATCACCGGAGGCCCCTCGACCGCGAAGCCGAGAACGACGAGGATCAGCGTCGCCGCCATCAGCTGCCACGGCATCGAGTCGAGGGGGGCGATGCTCCAGCGATGGGCTCGGATGTGGACCGAAGTCGAGGCGTTGATGATCGCAGCGAGGATGAGTAAGGCGTGACCGACGGCAACGCCTGGCTCCGTCCAGTCGAAACCCCAAGGCTCGAACAGGGCGAGGACTCCGGCGATGCCGAGTGACATGCCGAGCCATCGCGCTCCGGTCATCCTCTCTCCGAGAAAGATCGCCGCGATCGGCACCGTCCACAGGCTGCTCGTCCACACCACCACCGAGGAGCGACCGGCAGGGACGAGCTCGAGTGCGGTGAAGACGAGGGTCGTGACCGCCGTGAGACGGAACAGCGCCATGGAGGCAACGATGGGGAGGTCGCGGCGCGGAGGCACGACGAGCGTCCTCCTCGCCAGGGCCACCCCGACCATCAATGCCGTTGCGGTGCCAATGCGAAGAGCGCCCATCCAGATCGGGGCGATGGATTTCACCCCGGTCGCCATCACCGGCCAGTTGAGGCCGAGGATGAGGACGACCAGCGCCAGCAGCGCATAGATCACCGGCCGGGACAACTTCATGCCACGCATCTCTCTATGGCCGTTATCGTGCCCCGACCCTCATGACCACGATCGACATCCACTGCCATCTGGCCACCCCATCCAGCCGCACTCCGGTCGACGAGCACCGCCGTCCCGAATACGAGCCATACGATTTCTTCATGGGTCAGGACTCCAAGGACCACAACAAGGTGATGTATCCCGGGATCATCGACCAACTGACCAACCCGTCCGCTCGCATCGAGGACATGGACCGGATGGGCGTGGACGTCCAGGGCCTGGCCACATTCGTCTCCGAGTACCACTATTGGGCGCCGGCCGATCTCGCCGCGGAGTCGGCCCGTATCCAAAACGACAACTTGGCGTCTGTCGTGGCCGCCAACCCGGACCGATTCGTGGCGCTGGGAGCGACAGTGCCCCTGCAGGACGTCGACCTGGCGGTGGCCGAGATGGACCGGGCGGTAGATGCGCTTGGATTCAAGGGCCTCCAGATCGGAGGCACCATCGACGGGCACAACCTCGATGAGCCCGGGTTCCGCCCGTTCTGGGCCGCGGTCGAGGCCAAGGGGATCCCGGTCATCCTCCATCCCAGCGGCTATCCCGAAGGTCAGCGTCTCGGCAGCTACTTCCTGACCAACTGCATCGGCAACCCGTTGGAGACGATGGTGGCGGCAACACGCATGATCTTCAGCGGCCTCTTCGAGGAGCATCCCGGGATCAAGCTCGTGCTGCTCCACGGTGGTGGCTACCTCCCGTTCTACTGCGCCCGGGCCGATCACACCTGGGAGGTCCGACCCGAAACCCGGGTTGCGATCCCGGATCATCCTCCGAGCCATTACATGAAGCGGCTCTTCTACGACACGATGGTGTTCCAACCTCTCTATCTGCGCCACCTCACCGAGATCGTCGGGGTCGACCGGGTGATGCTGGGGACCGATTACCCCTTCGACATGAGTGAGACCGATCCGATCGGCCTGATCGGCGCCACCGACGGCATCACCGACGAGGACCAGGAGGCGATCTCGGGAGCCAACGCGGCTCGGGTGTTCGACCTGGATTGACCGGGTGCTCATTCCTGGGCCGGCTCGTATCGATAGTGAAAGAAATCGGGGGCCCAACGGGCGATCGCCAGGGCCCCGATGATGCAGGCGACGCCGCCGGAGACGACGCTGAATCGAATCGAGGTGAGCTCGGCCACGAGACCCGCCTCGAGATCTCCGAGCCTGGGGCCGCCCGCCACGACGGCGGTGTGCATCCCGGACATGCGCCCCCGCATCTCATCGGGCGCCGTCAACTGGATGATGCTGCTCCGGAAGATCGCCGAGACGACATCGGCGGCTCCGGCGAAGCCCAACATGACGAGGGCGATGGTCAACGAGTCGGTCAATCCGAATACCGCGATGGAGACGCCCCAGCCGATGACAGCCATGACTGTCGCTCGTCCGTGGCGTCGCACCGATCCGACCCATCCTGAAGTAACGGCCGCGACCAACGCCCCGACACCGGGAGCGGCGTAGAGGAGCCCGACCGTGAAGGCGTCGCCGCCGAACACCTCGATGCCGATGGCGGGGAACAAGGCGGTGGGCATCCCGAAGACCATCGCGTTGAGGTCGATGAGAAGCGCCGCCTGGATGACTCGCCGGCCTTTCAGGTACCTGAAGCCCTCGGTGACCGTGGAGAGCTCGAGCTTCCTCCCGCCCCCTTCGGTGGCGACATCGGGGACACGTCGCATCAGGGCGGCGCCTATCAGGAACATCACCACTTCTATCCCGTACGTGAAAGGGAGCCCCGCCGTGGCGATCAGCTGGCCGGCGACTGCTGGGAGGGCGGCGGCGGCAGCGGTGGTCAGAGTCTGATTCAGCGCCAACGAGGGGGGGAGAAGGGCACGCCCAACCAGACCGGGCAAGATCGCATGGCGGGCAGGCGAGTCGATGGCAGAAACACCGGCGTTGATGGCAACCAGCACATAAACGAGCCAGATCATCGGGGTCTCGGCCAGAGAGTTCCAGAGGAGCCCGGAGGCGGTCATGGCCAGCACCAGCTGGGAGATGACCAGGAGCCTGCGTCGGTTGAGTGCGTCGGCGAGGGCCCCGCCCACGACCGACACGAGGAGCAACGGGACAAGCTGGGCGAGGCCGAGCAATCCGACGGCCAGGGTCGAGCCGGTGGCCTCGAAGATCTGGAAGGGCGCCGCGACAACGGTCATCATGCGGCCGGCATGCACGAAGAACATCCCGGCGAAGAGCCAGCGATAACCGGGGACCTGGCGCAGTGGCGTCACGTCCACCACCGCCAATCGTCCCCAATTCCGCAGCCGATCCCTCAACCGATCATCCTTCCCTGGCCTCGCCCGTGTGACCGTCGGGACCACCCGGGAAGCTGACCTGTTGTCTGATCATTCTACGGGGTCATTCCAGGTCGACCCGAAGGGTCTCCGGAACCGCCCGCCACAACACGCCGGCGCCGATGAGCCCGACTCCGGCGACGGCAATGGAGGCGGCGCCAAGGGATACCAGCGAGGTGACCGCCGCCACCAACAACGGCCCTCCCGCCGTCCCGAGGTCGCTGACCAGGCGCCACACGCCGAAGAACTGGCTTCGGCCGGCGACAGGAGACAGATCCGAGCCAAGGGTCAGATTCACCCCCGAACCCAGTCCGTTGGCCAGGCCAACCAACAAGCTCACCAGCAGCAGGCTGGCGAAATCGTTGGTCAACGGGATGAGCGCCATCCCCAGCGATAGCAGTATCAGGCTGGGGACCGCCACCCACTTCCGCCCTTTGGAGTCCATGAGCATTCCGACCGGGTAGAAGATCAGCATCTCGATCCCTGAGGAGGCGCCGAAGACGAGGGAGATCTGACTTGGGGTCAAACCGAGCTGATCTCCCCACAACGGGATGACCGCCTGGCGAGCCGTGCGCAACACCTGGAAGGTCACCGCCACCAGTCCCGCAGTCCCCAGTATTCGCCGATGGTCGCGGATCACCTGACGCATGGAGACGGAGACCGATGCCACAGTCGGCCCCGGTGAGGGCTCGGGAGCCAGCCCGAGGGTGATCGCTGCCGCTACAGCAAGAGCGGCCTGGAGGAAGAAAGGCCCGACCAGCCCGAAGGGGATGATGAGCAGGCCACCGATGAGCGGGCCGATGAACTGACCGATCCGCATCGTTCCGCCCACCATGGACATGACCCGACCCCGGTGGCGTAGCGGTGTTGCCTCGGTCGCATAGGCGAGACGTGCGAGGGCCCATATCGACCAGGCGCCTCCCATCAGAAACACGAGGATCGCGAACGCCGGGAGGGAGGGCCCCAGCGCGATCCCGAGAGCGACCAGGCCGAGACCCCCCGTGGCGATGAGCATCGCCGACCGCTCGCCGACCCTTGCGACGAGCTGTCCTGCAGGGAGGTCGAAGAAGAGAGTGCCGATGCCGCGCAGGGCGACGATCGCACCAGCCAGGGCCGGCGATGCTCCCAGGTCCAGGGCGATCAGGGCGATAACCGGGGTGGCCGCCCCCTGGCCGATCGCGAACAGGATGCCGGGGAGATAAACCGTGCGGGTGAGAGAGGCAACCCGGAACTGCGTATCGCCGTTGGCGGTCTCGCTCACGCCGTGTTGTCGACAGCCCCGCGCACCCACTCCGCGCTCACCGGATGGTGGTTGACCGACACACCGGTGCCCTGGAGGGCATGTTCGATTGCGGAGGCGACGGCGGCCGCGGCGGGGATGGTGCCCCCCTCGCCGGCGCCTTTGGCGCCGAGCGGGTTGGTCGGTGATGGGGTCTCGGTGTGGATCTTGGTGAGCGGAGGCATGTCGGCCGCGGTCATTAGGCGGTAGTCCATGAACGAAGTGGTCAACGGCTGACCGTCCTCGCTGTACTGGATGCGTTCCATCAAGGCATTGCCCAGGCCATGGGCGACACCGCCGTCGATTTGGCCGTCGACGATCATCGGGTTGATCAGAGTCCCGCAGTCGTGGACAACAACGTAGTTGACGACTTTCACGTGACCTGTTTCCGGGTCGACTTCCACCTCGGCGACGTGTGTCCCGTAGGCGTAGGCGAGGCCCTCGAAGGGCAGTACCCGCTCGACTGCGAGCCCGGGTTGTTGTTGCCCCTCGGGTAACGAGGCGCCCAGCTTGGGCTGGAGCCCTGCGGCCAGGTCGCTCAGCGGGATCTCGGTGCCTGGTTGGCCCACGACCATCGCCGTCCCGTTGGTGAGGACGATGTCCTCGGGCGAAGCCTCGAGCCGCTGGGCGGCCAATTGCTTGATGGTCACAGCCAGGTCCCCCGCCGCAAGGTGGACAACAGAAGCGGCGGTCTGGCCCGTGCGGCTGGCCACGGTGCCGATCCCATGGCCATACGCGGCGGTGTCGGCACCCCGCACCCTCACCTGACTCGGGCTCACGCCGAGATGGGTGGCGCAGATCTGGGCGAACACCGTGGAATGTCCCTGACCCTGTGAGCCGGCGCCGGTCTCGACGAGCACCTCACCATTGGTCAGCACTTCGATCCTGACCCCCTCGTACGGGCCGAGACCGGTGTCTTCGACGTAGGAGGCCAGGCCGTAACCGCGTAGAAACCCGTTGCCGGCCGAAATAGTCCTTCTCCGCTCGAATCCGGCCACATCGGCCGTCGCCAGTGCCATCTCCAACGCCGCCCCGTAGTCGCCACTGTCATAGGTGACTTTGCGGCCATCGGAGGCGAGGATGTCGACCTCGTAGGGGAGATCGGCGGGCGATACGAAGTTCCGCCTGCGCACCTCGGCGCGATCCATCTCGAGCTCGCGGGCAACGGCGTCGACGAGGCGCTCGAGGGCGAAGGTGGCATTGGGACGGCCTGCGCCTCTGATCGCCCCGGTCGGGGTTGCGTTGGTGAAAACGACGTCGACGGTGGCGTCCAGCGCAGGGACGGCATAAGGCCC
>Ga0299907_10001238_pt1 | contig 14390 bp, 10 predicted proteins | sample RVTome_16_FD_198680 | JGI IMG/M metagenome (GOLD analysis project Ga0299907, IMG submission 198680) | Soil microbial communities from uranium-contaminated site in the Upper Colorado River Basin, Wyoming, United States - RVT152D67 (version 2) ... | reverse complement strand
GCAGGGGCCCATTGAGGATGATCAGCGGCGAGGCCGCGTTGGTCGTTCCCGACTGGCCGTGCAGGTTGAAGGCGGGATCGCAGGCGGCCTCGACGACGGTCAGGACGACGGGGAAGTAGTCGGGGCGGCAGCCGGCCATGACCGCGTTGACCGCGAGCTTCTCGACGGTGGCGCGGCCGAAGTTCGGCGGCACCTCGCCCACGAGCTCCCCGGGAGACCGCCGCGTCGTCGCCAGCATGGCGTCCACCCGGGCCCGCGAGGGCGGCACGACCGGCAGGCCGTCGGTGACGCCGCGCTCGAACCAGGCCTCGATGTCGTCGAGCGAGCGCTCAGCCGCGGGCATGGATCGCGCGCCACACGCGCTCGGGGGTGACCGGCATGTCGAAGTGCTCGACGCCGAAGTCGGCCAGCGCGTCCACGATGGCATTGACGACCGCCCCCAGCGCCGGCGTGGTGCCGCCCTCACCGCCGCCGCGCAGGCCCAGCGGGTTCGAGGTCGACGGCACCTCGCTGATCTCGGTCGTGAACGAGGGCAGAGCGTCGGCCCGCGGCAGCGCGTAGTCCATGAACGTCGCCGCGGTGAGCTGGCCCGCGGCGTCGTAGTGGCAGTGCTCCCAGAGCGCCTGGCCCACCCCGGCGGCGATGCCGCCGTGGGTCTGGCCGTGCAGGATGAGCGGATTCACCGCACGGCCCACGTCGTCCACCGTGGTGTGGCGCACGAGCTCGACCACGCCCGTCTCGGGGTCGACCTCCACCTCCGAGACCGCGCAGCCGTAGGGATACGAGGGCACGGCCATGGTCTCGTCGGCGACGCCCGCCAGCGGGCCGCGCAGCGTCTCGGGGGCGTCGGCCCGGACGGCGGCCGCCGCCACCTGGAAGAGATCGACCGAGCGGTCGGTGCCCTTGACGGTGAACTTGCGCTCGGCGAACTCGACGTCGGCCGCCGCCGCCTCCAGGAGCCAGCCGGCGACCTGCGTGCCCCGCTCGACGATCTGATCGGCGGCCCTGGCCATCACCACCGCGCCTAGCCGCATCGAGCGGCCGGAGTGCGAGCCGCCGCCGAACGGCATGAGGTCGGTGTCGCCGGTGATCAGGCGGATTTCGTCGAGCGTGACGCCGAACCACTCGACCACGAGCTGCGGGAAGCTCGTCTCGTGGCCCTGGCCGGACGACAGCGTGCCGAGCACGACGTCCACCCGCCCTTCGGGGCGCACCGTGATCTCGGCGCGCTCGCGCGGCATGCCGGTGTTCAGCTCGATGTAATTCGCGATGCCGATGCCGCGGTAGCGGGCGCGCCGGCGGGCCTCGGCCCGGCGCGCCTCGAAGCCCGCCCAGTCGGCGAGCGCGACGACGCGGTCCTGGGCGTCGGCGTAGTCGCCGCTGTCGTAGAGCAGGCCGACCGGGTTGCGGTACGGCATCGCGCCGGCGGGGACGAGATTGCGGCGTCGAAGCGCGATCCGGTCGAAGCCGTGCCGGCGGGCGGCCAGGTCGATCAGCCGCTCGATGACGAACAGGACCTCGGGGCGGCCCGCCGCGCGGTAGGGCGCGGTCGGCGGCGTGTGGGTGAGCACCGCGCGCCCGCGGATGTGGGCGGCCGGGATGTCGTAGACGCTCGGCAGCACCGCCACGCCCTTGGCGAGCGGGATGAACGACACGGCGTGGGCGCCGACGTTGCTGGTGTTGACGCCCCGCAGGGCCAGGAAGCGGCCGCCGGCGTCGAGCGCCAGCTCGGCGTGGGAGACGAGATCACGGGCCTGGTAGTCGGTCAGCATCGACTCGCGCCGGTCGCCGGTCCACTTCACCGGGCGGCCGAGCCTGCGGGCCGCCCACGCCACCAGCGCCTGCTCCGGGTAGCAGCTGTTGCGGGTGCCGTAGTTGCCGCCGATGTCACGGGCCACGACGCGGACGGCACTCTTCGGCACGCCCAGCGTCCGGGCGACGTCGTTCTGGATGCGCCACGAGCCGCCCGAGCCGGCGTAGACGGTGTAGCGGCCGCTGGCCGCGTCGTAGTTGCCGAGCACGGTGCGCGGCTCCATCGGCACACCGGTGACGCGGTTCACCCGCGTCTCGAGCCGCACGACGTGGGTCGCGCGGGCGAAGGCGGCGTCGGTGGCGGCGGCATCACCGGCCTCGGAGTCGACGCAGAGGTTGGACGGGCACTCGTCCCACACGGCCGGCCCGCCGGCAGCCTCGGCGGTGGCGACGGCCACCGGCAGCGGCCGCCACGCCACCTGCACGCGCTCGGCGCCGTCGCGGGCGGCGGCGGCGGTCTCGGCGACGACCATCGCCACCGGCTCGCCGACGAAGCGCGCGCGGTCCGTGGGCAGGGGGGCGTGGGGGGCGATGAAGAACGGCGAGCCGTCAGGGCTCTTGAGCGGGACCTCGTGCGGGTTGGTCGGCACCGCGGGGTGCGGGATCAGCCCCACGCCGTCCGCGGCGGCGTCGGCGCCGGCGAGGACGGCGAGCACGCCCGGGACCTTCAGCGCGTCGGCGCCATCGATGCGGTCGATGGCCGCGTGGGCGTACGGGGAGCGCACCATGCACGCGTGAACCTGGCCGGGCAGGGTGACGTCGTCGCCGTAGGAGCCGCCGCCGGTCACGAGCCGGCGGTCTTCCCGGCGGCGAACCGGCTTGCCGACGCCCTGGGGGGCCGAGCGGGTGCGCGAGGTCAGGAACGACATCGCCCTACTCCGCGAACTGCGCCGCCCGCCACTTCAGCGCGGCGCCGAGCCCCTCTCTCTCGCGGAGCTCGTCGAACTTCGTGCCGACCTCGGTACGTCCGGCGTAGAGCGGCGCCAGCACGTCCAGGCCGGCGCGGATCGCGTTGCGGAAGCCGGCGGCATCGGCGCCGCGGTTGATCGCCAGCTTGGTGGCCATCAGCGCCTCCGGCGAGATCAGCGCCATGCGCCGGGCGAATTTCAGCGTGGCGGCGGCCAGCTCCGCCCGCGGCACCACGCGGTTGACCATGCCCCAGGCCAGCGCCGTCGCGGCGTCGATCGGATCGCCCAGGTAGAGCAGCTCGCGGGCACGCTTGAGGCCGACGATGAACGGCATGATCAGCGCGGGCCCGACGTTGGAGAAGCGGATCTCGGGCTCGCCGAACAGCGCGTCGTCGGCGGCGATGGTGACATCGCACATCATCACCATCTCGCAGCCGCCGCCCAGGCAATGACCCTGGACCGAGGCGATGACCGGCTTGCGCATGTCCCACGGCGCCATCTCCAGGCGCACGTCGTCGGTGAGCGACTCGTGCCAGGCCAGCGCGTTGCCCCGCCGGGCGGCCCGGGCCGGGCTGGGCCCGATGTCGTAGCCGGCCGAGAAGCTGCGCCCCTCGGCCCGGAGCACGACGACGCTGGTGGCCGGGTCGCGGTCGGCCTCGTGGAAGCGCTCGATCAGCAGGGCCTTCAGCTCGGGCGTGATGGCGTTGAGCTTGTCGGGCCGGTTGAGCGTGACGGTGCCGACCTTGCCGTCGACGGCGTAGGTGACGAGCGGAGTGGTCATGGCTGGCTCCTGTCCAGATCGGGAGGTCTCGAGGCCGCCCTCGCGCTGAGGCTCAGATCACTCCGTCAGCCTTGAGCTTCGTGAGGTCTTCGGCGCCGAGCGACAGCCACTCCTTGTAGACCTCGGCGTTGTGCGCCCCGAGCAGGGGCGCGGGGCGGATCTCGGTCGGCGACTTCGAGAGCTGCACGGGGTTGCCGGGCATGGTGAACTCGCCCCAGCCGGGGTGCTGGATCGTCTGGATCATGCCGCGCGCCTTGAGGTGCGGATCGGTCAGCAGCTCGGCCGGGGTGAGGCAGGCGCCGGTGGGGACGCCCGCCTTGCCGAGCTCGGCCATCACCTCGTGCTTGGTCTTGGTGGTGGTCCAGCCCTCGACGAGCGCGTCGACCTCGGCCTTGTGGGCGCCGCGCCACTTGGGATCCGACCACTCGGCGTGGCCGATGAGGTCCTCGCGGCCGATCGTCTTCAGCAGCGCGTCCCACATGTGGCGGCGCACCGGCTGCGGATAGATGTAGGCGTAGTCGTCGGGGCCGCCGGGCTTGCAGCGATAGATGCCGGAGGGCGAGGAGTTGGGGATGTCGTTGCCGCGCCGCGAGTCGCTCTGACCGCCCGAATAGACCAGCCGCATGGCGACGCGGCAGAAGTTGACGATGGCGTCCTGCATCGAGAGCTCCACGCGCTGGCCCTGGCCGGAGGCCTCGCGCTGCCACAGCGCGGCCATCACGCCGAAGGCGGCGTGCACGCCGGTGCCGGAGTCGCCGATGGTCGGGCCCGGCTTGAGCGGGGGCGAGCCGGGAAAGCCGGTCAGCGTCATGGCGCCGCCGGTCGCCTGGGCGATCATGTCGAAGCTCTTGTACTCGCTGTAGGGGCCGTAGGTGCCGAAGCCCTTGACCGAGAGGTAGACCAGCCGCGGGTTGATCTTCGCCAGCGTGTCGTAGCCCAGCCCGAACTTCTCCATGGCGCCGGGGGCCTGGTTCTCGGCGACCACGTCGGCCTGCTTCACCATGTCGAGGAACATGGCCTTGCCCTGTGGGCTCTTCAGATTCAGCGTGACGCTGCGCTTGTTCGAGTTGAGCGTGAGGAAGTAGCTCGAGTCCACGCCGGGCTTCTCGGCGCGCCCGTAGCGGCCAGGCTCGCCCTTGCCGGGCTCCTCCACCTTGATGACGTCGGCCCCCAGCCAGGCCAGGAGCTGGGTGCACGAGGTGCCCGCCTCGAACTGGGTCAGGTCCAGCACGCGGATGCCGGTCAGGGCTGTGCTCATAGTGCGGGCATCATAGCCGGAGCCCGGCACCCGGGCAATGCGCGATCCGTCCGGTCCGCCCGTCAGCGTGCGCCGAGCACCGCCGCCGCCACCAGGATCGCCAGCACGAGGCCGCTGGCGAGCCGGAGCAGCTTCAGCGCGAGGCGGATCTCGTCCACCGAGCGATCGGGTTTCAGTACCCACGACTGCAGCCACGTCGATTGCGGGAGGGCCAACGCTGCCGCGTACAGGAGGGCCAGCACCAGCAGCAGCGACGGTCCCGGGCCGCCGGCCGGCCCCCGGCTCAGGAGGAACAGGATGGCGCAGACGGCCACCAGCAGCAGGACGGCGCTCCCCCGGATCGGCAGGCCGGGTCGCCGCGGTGTTCTCGTGTCCGGCATGGCGGGGACGAACCCGGTCTGGCGCATCCGGTCGATGAGACGCTCCGGGCTCTGGAAGCCGACGAACACGATCCTGGACGGATAGCGCGGGTTCGCGTGCACGATCCTGACCCCGCGCTGCAGGATCGGGATCCAGCCGCACGGCTCCAGGGCCACGACCTGCTCTGGCTCGAAGACGTACGCGCGGCTGAACGGACTGGAGATGGTGAGCAATCCCGACGATACGGACAGCTTGCCGAAGGGCCAGCTGGCGTTGATCCAGCCGAGCTGGGCTCCACCGGTGACCGTGAACGCGTCCGCCCGGGGCTCCGACGGCACTTACAGCGTCCCCAGCGCGCGCAGGACAACCTCCGGGGTCATCGGCACCCGGGTGATGCGCGCGCCGAGCGGGCTGAGCGCGTCGTTCACCGCGTTGAGCACCGCGCCCGGCGCCCCTGCCACGCCGCCCTCGCCGGCGCCCTTGAAGCCGCCCTCCGAGTAGGCCGTGGGGGTCTCGACGTGGGCGACCCAGATGTCCGGCAGCTCGGCGGCCATCGGCACCAGGTAGTCCATCATCGTCGTCGTGAGGAGCTGGCCCTGCTCGTCGTAGACGCAGTGCTCCCAGAGCGCGTCGCCGAGGCCGTGGGCGACGCCGCCGCGCACCTGCTCGTCGACGAGCAGGGGGTTGATGATGCGCCCGCAGTCCTCCGCCACCCAGTGGCCCAGCAGCCTCACCACGCCGGTGTCGACGTCGACCTCCACGTGGGAGAGCTGCACGCCGTTGGTGTAGGCCAGCGGCTGGTGGCGGGGGACGTAGTGGCGCGTCACCATCAGCTCGGACTGAAAGTTCTTGGGCAGTGTGTCGGGGCGGAAGTAGGCGATGCGCCCCAGCTCCGCCAGCGGCAGGCGCGCCTCGCCCGTCCGGGCGTCGACGATCTGGCCGTGGCGAATGTCGAGCGCGAGCGCGTCGACCTCCAGCACGACCGCGGCGACCTTCAGGATGTTCTCCTTGAGCGCCTTGCCGGTCTGCAGCGTCGCCTCGCCGCCGATGCCGGCCCCGCGGCTGCCCCAGGTGCCGCCGCCGTAGGGCGTCACCATGGTGTCGCCGGTCACGACGCGGACGTCCTCGATCGCCACGCCGACCGACGTCGCCGCCACCTGGGCCAGGATCGTGTCGGTGCCCTGACCCTGCTCGGTGATGCTGGAGAGCACGGTCAGCTTGCCGGTCGGCTCCAGCCGGATGGTCGTGCCGTCCTGCGAGGAGATGCGCGCGCCCCCGGTGCCGTAGGTCTGGGCGCCCGGCACCGTGAGGTCCAGGAAGACGCAGAGCCCGAGGCCCCGGTAGACCTTCCGCGCGCGCAGGCGGTCGCGCTCGGCGCAGAGCGCGCGGTAGCCGGCGAGCTGCAGCACGGCGTCCAGCGACTCCTCGTGCGACAGCTTCTCGAAGAAGAGCCCGGTCGGGGCCGTGTAGGGGTACATGTCGGCGGTCAACAGATTCCGCCGGCGCACGTCGACGGGGTCGAGCCCCAGCTCCCGGGCCACGCGGTCGACCATCGCCTCCATCACCAGCGCGGCCACCGGATGGCCGACCGCGCGGTACTGCGACATCGGCGTCTTGTTCTGGAACACGACGCGTCCGCGCGCCTCGTAGTTCCGGAACCGGTAAGGGCCGGGCGTCGTCCGCAAGATCTGACCACTCTCCACCACGCTGGAGCGCGGGTACATCGAGAAGGCCCCGACGGGGGCGAGATCGTCCAGGCGCATGGCCAGGATGGTGCCGTCCCGCTTGACCGCGACCTCGGCGGTGACACGGTGGTCCCGCGAGTGGATGTCGGTCTGGAACGACTCGAGGCGATCGGCCAGGAACTTCACCGGGCGGCCCAGCCTGACCGCCAGCGCGCAGGTGGCGATCTCGTCGGGGTACGTGTGGATCTTCAGGCCGAACGATCCGCCGACGTCCTTGGTGATCACGCGCACGCGGTGCTCGGGGATGCGCAGGTGGCGCGACAGGATGTCGTGCAGCATGTACGGCGCCTGGCCGGAGTGATAGACGGTCAGCGTCTCGTCCGCGGGGTCGTAGTCGGCCAGCACGACCCGCGCCTCCAGGCTCACGACGGTGTGGCGCCCGGTGTCGAAGGTGTCGCGATAGACGGCGTCGGCCTGACCGAACGCGGCGTCGACCTCGCCGGACGTGATGCGTGATTCGAGCACCAGGTTGTCGCCGAGCTCGGGGTGGATCACCGTCGCGCCCGGGGCCAGCGCGGCTTCGGCGTCCACCACCGGCGGCAACGGCTCCCACGTCACGCGCACGCGGCTGCAGCCGTCCTCGGCCAGCGCGCGCGACTCCGCCACCACGGCGACCACCGGCTCGCCCTGCCACACCGCCGTGTCGACGGCGAGCGGATACTGTGGTGCCGACTTCATGCTCGCGTAGTTCTTCAGCACGCCGACCCAGGGCTCGCAGTGCGCGGCCAGCTCGCGGCCGGTCACCACCGCGATCACCCCCGGCACCGCGGCCGCCTCGGCGGTGTCGACCGCCACGATGCGCGCGTGGGCGTGCGGCGAGCGCACGAACGCCGCGTGGGCCAGGCGGGGCAGCGCCACGTCGTCCGTGTACGTCCCCCGGCCGGCCACGAGCCGCGCCGTCTGCGGCCGCACGACCGCCCGCCCGATGTAGCCGCCGTCGCCCGGCGCCGGCGCCGGGACGCCGGCGCGCCGCTCCGCCGCGTGCGCGACCGCCTGGACGATCGCGTGATAGCCGGTGCAGCGGCAGTAGTTGGCGCCGAGCGCCTCGCGGATGGCGGCCGGCCCGGGCCGCGGCTCGCGCTCGAGCAGCGCGTGCGCCGTGAGCAGCATCCCGGAGGTGCAGAACCCGCACTGCAGTGCGTTCTCCGCCCGGAACGCCCGCTGCAGATCGGCCAGCGCGCCGGCCCCGGCCAGGCCCTCGATGGTTTCCACCCGGCAGCCGTCGGTCTGGACGGCCAGCATCAGGCAGCCGCGGACGAGCCGGCCGTCCACGCGCACGGTGCAGGCACCGCACACGCCGTGCTCGCAGCCCACGTGGCTGCCGGTGAGCTGCAGTCCCTCGCGCAGGAAGTCGACGAGGTTCTGGCGGGGCTCGACCTCGCGCGCGACCGGCGTGCCGTTGACGGTCAGGCTGACCTTCACGGCCGGGTGTCCACGACCTGCGTGACCACGCGCGCCAGGAGGACGCCGGCCAGGTGCCGCCGGAGGGCGGGGGAGCCGTGGATGTCGCCGGGCGGATCGAGCTCGCCGGCGAGCGCCTGCCGGGCCGCCGCGATCGCGTCGCCCTCGGCGCGGCGGCCGGCCAGCGCGCCCTCGGCGCCACGTGCACGCACCGGGCCGGCGCCCACGCCGAAGAAGACCAGCCGCGCCTCGACGACGACGTCGCGCTCCACGCGCGTGCGGGCCGCCAGGCCGGCAAGCGCGAAGTCGCCGTGCCGCCGCGCCAGCTCCTGGAAGCCGGCCCGCCACCCCGCCGCAGCCGGGACCACAAGCCCGGTGACGAGCTCGCCGGGCTCGAGCGCCGTGGTGTAGACCCCCCGGAAGAAGTCGGTCGCCACGACCTCGCGCTGCCCGCGCCGCCCCTCGACGCGGATCGTCGCGTCGAGCGCGACGGCGCACGCGGGCAGCTCGGCGGCCGGATCGGCCAGGGCCAGGCTGCCGCCGACGGTCCCGCGGGTGCGGATCGCCTCGTGGCCGACGTGTGGCATCGCCAGCGCCAGCAAAGGCGCGTGCTCGCGCACCAGCGGCGAGCGCTCGACGGCCTGGTGGCGCGCCAGGGCGCCGATCACGAGCCCCTCGGGCGCCAGCCGGATCCCGTCGAGGCCGGGTAGCCGGTTGATGTCGATGACGGCGTGCGGCGTGGCCAGGCGCATGTTCAGCGCGGGCACCAGGCTCTGGCCGCCGGCCAGCAGGCGGCCCTCGTCGCCGTAGCGGTCGAGCAGGTCGAAGGTTTCCCCGAGGGAGGCGGGACGGTGGTAGGCGAAAGGGGCCGGCTTCATGTCGGCCTATCCTGCCATGTCTCGATCGGACCCGGCGGTGAAGGCTCAGTGTTCGGAGGCGCGCACGCGCTCGAAGGCGCGCGCCTTCTCGGCGTCCCCGTTTCGGGTGTGCCGGAGGGTCGATCGCGCGAGCCATTCCCGGAACGCCTCGGCGTACGTCTCGTCGATCTCGAGGGCGGCGTCGTTCGCGTCGTTCGGGCCCGCCGCCGCGGCGCCCAGCTGCTTGACGACTTTGGCGTAGAGTACCGATGGCTCACGTGCGTCCAGGTCGCCCAGCAGGACGCCGACATCGTCTTTGGCCACCCGAAAGCGAACCATGTGTCTCGATCTCCCCATGGGTTGAGGGTAGGCAGCATGGCCGGCGGCTGCAAGAGGGTTTCATGAGCCCTCACGCCGTCAGCAGCCGGTGCAGGGTCGGGCCCAGGTCGGTGACGAGGTTCGCCTTGATGATGACGTCGACGACCCCGAGGCGCTCCACGGCCTCGGCATCCTCGGGACGGAGGTAGCCGGAGGTGAGCACGACCGGGATGCCGGGCCGGATCTCGCGCACGCGTTGCGCCAGCTCGGCGCCCGGCAGGCCGGGCATCGCCAGGTCGGTCACCACGGCCGCGAACTCGCCCGGCCGTGACCGGAAGTGCTCGAGAGCCTGGGCGGCGTCCATCGAGCCGGTCACCCGGTAGCCGAGGCCCCGCAGGATGAGCGTCGCCACGTAGACGACCGCCTCCTCGTCGTCGACGTAGAGGACGTGCTCGCCGTGGCCCCGGATGTCCCCCGCCGGCGGCGGCGCGGCCTCCATCAGTGTCGGATCCGCCGCCGGGAAGTACAGGTGGAACGTGGTGCCGAGCCCCACCTGGCTCTCGACGGTGATCGCCGCGTCGTGGCTCTTCAGGATGCCGTGCACCACCGACAGACCGAGCCCGGTCCCGTGGCCCGGCGCCTTGGTGGTGTAGAACGGCTCGAAGATGTGCTCGAGGGTCGCGCGGTCCATGCCCGACCCCGTGTCGCTGACCGTCAGCCTCACGTAGCGGCCCTCCCGCAGCTCCGGCGCGATGGTGGCCGCGCCCACCCCCAGGGCCACGGGCTCGATGCGGACCTCGAGCACGCCGCCGTGCTGGCGCATCGCGTGGGCGGCGTTGGTGCCGAGGTTCATGATCACCTGGTGAAGCTGGCTGGCGTCGGCCCTCACGCGGGGCGCCTCGGCCGCGAACCCGGTGCGGATCTGGATCGAGGCCGGCAGGGTGGCGCGCAGCAGCGTGAGAGCCTCGTCGACGACGGACTGCAGCGAGACGATCGCCCGGCGGGGCTCCTGCTGCCGGCTGAACGCGAGGATGCGCTGGACCAGATCGGCGGCCCGCCGCGTGGCCTGCTCGATGCGGCGCAGGTGCTTGTGGGCGGGATGATCGGCGGGCAGCGCCCGGGTGGCGAGCTCGACGTTGCCGCCGACCGCGGCCAGCACGTTGTTGAAGTCGTGGGCGATGCCGCCCGCCAGCGTGCCCAGCGACTGCACGCGCTGGGCCTGCCGCAGCTGGGCCTGCGTGCGCTGCCGATCGACGTGGGCGCCGAGCATGTCGGCCAGCGACTGCAGGAGGGCCCGCTCCTCGGCCAGGAACGGGCCCTCGGCCGCGGCCGGCTTCTCGACCAGGTAGGCCACCTCGATCACGCCCTGGAGCCCGGCGGCCTTGAACGACACCGACTGCATCCACGGGGTCGGGCGCCAGCCCGGCGTGCACGCCTCGACGTCGCCGCACGCGATGCGCGCCTCGCAGACCTCCGGATACTGCCAGCCGCGCGGGATGGGCGTCACGAGGTCGGCCAGGAACGTCTGGTCGAGCGGATGGTCACTCTGCAGCAGGCTGGCCGTGCGGTGCAGCAGGGTGAGCTCCTTGACGCGCTCGCCCAGGTCGTGGACGAGCCGCCGGCGCTCCACCTCGTTCGCCGCGGACGCGACGGCGAAGGCGATGTCGTCGGCGAGCGCGCCGAGCACGCGCAGCTCGTCGTCGCGGAAGTACCCCGGGCGGTCGGCGTAGAGCAACAGCACACCGACCGGCCGGTCGTGGATCGTCAGCGGGAACGCCGCGCAGGAGCGGAGCCCGCGCGCGAGCGCCTCGTCCTTCCAGTAGAAGGACGAGGCGGAGGCGATGTCGTCCTCCACCGCCCAGGCGCCCGTGCGCAGGGCCCGCCCGGCCGGCCCCTGGTTCATCAGCGCGTCGTCCATGCTGAGCGTGATGTGGTCCACGTAGCCGTCGGCCGCGCCGAAGCGGGCCACCGGCCGCAGCGTCCGGCGGGCCTCGTCGTAGAGGCCCACCCAGGCCAGTCGGAGCAGTCCCTCCTCCACCGCGATCCGGCAGGCGCGCTCGTAGAGCTCCTGCGTGTCGCGCACGCGCACGATGGCCTCGTTCACGCTGCTGGAGACGGCGTACAGCCGGGCGATCCGCCGGATCCGGGCCTCGGCCTCCTTGCGCTCGGTGATGTCGGTCACCATGGCCAGGGTGCCCACCGGGCGGCCGTCGTCGTCGCTCACAGGGCTGGAGGCGACGATGGCCCAGACGTCCGTGCCGTCCGGACAGTGCAGGCGGACGTCGTGCTGCTCAGGCGCCCCGCCGAGCGGCGCCGCGAGCTTGCGCTCGACCTCGGGGCGGGCGGCCGGGTCGAGGAAGTCGAAGATGGCGGCTCCCGCCAGCTCGCCGGGCCCGCACCGCAGGATCTCGGCCAGGCGCCGGTTGGCGAAGAGCGTGCGGCCGGTGCGGTCGAGGAGCCAGATCCCCTCGTGGGCGGTGTCCGCGATCCGGCGATAGTGCGCCTCGCTGCGCCGCAGGGCCTGCGCGGCCGCCTCGTGGCCGATCGCGATGGCCGCCAGGTGCGTGGCCGCGTCCACCCACCCGAGCTCCTGCGGGAGGGGGCCGCGCGGCTCCCGGTAGTACATCGCGAAGGTTCCGAGCACCTCGCGCCTCGTGGAGAAGATCGGCGTGGACCAGCACGCCCGCAGGCCGTGCGGCAGGGCAAGCTGCTTGTACGCCGCCCAGTAGGGATGCACTGCGATGTCCTCGACGATGACGCGCTGCCCGAGGTAAGCGGCGGTGCCGCAGGAGCCGGCCTCGGGACCGATCGGCTCGCCGTCGATGGCCCGGCTGAACTCCACGGGAAGGCTCGGCGCCGCCCCGTAGCGAACGCAGTGCTGCTCGCGGTCGAGGAGCAGGATCGAGCAGCACATGCCGGGCGCCTGTTGCTCGACGAGCCGGACGATGCTCTCGAGGACGTCGCCGAGGGGGGCGCCGCCGGCGATCCATTCCAGGACCTCGCGCTCGCTGGCGTCGAAGGTGCTCGGGCCGGGGCCGCTGGCGCTCGTCACGCGTCGATTCTGGGCCAGGGGTGGGCGGGACGCAAGCGGCGGCGTCTTGACCGCGACGCCGGGGCGGCGCACTATCCGGGCCCATGGAACAGGCCCTCGGCGACGTCACCGTCCTCGATCTCGGCCAGGTCATCGCCATGCCGTTCTGCACGATGCTGCTCGCCGACCTCGGCGCGCGTGTCATCAAGGTGGAGTCGCGGGAGCGCGGGCGCGAGCGGATCTCGCTGGGGATCAAGCGCGTGCGTGACGGCCGGGAGGAACGGGTGCCGGCCGCGCAGTACCGCGACCGCAACAAGCTGGCCATCACGCTGGAGCTGAAGACGCCCCAGGGCGTGGCGCTGTTCAAGGAGCTGGTGCAGCAGGCCGACGTCGTCACCGAGAATTTCAGCGTCGGCACCATGGAGCGGCTGGGGCTCGGCTACGAGCAGCTGAAGCGGGTGAACCCGCGGATCGTCTTCGCCTCGGTCACCGCCTTCGGGCAGCACGGGCCGTACGCCAGCCAGCGGGGCTACGACATCCTGGCCCAGGCGATCAGCGGCTATCTGTCCATCACCGGCTTCCCCGAGAACCCGCCGACCAAGTCGGGGCAATCGATCTCCGACTACTACGCCGGGATGCTGTGCGCGTTCAGCATCGTCTCGGCGCTGCACTACCGCCACCGCACCGGCGTCGGTCAGCGCATCGACATGGCGCTGCTCGACAGCCTCGTCGTCGCCCTCGACAACCTGGGCGAGCGCTACACGGTCGGCGGCGAGATCCTCACGCGCTCGGGCAACGTCGCGTTCACCGGCTCCAGCACCGGCGTGTACACGACCAGCGACGGCCACGTGGCGATCTCGGCGGGCGCCAGTGACGCCGTGTGGCGCCGGTTCTGCGAGATCGTGGGCCGCGCGGACCTCGCGCGCGATCCAGGCTTCGCGACGGCCGCGGCGCGGCGCGACCGTCGCGACGAGGTGGCCGCCCTCGTGCAGGCCTGGACGGCGCGGCGGCCCAAGGCCGAGGTCGTCCGGATGCTGGCCTCCGCCGGGGTGCCGGCCGCCCCGGTCAACACCGTGGCGGAGATGGTCGCCGATCCCCAGGTGCAGGCGCGCGAGATGTTCGTCGAGCGCGACCACCCGGTCTACGGCCGCCTGAAGACCACCGGGTCGCCGCTCAAGATGTCGGAGACGCCGGGCCGGGTGCGCTGGCTGGCCCCGATGCCGGGCGAGCACAACGAGGAGATCTTCTGTGGCCTGCTGGGCCACTCGAAGGACGACCTCGCCCGCTGGCGCGAGGCGGGGGTGATCTGAAGCCATGAGATCATGCCATGAGACACGCCACGGCGAAGGGCACGCGTCGCCTCGGCCCGCCCCCCAGGAATTTTCATCTCCCGCTGCCGGAGGGCGTGTACGAGGCGCTCCACCAGGAGGCTTCACGGTTGGGAAGGCCGGCGACCGTGGTCGCGCGCGGGGCCATCGAGCTGTGGCTGCAGGAGCGGAAGCGCACGGTCGTTCGCGAGGCCATCGCGGCCTATGCCGTGCAGCATGCCGGGACCTCCGTCATGCTTCCGGGGACCCTGCTGAGCGAGGTGGAGGCCGGGCTGCGGGCGGCGCTCGACCTGGAGTGATCAGCGCGCGCTGACGGCGAGGTCGTGCAGCGCCTTCAGATAGGCGGCGTCGTGGCGGCGGACGACCAGCACCACGTCGTCGAAGCCGAGCTCGCACAGCTCATGCAGCCGCTCGCGGGCCACCTCGGGCGGGCACTTGAGGTCGAACGGGTCGTCGGGCCCCGCCGGGCTCGGCGTCTTCTGCTCGAGATCGACGACCACGTTGGTGACGACGGCGCGCTTGCCGCCGAGCTCGCGGAAGCGCGCGATGCCCTGGCGCAGCAGCCCCCACGTGCTGCGGGCACCCGAGCCC
>Ga0299907_10001237_pt1 | contig 14390 bp, 18 predicted proteins | sample RVTome_16_FD_198680 | JGI IMG/M metagenome (GOLD analysis project Ga0299907, IMG submission 198680) | Soil microbial communities from uranium-contaminated site in the Upper Colorado River Basin, Wyoming, United States - RVT152D67 (version 2) ... | reverse complement strand
AGGAACATGAGCTGTGGCGTGACGACGATGCTCGCCGCGATGTCGAGCCGGCGCCGCATGCCGCCGGAGTAGTTCTTCACCAGCCGGCCGGACGCGTCGGCGAGACCGAACGCCTCGAGCAGCTCGGTCGCGCGCGCCTTGGCCTGGGCCCGCTTGAGACCCAGCAACCGGGCGAGCAGGATGAGATTCTCGCGCCCGGTGAGGTCCTCGTCGACCGAGGCGAGCTGGCCGGTCAGGCTGACGGCGCTGCGCACCGCGTCGGCCTCACGCACGATGTCGTGCCCGAGCACCCGTGCGGAGCCGGAGTCCGGGCTGAGCAGCGTCGCGAGCATTCGGATCGTCGTCGTCTTGCCGGCCCCGTTCGGGCCGAGCACGCCGTAGACGGAGCCGCTGCGCACGGCGAGGTCGACGCCGTCGACTGCACGGGTCGTGCCGAAGACCTTGACGAGGCCCGTGGCCTCGATCGCGAGAGGGGAGTGCGGTGTCATCTAGCTCCTCGAATGCTGGGGTTGGACAGGCCGCCGGCGGGGCCGCGCAGCGCATTGTGCACGCTCAAGTGCGAGAGCAGCTCCTTCCTACCTGCTTCGACATCCCGTCTTGGCTCCTTCGTCGCCGTGGCTTACTACAAGAGACCACGTGAAGGTCCCAGAACTCATCGATCGACAACCGAGACTCCTCGTTGAGCGTTCGACCAAGCGGCTCGTGCGTAGCGACCGGTCGAGCCGCGGCTCAGTTCTATGCACGCGTTGCCTTGTGGAGCCGTACCGACCTCGAGATGCCCTTGAGAGGGACGTCGCCGATGAGCTCGAACTCGACGTCGGCCACGCTGGCGCTTCGCTTTGCCTCTTCGCTCACCAGTACCTCGTGCGGCCGGGCGTAGTCGGCGATCCTGGCGGCGATGTTCACCGTCTTTCCGAAGTAGTCGCCTTCCTGGACGATGACCGCCCCGGCGTCGATGCCGATCCGAGCCGGCACGGAAATCGCCCTCTCCGTTTGCTCGACCAGGTCGAGGCCACTCAGGATGGCCCTGTCGGAGTCGCTGAAGTGAAACATGACGCCGTCACCAAGCCATTTGACCGGCCGGCACCCACGCGTTTGCGAAACCTCTTGCACGACGCCCGCGAGTCCCGCGGCGAGCTCGGCCGCTGCTTGATCTCCTCGCTCGTCAGCGAGCGTGGCGTAGCCCGTGAGATCCAGAAAGGCGATCGCGGGCGGCTCTCTCGGTTGCCGGGGAGTGATTCCTCTCTCCTCCATGAAGCCCTCCGTGACGGCGACGATGTACTCGAGGACGGCGTGCTCCCGGTGCCGGCGCTGGAGCCAGGGGACGAGGCCGCTGACGAGCTCGGTGAATGCCGCGGCTCTTTCGTAGACGCGCCTGTCCTTCTCCTCGGTCGAGAGCTCGAAGCTCGCGACGCGTTGGCGAACCGTTTGGTCGAAGAACTGGAGCCCGGAGCCGACCAGTCGCTGCATGGTGCCGCCGTAGAGCCGGGCGAAGCGCGAGAGCTCGTCATCGTCCGCCAGATCGAGATTCGTCAGGATGAGTGAGAGCATCTCGGCGTCCTCCGCACGGACGCGGTCGTCGGCAGGTGGCGGCAAACCGAGCTCGCCGCTGAGACGCCGCAAGAGCTCGGGCGAGCGCTCGATTGTGGAGGCGAGTCCCTCGTAGGTTGCCGACATTCCCACGGGCTCGGGGAGGAAGAGCCCCAAGGGAAACGAGAGATCTCCTCCCGCCACGCCCCGAGCGACGTCCTCGAGCGAGATCCCAGCCTCCTCGAACGCGGCCATGAGGCGAACGACGTGAACGTCAGACGACGAAAACAAGCCGTCCCCTTCGTGCGGCTCGAGGATGCCGAGCTCCACCAGTCGGCGTACATGCTCGAGCGCGCACGGGACGAGCTCGGCGAGCTCTTGCGCCGAGATCTTGGCCACGTCCTGACTCTACGCTTCCGCGGTCGGGCGGGCGGCAGAGTGCGACTCGCCGCCTGCGCAGGCTCCTAAGCGCTCCCGCCTCGGCGTTGCGGCACCCCGGGCTGAGCTGTCAGCATCACCTGCGTGAGGGTGCTCGGAGTCGACACGCCGCATGGTCAGGCCAACGCTCACCTGCACTGCGCCGCTGAGCCAAGAGCCGCGCTGATCCTCGGCCATGGGGCCGCCGGAGGGGTCACCTCGCCAGATCTGGTGGCGGTCACGGGCGTCGCGCTCTCCCAGGGGCTCAGCGTCGCGCTCGTCGAGCAGCCCTACCGCGTGGCCGGGCGACGCTCTCCGGCTCCGGCGCGCCGGCTCGACGCCGCCTGGACAGCAGTGCTCGACCACCTGCTCACGGACGAGCTGCGCGGGTTGCCGCTCCTCGTCGGCGGTCGCTCTCTGGGCGCGCGCGTGGCCTGCCGCACCGCGAAGGCGACCGGCGCCGTCGGCGTGCTCTGCCTCGCCTTCCCCCTGCGGCCGCCGCGCCGATCCGCGGGGGCCCCGGCACAGAGCCGGCTAGCCGAGCTCGACGACGTGGAGGTCCCCACGCTGGTCGTGCAAGGCGCGCGAGACCCGTTCGGAACTCCGCCCGCCACCGAGCGTCGCACCGTCGTGCAGGTGCCGGGCGACCACAGCCTGAGGACGGACCCCGAAGCCGTCGCCGCCGCAGTACGGGCCTGGCTCCCCGACGTCATGGATCAAGCGGCGCAGACCGCGAAGCCCGGAGGGTGAGGAGGATGCCGAGAGCGCTCGCCGCGAGCTAGCGGACTCGAATCAACGGCGGTGCCTCTGGATGGACCGTGTGCCGCAGGGTGGTGAGGATCGCACCGCTCAGCGCGGCTGCGGCACGATTCGGATGTAGGGTCGCGGCGCCTTCCAGCCTTCCGGATAGGTCTGCTTGGCCTCTTCGTCGGAGACGGAGCCGGCGATGATCACCTCCTCGCCCTCCTGCCAGTTCACGGGGGTCGCAACCTTGTGCTTGGCCGTCAGCTGCAGCGAGTCGATCACGCGTAGCACCTCGTCGAAGTTGCGGCCCGTCGTCATCGGATAGACGAGGACGAGCTTGATCTTCTTGTCCGGGCCGACGACGAAGACGTTGCGCACAGTCTGGTTGTCGGCCGGCGTGCGCTCGAGCGGGTCGCCCGCAGTGCTCGCCGGAAGCATCCCGTACAGCTTCGACACGTTGAAGTCGGCGTCGCCGATCATCGGGTAGTTCGGGGCGTGCCCTTGCGTCTCCTCGATGTCACTCGACCACTTCGCGTGGTTGTCGACGGGATCGACGGAGAGCCCCACGATCTTGACGTTCCGACGGTCGAACTCCGGCTTGATCTGGGCCATGTAACCGAGCTCGGTCGTGCACACGGGGGTGAAGTCCCGCGGGTGCGAGAACAGCACAGCCCACGAGTCGCCGATCCAGTCGTGAAACCGAATGCGGCCTTCCGTCGTCTCCGCCTCGAAATCCGGCGCCGTATCGCCTATTTGCAGAGCCATCTTCCTTCTCCTCCTCCTCTCGAACCGAAACCTTGTCACCGTTCCGGGCATCGGCAATTCTCCTCGCGCTCGAGGTCGCTGTCCAGCGAGGTTCTACTCTTCCAATCCCTGATGCACTGGAGTGCGACGCTTCGAAGGACGAGCCGCCGCTCTGCTAGGCGACCGCCGCCTCGAAGCGCAGGTCGCGGATCTCCCCGCCGGCTGCCGCGAAGTCGAGCATCCGCTCGGCTTCCGCGGTTACCTCCTCGCGCTCGGCGCTCGCAAACTCCCGGAACGGGCGGATGGCCAGCCTTGCGCGGCCCTTGCCCTCGCGCTCGATCCACCACGTCGCCCGCAGCATCCCGTCGACGAGCAGGTTGCTGACAAAGCGACCGTCGGCGAGCATCGCGCCCCACGGGAAGTCCTCGGGGATGATCCGCCGGCGGTCGGCATGCCCGAGCAGGACATTGTCGTACTCGCCCAGGAAGCGCACCGGAGCTGCGACGTCGGGGCCGGGCCGCGGCGCGTCGGGCAGGTCGAAGAGCTCCCTGCCGTGCTCGTCGCGGAAGGTCAGGAGCTGGGGTCGCAGCCGCTCGAGCACCGCCTTCAGCTTCGTGAGGCCGGACCACTTCTGCACGTCCATCACCGACGCCGGGCCGAAGGCGCCCAGGTACCTCAGGACGACCCGGTCGATCGACGGCTGGGTCTCGAGCTCGTAACCTGTCCACGATTCGACGGTCGCGTATCTCGCGTGCCCGCCCGCACCCCAGACCCCGCGCGGCGGGACCTGCACGAGACTGACGTAGACGCGGCTCGCGCTGGCAATGGCCTCCACGTCGTCGCCGATGCCGCGCTCGACCAGGCGCTTCCCGAGCTCACGAGCCGTCAGCGGGCCGTCGACGAGAAGCTCGCGGACGGCGGCCGCGAGCTTTCCGAGGTCGGCGCCGCCCATCCGCCGCCCGAAGGTGCCGTTGTGGCCGCGTTCGATGACGAGCTGCACGAGCGGCCGCAGCAAGAGCGCGTCGCGGACCGTGACCAGGTGCACCGTCCCGCGCATCAGCGTGAGACGCACCGCCTCCCGTTCGGTGAGCATCCGCCCCAACTCGTGCGGGTCGAAGCCTTCCAGGCGCGACCACAAGCCGTAGTAGGGCGGCATGGGCGCCTGCGCCTGAAGTCCCAGGAGATGCTCGACGGCCTCGCGCACCGGGATGTCGACGCGGCGCCGCAGAAGCAGCTGGCGCTGGAGTAGTGCGCGGTTGAGCTCGCGCTGCCCGAGGACCTCGTTGGCTGCACTGACGTCCATCACCGCGAATCTGCCGGGATCGAAGGACTCAGGCCGGCGTTTCGTGCGTGGCCTCGGCCCCCGCGGGCGCTTCCTCCAGCTCGTGCGTTGGCGGTGCGACGGGGCGGAGCAGAAGAGCGCCGAGCACCCCTGCGGCGGCGAAGATGGCGCCGACGAGGAAAGCGGCGTGGTAGCCGCCGGTGAGCGCCACTAGCGAACCGTCGCCGGAGGCGAGCAAGCTGTCGGTGCGTGAGGCGGCCAGGCTGGCGAGGACGGCGAGGCCGAGCGCGCCGCCCATCATGAACGCTGTGTTGACGATTCCCGAGGCGAGGCCGGCCTCGGTCGGCGCGACGTCGCCCATGGCGGCGAGGAGCAGCGGGTTGAAGGTGATGCCGCCGCCGAGCCCCATGACGATCATGCCCGGGAGGACGTCGACGGCGAAGCTTCCGTCGGCGGGGGCGCGCGCGAAGAGGACGAGGCCGGCCGCGAAGAACAGCAGCCCCGTAACGAGCGGCACCTTGATGCCGAAGCGCATCACGAGCCTGTCCGAGAGCGCGATCGAGGCGGCTCCCCAGATCACGGTCGCCGGCAAGAAGCCGAGCCCGACCTCGAGCGGGCTGTAGCCGAGGACGAGCTGGAGATAGAGCGCGGAGAGGAAGAACCAGCCGAACATCGCGCCTGCCATCAGAACTGCGACCACGTTCGCCGTCGAAAGGTTGCGCAGCCGGAAGAGGCCGAGCGGCATGAGCGGCGAGCTGACCCGCGCCTCGATACCGAGGAAAAGCGCGAGAAGCGCCGCCGCGGCGGCGAGGAGGCCGATCGTCTCGCCGGACGTCCAGCCGGTCTCGTTCCCGTTCACGATCGCGTAGACGGCGAGCATCAGCGACGCCGTCACGGTGACGGCGCCCGCGATATCGAGGCGCCCGCCGGCGGCCATGGCCCGGTCGGTCGGGAGCAGGACGAGGCAGAGCGCGACGACGGCGACCCCGACCGGGAGATTGACGAGGAAGATCCAGTTCCAGGCGAGGGCGTCGGTGAGGACGCCACCGAGGAGCACACCGGCGGTCCCGCCGCCGGAGAGGACGAAGCCCACGATGCCCATCGCCTTCGCGCGCTCGCCGGGCTCGGTGAACAGGATCATGATCAACGAGAGCGCGACCACCGAGACGATCGCGCCACCGAGGCCCTGCACGGCTCGGGCCCCGACGAGGGACTCCTGCGAGGTCGCGAGCCCGCAGGCGAGCGAGGCGAGTGTGAAGACGGTGAGGCCGATGAGCAAGAGCCGCCGGTGACCAAAGAGGTCGCCGAGCCGGCCCCCGAGCAGGAGAAAGCCGCCGAAGGTGAGCAGATAGGCGTTCACGACCCAGGCGAGCGACGTCTCGGAGAAGCCGAGGTCGGCTCGGATGGATGGGAGGGCGACGTTCACGATCGTCGAGTCGAGCACGATCATGAGATCGGCCAGACACAGGACGAGGAGAGCGAGCCAGCGCTTTCGGCCGTCGAGGCTCATCGTCCCCCCTCGCTCGAACCACGGGTCATACCCCCCGCGAACGAGAGGAGCCGGCAGGTCATTCCCAGGTGCCGGCCTGGATGACCTCGATGCGGAACGGACGGATCTCGGAGCTGGTCATGGCGCCACCGTATACGCCGATGCGGTCGATTTTTGTCCGCATTGTCTGCGAGAGTCCGGCCGTGCCGGCGGCACGGTGGGCGGAATCGAGGAGACGTCGCTTCGCCGGCGGTTCAGGCCGCGCAGGCTGCCCAAGCGCGACGTCGGCGCCTACGTCTCGGCCGCCGTGTCGGCGGCGCGCGACCGCTACCAGGCCCGGGTGATCCTGCACGCACCGCTCGCGAAAGTGGCCAAGCGGGTGCCACCCTCCTACGGCGCTCTCGAAGCGATCGACGAGGAGACGTGCCTGCTGCGCACGGGCGCCGACTGGCTCGGCGGGCTGGCCGTTTACGTGGCGATGATAGGCGTCGACTTCGAGGTCCTCGAGCCGCCCGAGCTGATCGACGAGGTCCGTGCGCTGGCCGATCGATTCACGCGCACCACGCAGCGCGACGATGCGGCAGGCGACCGTGAAGCCCGCGTCGCTCGCGCGCGCCGATCTCGTTCACCTTCGTGACCCCGAGCGGGCGCGTGCGAGCGCTTCCTTTGCTGCTTCCAGGCGCGCGGTCAGCTGCTCGAGTTGTTTCTCTTCCTTCTCGGCAGCCCCCTTCGCGGCTTCTGCCGCGCGCTCCGCCCTCCTTGCCTCGGTCCTTGCCCGGCTCACGTGCGTCCTCCGCTCGCTCACCTCGGCGCGAAGCTCGTCTACCTCCTGCTTGGCTTCCTCGATCCGCCTCTTGCGCGCCGCCCCGTCTTCGCGCCGGCTCCCGCCCGGGGCAGGCCTGCTGTTTCCGCGCGCGGAAACGCTCTTCGCACCCCGGGAAGGCCTGCTCCCTGCGCCTGTCCCGAGCATGGGCGGGCCGAACCCGCTGGGGTCGAGATCCTCAGTCAGCCGGCCCTCCTGGACAAGCCGTGTTCCCTCGTCCCCAGCGGCGGAGCTCAGGGTTCCCCGTATGCGTTCCAAGGTGGAGTCCGTCGCCGGATGGCCTGCTGAATGCAAGACCTCCGCGGCGCTCTTGAGCAGCGCCCTGACCACCTCACGCTGCCGCGCGGACGCCTCCTGGAGCTCGTCCCGGTTGCCGCCGCGGAGAAGCTCCTCCTGGGCCTTGCGCAACCGCTCCCCGGCAGTCAGGAGGGATCGCACTTGCAAGCGTTCCTTGCGGGCTAGTTGGTTCACCGTCCAGGCCGAGATCGAGGGTTTTCGAAGACCCTGCACCCGGTCGGCCGCGTCACGTTCTCCCGCCCTGCGAAGCGCGCCGGCGAGCGCGTTTCTCCCCGGCGTGAACTCAGCGAGCGGAAGCCCGTACAGCCTGTCTAGCTCCTCTTCGAGGTTCACCCGAGCCGCCTTCGTCGCATGACGCGCCGCCGCCCTCCTGCGTCGAACATTGCCGGGGAGGAGCATGCCAGACCAGCTCCGACCCGAAGCGACGGCCTCGTCGGCCCCGCGTGCTCGAACAACGGTCATCGCACCGTCGCGGTCGGCGATGAAGGCGGACACTCGCGCGCTACCTGATTCAGAAGCGGGGACATCACCGTCTCACGATCGACCCGGCCGCTGACAACGCGGCCGCGATCCGGGCGTACGAGAAGGTCGGCTTCCGCACGGTCGGCGTCATGCGCGAGTACTGGCGTTCACCGGACGGCACGTGGCACGACGGCCTCCTGATGGATCTGCTTGCGCGCGACTTCGATCCGACATGAGCCCCGAAGGTCGAGCCCGCTTGGAGTCCCTGGGGCGCAGCCAGGGCAGGCAGCTTCTCCGCACCGGCGACGACGATGGGTGCCATCGCGACGTTCGGTGGCGGCCTCGATCACAGCCACGAACCTTCGGTGGCGTATGCACTCGACGTACGACCAACACGCAAGGGATGATCAGGCAGCCCCTGGCTGCGAGAGCGCGAGGGTCAGCTTCCGCGCCGTGGCGACGGCTTGCCGCTGCCGCGGGGACTCGCGACAGCCGATCCCACGAATTCGAGTGCTTCGTCGGCGAGCCGCTCCCAGTCTTCGGTGCCGTCGAGATCGACGGTCGCCCATTCCTTCATCAGGCGTCCGTGTCCCGGATCGAACCGCCCGCCGGTGCCTGAGGCGACGAGTTGATCGACGCGAGCCTTCGGGAGTTTGACAACGAGCTTGCCCCTGACGAGCATGGCGAAGATCTTGCCCCTGATCCTGAGCCCCGGCGACGAGCCGAACCCGGTCCCCTTGGTCACTGTCGGATCGGCGAGGAATCGGGCGGCAAGCCCTTCGAATCGCTGCTCCGCCTTGGCGTCGGCGTTCGCGTCCGCAGTCATCGACCGCCTCGAGACTGCGCCCACCCGGAGCGACCGTGGGCCGGCTGCCCCCGGGGGACTACCGCCACAGCCTCGTAACCGTCGCAGGCCTTAGCCATCAGTGGTACTGGTGGACCACCGCGTGGCCCTTGCCGCGGCCGATCATGTAGCGATTGGCGAGAAAGGCGAACGGATAGGCGATGACGAAGCCGCCGGCGACGGCCGCCCACAGCAGCGGGTCGCCCAGCCCAGCCTCCATCGCCCCCGGCACGACCAGGACGAAGGCGTTGTCGATCACCTCCATGATCGTGATCGACACTGTGTCGGCGGCAAGCGCAATCGGCACGATCGCGCCGAAGGCAAGCCCGGCGCGAAACAGCGGCAGTGAGGTAAGTCCGAAGCCGAACACGTAGGCAAGTCCGACCGCGAGCGCGATCGTGGCGAGGTTGCCCCAGCCGAAGGCCGTGCCGATCGCCATCCCGGAGACCTCGCCGATCACACAGCCGGTCAGGCAGTGATTGGTCGCCGAGACGGCGAGCCCGTTGAGGCTCTGAGCGCCGTGGGCGTGGCCGGTTTGCTCGTCGTGGCGATCGTGGCCATCCGCGGCATGGGTCTTGCGGCGAGCCTGCTGGCTGTCGCGAGCGGCACGGGTGCCCATCTCAGTCCGCCTACCCATCTCGAGGCGCGTCAATCATGGGCGCCTCCGTGCGCTGGGTTTGAACGAACGCCGGGGCGGAATCGCCGGGCCCGATCCCGAAGTTATCCCGGTCGGCTACATCCAACTCCTCGAGAGCGTCCAGGTGCACGGCTACCACCTCATGCTCGAAGCGCAGAGCGCGCTCCCTCGCGCCGACATCGCCGACGACTGGTACGCGCGTGTTTACCTGCCGACGGTCGAGGTGATCCACACGGAACGGCTCGACAGCGCCGCGCGGGCGGTCGCACGCATGCGGCGGCGGGGCGGGGATGAGCGGAGCCGCGCAGAGGCGACTGATGTCGCCCTCACGGGTCGAGCATCTCGCGCAGCTTGGTGACCGTCCGCCAGTTGCGGACGGTCGTGGGAACGGGCAGCCGACGACCGAGCACCGGGGGGAGCTTGGCCCGGCCCAGACCGTTCGGGAGGTGAAGGTAGATCTCGGTGCCCCGGATCGCGAGCTCCTCCGGCGGAAACTCGAGCTCGCGGAGCCCGGCGGCGGCCTTGCGGTCGAGCTTCTCGGTCAGGAACGCCACATGGAGGTTGCGTGTGTCCGCCTGGGGGAGCGGATTGCCCGTGATCACCTTCGCCATCTCCGCTCGCGAACGGACGAGGACGACCGGTGACGCGCCGGTCCGCTCCGGGATCGCCCCCTCGAGGGCCGTGCGGAGCTCCCCTCCCGAAAGAGGGCTGCACAGCACGACGTTCCCGCTCTGGATGTAGGTGGCGACGTCGGTGCAGCCGATCGCCTCGCAGGCCTCCCGCAACGCCGCCATCGGCACCTTCGCGTGCCCGCCGACGTTGACGCCTCGGAGCAGGGCGACGTATCGCTGCGATGCGGGCATGGCGCCAGTGTGCCGCACCCATGGACGGTCGCGCGGCGCGACTCTCCAGGCCCGAGCATGCTTCCGACTGGCAAGCTGACCGGAATGAGCGGGGAGCTCGCCATCCGGCTGCGGGGCGTGGTCAAGCGCTACGGGCCGATCACGGCGGTAAACGGGCTTGACCTCGACGTGCCCGTCGGCACGTGCGTCGGCCTGCTGGGTCCGAACGGAGCGGGCAAGTCGACGACGATGCGCCTGCTCACCGCCCAGTCGATCGCCGACGAGGGCGAGCTCCAGGTGCTCGGGTTCCGCCTCCCGGGCGAGTCGAAGGCGGCCCGAGCGGAGTGCGGCGTCGTCCCGCAGCTCGACAACCTGGACGTGACCCTCACCGTCGAGCAGAACCTGCTCGTGTTCGCGCACCTCTACCGGATCGGCCGGGCCGAGCGGCGCGGGGCGATCGAGCGCGCGCTCGCGATGGCAAACCTCGTCGACCGACGCGACACGCGGGTCGACAAGCTCTCCGGCGGCATGCGCCGGCGCCTGCTGATCGCCCGGGGGCTCGTGCACCGCCCGCGGCTCGTGCTCCTGGACGAGCCGACGGTCGGACTGGATCCACAGGTGCGCCAGGAGCTCTGGGCGCTTATCGACGCCCTGCGCTCCGAGGGGACGACCATCCTCATGTCGACGCACTACATCGAGGAGGCTCAGCGCCTGGCCGACACGGTGCTAATCATGTCGCACGGCAGCGCCGTCGCGGCCGGGCCGCCCACGCAGCTCGTGGCCGAGCACGCCGGGCGCGAGGCGCTGGAGGTCTACGGCCCGCCCTCGAGGCTCGCCGAGGTCGAGGCCGAGGCGGGCGCCGCCGGCCTGCGGACGCGCCGCACGGGCACCAGCGTCTCCATTCTCGGGGTCGACGGCCACAGCCGGTACGCGGCCGCCGGGGAGCGACGGCCGGCGAACCTCGAGGACGTCTTCGTCCTGCTCACCGGTGAGGAGATCGCCTGATGGCCGTGAGCGCGGCATCCCGCGCCCGCCGCCTGGGCCGGCTCGAGCGGCCCGCCCTCACGGGTGTGCTCGTGCGCGAGATCGTGAACTTCTCCTCCTACTGGCGCTCGAGCACCTTCTCCTCGACCGTGGAGCCGACGATCTATCTCCTGGCCTTCGGGTTCGGCTTCGGCTCGATCGTCAGCCGGATCGCCGGCTACGAGTACATCGACTTCGTCGGCACGGGCATCGTCGCAACCGCGGTGCTCTTCTCGAGCGCCTTCCCCGCCATGTTCGGGACGTTCGTCAAATATAGTTTTCAACGCACATACGACGCCATTTTGGCCGCTCCCGTCGACACCGAGGAGCTGGTCACGGCCGAGGCGTTGTGGATCGCGACGCGAGCTGGCGTCTACGGGAGCGTGCCACTCCTCGTCGCGCTGGTCTTCGGGCTCGACCCGGGCTGGGGCATGCTCACCGTGCCACTGGTCGCGTGGCTGGCTGGCTTTGGCTGGGCGAGCTTCGGCATCTCGGTTGCGGGCTTCGCCAAGTCCTTCGAGAACTTCAACTACGTCGTGAGCGCCGTCCTGACGCCGCTCTTCCTCGTGGCCGGGACGTTCTTCCCGCTGAGCCAACTACCGGAGTGGGCGCAGGTGCTCGCTCAGTTCAACCCGCTCTACCACTGCGTGCAGCTCGTGCGCCACGCAGCCTTCGGCTTTGATGGCTGGGCCGACGTCGGGCACTTGGCGGCGCTCGTCTCGTTCGGCCTGCTCATGTGGCGGATCGCGATCTACGCGATGGAGCGGAAGCTGATCGACTAGCCGCCGCGCACCGCCTCAACCACGTTCCTCCTCCTCATAATAGATCTCTGCCCGCACGCGGAATCCGTGCGCTCGTTCATCCACGACAATCGCGCGGCTCGTGAACCGTTTCACGATGAGAATGGGTCGGAAGCGCCACCGAACGCTCCGTGGCAGCTCGTCTCGACGAACCACGGCTTCGACGGGGTCGACGAACCTCAGGGCACGCACGCGCCCCTTCACGCCAACCTCGTAATCCGAGCGTCCCGCGAGATCGAAATCAACAAGCGGGAGCGACGTCGAGTCCGATCCAGGTGTCTTGAGCACCTGGGCCGAGTCGGTCACGCGGACTGCCTCGTTCTGCGCTCGATCCTGGCCCCACGGAGGCGGCAAACCCTCGCGGTATCGATGTAACAGAGCCATTCCGCCTGCCAGGATCAGCGCACCGGCTGCGTAACCGACAGTCCAGTCCCATGGCGAGTCGAGCGAACTCCAGACTCCCACCGCCGCCGCAAGGAGGGCCGCCACGGCGGTCAAAGCGATCCCGCCCACGATTCCACCGAGCATCCGAGCGGCAAGCCACTTGAGGCCCCTGTCGAGCGCCGGCGCGTCGCATGGCGCGATTCTCCTCTCTAGGGCGGTCGGACGTGCTTCCCCGGCGGAAGCCGGGGTCCACGTTGAGTGGTCCGGAGGAGGCCAGAAGGTGGCCGCATACGGCCGAACACCCTCTTTTGGGGTTTCCCGGGTAGGCAACGCGCGGCAAAATGAGGTTGTGGGGTTGCTACGCGGCCCCGCGTTGTGGCCCAAGGGCTTGCCGTAGCGGTGCTGCGGCTGGCCCCCTTGGGTCGCGCATGGACCACAACGACAGGAGCAGCAAGTGAGCAAGCCTCCCAAAGACGACGCAGCTGACGCTTACTGGCGCGGCATGATGCAGCGCGACAGCGAATACGACCTAGACGCCGACGACCAGCGCGATCTGCTGTTCTCTTACTTTCGGTTGCGCGACGAGTTGGTGCCGCCCGCGATGGAGGCTTATCGCGCGCTCATGGGCGACAACTTCGACGCGAATGTGGCGAGCCGTGTTCCAGACGTGCTGCGCGCGCACTTCGGAGACATCGAGGATTTCCACTATGAGTGAGCTGTGCCGGTGGGGCGCTCGCGTGGAGGCAGGCGTTTGTACTTCCAGCCGCGAGAGCCGATCACGCGCCGATCATTCTGCGTCGGCAAGCGGGTAGCATCGCCCAATGGGTACCACCGTCTACTGGATGAACACCTCCGTCGACCTGCTGATCGAGCAGAGCCCCGACGACCACACGGGCAAGGAGGGCACGGGCTCCTGGATGCGGATCGATGAGGAGCTGCATCGCGCGTTCAACAAGCGAGGTCGGGGACTTGCGCTCATGATCGAAGGGCGCGTCGTCTACGAGATGATGGAAAGCTACTGGCCGCCGGCCACGCACGACATGTCGCTCCCCGACTTCCTGCGCGAGTGGGCGCACATCTGGACAGACATGCCAAAGGTGCTCGTGTCGAACACACGCACCCATGCCGAGCACAACACGCGCGTCGTCGGCGGCTCAGACGCGCTCGACCAGATCGCGCAGATCCGGGCCCAGACTGACGGCGCAATCGGCGTCGGTGGCGCAACGCTCGCCACGCAGCTTCTTCAACGCGGCCTGCTCGACGAGATCGTGCTCTACATGCACCCGGCAATCCTCGGTACGGGCCGACCATTGTTCGACACGCTCGACGCACCGCTGATCCTGGACCTGCTCGAACAGGAGCGCTACGCGAGCGGAGTCACCATGCATCACTACGCGGTTCGCTGAACGGCACCCCTCGTTGCCTAATGGGCAACCCCTAAAGCGGCCAAAGGCGCGGCCCCATGCGGCCGCATTTCCGGCCCTCTGCTACTCTGTGTTGACCAAATAGGCAACGGAGGTAGCAGGGGTAGACACCGTCGGGCGGCTGGACCTACGCACCAAACGGTCCTACACTCAGATCGTGTTAAGCGGCGAGGACGAACGAGCCATCGACCGAGCGGCGCGCTCCGACGAGATAAAGGAGCGCTGGCGCGTCACGGACGAGGCAAAGAAAGAAGGCGGCTGGACCAACCTCGTCCCGATCAGGTGCCCGGAGTGCGGCGACATCGCGCAATGGCCGGGACACTGGAGTCGGCCTATATGCGCGCTCTGCCACGTGCAGATCGACAAGAGGATCCGGATGCGATGGGCGCGGGCGGCCACGCAACCCGAAAGTCTGGACACCCCACCGCGCCCCGAAATACCGCCGGGCCTTCGGCCGTACGAGGAGCGAGCGCTCCGGGCAATGCGCAGCGCCGTGGGGAGGGCAGCGGAGGAAGAGCGCGAGAAGATCTGGACGTGGCTACGCCGGCAGCGGACAGAGGCGCCGGAGCTTGATGCGCGCGATCTGGGGAAGCTTGTGAAGAAGGATGAGCACCTAAAAACCCGCGATTAGCAGGGGTTTTCTAATGG
>Ga0299907_10001234_pt1 | contig 14413 bp, 10 predicted proteins | sample RVTome_16_FD_198680 | JGI IMG/M metagenome (GOLD analysis project Ga0299907, IMG submission 198680) | Soil microbial communities from uranium-contaminated site in the Upper Colorado River Basin, Wyoming, United States - RVT152D67 (version 2) ... | reverse complement strand
CGGGGGGACCACCCACCGCCCCGCCAGCGACATTGGCCCAGCCGGTCGCCCGCAGCTCGGCGTTCATGTCGACATCGGACTTGGTCTCGATCTCGAGCGCTCCGATGTAGAGAAGAAGGGTTATCGGAACGATGAGGAGGATGGTGACGAGACCGGCTGCCTCGCCGGCGAGCGCACCCCAATCGGCGCTTCCGAGGGCGTCGACGGCGAGCCCGGGCCACAGCCCGCCCTCCGGGAACGGGCCGAGCAACCAGCCCCGCTGCAGAGATTCGGCCATGTCAATCCCCGAAAGTCGGGTGATGAGGTGAAAGCCGATGACACCGCCGGCCAGGAAGACCAGATAGGCCCACGAGGGCCACCTGCGACGGGAGGCGATGAAGAACAGGACGGCGAGCGCGACGCCGGGCCAGAACAGACCCAGAGCATTCCCTGCCATCAGATCGGAGACCGACTCCACTCCCATGATCTCGATCCCCCCGACCAGGATCAGGTAGCCGGTGCCTGCGAGCAGGCCTCCGATCACAGGAAAGGGCACGAATCTGGCAATGTCGCCGAGGGCGAAGTAGCCCATGAGCAGGAACACCAGCCCTGTGGCCAGGGACGTCACCGCCATCATCACGAGCACCGTGTCGATGGCATCGGGCCCAACCACGGTGGCTGCGATCGATGCCGCGCTGAGCCCGAGGATCGCCGCGCTGGCGTCCTGAACTCCTGCATACATGCCGGGGAAGCTGCTGCCGAGAGCGGCTATGACCGCCACCACCGCCGACGCAGCCAATCCGAACCCGATCCCGATTGGAAGCGCCTCGTCGAGCTGTCCGTCGAAGATCAGCGACATCAGGGCGATGCTCAGCAGAGAATTGACCACTGCCAGCACCAATCCCGTGCCGACAGTCGTCGGAAGCCGACCGAGTGTGAAATCGCCTACGAGGTTCGCCCACCGGTCGCCGGCGTCGTGGTGATCGCCCGACATCACCCGAGTATGCCAGTAGCGGTCAGACGCCAGCGACAGGTGCTGTCAACCGGCAGCGACAAGCGCCGTCAGGCCGGCGCGAGCTGGTCGAAGGTGCACTCCTCTGGCTTCTTGTCATCACGGAACCTCTGAAACGACGGGGAACGGAGACGCCCCGCCGAGGTGATTCCGCGATGCTCGACTACGGCCACGAGCGAGGGCGGGACCCAGTGGGCTCGGCGCAGCTCGGGGCGGGAGCGCAGCACCTCTTGGGGAAACGGCGGATCCGTCTCCGAGAGGGCTGTCAGCTGATCGAAGATCTCCGGGAGTGAACGAGTCTTGAATCCGGTGCCGACGTTGCCCACGTAGCGCAAGAGGTCTCCGTCGTAAGCCGCCATCATCAGCGATCCAAGACTTCCCACCCGGCTCCCCTCCCCCTCGGTCCATCCCACGATCACCACGTCGGCGTCGAAGGTGACCTTCACCTTGAGCCAATCCTTGGATCGCTCCCCCGGCTGGTACACCGAGGAGAGGCGTTTAGCCATGATCCCCTCCAGCCCCTGCTTGGCCGCGGCCTCGAAGAGCGCAGTCCCACGCCCCTCGGTCATCGGTGAGACTTGGATTTGGTCGGACGGAACGATCGCCCCATCCAGGATCAGGCGACGCTCCTCCAGAGACAGGGGGGTCAGGTCTTTGCCGTCGATGTAGAGGAGATCGAAGACGATGTAGACCACCGGCATCTGACGGGCCATCTCCTCGATCTTCCGCTCGTCGCGGAGATGCATGCGCTGTTGGAGACGCTGAAACGAGGGCACCCCGTCCTCGAAGGCGACGATCTCACCGTCGAGCATCGCCTCCAGGGCGACTGTCTGCTCGTGCAGCCGACGCAGTTCCGGGTAGGCCACGGTGACGTCTTTGTCGTTGCGGGTGATGAGCCGGCTCTCCTCGTCACAGAGGGCGATGGCCCGTATCCCATCCCATTTCGGCTCGTAGCCCCACTCCGGATCGTCGAAGGCCTCGGCGGTGAGGGTGGCCAGCATCGGTTTCGCCGGTGGTCGCTCGTCGCCTGGCGGGCGATGGTCCTTCGACATCATGGCCAACCACTGATCCTTTCCATCCTTGGGACCGGTGTGTACCAGATGCCAGACGCCGGCTAGACGCTCGCCTCTCAGTTGGAAGGTGAGACGGTCGGCAGTCCGCCCGACCAGCTCGTACTCACCGTGATCGAAGATGCGCACCTCCCCACCGCCGTACTCCCCTTCCGCGATCGACCCGGTGAAACTGCCCCATTCCATCTCATGATCCGGGGTGCGGATGGCCAGACGCCGATCGCCACGGCGCCGGGGCAGACCCTTGGGCACCGCCCAGGAAACCAGGACCGGGGTGTCCCCGCTCATCATCTCGAGCCTGACGTCATGATGGAGCCGGGTGGCGTGATGCTGCTGAATGACGAAAGTGGTCCCGGCCGGCGCCGTCAGCGGGTCGACGTCAGGCGTGGTCTCGAAAACAAATTCCTCACCGGATGTGCTCATATCGCCGAAGGATCCCTGAAAATCTGAACTTTCTCGAGTATCGCCATGTCATCGTCCGGCGATTACAGGATTGATTGAGGCTCTGTGCCTCCACGAGAGGATATGGAGGGAGAATTGTCGTCGTTCAATGCCAGGTTGCGACTGCCGGGTACCCGGCTTCCGCTCGGGGTGGAAGTGGACATACTGCACGAGCGGATGACCCTGACCGCCGGAGAACGGGCGGTGGCGGACTGGCCTCTCGAACGGCTGGATGTAACGGTCCTCGCGGACGGCTTTCACATCAAGGTCGACGGTGAAGAGATGGTGCTCAGCGTCACCGACACGACACGATTTGCCGCCGAGCTCGGAGTGGACCCTCAGCCCACTCGGAGGACTCCCGACGGGACGGCGAACCGGGTCGTCCTGCCGCCCCAAAGCATCGCCGCGAATGAGCCTGATCCCACCCAACTCGAAGAGCTCCGAAACCGCATCTCGGAAATCGCCCGCGACCTCACCTCGGACACGGTGGCCCCGGAGACGGTGTTCGCCGACTGGTTGAGGTTGCTCAAGGAGATCAACCGCCTCCATGGTGAAGGCTTGCTACCCAACCCCCTGTACTACCAGCTGAACACCCACCTGCTCGACCTCATACCCGGGCCGGCGTTCTCTCCCGTCTAGATGGCGATCCTAATGGCAGGGCGTCACGGATACGTGACGCCCTGCCTAAGGAACCTGGTCTAGGAGGCTGTTTCGTCGAAGAGAGGCTGGTAGCGGGCCGCCACCTCCTCTGGTGTCTCGTCGGTGCCGGTGACGGTCAGCTCCTCGACCATGTTGACCAGCACCTCGCCCACCGCGTTTGTGTTGGTGGCCGGCGGGATCTGAGCTTCGAGGCTGGAGAAGATGCCGAGCAGCTCCTCGGTGAAGAAAGGCTGGGCCTCGGTCATCTGCTCGCCTTCGAGGACCGGGATCGACTGGACCACCCCCGACTCGAGGTCGAAGTACCGCTCGGCCGCGATCTCCGGATCGGACAGATAGCGCAGCACCAGGCTGGCCTCGTAGGGGTTGGCGGCGTCGGCCGCCATCGACCATCCGCGCGGGACCCCAATGTGCACGCCACCGCTCTCCTCGTGGATCGGGTAGGGGGCGGTGAGCCAGTCCTCGCCGTAGGCGAAGTCGTCGAGCATGAACCCGCCTCCACCGTTGAGACCCTCCTCGATGAAGGGAAGCTCGCCGGCGACGAAGGCGCCCTTGCCCTCGTCCGCCTGGTTGATCATGAACTCGGGGTCGGTGATCCCCTCCTCGTACATGGTCTGGAGCCAGTCGATCATCTCGATTCCCTGCTCGGTGTTCACGCCGGGGATGTTGCCCTCGAAGGGCACCCCGAACGAGTACAGCCAGCGGAACATCCGATCGTGGCTGGCGCCACCAGTGGCGAAATAGGCGGCCAGATCGGGATTGGTCGTCTGGACCGCCCGAGCCGCGTCGAGCATCTCCCAGTAGGTCTCGTAGGGGGGTGGCGCCGCACCGGCCTCCTCCAGCATGGCGACGTTGTAGAACAGGGCGTCGACGAGGCTCTTGTTGGGGAAGTGGTAGATCTCGCCGTCGTAGGTCCCGTCCTCCCAGACCGACTCGGGAATCGTTGCGTAGAGCTCGGGGTCCTCTTCCTCCCACGTGGCGATCTGCTCGGTCATCGGCGCCAACAGCCCGGCCTCCATGAACGCTGGGGTCAGGTGGGAGTCGATCTCGACCAGGTCCGGGAGCTGCTCGCCGGCGTCGGCCATCCGCAGCATGTCGGTGAGCACCGCATCGCCCCGTATGTCGAAGGCGACAGTCACGCCATCGGCCTCCAGGGCGGCGAACTCGTCGGCGGGCACGGTCTCGCCGTTGAACCAGGCCGCCACCGAGACGCCTTCGCCTTCACCTCCGGCCGCCGCCGAGGTGGTGGTGTCCCCGTCGTCTCCGCCCGTGCACGCGGCCAGCAGGACCATGACCGTGACCGCGGCCAGATAGCGCCTACTTCGCCTTACTCGCTTCTTTCTGTTTTCCATGTCGTCTCCTCCTTGGAGTCGTGTCCTTCCTCCGATGCGGCCTGCCCGACCGCGAGTTGTGTCAATCGCTCACTTGAGGGCTCCACTGGTGAGACCGCTCACCACGTATTTCTCGAGACGCAGATACACAAAGATGAAGGGGATGATCGTCATGATGGCGAAAGCGGCCTGGCCCGGGTTGTCTTGAAACCCCGTCGTCTGGGTCATCTGGAACAGCTCATAGGGCAGGGTCCGGCTTCCCGGCGACGAGGTGAGTGCCAGGACCAGGTTGAACTCGTTCCAGGCTTCCCGAAAGGCGAGGACACCGACGGTGATGATGGCGGGGAAGGCCAGGGGCAACACGATGTATCGGATCCGGGCGTAGAGGCTCGATCCGTCGACGTTGGCTGCCTCCTCGAGTTCGCGCGGTACCTGCTGGAAGAAGCCGACGAAGAGCCAGACCGCCAGTGGCAGAACTGTCGCGGTGAACGCGACAATGAGGGTCAGGAGCAGGTCTATGGCGCCAAGGGCAACGGCGATGCGGTACAAGGGGACCATCAGGCCGAGACCGGGGATGAGCCGGGGCAGCAGGGTGAAGAGCAACAACAAGTGGCGGCCCCGGAAGCGGAACCGGGCAAAGGCATATGCGGCGGGCACGGCGAGCACCACGGTGAGCAGAGCCGTCCCCAGGCCCACCACCATGCTGTTGACGAAGGCGTCCTGGAAGCCCTGGCGCTCCAGCACCGATCGGTAACCGTCGAGGGTCGGGTCGGACGGGATCAGGCCCGGGTCGGCGGAGACGTCTGCCTTGGTCTTGAAGGAGATGGACAGGGTCATCAACAACGGATAGATCGTCCAGAGGGCGAGGGCGGCCAACGGGACCCAGATGGCGATCCGGCGCAGCCAGCGGCCGATCTTCGCCCCACGCGGCCCGACGGGGTGCCGCTTCGGAGCGACAGTCGACGGGGCGGTGATGCTCACGCCGCCTCCAGTTCATACCGTCTCGAGATGGCCCAATAGACGAGGGTGAGAAGTGCGTTGAAGAGGAGGATGACGATCACGATGGCGAGTGCCTTGTTGGTCTCGAGATCGATGAACGCCGCCTCGTAGAGGGCGATGGGCAGCGTTCTGGTCGCATCGACCGGCCCACCTCCGGTGAGGGCGAGTATCACGCCGAGTGACGTGAGTGCCTGGTAGCTGAGCAGGATCGTGGCCAGGGCGAGCTGGGGCATGATCAAAGGGATCGATATCCGTAACGCCCGCTTCCATCCGGTGGCCCCGTCGACGTCGGCGGCGTCGAGGAGATCGGAGTCGACGGTCATCAGCCCACCCAGGATCAGGAGGATGACAAGGGGCAGATCGGACCAGACCTGGGCGAGAATCGAGGCCAACATGGCGAGCGTCGGGTCGGAGAACCAGGCGAGGTCCTCGATGCCAAAGAAACCCAGCACCCGGTTCACCTCACCGAAGTCCCGGTTGAGGACGAGGCGGAAGATGACGGCGGTGGCGATGCCCGAGATCAGGTAGGGGACGATGGTGATCCCCCGCAGGAAGCGAAGCTTCCCCGTCGCCCGACTCAGGGCGAAGGCGAAGACGAGCCCGAGGGGGATGCCGATTATCAAGACCCCGATGACGAAGACGAGCGTCCGACCGACCGACCACAAGAAAGTCGGGTCCTGGAACAACTCGACGTATTGGCCGAGACCGACGAACTCCTGCGCCCCGCCGATGAACTCGGCATCGAACAGGCTGCCCCAGAAGGCGTAGACGACCGGGAACAGAAGGAGGGCAGTGACCATGAGGATCGACGGCCCGGAGAGGAGATAGGGAACGATCCGGTTGTGACCGACCAGGCTGGACCGATCGGCCCGGGGGCGTCTGCGTCCCCCGTCCGCAGGCCTCCCGAAGTCGCTCACGACTTCTGGGGGCGTCGGGGTGTCGACCCGGCTCACTTACCTGTTACTGAGGGCAATGGAACGATCGTGCAATATATATCAAATGTTGTGCAGGCTGCGTCCCCAGGATGAGCCCGAAGTTGGTAGGTGTCAGTCGAGGACGGCGAAAAAGCGGGCCGGGGCGCCTTCCCCACCGCTGACCTTGAGGAAGGCGGCGTAGAACCTGAACCGCCCCTCGGAGGGCAGCGAGCCGAGATTGGTCAATGTCTGCATGAGGATGGCTCCGGAGTCGCCGATGATCTCGTGGACGACGAACTCGCTGGGCAGATAACTCTGCTTCTTCGCCGCCCGTTCCGGGAAGCAGTCGAACCCGATTGCCTTCGCCCCGGTGCCCACCAGCCACCGGGCCGCCTCCGGCGTGCAGGCAGGCGATCCCACGTAGTAGCGGGGGAAATCGCCCCACGCCTCATCCGACCATCCGGTCCGAACCAGCACGATGTCCCCGGACCGGATCTCCGGGGCGGCCGCGGCGAGGTCATCGGGAGTGATGTCGTGATCCGGCTCGATCGGGGTGAGATCGATGAGCACCGCCTCGCCACAGCAGCGGTCGAGGATGATTTGTTCCGCCGTCTCCCCGTCGGCCACATAGTGCTTGGTGAAGTCCACATGCGAGCCGGCGTGAAGCATCATCGTGATCTCGGAGACCATCCAGAACCCGGGCTCCTTGTGGTACTCCTCGATCCGGATCGGCTGATTCACCGACGGCGGGCTGTAGGTGTCCCGGCCGATGGGGACGGTCAGATCGACGATGTTCATGACGCTGTTATGACCGATCGAGTTCGGATCTCTCCGCTTTGAGCGCGAGGACCATGTCCTCGATCGTGCCATCGGCGACGGCCAGGGCAAGAACGAGACGATCCCTCACCGATTGGGCAAAGCCACTTCGATACATGAATCCCGAAGTCCTCGCCCGGTTGGATACACCGATATACGAGGCTCCCCAACCCCGACCGGCGGAGTCAGCGTGGAAGATCTCAGATGCCTTGGCGTACTCCCAGGAACGGTTCCAGCTCGGGGAGCTGTAGAGGACTCGTTGTGTGGTGATGATCGTCGTGCCGTCGGACTCGATGACTTTCTGCATTCCAGCTTCCGAAACGAAGGTGTCGTGGTGGGTGCGATCGGGGTAGGGCGAACCGTTTGGGGCCCGATAGCTCATGACCCGAGAGCCATTCTGCGTTGCTCTTCCGCCCGCTCTGAGCTCAATAACGCCGGAGCCTTGGAGCACCAGAAGCGGGTGCTCGTCCGTCTTGAGCTCCACACCGACCGCCAGGTACTCGACCTGTTGGTACATCCTGTCGAGATGCCTGGCCATGTAGAGAAGCTCGTCGATGTGATTCTTCTCTATGGTCGAAGCCTCAAGAATGCGGTCGTGGTCGGCGGTCTCCGACACGTACCGGCCTTTGCCCCTAAAGATCTCGTACCTCCAGGTCCCCGCTCGCCTCGGAGCCTAGTCACCGATGCGCCAACGACGTGCTGCTCGGAGAGAACCTGGTAACGAACAAGCTGCTCGACGAAAGCTGAGACGGGGCGGGGGTCCCGCTATTTCGTATATTCCCGGTTCGATGCAGACGTTTCTCTTCACCGACATCGAAGGAAGCACCCGTCTCTGGGAGGAGCACGGGGACGCGATGGCAGCCGCCCTCGCCCGCCACGACGAGATCCTCAACGAGGCGGTAGCCCAGGCGGGGGGCTCGGTCCTGAAGACGACAGGCGACGGATTCATCGCGGTCTTCGAATCGGTCTCCGACAGTATCTCGGCAGCAATCGATAGCCAGGGGGCATTGGACGGAGAGGAATGGGGACCGACCGGGCCACTCCGGGTGCGGATGGGGATCCACAGCGGAGACACTCAGAGCCGAGAGGGCGACTACTTCGGGCCGGCGATGAACCGGGCCGCCCGGATCATGGCAGCCGGACACGGGGGCCAGGTCCTGGTCTCCGGCACCGCCGCCTCAGCGGGTTACCTGCCCCCCGGCGTGCAGCTGCGCGACCTGGGGATGCACCGGCTCAAGGACCTCACCGAGCCCGAGCATCTCTTCCAGGTGCTGCATGAGGTCCTCCGCGCCGAGTTTCCCGACCCCAACACCCTCGACGGGAGAGCGAACAACCTGCCCCAACAGGCCACCGAGTTCCTGGGGCGTGAGGACGAGCTCGAGGCGATCCACCTCATGCTCGACTCCCCCACCACGCGGTTACTCACCGTGACCGGGCCTGGTGGAGCGGGCAAGACCCGGATCAGTCTCCAGGTCGCCGCCGACGAGCTCGACCGATTCCCCGACGGGGTCTTCTTCGTCGACCTGTCATCTGAGCGTGACCCGGACTCCGTCTTCGATGCCATCGCCTTGGCGCTCGACATCCTGGTATCGGGTGGCAGCGACGCCCTGGAGGTGCTGGAGACCCGGCTGCGGGATTCCCGAATGCTGCTGGTCCTCGACAACTTCGAGCAGGTGACGGCCGCTGCCGTCGGACTGTCCGAGCTGCTCCAACATGCCCCCGGGATCAAGGTCCTGGTGACCAGCAGGGAGACGCTTCGGGTGAGGGCGGAGAAGGTGTTCCCGGTACCCCCACTGGGCCTGCCCCACCCACAGGACCCAGCCTCCGTCATCGCCGAGTCGGAGGCGGCAGCACTGTTCGCCGATCGTGCTCGGGCGGTCCGCCCCGACTTCGCGATCACCGATGACAACGCCGCCACCATCGCCGAGATCTGTCTACGTCTCGACGGGCTCCCCCTCGCCATCGAGCTGGCGGCGGCCCGCCTCAATGTGTTCACGCCGGTGGACCTGCTGGGACGGCTCAGAGAGCGACTCGACGTGCTCGGCGCCGGCGGCCGGGATCTCCCCGATCGGCAGCGCACGCTCTGGGGTGCGATCGGATGGAGCTACGAGTTGCTCGACCAGACCGAACGTGAGGTGTTCGAGCTGCTCTCGGTGTTCTCAGGCACCGATCTGCGGTCGCTCGAGGCGGTGGCGACCGAGGTCATGGGCCAGGTGAGCGCCCTGGACGTGCTGGGCTCGCTGGTGGACAAGAGCCTGGTGCGCTCTGTGGACATGGGGGCCACCCAGCGCTTCTCGATGCTGCTCATGATCAGGGAGTTCGCCGAGTCGAAGTTGGCCGAGTCGCCTGATCGGGAAGAGTTGGTGCGCAAGGCGCATGCCGTCTATTTCTGCGGGCTGGTCGATGGCTCGGGAGAGCGGCTCCACGGCTCCGAGCGTCAGGCGGCACTGGCGGACCTGGAGGCCGAACTGGGGAACCTGAGGAGGGCATGGGACTACTGGGTCGAGCGGGACGGCGTCGAGCAGGTGTTCAAGATGATCGACGGCATGTGGGCCCTTCATGAGTCGAGGGGCTGGTACCGAGCGGCGATCGATCTGGCCAACGACGGAATCGGGGTGCTGGACCGAGCCGAGCCGTCACCGCGACTCGCCGCGGAGCAGTTGGCGCTCCGGATGAGCCTGGCCCGAGCGATGATGGCCGTCCGCGGCTACGGGCCAGAGACCGAGGCCGCGTACAAGCAGGCCATGGAGATCTCGGAGGCTGTGGGCACCCCGGCGCAGCGGTTCCCGGTGCTCCGGGCCCTGGCCACCTATTACATGGGCATCGCAGAATTCGCCACCACTGTCGAGCTTGGCCGGCAATTGGTCGAGCTCGGAGAAGAGGCGGATGACGACTCGATGTTGATCGAAGGTCACTATGTCTTTGGGGCCGCCACCGCCTTCACCGGGGATCTGGAGTCCGGTCTCCTCCATCTCGAGCGAGCCATCGCACTTCATGACCCCCAGGTCCATGACTCGGGCCGGTTCCGCCTCGGCCCCAACACCGGGGTGGTGGCGAGGACCGCCTCCGGCATCCTCATGTGGCAATGCGGGAAGGTGGAGCGGGGGATCGAGCGGGTGGAGGCGGCCCTGGAGGTGGCACGCCAGATCGACCATCCCTACAGCATCGCCTATGGCCTCCATCACAACGGTCTCCTCGCCTTGTACCGGAAGCGGTACGAGGAAGCGAGGCGGTGGGCTCGGGAGCTGGCCGAGGTGTCGGAGGAGAACGACTATCCGGTGTGGCGGACTCTCTCCACCGTTTTCGATGGGGTGGCGACGTCATTTCTCGGCGACCCGGAGACCGGGCTGGCAATGAGTGAGAAGGGGATCGAGCTCTACCACGGGCTGACCACGCCACCCGTGTTCTGGCCGGATCTGCTCCGCCTGCGCGCCACCGCGCACAGCGTCGCCGCCCTGCCCGAACGCGCCCTGGAGCTGATCGAGGAGGCGCTCGATAGCGGCGGGCCTGCGGACTTGACCAACCCCGAGTTCCATGTCGTCAAGGGTGACATCCTGATGTCGTTCCCCGATCCCGATCGGTCGGCCGCCGAGGCGGAATACCTGGCGGCAGCCCAGGGCGCCAGGTTGGGAGGGCTTCATCTCATCGAGCTACAGGCGTTGACCAGGCTGGTGGGCCTGCGTCGAGAGTTGGGCGCCTCCCCCGATGGGAGCGAGGAGCTGGCGTCGCTCTATGCCACCTTCACCGAGGGCATGGACGAGCACGACCTGGTGGCGGCGCGGGAGATGCTGACCGGGACGAGCTGACCGGGGCCCTGTGAATGACGTATGCAGGCATGCGCTTGCGGCTTTAGCAATTCAGGCCTATGGTGTCTCATCCGCGACCAAAGGAGAGGTCATGCGGAGAGCAATCAAGCGAAGTGGGATCTTCGCCTCGACAACGCTCGTTCTTCTGCTCATAGCCATGGTGGTAGCACCCGCCGTGGCCACCGGGCAATCCGCCACCACGCAAGGAGCGAGTATCACCAGTGAGTCCTTCGGGTTCGTCAACTCGACCAACCCGGATCACCCGGAGCAGGGAAACGAGGTCCTCAAGTACACCCTCACCAACCGTAAGGGGATGAGGGTGAACATCCTCACCTATGGCGGGATCCTGCAGACGATCGAGGTCCCCGGACGCAGGGGTCGTCTAACCAACGTCACTCTGGGCTTCAACAACCTCGACCAGTACGTCAACGAGAACCCCTACTTCGGCAACATCACCGGACGCTATGCCAACCGGATCGCCTTGGGTCAGTTCACGCTGAACGGCGTGGACTACCAGCTGGCCACCAACAACGACCCCAACCATCTGCATGGGGGCGACTTCGGATTCGACAAGCGGATCTGGGCTGCCGAGGAGATCGACGACGGGACCAATGTAGGTCTCCGACTGACCTACACCAGCCCAGATGGCGACGAGAACTATCCAGGGACATTGCACGTCACGGTGACCTATCTGCTCACGCCCAAGAATGAGATCAGGATGGACTACCGGGCGGAGCTGGAACCGGGCGAGGGCTTGGAAACCATCGTCAATCTCACTAACCATGCCTACTTCAACCTGGCCGGTGAGGGCAACGGGGACATCTACGACCACAAGCTCCACATCAACGCCGATGAGTACACACCTGTTGACCCCACGTTGATCCCGACTGGGGCGATCGACCCGGTCGAGGGAACGCCGATGGACTTCAACAGGTCCACCGCCATCGGGGACCGGATCAATGACGGCACGTTCGAACAGCTCGTGATCGGTCTTGGGTACGACCACAACTGGGTACTCGATCGCAGGACCGATGATCGGCTCGAGCTGGCCGCCAAGGCTCGGGATCCCGAGAGTGGCCGCACTCTGAAGGTGTTGACTACTGAGCCCGGGATCCAGTTCTATGCCGGCAACTTCCTCGACGGGACCCTGATCGGGACCAGCGGGAAGACCTACCGCCAGAGCTATGGGTTTGCCCTGGAGACCCAACATTTCCCGGACTCACCGAACCAACCCACGTTCCCTTCGACGGTGCTCGCCCCCGGCGAGGTGTACGAGACCACCACCATCTACGCCTTCAGCACCGATCGCTGACAACCCAGGCCTCGGCCCCCAAAGAGGTGTCGCCCCGCTCCATCGAGCGGGGCGACATCATTTCTCCCCCGGTAGGGGGAGTACCCCGAAGGGGGAGGGGGATTCTTCGTGGGCGGTGATCTCTCCATCCATCGGGGTGAACCCCGATACCGGCTCGCTCCCCCGTGACCGATCCTGACCCCACCAAGGACAAGGAGGGTCATGAGCGCACACATCACCGGTGTCGGCGCGTATCTGCCGGGCGAACCGATCGGCAACGACGAGATCGAGTCGTATCTGGGCAAGAGCGGCGGTTCGGACCGTTTGCGACGACGGATGCTCGAAGCCAACGGGATCGAGAAGCGGCACTACGCCATCGATCGTGACGGACAAACCCGGATGCTCAATGAGGAATTGGCCGAGGCAGCAATCCGGGCCGCCCTGCAGTCGAGAGGGATGACCCCGAGGCAGATCGGGATGCTGGCCACCGGCACCACCCAGGGCGACCTGCCCGTCCCCGGATTTGCCTCGATGGTGCACGGGCGACTCGGAGGCGGGCCGATGGAGGTGCTCTCCGCCGGGGGTGTCTGCGGCTCCGGCATCGCCGCGATGCGGGCCGCCGAGGCAGCGGTTCTGCTCGGTCGACATCGGGTGGCGGTGGCGGTGGGCTCGGAGATGGTGAGTCGCACGCTCCGCGCCAATCGCCTCCCCGACAGAGGCTCTTTCGACGCCGAGTTCCTCCGCTACATGCTCTCCGACGGAGCTGGTGCGGTGGTCATCGAGGACGGGCCTCGCAGCGACGGGTTGTCACTTCGGATCGACTGGTCCCATCTCGTGTCGCATGCCCATCGCTTCCCCGTCTGCATGTACGCCGGCTCGGCCACCCCCGATACCGTCGAAGCGGGAGCGACCTGGCAGGACCAACCGACGCCCGCCGATGCCCATGCCGCCGGCATGCTCAACCTGAGACAGGACACCGCGATCCTGGGCAACATCGTGGCCCTAGGTGTCGAGGAGTACATCGGTCTGGTGCGTGAGGGCAGGATCGTCCCCCAAGAAATCGACCACCTCCTCGTCCACTACAGCTCGGAGTACTTCCGGTCCGACATCATCCGGTTGATGAGCGAAGCGGGGCTGATGATCCCCGAAGACCGTTGGTTCACCAATCTCCGAACCAAGGGCAATACCGGCGCCGCCAGCATCTACATCATGTTGGAGGAGGCGTTCAACAGTGGTCGCTTCTCCCCCGGCGATCGCATCCTGTTGATGGTTCCCGAATCGGGGCGGTTCTCGGTGTCGTTCGTGCATCTCACTTGCGTCGGAGCAAGAGGCGAGACCGAGGGCGATCCAATCGCCATCCCGGCCAGCACACCTGCCTCCGAATGGCTGCTCGAGGAGCTCGCCCTGGTCTGGGCACGATTCGAGGTGCAGCTGTCCCGGGTCCCCATCGTGTCACGGATCGAGAGCAGGCAGGCCACCCTCGAGGACTACCAGAACCTGCTCTACAACCTGCGGCAACAGGTCAAGGAAGGTGCCCGCTGGATAACCCGGGCTGCCTCCAGCCTCACCTCGGAGCACACCGAGCTGCGCGCCGAGTTCATCGAGCACGCTGCCGAGGAACAACGCGACTTCCGCATGCTCGAAGACGACTACGTCAACGTCGGCGGCGATCGATCGGTGATCGAGACCGGGATGAAGAATGCGGGATCGGAGGCGCTCTCGGCCTTCATGTTCAATCAGGCAAGCCGGGAGAACCCCTTCGACCTGCTCGGGGCGATGTACATCATCGAAGGTCTGGGGGCGAACAAGGCCACCCGTTGGATGGAGCTCCTCCGTGACCAGCTGGACCTATCCCCGGATCAGGTCAGATTCCTCACCTATCACGGAGGCGCCGACGAGGAGCACACCGAGAAGATGTTCTCGATCCTTCGCTCCGACCTGATCACACCCGAGATCGCCCATTCCATCGTCCACACCGCACGGGTCGTCGCCCGGCTCTACGCCCTGCAGCTGGAGGAGGTCGACAATGGGTGAGGTCCGGGTCAGCCAGATCATGGAGACGGGCGGCCCAGGGATCTGGGACGCCCTGGCCGGGGA
>Ga0299907_10001233_pt1 | contig 14417 bp, 13 predicted proteins | sample RVTome_16_FD_198680 | JGI IMG/M metagenome (GOLD analysis project Ga0299907, IMG submission 198680) | Soil microbial communities from uranium-contaminated site in the Upper Colorado River Basin, Wyoming, United States - RVT152D67 (version 2) ... | reverse complement strand
AGCCTCGGCGGCCGACGCCCCGGCCGGAGCACCGTCGACGTGCAGGGTCGTCGTCTCGCCGTCCCAGGCGAGCGCGAGCTCGTCCCCCGGCGGATCGGGATCGAGGCGGACGGCCTCGATCGCGACGACGCCGATCGCCCAGAGCTCCGGCCGCCGGACCGCGAGGGCGCGGTAGGGCGGGTCGAGCGCTCCCTCGAGGGCGGTGGTGACGAAGGTCCCGTCGAGGCCCTCGGGCCCGCTCTCGACCAGGACGCGCCCGTCGGGCAGTGCCACGAGCTGAACCTCGTCGCCGGCGTCTCCCGGGGCGTCGACTGTCGCCACGGCGTCCCACTCGCGCTGGCGCGCGAGGCCGGTGATCCCCGCGGCGAGCCAGTCCCGGCCGGGGTCGAGCGGCGCCACTAGATAGCCGCTTCGCCCGTCTCGCCGGTCGGTTGCTCGTCCGGCGGCGGCGCCGTTCCCTGCTCCGCCGCGGCCCGCCTCTGGGCGACGCGCCGGGGCTCGTGGACGCGCTTGTCGCGCTGGCGCTCGATCTGGCGCTCGAGCTTCTCCACGAGGAGGTCGACCGCCGCCTCGAAGGTCGGCGCGGACTCCCGCCCGACGATGTTCGGGCCCTTGATGTGGACGACCGCCTCGGCCGAATGCCCGTCGCGGATCGACGGGTTTCGCTCCTTCGAGAGCGTCACCTCGATCAGCGTCTCGGCGTGGAGACGGCGGGCGAGCTTCCCGAAGCGCTTCTCGGTATACGACTTGACGGGCTCCGGGAGGGTGTCCCTGGGAGCCTGGATCTCGAGCCGCATGAGCGCCTCCTTTCGGATCGGCGTCGGAATCGAAGTCCTGCTCGCAGCCTAACGAACCGCCCTCGCGAAGGTGACGACCTCGACGCGGCCTGCGCCCGCGCGACGGAGCGCGGAGGCGCAGGCGTCCACGGTCGCGCCTGACGTGTACACGTCGTCGACCACGCACACGGTCCGGGGCGTCGTACCTTCGACCGCGACGCTGCCGCGGACGTTCCGCCTCCGGTCTGCGAGAGCGAGCCCGCGCTGGCGCGGCAGGGCACGCACCCGTCGGAGCGGGTCTGCCGCGGCGATCCCCCACCGGGCTCCGAGCGCGCGCGCGAACGCCTTCTGCGCGACTCGGCCACGCTCGAGCGCACGGTCGGGGTCACCGGGCACGGGGACGAGGAGCTCGACCTCGGGCGGCCGCACCACCTCGGCCACGAGCTGGGCGGCCTCGACCGCGAGCGGCTCCCGCCCGTGCTCCTTCCACACGCGGACGAGGCTGCGCGCCCGCTCGTCATAGACGACGCCGGCGCGCGCCCGGGCGAAGGCGAGGCGGCGCCCCGAGCACTCGGCGCACCGTGCTACCGGCCAGGCGCCGGGCGAGCCGCAGCGCTCGCACAGGGGCGGCGCGATGCGCACGAGCTCGGCTCGGCAGCGTGGGCAGAGCGCCGAACCGGGGACGGAGCACACCGCACACCGATCGGGGAAGAACAGGCCGAGCAGCCCCATCTCTCGACGCTACGCGCCGATCTGTGACGGGTCAGCGTCGGCTCTGTGTCAAATCGGCGACGCTGCGAGCAGCTCGCGCAGGTCCTCGCGGGCGGCCGCGAGATCGTCCGGCGTCTTGATCGGGAGGAACCGGCCGCGCGGGCCGCTGCGCGGGACGACGAGGTAGGTCGTCGGCAGGAACCGGGTGACCTCGTGGTACACGCGCTCGAGCTGCACCGCAGTGCGCTCGCCCACCGCCTTCTCGACGTACATCCACGTGAGGTCGTAGTCCGCGTCGAGGGCGTCCAGGTCGAAGACCGCCGTGTTCGTGTTGAAGACCGACACCAGGTCCTGGTCGAAGCCCGGCGGGAACCGCGGGCCCTCGAGGAGCTGGAGCTTGCCGTCGACCCGCACGGGCGCACCCCCCATGTCGCCCGCTTTGCGCGCGACCTCGGCGGTGACCGGCTTCCCCGAGAGCAGGTGGGCGCCGACGACCGCGGCGTCGACGCGGGCACCGAGGTTGTCCACGTTCGAGACGGTCACGAGGCGAGCTCCGCGCTCGCGAAGCGCCGCGAGCGCGCCCGAGCGGCGGATCGCAGCGAAGAGGTCTCCGTGCCCGGGCGCGTAGAGCGACGGCCTGCCGCCGTCGTCCAGGAACAGCTCGGCGTCGCGCTCGAGACGGAGCGAGACGAACTGGTGGAAGACGAGGGGCTCGCCGAGGTCGCGCTCCTCGACGTGACGCCTGACGGCCTCGTCGGTGGCGAAGCTCGTCATGAGCGCGACGGGAACGTCCACTCCGAGCGCCTGCTCGAGCGCGCGAGTCGCCGCCAGCTTCGCCTCGAGGAAGCTCAGCCCGTCGACCGCCTCGAGCACGGCCTTGACGACGCCGCCGAACCTGGTCGCCATGCCGCCGGCGAGGACGACCTGGGCCACCTCGCCGGCGCGGAGCGCCTCGGCCCCGGCCGCGTGCGCCTCGTCGAAGCCGGGCTCTCCCGGCTCGGGCAGAGGCGTCAGGTCACCCGGAGCAGGCGGCTCGAGCGAGCCCTGAACGACGTTCGAGGACGGCGACAGCTCGCCGCGCGCGACGCGCCGGCGAAGCTCCTCGAAGAGCGGCTCGTCGAAGCCGAACCGGTCGAGGAGCTCGCGTGTTGCCGGGTCGACGTCGGGGAGCGTCATCGGCTGTGTACGAGCGCGAGGGGCAGCGACTCGGCGAACGGCGCGCGGTGAACGCCCTCCTCGGTCACGATCGCTGCGATCAGGTCCGCGGGCGTCACGTCGAAGGCCGGGTTCCTCGCGGGGAAGCGCGTCGAAACCTCCGTCGGATCTCGCTCCTCGATCGGGATCGTCGCGCCGCTTGAGGTGGCCGGGTCGAGCGTGGAGGTCGGAGCGATCACGTACAGCGGGATGCCGTGGTGCGCCGCCGCGACCGCCAGCCCGTACGTGCCGACCTTGTTCGCCGTGTCGCCGTTCGCCGCGATGCGATCGGCGCCGGTGAGCACCGCGTCGACGTCGCCGGCCGCCATGACCGACGCCGCCGCGCCATCCGCGATCACCGCGAACGGGACTCCAAGCTGCTGGAGCTCCCACGCCGTCAGCCGCGCGCCCTGGAGGAGGGGTCGCGTCTCACCGACCCACACGCGCTCGATCAGCCCCCGCTCCCAGGCGACGCGAATCGCACCGAGCGCGGTGCCGAGCCCGCCGGTCGCCAGGGCGCCGGTGTTGCAGTGCGTGAGGACGCGGGATCCCCCTTCGATCAGGCCGGCCGCGTGCTGCGCCATGCGGCCGCAGCGCTTGACCTCGGCCTGATGAAGGGCGCGGGCACGCGCGGGGCTCGGGTCGCTGCGCATCTCCTCGAGCGCCCACCGGAGGTTGACCGCCGTCGGCCGGGCACTCGCGAGCTGCTCGAACGCGGCGTCGAGGTCCTCCCCGCGCTCGGCGGCGAGCGCGTACCCGTACGCGGCGGCGATGCCGATCGCCGGCGCGCCGCGGATCGCGAGCGTGCGGATCGCCTCGGCCACCTCGGCGGCGCTCCCGCAGCGGAGCTCGACGACCTCGTCCGGCAACCGCCGCTGGTCGAGGACCACGACCGCGTCATCCTCGAGCCGGACGATCCGCTGTGAGTCGAGCATCTCCATCACTGCACTGCGCCGGCGTTCGCGGCCGGAGCCGGGCTCCGCCCGGCGGGAGGCCAGGCGCGAGCCGTCCACTGCACCGCGAAGAAGAAGGGGGCCCACGGGGGAAACATGGTCTCCCCCGTGATTAGGTGCCTTCGTCCCAGCTCGCTAGGTAGCGGGCCTGCTCCTCGGTCAGCTGGTCGATCTCGATGCCCATGGTCGCAAGCTTGAGGCGCGCGATCTCCTCGTCGATGTCCTTGGGAACGTCGTAGACGCGCTTCTCGAGGCTGGCGGCGTTCTGGACGACCCACTCCGCCGAGAGCGCCTGGTTCGCGAAGGACATGTCCATCACGATCGCCGGATGCCCCTCGGCGGCTGCGAGATTGACGAGACGGCCGTCCGCGACGAGGTAGATACGCCGCCCGTCGGCGAGCGTGAACTCGTCCACGAGGGCACGCGCCTCGCGCGTCTCGACCGCAAGCTCCTTGAGGGCGGGGATCTCGATCTCGACGTTGAAGTGCCCGGTGTTCGCGAGGATGGCGCCGTCCTTCATCCGCTCCAGGTGCGCCCTCGCGATCACGTTCTTGTCGCCGGTGGCTGTGCAGAACACGTCCCCGATCCCGGCCGCGCGCTCCATCGGCATGACCTCGAACCCGTCCATCGCGGCCTCGAGCGCCCGCAGGGGGTCGACCTCGGTGACGATGACGTGCGCCCCCATCCCCCGGGCCCGCAGCGCGACTCCTCGCCCGACCCAGCCGTAGCCGGCGACCACGAAGCGGCCGCCTGCGAGGAGCACGTTCGTCGCGCGGATGATCCCGTCGATCGTCGACTGGCCCGTGCCGTAGCGATTGTCGAACATGTGCTTCGTCTGGGCCTCGTTGACCGCGATCACCGGGAAGCCGAGCTTGCCGTCGCGCTCGAGCGCCTTGAGCCGGATCACGCCGGTCGTCGTCTCCTCGGTTCCCGCCATGACGTCGCCGAGCTGCTCGCGGCGGTGCGAGTGGAGGACACCGATGACGTCGGCGCCGTCGTCCATCGTCAAGTGCGGCCTGTGGTCGACCGCAGCCTCGATGTGCCGGTAGTAGGTGTCGTTGTCCTCGCCCTTGATCGCGTACACGGCGATGTCGTACTCGTCCACGAGCGCCGCCGCCACGTCGTCCTGCGTCGACAGGGGATTGGAAGCGCAGAGGACGACGTCCGCGCCGCCGGCCTTGAGCGCCCGGGCGAGGTTCGCCGTCTCCGTGGTGACATGGAGGCACGCCGACACGCGGAGCCCCGCGAGCGGCTGCTCGGACTCGAAACGCTCCCGGATCGCCGCGAGCACCGGCATCTGCCGGTCGGCCCACTCGATCCGCCGCACGCCTTCCGAGGCGAGCGCCAGGTCCTTGACGTCGTATCGCTTCGTGGTGGCCATTCGTCCTCTCTTCGTCGTTGGTTGTAGGCGGTCAGGCCGCCCGGCTCGAGAGCAGCCGCTCGTGCTTGCGCTGCTCCCACTCGACCCAGGCAGGCCTCGTCACGTTCGGCGTCGGAACGACCGTCCCGGCGAGCCACGTCTCGACGGCGGCCCGCAGCTCCGGGTCCCGCCGCAGCCGGAGCGCGAAGGCGAGATCGTCGAGCTCCACGCCGAAGCGGCGCCGGAGCTCACCCAGTGCCTGCAGCTGGTTCAGCTCGCGAAGCCCGTAGCGGCGATAGCCCGCGCCCGCACGCTGCGGGACGACGAGCTCGAGCTCCTCGAGGTAGCGGAGCATGCGTCGCGACCACCCGGTGCGTGCGCTTGCCTCGCCGATGGCTACTGCGTCCACGGCCCAACCTTACCATAACCGTGTGAAGGTTGGGGACCTACGCGCAGCCCTCGACGAGGAAGACGGTCCAGTTGCCGTGCGCGATCCGCGTCACGCGTCCCTGTGGCGAGACGTCGAGGCGCAGCCGCCAGTGCGGCGCTCGCGCGCGCCGGACGAAGACGTTGCGAGCGGCGCGAACGTAGTGGTCGCGCCGGATCAGGGCACGGGGGTACGCCCTCCGGAGCTCGGCGAAGGTCGAGCCCAAACGGATCCCGCGGTCGGTCCGGACGCGACCTTCGAACCAGAGCGAGCCCAGCCGTCCGCGCCAGAAGATGGCATAGCGCGGAGGGATCCCCGAGCCGAAGAAGGCCATCGTGCAGGGACCGAAGCGCTCGGTCCGGAGCCGCACGCCGAGACGGCGCTCGACCTCGGTCATCGTCATGCCCGGACGGACGGTGCCCGCGCCGTCGAGGGTCACGACCTCGGGGACCTGACGCGTTCGGCCCACGGACGGGGTCGCGAGCAGCAGCGCTGCGAGACCGGCGACGAGGGCCGGCCGACTCGCCTTCACGGTGCCGAGGTGCCCTCGCGCCCGTAGCGGTCCTCGAGCCGGACCACGTCGTCGAGATGAGGCGTCGAGACCTCCACGACGAGGGTGTCCTCGAGCGCGGTCACCCGGTGCACGGTCCCCGGCCGGAAGCGAAACGCGTCCCCGGCGCGGATCTCCACCGACTCGAGCTCGCTACCCACGTCGCCGAGCTCGAGGCGTGCTCGACCCTCCTGGACGAGCCAGGACTCGTCCTTTCGCTCGTGGTACTGGAGGCTGAGCGCCTCGCCGGCACGCACGAACAGGAGCTTGCCGACGTAGTCGTCCGCCTCGGCCCACACGAGCTCCCAGCCCCACGGCTTGTCCACGCGCCGGGGCGTGACCTCGTAGCGCTCGCGGGCCCCGGTCACGTGAAGCGAAGGGCGTTGTCCGGGATCTGCTGCCCGGCGGAGATCCGCAACCCGTGGTCGAGCGTGTTCGCGGCGCCGAGCGAGGCACCCGGGCCCACGACGGAGAGGTTGCGCACCTGGCAGTCGGGGCCGAGGTCGACGTCCTCGCCGACGATCGACCCGACGATCTCGGCACCCGGGCCGATCGTGGTCCGCCCTCCGACGACGGAGCCCTCGACCGTCGCCCCCGAGCCGAGCCGCGAGCGCTCGCCGAGGACCGCGAGGCTCCCGATCCGGGCGCCCTCCTCGACGACGGCGCCCGGGCCGACGTACACGGGAGGAACAAGCCTCGCGTTCGGATGGACGCTCGCCGACGCGTCGACGAGCGTGAAGTCGCTGCCGAGCAGGTCGCCCACGTCCGTCTGGAACGACCGCTCGAGCACGTCGCGGTGCGCCTGCAGGTACGACTCGGGCGTCCCGACGTCGAGCCAGTAGCCGGGCAGCGCGATCCCGTAGACCGTCCCCTCCTCGGCGAGGCGCGGGAAGACCTCCCGCTCGATGGAGACGGCGCGACCCTCGGGCACGAGCTCGAGCACCTCCGGCTCGAGGACGTAGAGGCCTGCGTTGATCAGGTCGGTGTCGATCTCCTCGGGCCGAGGCTTCTCGAGGAAGATCTCGACCCGGCCGTCGGCCGCCAGCCGGACGAGGCCGTACCGGCTCGGATCCGCGACCGGGGTGAGGAGGATCGTCGCCTTGGCGCCGGTGGAGCGGTGGAAGGAGACGAGCTCGCCGAGGTCCGCCTCGCGTAGCGAGTCCCCGTTCAGCGCGAAGAAGCTCCCTTCCAGCTCGCGGGCCGCGAACCCGATGGCGCCTCCCGTCCCGAGGGGCTGCGTCTCGACCGCGTACTCGAGCCCCATCCCCGAGTACAGGCCCCCGAAGTACGAGCCGATCTGGTGCGGCAGGTACCCGCACGAGACGATCGACCGCTCGACGCCGTAGCGCGCCAGGTGCTCGAACGTGAACGCGAGCAGCGGGCGGTCGACGAGCGGGAGCATGTCCTTCCGCGTGCGGTCGGTCAGCGGGCGCAGGCGCGTGCCCTGGCCACCGACGAGGATGACCGCGGGCAGGCTCATGGGCCAACCTCAGTTGGCCTATGAGCGTGGAGGGGTGGTGCGGGGAACCGGAAGGTTCCCCACGTCCTCCAGAAGAAGGGGGCTCGCGGGGGAAACATGGTTTCCCCCGCGACCGCGAGCCGGAGGCGAGCGGTACTCATGACACAGCGCGGCCGATGCCTTCGTACTCGAACCCCGCCGCCCGCAGCTCGTCGGCGTCGAGCATGTTGCGCCCGTCGACGAGCACCCGCTTGCGCATGCGGGCTCCCGCCTCGGCCCAGTCGACCTCGCGCAGCTCCGGCCACTCGGTGACGAGAACGGCGGCGTCTGCGCCGTCGAGCGCCTCGAGCGCCGAGTCCGCGATCTGCGCGCCGTCGAGCAGGGCACGCCCGTCCGCGACCGGGTCCCACGCGCTCACGTGCGCGCCCTCCGCCAGGAGTCGGCCGGCGAGCACGAGGCTCGGCGCCTCGCGCATGTCGTCGGTTCCCGGCTTGAACGCGAGGCCGAGGAGGGCGACCTTCTTGCCCCGCAGCGAGCCGAGTCGCCGCTCGAGCTTCCCGATCACGCGGCGCTTCTGGAGCTCGTTGACCTCGATGACCGCGTTCAGGAGCTGGAAGTTGTAGCCCGAGTTGGCCGCGAGCTGTTTCAAGGCGAGCGAGTCTTTGGGGAAACAGTTCGACGTGACGAGACCGCCGGTCGTGATGAACGTGTGGGTCGGCGGTACTTCGAGCGAGTAGACGCGGCCTGAGAAAGGCGCGCGAGCAACGTCAACAACTCGCACCCACGCGGTCTCGCCCTCTCGCCGGTAGCCCGTCGGCGCGATGCGCTTCGACTGCATTGCGAGCGACTGGCGAACTGCATGTTGAGACCTCTCTGGCACCAGGTCGAGCAATCCCTCGACCTGGTCGGCACCCGACACGACGAGCCAGTACGTGTCTGTCGTCGACTTCGCCGTTCGGCCGACCTTGAGCCTCGCGACCACGCCAAGCTCCGCCAGGAGTCTCAGGATCCCGTCCGCGAGCTCGCGGCTTACGGTTCCGTACTCGAGAACCACGCTCGGCCCTCCGGCAACCCGGGACCAGGACCCGTCCCCGTGCCAAAGACCCGCCAGGAGCGCGCGCTTGCTGTCCTCGCTCTCGTCCCAGATCCGGTCAGGGACGCGCTGCTCGTAACACGTTCGCCCCAGCCCGAGGACTTGAAGCCACCAGGCCCCCACGAGCCTCGAGCTCACGCTCACGTTCTTGGCGGTCGGCGCCCGGCGAACTGCGCACGCGACACCGTAACTCGACCAGAAGTCGCGAACCTCCTCAACGAGGTCGTCCTCCTCGGTGGGATGGAACGACCAGACGAGACGATGTCGACCGCCGTCGATCGAACAATGACCTTCGGCGGCGTACAACCCGACAATCCTCCAGAACGCTGACGTTGCCTCAATGCTCGACGGCACGTAGGTCCCGTTCCTCGCGGTCCCGAAGGTCGCGTCCTCGAGCTCGAGGTCGAGCTCGACGGCCTCATGGAGGCGGAGGGCTCCCGAGCGTCGGATGTCGTGTGGGCGCGCTTGAGCACGAGAGTGCCCGAAGACGGCCACGGCCGAGCGGATCTCCGAGGTTTCGAGAGCTGCGAGCTCGTCGGGGTGCGGCCTCACGATCACCTGGCGCGGCTCGAAGCCGTCGAGATCGACTGCGTCGAGCACGCGCACGTCTCGCCGCCTTCCCGCTCGCGGCGGCGGCGCACCGAGCGCGATCGGCAACCAGTCATCCGTCGTCAGGTCCTCGGCGAGCTTACGACCGTCCGGCGTCAAGAACGGGTGGTCGGGCGTGCAGCGGACGCGGCGCCCCATCTTCGTCCGGATCTCGACGACATCGCCTACGTACTCCCGGCGAGTGAGGAGCTCGACCGGGAGGAAGGAGACACCCGCCCCCTCAGGATGCCAGCTGAGGATCTCGACCCGGTCACCGGGTTCCGTCGTCTCGTAGAGCTCCTCGAGGCCTATCAGCCGCGTCCGAAACTCGTTCCGGACGACGACGGTCTCGTCCCCGACGAGACAGCTCCCGCCGTAGCCGATGCCTGCCCTGAGGAAGTCCGAACCGATGCGGCGGTCGAGGCCGATGCCGCGCGCGACCGTGAGGACGTCCGCCCCCGTCGCCTCGCAGACGTTCGCGATCTCGTTGATGAAGGAGATGCGCGTGACGAGAGCGGCGTTCGCAGCGAGCTTGATCATCTCCGCGGACGCGACGTCGCAACGGACGACCGGTGCGTCGATGCCGGCGTGGAGCTTCTCGACCAGGTCGAGGTCCGCGGGCTCGGAGCCGCCGATCACGATCCGGTCGGGCTGCATGAAGTCGCGGACGGCCGTTCCTTCGGCGGTGAACTCCGGGTTCGAGACGTAGCCGACGTTCGCGAGCCCGCGCTCGTCCAGCCGATGCCGCACCGTCCGGCCCGTGCCGACCGGCACGGTGCTCTTCATGGCGAGGACGAGGCGGTGGTCGACGTGCGGAAGCTCGTCCACGACCGTCCAGACCGCGGAGAGGTCGGCGTCGCCCGAGTACGTGGGCGGGGTCCCGACTGCGACGTAGACCACGTCAGCACCCTCGATGGCCTCGTCCACATCGATCGTGAAGCGGAGACGGCCCCGGTTGCGCTCGAGGAGCTCGTCGAGGCCCTCCTCGTGGATTGGCACCTCGCCCCGACGGAGTGCGTCGATCTTCTCCACCAGGACGTCGCGCACGACGACGTCGTGGCCGAGGTCGGCGAAGCACGCTGCCGTGACGAGCCCGACGTAGCCCGCGCCGAAGACCGCGACCCGCATGCGCCGGACGCTACTTCACGGACGCGATGGGGCGAAGCCCCTTCGCGATCGCGAGCATCGTCTCGTTCGACATCCGGTCGAGGAGCGTGTTGATCACCCAGTACTGGGCCTGCGGCGTCTTGAGCACCACCATGTGCAGCTTCGGCCCGTCGTAGTAGAGGTCGTAGACTCGGCCGCCGATCCGCCTCGTGTGACTCCGGTCCGAGACGGCCGGCGCGTCCTTCCAGCTCGTCATCTGGACGCCCCAGTACTCGTTCGAGGACATCCGATAGACGAGCCGGACGGCCTTGTGCTCGCGCTCGTCGTCGATCCAGTACATCCGCATCGGCATGGTGCGGTCGACCCACGAGCTCCGCTCGATCACCGTCGGGACCATCAGCCGGAAGGGTACGCGCGGCCGGACCTCGCGTAGGAGGTCTCTCGCGGCGCTCGCGCCGGACGTGACGGAGGGGCGCTCGCGCTGCGGCGTCTGGTCGATGGGAGCCGACGCGAGGCTCCCGTGGAAGGTCTGCCCGACGACGACCGTGAGCATCGCCCCGTTCGCGAGCGGCGCGATGTCGGCGGGGACGAGCTTCATCTCGGCCGACGCGAACAGGTTCGCGACCTTCTGCGCAGCGTCGCGGGCACGCCGTTGTGAGGGATCGAAGTACACCTGGGTACGGAAGTAGTCGAAGCGTGGCGCGTTCGCCGGCAGCCCGTTCGGAGGAGTGAGGATGCGATATTCGCGCTCGCCGAGCAGGAAGCCGGCCGTCGAGGCCGAGCCCGTGACGCCGTTCCCGTTGAGCACGGTGATCGTCGTCGCGCGCGGGGGCGGCGCAGAGCGCTTCAGCTTCTCGCCGAGCGCGACCGCGGTCGCCTTGTCGGAGGACTCGACGTCCGGGTGCGTGAACGTCTCCACGGCGCGGGAGATGTTCGACGAGTCGGTCGTGAGCTCGGTGAAGCCCTCGAGGCCCTCGATGCGCGATTGGTACACGCTGCCTCGCGGGAGGCCGTAGGCGAAGAGCGCATACGAGAGCACCGTTCGCCCGTCGACGTCCTGGCCCCCGCCCTGGGCGACCTCGACGTTCTTCGTGATCGCGTTCACGACCTTCGGGAGGGCGGTCGGCGCGAAGCTCGACTGCACCTGGTTCTTGAAGGCCTTCACGAACTGCTGCTGGCGCGCGACGCGATAGAGGTCCGAGTCCGTGTGCCGGTACCGGACGAAGTCGAGCGCCCTGCGTCCCGTGAGGAGCTGGTACCCGGGCCGGAGGTTGATCGTCGCGTACCCGGACGGCCCGCCGCGGTCGTTGAAGTAGCGGCGGTCGACGTCCATCCAGAGGCCGCCGAGCCGGTCGACGATCTGCCGGAAGCCGCGGAAGTTGACGGTGATCAGGTAGTTGACGGACAGCCCCGTCAGGTCCCTCACCGTGTTCAGCGAGCCCTGCGGCCCGCAGTACGAGTAGGCATGCGCGATCTTGTCGATGAAGGGCGTCCTCCCCGGGCACTGGATCGAGACGCTCATGTCGCGCGGGAACGAGAGGAGCGAGATCGAGTCGGTGCTCGGGTCCGCGCGGACGAGCATGAGCGTGTCGGAGCGGCTGGGCGTGCCCTCGCCGTCCTCCGGCCGGTGGTCGTAGCCGATCACGAGCGCGACCGCGGGCTGCCCCGGCAGCGGCACGTCGAGCGTCCTCGCCGCGCGCTTGACCTCAGGCGTGTTCGCGGCGACGGCGGCCACCGACTCGTGGAAGTAGAGGTACGCGCCGCCCGCCGCGCCGACGAAGAGCACGAGCGATGCCACGCCGAGCCAGAGCGCGACGCGCCCGAGAAGGCGCATTCGCGAGCGACTAGCAGGCGCAGGCTGCCGGTAGAGGCTGACGGGGGACATCGCGCCCGGCGGGAGCACGGGCTTTCCGTTTCCGTTGGACGCTGATCCGCGCCCGAGGCCTCTCTTCAGCGTGGTTCGCATGCTTGAACCGACGAGCGCCCCCTCGGGCGCCCGAAGCCGGAGGATACCGGTATTCGCGGCGGCCTCGAGCGCTCCTACGCCGGTGAGGAGACCGCGTCGAGCGCGTCCGCGAGGAAGGCGATCTCGTCGGGAGTGCCAGCGGTGATCCGCAGCGCGTCGGGCGCGCCGAACGGGGCCATCGGCCGCACGATGACGCCCCGGCGGAGGAGAGCGGAGTTCAGCGCCTCCGCGTCCCCGACCCGCACGAACAGGAAGTTGCCGACCGCGGGCCCCGCGGGCTCATAGCCGTGATCTCGCAGAGCTCGCTCGAGGAGCGCCATCGCCTGGGCGTTCGCCGCACGGCGACGTGCGATCTCCTCAGGCTCGTCGAGGCTCGCGAGCGCGGCCTCCTGGCCGACGGAGCTGACGTCGAACGCACGCCGCACCTTGCCGATCGCGGCGATCACGTCCTCCGGCCCCACCCCGTACCCGACGCGCAAGCCAGCGAGGCCGAAGATCTTCGAGAAGGTGCGCAGGACGAGGACGCGGTGGCCCGCCTTCGCGTACTCCTCGATCCCGTCCGGGTAGTCGGGGCTCACGACGTACTCGAAGTACGCCTGGTCGAGCACCGTCAGCACGTGCCCGGGGACGCGAGCGAAGTAGGCGTCGAGCTCCTCTCGCGTGCTCGTCGTCCCCGTCGGGTTGTTGGGCGCCGCGATGAACACGAGCTTCGTCCGCTGCGTGATCGCGTCCAGGAGCGCGTCGAGGTCGAAGCGATCGTCGCGGAGCGGAACGCGGACCGGCACGCCCGCGACCTTGAGCGGATCGAGGACGTAGCTCGGGAACGACGGCCAGCCGGTGACGGCCTCGTCACCCGGGTCGAGCGTCGCGAGGACGAGGTACCCGATCACCGCGTCCGCACCTGCGCACACCGTGACCTCCTCGAAGCGGACGCCGTGACGGGCTGCGAGGGCATGCCTGAGCCGGTAGGCACCGCCGTCCGGGTAGCGGTTGAGCTCGTCCGTCGCCCGCTCGATCGCCTCGCACCCGGCGGCGAACGGCCCGTACGGGCCCTCGTTCGACGCGAGCTTGACGACGCGCTCGAGGCCGAGCTCGCGCTGGACCTCCTCGACCGGCTTCCCGGGCTCGTATGGGACAAGCTCCGCGAGTGCGGGACGGTGGAGCGGCGCGTCGAGCGCGGCCGGCCGGCGACTCACGTCGCCGGGATCGGCTCCGCGGCGGCTGTGACGACCTCGCCGACGATCTCGTCCTCGCTCTCGATCGCAATGCCCGGCTCGTCCGCGTGCTGGCGGCGGAGCAGCAGGACTGCGAGGCCCGCGAGCGCGCCGAGCGAGACGATTCCGATCCCGACTGCGGCGGCGCGCCTGGCGCGGCTCCGCCGCTTCCGCCGGTTCAGACGCCGGTCGAGCGCCTTGAGCGTGACGAAGCCCACGAGGGCGTTCCTCTTCGAGAAGACGTTCATGTCGGCAGCGTAACGAACGGGGACGATCTAGGCCCTGCGCCGGGGAGGCAGGTCGATCGCCCGCTCCAGGGCGACCTGGCCGGCGATCTTGAGCCCCTCTCCGAACGTCGGGTGCGCGGCCATCCCGTCGGCGATCGTCTCGATCGTCGACTCGGCGTCGAGCGCGACCACCGCGGCCTCGATGAGATCGGTCGAGTGCGGCCCCACGATCACGACGCCGAGCAGCTCGCCATAGGTCGTCTCGTGAATCGTCTTGACCCATCCGGACGCCTCGCCGGACATGACCGCCCGCGCGTTCGCGACCCACGGGAAGCGGCCGACCGCGACGTTCTCGCCGTGCTGCTCGCGGGCCTCCGCCTCGGTGAGCCCGACACCGGCGATCTCGGGATCGGTGTAGATCGGCCGCGGGACCGCCGGATCGCCGATGGCCATCTCGTGGCCGGTCGCGTTCTCCGCCGCGACCTCCCCTTCGCGGAACGACGTGTGCGCGAGCTGCCAGTAGCCCGCGACGTCGCCGGCCGCGTACAGGTGCGGAACCGAGGTGCGGCGCTTCTCGTCGGTGGCGATCCCGGCCTTCTCGTCGAACTCGACGCCCGCCGCCTCGAGCCCGATGCCCTCGACGAGCGGCGCACGACCCACCGCCACGAGCATGAGGTCGCAGGTGACCGTCTCACCCTCACCGAAGTGCACGACGAGCTCGGACCCGTTGTCGTCGACCTGCGTGCACTGCTTGCCGAGGTGGACGACGATCCCGCGCCGCGCGAACGCCTT
>Ga0299907_10001232_pt1 | contig 14428 bp, 11 predicted proteins | sample RVTome_16_FD_198680 | JGI IMG/M metagenome (GOLD analysis project Ga0299907, IMG submission 198680) | Soil microbial communities from uranium-contaminated site in the Upper Colorado River Basin, Wyoming, United States - RVT152D67 (version 2) ... | reverse complement strand
CCGGAACAGGATGGCGGCGGGGGTGCCCCGGCCACCCACCCCGGTGCCGGGCAGGAGGAGCTGGGTGAACAGGAGGATGGCGAAGACGGCCACGAACCAGCCGACGAGTGCTCTGTGCTGAGACCTAGCGGTCACTGGTGGAACTCCCGTGGACGGATCGGCGAGTCAGCGTCGGCGCTGGCAAGGACGCACGACGAGGCGTAGTAGTTCCTACGCCGAGGAGGAGGACGCAGCCAGCGGCGTCGCTGGCCGGCGAGACGCCACGATGAGTTCCTCCAGTGACCGCTCAACATGGCTATCCCTGGGCCGCCTGGTTCGGGAGCGGGGTGGGTTTGGTCTGGCCCAGGCTGAAGGTCACGTCCAGCGTGCCTTCGGGGGCGGTGACCTTGACCTGCTCGGAGATCATGAGCCCGCCCAGCTGGGGGGCGATGATGTAGCGGTAGGTGCGGGCCGCGGTCCCCTGCCCGGAGAAGGTCTGGGTCGCCTCCACCGCCCAGCCTTCGACGATCTCGCCGCAGGCGTCGACCCGCTCGCGGCGCACCACCTGGGCCTGGTGCTGGAGCACCTGTCCGGTGCGGGAGTCGATGCCCACCGACTCGAACGACTCGCCCGGCACGATGGGCAGCGGCAGGTAGAGCACGGCCGGGGTGAAGTTGAGGGCGGAGGAGTTGCCCTGGGCGTCGATCCGCTCGATGCGCATGAGGGAGATCCCCCGCTCCGGGTCGCCCACCTGGCGGGAGGGGACGGACGGGTTGGACGGGAAGGGCACCTCGTCGGGCAGCCGGTCGGGCCGCTCCAGGGGGATGGTCTGGAGGGGCGGTTCCACGACCTCGCTGACGGCTTCGGTCTTCACCTTGAAGGTCTGGAGGACGGTGACGCCGGTGCCCAGCTCGGGCTGGACCGTCTGGAAGGTGTACTCGGTGTCGGAGACCTTCTTGACCTCCCGCACCAGGCGCTGCTCGAAGCCGCTGATGGGGATGGCCACGCCGGGCACGGTGGCCATCGTCTGGGTGCCGGCGCGCTTCCAGCGGTACTGCCCCTCGGCCGGCGTGCCGGCCACCGTGAGGCCGGCCTCGGCGGCCGGGAAGGCGTTGAGGGCGGCCGGCGGGCAGGCGGCCTTGTTGGGGTTGAGCGGCGTGGGCCGGGGCTGGCGGGTGGACGGCGGGCGGGGCGCCCGGGGGGCGGGGAAGGCGGATGTGGGATACGACTGCGACGGCCCCACCGGCACGTAGGTGGTGGCGTCACCCTCGTAGCCCGTCCCGACCCGGGTGTTGGCCGGCGGGGCGTCGGGCGGCGGCGGCTTGACCCCGAAGACGATGTCGGCGGCCAGCTTCTGGACGCCGACGCCGGGCGGGTCGGGCTGGGCGCAGCCGGCCGTCACGGCGCCGACGGCGACGACGATCGAGAGCAGCCGGAACCTAGGCCACCGCGGCATGGTCCACCTCCTTGGCCCGGGTGACCGGCTCGTCCTTCGGGTCCTTGTGACGGAGGAAGGCGGTGAGCTCGGGGGCGTAGGGGTGACGCAACGAGAGGCGGGAGACGACGGCGATGGCCCGTACGGGTGACGGGTGGGCCTGGGCCAGGCGCCGGCGCAGCGCCCGGGACAGCTCCTCGGCCCAGGTGGCCAGCTCGTCGGTGGCGGAGGCCTGGAGGTCGCCCCACAGGGCCCGGGTCACCAGCCAGGCCAGCTCAGTGTGCTCGGCGTCGACGGCGAAGCGATCCAGGAACATCAACGGCGTGTCGGTGTCGTAGCGGTAGCCGTAGTCGGTGGCCAGGTCACGCCACTCGGCGTAGGCCAGGGCGATGCGGGCCCGGGGCCCGGCGGTCCGGGCCGAGTTGCGCCGCCGTCCCCGGGCCAGTGCCTTGCGCAGGGCCGGGAAGCACACGTAGGCGGCCAGGAGGAGGAGCACACCGGGGATGGCGATCAGCACGCCCTGGCGGATCCGCTCGAAGAGCACCGATTCGGGCGGGACGAGCACGGGCACGAACAACCCGACCTGGATCTCGTCGGAGGGGAGCACCGACGGGTCCTGCTGCTGGGTGGACGGATCCCCGCCCACCGTCGCCTTGGCCTTGGTGGGGGTGCCGATGACCGGCAACCAGCCGTGGTCGGGGAAGTACACCTCGGGGAAGCTGGCCCCGTTCCGGGGCCGCACCTCGAGCTTGCCGGCGATGACCTCGCCGCCGTCGAAGCCGTAGCCGATGCGGGACGGGATGCCGGCCCAGCGGGCCAGCATGGCCTGGGCGGCCACGATCTCGTAGGGGGAGCCCTCCTTGGAGCCGGCGATCATGTCCTGGATCCGCTCGGCGGGCACGCTCTTGGGCACCCCCGTCCCGGTGGCGGTCACGTTGGACAGGATGTACGTCCGCAGGAAGTCGAACTGGTCCCACTTGGAGGTCTTGGGTGACTGCTCGAGGAGGTCCACCACCGCCGGCGGCGGCGGGCCGATCTCAGCGAAACGGGCCAGCTCCTTGGGGGCCGGGGCGGTGATCTGGCGCAGGTCGTCGATCCGGGGCAGGGCGGCGGCCGCCACCGTGTAGCGCAGGCCGGCCTGGATCTGGCCCTGGGCCACCCGGATGCTGCCCGAGCGGGCGTCGTAGGCCAGCTTGGGGCCCTCGGCCACCAGGCCCACCGTGTTGGGCAGGCCGGGCAGGACGGTGCCGCCCAGGCCGGCGATGTTGAACGTGGCCCGCACCCCGGGAGCCAGGTCCTCGTTGACGATGCCCGAGCGGGGCACGTCGGCCAGCTCCGACTCGGAGAAGGCGGGCAGGCGCCAGTCCATCCCGTCGTACACGTCCAGGCTCCCCACCCGCCACGGTCCCGAGATCTGGGCCTCGACGGTGAACAGGACCCGGTCGGCCACGTCGGAGAGCGGGACGGTCTTGGGCTTCTGGGGCTCCTGGGCCGGGTCGATGGCCGGGTCGGGGAAGAGGAAGTCGGTCTGGGCCAGGCCGTAGAGGCCGGCGGTGACGACGGCCAGCAGCGGTATGGCGCGCAGGGCCCGGCGCACCTCGTAGCCCGGCGGGAGCTGGCCGGCTTCGTCACCGGTGGCGTCGCCGGACTGGGCCCCCGAGAGCACGCCGAGGCCGATGCCGAAGAGGACCAGCACCACCAGGCCGCTGGCCACCTGGTCGGCTTCGGGGACGGAGATGGCGGCGATGGCGGCCACGGGCAGGGGCAGGAGCAGGCCCAGCGACGGGCGCTTGACCACCAGCGCCAGCCACCCGGCGGCGAAGCCGACGATGCCCATCAGCCAGCCGAGGATGGCCTGCCAGCCGGCGTTGAGCTCGACCGGAGGACGGAGCACGTCGCCGGAGGCGGCGGCCTGGGCGGCCAGCTTGCGGACGGCGGCCACCTCGCCGAGGCCGGCCGGCACCACCATGAGCAGGCCGATGGCGAACAGCCCGCCGATGATGGCCAGGTTGGCGGCCACCGGCGAGCGCAGCCGGGCGGCCCACACGGCCAGCGCCACCCCGAGGAGACCGGCCACGGCGGCATAGAGGCGGGCGTCGAGACCGATGAACACCCCGCCGGCCATGACGGCGGCGGCCAGGGTGGGGAAAGCCATGGCCAGCGCCAGCCGGACCGGGGAGCGCTCGGCCTCGTCCTCCTCGACGATGGCCGAGGCCGCCTCCAGGTCGGCCTCGACCAGGCCCTCCTCCTCGGCCAGGTGCTCCAGCGCCTCCCGCTCGAGGGATTCGAGCTCCGAGGGCGTCATCGGCTCCCCGCGCCGATGCCGTGGGCCAGGGCGGTGGAGAGCTCCTGGCCGGGGTGGACGCCGACCACCTGGCAGCCGAGGCCGGCGGCCATCCCCATGGTGTCGGAGTTCTCCTCGTCCCACAGCAGCGCCACCACCAGGACGGACACGCCCGTGTTGAGCAGCAGGCGCAGCTGGGCCGCTTCCAGGGGACCGAGCCGGGGCGTGATGAGGACGTTGTGCGCGTCCCGGCGGTGGTGGGCCACCAGGCGCATGATCACGTCGGACAGGGGCCGGCGGTCGAGCTCCAGGCGGGCCAGGGCGTCGAGCAGCATCAGCTGGGAGCCGGCACCCCGCAGGGGACGCACCAGCGGGCCGCCATTGGTCTCGCACTTCAGCTCGTAGCCGTCGCGCAGGTGGCGGACCCCGAGCGAGGCGGCGGCCCGGATGCCGGCCTCGAAGCTCTCCGAAAGCCCCTCGCCGTCGCGGGAGTGGGATCCCCGGTCGGTGTCCAGGATGATCGTGATGTGGTCGGTGATGCCCTGCTCGGCCTCGCGCACCATGACCTTGCCCGTCCGGGCGCTGGCCCGCCACACGATGCGGCGCAGGTCGTCGCCGGGCACGTACTCCCGCATGCCGTAGAACTCGAGGCCCGACGGCCACGGTTTGGACACCGGCGGCCGGATGGGCGGGTCCTCGAACTGCCGCGTCAGGGGCCGGTCGGCCACGATCTCCACCCGGGGGTGGACCAGCAGCTCGAACGGCTTGGCCACCACCGTCTCGCGCCGGGCCAGGCCCAGCGGGTCGCCGGCCACCGCCACCAGCGGTCCGATCTCGTAGACACCCCGGCGGGAACAGCGCAGTCCGTAGCGGTGGGTGACCGTCTGGCCGGAGGGCAGCTTCACGATGGGGACCCGGACCGGCGAGCCGAGGCGCTCCGGAACCCGTTCCTCGAGGACGAAGCTGGACACCCGGCGCCGGGCCGTGAGCTTCACCTCGACGTCGAGGCGGTCGCCCTCCTGGGCCCGGGGGAAGAGGCCGTCGCGCTCACCCTCCAGGCGCAGGCGCCGGGGGGCGATGAGGAAGCACGCCACCACCAGGAGGAGGAGGCCGTAGGCGAAGAGGTACATGGCGGTTCCGGCCACCACCCGGGCCATGACCCACAGGAGCAGGAAGCCGACCAGGGCCACCTGGCCCGAGCGGGTGATCCCCAGGCGCCGGTTGGCCGCGTCGAAGGCGCGGCGGACGGAACCGGGCGCCAGGGTGTCGGCCACGCGGTCGAGGCGGGCCCGCACGGCCCGTAGGCCCCTCGGCGCCCCGACGGGTCGGGGCGGCCGGGCCCGCCGCGTTCTCGGGGACACCCGGCTCCCCGGGGGGCGGCCGAACATGGCCGCCGCGCTAGGCCCCGACCGGTTTGCGGTCGCGGCCCCGGGTGGAGAGCGGCGGCTTGACCGAGGCGGTCATCCGCTCCAGGACGGCGTCGATGGTGTCGCCCCGCAGCATGGCGTCGGGATTCAGGATGACCCGGTGGGCCATCACGGGGCGGAGCACGGCTCGTACGTCGTCGGGATAGACGTGGTCCCGCCCGTCGGAGGCGGCCAGACAGCGGGCGGCCCGCAGCAGGGCGATGGAGGCCCGGGGGCTGCCCCCCATGGCCACCGAGGGGTCCTTCCGGGAGGCGTGGACGAGGTCGACGATGTAGTAGCCGACCTCCGGGGACACCTCGATCTTGGAGGCGTAGTCGATCATGGCGTTGACCTGGTCGGTGTCGATGACGGAGCCGAGGTCCTCGATGGAGAGCTGCACCGAGTTGTCGAACATGACCTCGAACTCGCCTTCGCGGCCCATGTAGCCCATGGTCAGCTTGAACAGGAACCGGTCGAGCTGGGCCTCGGGGAGGGGGAAGGTTCCGGCCAGCTCGATGGGGTTCTGGGTGGCCAGCACCAGGAAGGGCCGGGGCAGGTCGTAGACGGCCGAGTCGATGGAGACCCGGCGTTCGGCCATGGCCTCGAGCAGGGCCGACTGGGTCTTGGGGGTGGCCCGGTTGATCTCGTCGGAGAGCAGCACGTTGGTGAACACCGGACCGGGGCGGAACTCGAACTCACCCCGGGTCTGGTCGAAGATCGACGAGCCGGTGATGTCGCCCGGGAGCATGTCCGGGGTGCACTGGACGCGGGAGGACGTGGCGTTGATCGACTGGGCGATGGCCCGGGCCAGCATGGTCTTGCCCGTGCCCGGCACGTCCTCGAACAGGATGTGCCCCTCACACAGGATGGCCACCAGCGCCAGCCGGACGACCTCCGTCTTGCCCTTGATGACCGTCTCGATGTTGTCGACGATGGCGTCGAAGGCCGTGGCGAACGCGGCCGTGTCGATCGTCCTCGGCGCCATATGGAGCCCCCTGGAGTCGCCATTGTGGCTCGGGCGGGTGATGGGGATGGTGCCATCCATGGTCATCGCTGCTGCACGCCGTCCTTCATGAGTTGGAGAACTTGGTGCGTCAAGACGATCAGGTATGCGTCGAAAACAACGCAGACCAGGCGAAAAGATCGATCCTGGCGCATGGCACCCGTTCCACAACAGAGGCCCGAAACCCTGCTGAATCGGACAAATTTATCAGCTGGGCTCCCCCTGGCCGGTCAGCGGAATTCGGGCAGCACCTGGTCGGCGAACAGGGCCAGCGACTGCGTATCGGGATAGTCGCGGCACCAGGGGACGAAGTAGGAGCAGCCCAACTCGACGTAGCGGGCCACCTTCTCGCACACCTGCTCGGGCGTGCCCACCAGGTTGCCCTCCGCCCACGATTCCCGGGACTCGCCCCACAGGGAGGAGAACTCCGCCACCTCGGCCTCGGTCTCGCGCACCACCAGGTCGGGGCTCCAGGTCTTGCCGATCTCCTCCTCGTCGCGCCCCACCGCCTTGCAGTGCCCCCGGAGGACCTCGCGCTTGGCCGCCCACTCCTCGGGTTTGCCCCCGAAGTTGGCCCGGTCGGCCAGGCGGGCCACCACCCGCAGGGTGAGCTGCTCGCCGCCGCCGCCGATCCAGATGGGCGGGTGAGGGTCCTGGAGGGGCTTGGGATCGCACTGGGCCCGGTCCAATTGGTAGTAGCGGCCCTGGTAGGTGGTCTCGGGCCTGGTCCACATGGACCGCACGATCTCCACCGTCTCGGCCATCATGCCGATCCGCTCCTTCGGCTCCGGGAACGGGACGCCGTAGCCGGCGAACTCGTTGCGGTACCACCCGGCCCCGACGCCCCACTCCAGGCGTCCCCCGGAGATCACGTCAATGTTGGAGGTGATCTTGGCCAGCAGGGACGGGGCCCGGTACAGGGCGCACCCCACCATCTGACCCAGACGGACCGTGGTCGTGGCCTCGGCCAGGGCAGCCATGGTCGTCCAGCACTCGAAGACCGCCTCATGGGCCGGCTTGGGCACATTGTGGAAATGGTCGTAGACCCAGATCGAGTCGTAGCCCGCCGCCTCGGCGGCCAGCGCGATCTCCTTCGTCTTGGCCCACTTGGCCGCCGGGTCGGCGATCCCGGACAGCTCCATCTTCCAGCCCTGCGGAACGAACATCCCGAAGCCGACGGTCACAACTGCTCCTCTCCGGCCCGGCGGGCCACGATCCACCCTCCGGTGGACGCTACTCCCGGGGCCCCGTAGCCTCGGCTCGGAACGATCGCATCGATCTGGGGGGGTCCGATGGACGAGTTGGCGGGAGAGACCACACGGCGGCATTTCCTGGAACTGGCGACGCTGGTGGCGACGGGCGTGGTCATCGGAGCCGGCACCGACACGGCCGGGGCCACGCCGCCCAAGGGTGACCTGAGCCGCACGCCACTGGCCCAGGGCCGGCTCGAGGAGCCCATCACCGTGTCGACGAAGGGTCCGACCGACTTCCACATCCATCAGGTCGTCGTCCAGCCGGGGGCCGACAGCGGCTGGCACACCCACCCCGGCACCGCTCTGGACATCGTGAAGTCCGGCACGGTCACCGCCTACCTCGACAACTGCGAGCCGATCGCCGTCGCCGCCGGCCAGGCCTTCTTCGTGCCCGCCGGCATGCCCCATCTGGCGGCGAACGAAGGCACGGAGCCGGCGGAGATCTACGTCACCTACCTGGTGGCGGCCGGCGCCGAGCCCCGGACCGACGCCGGGAAACCCGCCGCCTGCTCCTAGGCGGCCGCCGGGGCTCCCCCACTCCTCCGGCCTGCTCCTTTACCCTGTGAGCTGTGCCTCGGACCCCAGGTCGGGCGATCCCCGTGCTGCCGGCGGGCGACTGGGAGGAATCCGTCGCCTTCTGGCGCCGGCTCGGATTCGAGGTCGACGGACCGAACCATGACTACGTGGTGGCCCGGCGGGGCGACCTCGAGGTCCACCTCTACGCCGACACCGGCATCGAGTGCTTCACCAACCACTCCGCCTGCTACCTGCGCGTCGACGACGCCGCCACCCTGCGGGCCGAGTGGCAGGCGGCCGGCGTACTGCCGCTGGCGGCGGTGGAGGACAAGCCGTGGGGGATGCGGGAGTTCCACGTGGTGGACCCGGCGGGCAACCTGATCCGCGTCGGTCAGCTCATCCCCTGAGCCTGAGCTGGGTGTCCGGGGAAGAGGCAAAGGCGCGTTGAAGGAGGCGGGGTGGGGGCCGGGCGGCGGATGTGGGTTGTGTTGCGTTGCCGGAAGAAGGCCCAGCAGGAAATGCACCTCCGGGGTGCTTTTCCTGCTGGTCCTTCCCGGGCGACCCCTCACCGGCCACCGTCGCACCATGAGCTTCTCCCATGACGCCGTTCTGAAGTAAGCCCGGCGCCCAGGCCCACCCCAGCCCCTTCATTGCGCCTTTGCCGTTGACCTTGACGAGGCCTAGCGCGGGACCATCGTGACGATGGGGGCGTTGAGGCGGAGTTTGCCGGTGGAGCCGAAGAAGCCGGCGTCGCCGTAGGCGAAGATGCCGCCGTCGGAGGCCACCAGCCAGTAGCCCCGGCCGGACGGGGTGGCGGCCATGCCCACGATGGGCCGGTTGAGGATGACCGCTCCGGTGGAGCCGAGGAAGGCGGCGTCGCCGAAGGCGAAGATCCCCCCGTCCGAGGCGACGAGCCAGTAGCCCTTGCCGATGGGGGTCGGGGCCATCCCCACGATGGGCTTGTTCAGCTGGATGTCACCCGTCGAGCCGAAGAAGCGGGCGTCGCCGAAGGCGAAGATGCCCCCGTCCGAGGCCACCAGCCAGTAGCCCCGCCCGGTCGGCGTCGGGGCCATCCCCACGATGGGCCGGTTGAGCTCGAGGTCACCGGTGGAGCCGAAGAAGCGGGCGTCGCCGAAGGCGAAGATGCCCCCGTCCGAGGCCACCAGCCAGTAGCCCTCGCCGGTGGGTGTGGTGGCCATCCCCACGATCGGCTGGTTGAGCTTCATGGCGCCCGTGGAGCCGTGGAACCTGGCGTCGCCGAAGGCGAACACGCCACCGTCGGAAGCGACGAACCAGTAGCCCGCTCCGGTCGGTGACGGCGAGCTGCCCACGATGGGCCGGTTCAGCTTCTGGGCGCCCGTGGAACCGTGGAACGGGGCCCCGAAGGCGAACACGCCGCCGTCGGAGGCCACCAGCCAGTAGCCCAGGCCGGCGCCGGGATGCAGGTCGTGGACGAACACGTCGCCCACGCCGTTGGTGTCGCCCGCCACCAGGTTGGCGGCTTCGGAGGCGAAGGCGACCACGGCCCCGTCGACCGAGATGGCCGGGGAGAAGCTGGAGCTGTCCCCCGCCTCCCCGGCCGGGCCCAGGCTCGCCGGGACGACCGTGCCGCGGAGCCGGTCATGGCGGAGCACGGCCGTGGCCAGCGGGGCACCGGTGACGGAGACGTCGGGCTCGAAGGTGAAGGCGACGGCCAGGCCGTCGGCCGAGAGCGCCGGCTCGGTGGCGGTGCCGGCGGCGGGCAGCGGGCCCACCCGGGTGGTGATCTTCGGGGCCAGGTCACGGATGAAGACCTCGGCGTCGGCGTTGTCGTCGCCCGGAACCAGGTCGTCGGCCGTGGAGGTGAAGGCCACGTGAGCACCGTCGGCGCTGAGCGAAGGGCTCGTGCTGGCGCCGTCGGCCTGGCCGCCGTCGGACCCCACGCTCACCCGGCTGACGACCGGGGGGGCGTCAGGGGCGCCGACGCGGGCCAGGAAGACGTCGGTCGTGTTGTTGGTGTCGTCGGCCACCAGGTTGGTGGCGCCGGAGGCGAAGGCGACGGTCAGGCCGTCGGACGACAGCGCCGGCTCCGAGCTGGGACCGTCCGCCGCCTCCCCACCCGGGGCCGCGCTGATCAGGATGGCGGCCTCCACCCCGGTGCGGAAGAGGTACACGTCGCTCATGTCCGCTTCCTCGTTGCACCGGGTGACGCCGCGGAGCACCACGAAGGCCACCGTGGTGCCGTCGCCGGAGAGGGCCGGCTGGCAGGCGGCGCCGGGCGGCCCGGCGGTCGGGGCCGGCACCCGGGTGGTGAGCCCGTCCCGGAGGTCGCGCACGAAGATGTCGGAGGCGCCGTTGGTATCGCCCAGCACCAGGTTGGCGGCCTCCGAGGCGAAGGCCACGAAGCGCCCGTCGGCGGAGATGACCGGCTCCGAGCTGGGCCCGTTGCCCTGCTCGCCGGTGCGCCCGGTGCTCGCCCGGGAGGTCGTCCCGGCGCCCCGGTCATGCAGGAAGACGTCGGCGGTGCGGTTGGTGTCGCCCGGCACCAGGTCCGGGGACTGGGAGGCGAAGGCCACCAGGTTCCCGCCGTAGGACAGAGCCGGGGCGGAGCTGCCCACCACCCCGTCGGCCACGCCGTCCCCACCCGGACCGCTGACCCGTTCCAGCGTCCCCGAGATCCGGTCCCGCCGGTAGGCCTCCGAGGTCCCCGGTGCCGGTGGGGTCACGGTCAGGTTGGGGGCGTTGGTGACGAAGGTCACCAGCCCCCCGTCAGCCGACAGCTGGGGTGAGGTGCTGGTCCCCAGCGCCTCTCCGCCGGCGGCGTCGAGGCTCTCCCGCGTGGTGGTGGCCCTGGCCACGTCCCGCACGAAGGCGTCGGTGGCGTCGTTGTCGTCCCCGGCCACCAGATTGGTGGCGTCCGAGGCGAAGGCGACCAGCACGGCGGTGCCGGCGACGAGCACGTCGGTGGAGTGGCTGGGGCCGTCGGGCGCGCCGTCACCCGGGGCCGAGCTCACCCGCTGGGTGCCGGTGGGCGCCATGCGGTCGAAGAGGAACACGTCGGCGCCGGGGAAGCCGTCGGGCGGGGCGATGTTGGTGGCCGCCGAGGTGTAGGCCACGTAGCGGCCGTCGGGCGACAGGGAGGGAGCGCCGCTGTCGCCGCCCTCGGGGACGGGCGAGCCCACGTTGACCCGGGTGATGATCCCACCGGTGGAGACGAAGACGTCGGCCAGGTTGTTGCCGTCGGCTCCCTGGAGCAGATCGGTGGCCCTCGACTCGAAGGCCACCACCGAGGCGTCGGCCGAGAGGTCGGGCGCCACACTCGGCCCGTCGGGGTCTCCCCCGCTGCTGTCCACGCTCACCCGGGTGGTGATGGCGCCCAGCCGGTCGTGGAGGAAGACGTCGGAGACGTTGTTGGCGTCGCCGGCCACCAGCTCCGGGGCCGGCGAGCTGAAGGCGACCCAGCGGCCGTCGGCCGAGAGGACGGGCTGGCCGCTGCCGGCCGTCGCCTGGGCGCCCCCGGTGGCCTGGCTCACCCGCGTCGTCGCGCCCGAGGTGCGATCCCGCACGAACACGTCCTTCTGACCGTTGCTGTCGCCGGAGACCAGGTTGCCGGCGGCGGAGACGAAGGCCACCACCTTGCCGTCGGCGCTGAGGGCCACGTCCTGGCTGGGGGCGGAGGCCTCCGAGCCGTCGGCGGCCACGCTCACCCGGGTCATCTGGCCGCTGGCCACCTCGAAGGTGAACACGTCGAACACCCCGTTGGTGTCGCCGGGCACGAGGTTGGTGGCGTTGGAGGCGAAGGCCACCACCGAGCCGTCGGCCGACGTGGCCAGCGACTCGATGACCGATGGGCCCCCGCCCCGGGCCTGGGCCCCGCCGCTGGCCACGCTGACCCGGGACATGAGCCCGGCCGGCGGCGCCGGCGGGTCGGTGGCGGTCTGGGCCCGGGCCCCACCGCCCGGGAGGAGGGTGGCCACCAGGAGAGTCCCGGCCAGCGTCGCCCGGCACCGGGCCCTCATGTCAGACCCTCCGGTCTTCCCTCGGGGTCCAACTGGCGGAGAAACTCGGCACATCGGGCCTCCTCATCGATTTCTCCCAGACGCCCGGCCGTCGAACGGAGGCCGTCGAGGGCTTGCAGGAACCCCCGGTTCTGGGGGTGGGACCAACGCACATAACCCGAGCCCCGCCAGCCCGCTTGGCGGAGCTGGTCGAGTCCCCGGTGGTAGGCGACCCGGTGGCAGGCATAGGCCTCGACGTCGTCCCGGGCGCAGTCGCCGAGCGCGGCCCAGGCGGCCAGGAAACGGGGCCACCGGCCCGCCACGGCCGACACCGCCACCCGGCGGTCGGGGCCGTCCAGGGCCAGGGCGGCCTCGAGAGCCGCCCGCGCCTCGACCGGGGGATCGGGCAGGACCGTTTCGGGCAGTCCACCACTCAAGTGAACGGGCGAATCACCCATAACAGCAATGTACGCCCGAAACGACACATTCCTGGGGCATTCCGGCAGGATCAGGGTGCCTGCTCCCCGTACCTTGTGGTGATGCGGATTCCGGTGCGCAGGCCCTCCATCGCGCTCGCACTCCTCCTGGCCGCCATCAGCCTGGTCGCAGTGGCGCGCCCCGCGGGCGCCTGCACCTGCGCGCCCTTCGACACCCGGGCCGCCCTGGCCGACTCCGACGCCGCCCTGATCGGGACCCTGATCTCCCGAACCGACCCCCCGCCGCCCCTGGAGGGCGCCACCGAAGCCGAGGGTGACGCCATCTACCGGTTCCGGGTCGACCAGGCCGTGAAAGGCGAACTGGGCGACGAGGTGGAGGTCCACGCCCCCGGGAGCGAGACCGGCTGCGGACTGTCCGCCCCCGCCGGCCGGGCCGTCGGGCTCCTCCTGTCCGAGCGCGACGGCCGCTACCACGGCGACCTGTGCCGCCAGCCGAGCCCCGAGCGCCTGCTGCGGGCCGCCGGGCCGCTGGCCGCCCCCGAGGGCCGGCTCCCACCATGGGTCCTGATCGGCTCCACCTACGGAAACGGTCGTTCCGTCGCCCTCGACGACGTGGGCCTGGTGGCCGGGATCGGAAGCGGGCCGGGGACCACCACCGCCGTGTCCGTCTGCCCCGACCGCCAGAGGGTCGTCGAGTTGTTCACGGTCACGGGCCTCGACGGCAGCGACATCCAGGGCCTCACCGTGCGCCGGCTGGACAGCATGACGGCCGAGGAGGAGCGCCTCCTCCCCGAGCTGCGACCGGCCCGGGCCGAGGCGCTCGCTTGCCGCGACGCCGGCGCCGCGGACGTGGTGCTCCTGGCCCGTGAGGGCGCGGAAGCGGAGGGGCGGGCCAAGCTCGTCCGCGTGGGCGCCGGCCAGGGGACGGCCGTCCTGTGGGAGGGCCCCGCCGCCCGGCACGCCGCCTTCGGCCCCGGAGGGCGGACCGCCTACCTGAACCTGTATCCGCAAGGGGAGGAGATCCTGGCCCTGGCCGTCGACCGGCCCGGTGACGCCGCCGTGGTGGCCCGGGTACCGGCCGGCTCCGGACCGATGGTCGTCAGCGCCGACGGCCGGCGTCTGGCCACCGTGGCCCTGGGCTCCTCCCGCCCGTCCCAGGTGGTGCGCGTCAACCTGGAGCCGTCCCCCGCCGGCCCGCCGGTGGTCACCACCGTGGATCTGGGCAGCGCCGGCGTGACGGGCGACGTGCAGTGGATCGGCGAGCGCCTGGTGTTCATGCCGGCCCTGCGACCGGCCGAGGCGGTCCGGATCTACGACGCCGGGCTCAACGTGCTCGCCTCCTGGGCGGGCTGGACGGCGGAGCACTCGGTGGTGATCGGTGAGCGCCTCTACGGCGCCAGCCAGGGCGCGGTGCGCTCCGCCGCCCTGACCACCGGACCGGCCTCCGTGATCCAGGAGCTGGAGGACGCTCTGGTCGTCTCCATCGCCGACGTCTCGCCGCCGCGGGCCGAGCCGCCGGCGCCGGCACCGACCACGACCACCACGACAGCCCCGGCCCCACCGGCCAGCGCGACCACCACGACGACGGTGCGGAAGGCTTCCCCGACCACGACCACGACGGCAGCGCCGCCGAGCACGACCACGACGACGGCGGCCGCGCCGGAGCGGACGGCGGAGACGCGCTCGGAGGTGGCGGGGAGAACCGCATCCAAGGGCGGCGGTGGTGGTGCCGGCGGCGTCCTGGCGCTGCTCGGCGTCCTGGTCCTACTCGGCGGCGGCGCCATGATCTTCCGGGCCCGCCGGCGGAGGTGAGCAACTTTGAGGCCTCAGGGGCGGTGGGTTTCCTGGCAGCGCACGCCGGCCGGGCCGACCGTGGCGGCGTGGCGGGTACCGGGGGGCAATTCCAGGGTGTCACCGGTCTTGAGCTCCACGTCGCCGGCATCGGTGTGGAAGACGACGCTTCCCTCCAGGCAGAGCAGCGACTTGTGGTAGGGGTGATCGTGCCATCCGTACCGATCGCCGGGACCGTTGGACCATTCCTGGGGCATCCTCGACATCATGGCGCTCTACGGGCCTGAGACCGTCACCTGGCGGGTGAACCAGGAGGCCGTCCTCCTCCTCGGGGGGCCGCGGGCGCT
>Ga0299907_10001231_pt1 | contig 14431 bp, 17 predicted proteins | sample RVTome_16_FD_198680 | JGI IMG/M metagenome (GOLD analysis project Ga0299907, IMG submission 198680) | Soil microbial communities from uranium-contaminated site in the Upper Colorado River Basin, Wyoming, United States - RVT152D67 (version 2) ... | reverse complement strand
GCGCGAGCTGGTCGGCTGTCAGATGGATAACGGTTGCCTCGCTCATGCCGCCTCGGCCGGAGATTCCGCCTGCCGGCTGTGCCGCCCTTCGAAATTCGGGCCGAACGTGTCCTTCCACACCACTGTCGTCAGCAACCATAAGGCGGTTGCAATCAGGAGAGCCGGAAATAACCGAGCGACCAACGGCAATGTGTCCTCCGACTCTCCCAGCCACCCCCCGACGAGAGCGCCGAGAGGCAGTGTGGCCCATCCGATCGCCCTGCTCACGGTGGTGACCCTTCCCAACATGTTGTCGTCGGCATAGTGCTGGCGAATCGTCGCCAGCGGAACGTTGATCAGGGAAACACCGATCATCCAGCCCACGTTGAGGGCCAGGGGTAGGGCGCCGAATGTGGTGAACATCACGGCGAAGAGAAGCAAACCGGTCAGGACCATGCCGAAGGTCATGGTCCGCCCCAGCCCGGTCGTCCTGATGATCTGAGGGGCGATCAGTGCACCGATGATGCCGCCGACGCCCATCGCTGCCACGAGGATGCCGATCTGGGCGTCGTTGGTGGCCCCCAGGATCTCATAGAACAGGAGAACCACCGTGGCCTCGATGAACCCCATGACGAAGTTGGGGACGGCCGCCGCGATGGTGGTGACGCGAAGCCGGGGCTCGGCCCAGATGTAGCGCAGCCCGTCCATCGCCTCAGTGAGGAAGGACGAACGAGTGTCCTCGGCGCTGCGGTGGTGCTCGACCCTTCCGACCCAGGCCAGAAACACCGCCGAGATCACGAAACTGAGCCCGTTGATGTAGAGGCCCAGCGCAGGACCACCCGACAGATAGGCAAGCAGGCCCCCGGCAAGGGCGCCCACAGCGAAATTGAACTGCTGGCTGGCGGCCACGAAGCTGTTGGCATCGGCCAGCCGGCGTCTCGGCACCAGGGACGGGATCAAGGCGAAAAGGGCGCCGTCGAAGAAGGTCGTGAAAGATCCGACCAGGAAGGCGATCACGAATACGGTTCCCACGCCATAGGAGCCGTACGTGGCGGCGAGATAGAAGAAGGCCGAGGCCCGCAGCAGATCGGCGGCGACCATCACCGGTCGTAGGTGCCACCGGTCGATGAGCACGCCCACGATCAACCCCAGGAGCAGCGTCGGCGCGGTCTCCAACGCGTAGGTCAGCGCGAAATCCAGGGTGGATTCGGTACCACTTTGCTGTTGGATGTCGAGGACCAGGAACGGAAGGGTGACCCAGGCGACATAGGTCCCGAAGTGGCTGACCGCCTGACCGACCCACAGTGCCATGTATCTCGGCCCGAGTGAGGTCAGCGACCGGAAGAAATTCACTGGCATTGCACCATACCGACCTCTCCTGGTGTGTCCAGCCCTTGTTAACCTTGCCGACGATGGCCGACCCCCGCGAGATCCCACAACTGACCACAGAGTTGATCGACATGTCTCGCGAGTACCTCCGACAGGAGACGCTCGAGCCGGCGAAGAGGCTGGGGAGACATGCCGGGATGGGCCTGGGCGGCGCACTGACGCTGGGCCTTGGCGCCTTCCTCCTCGTACTCGCCCTCTACAACGCGCTCAAGATGTGGCTCCCTTCGGGAGCGTGGTGGGTCGTACTTGCGAAATTCTTGACCGCATTGGTCGCGGCGGGTGGAGCAGGATTGGTCGCTTGGAGGTTGCAGGAACGTGACGATTACTAGACAGGACATCGAGGCGAAAGCCAACGAGATCGTCTCCGCAGTCACACAAACCAAGGAGTCGGCCCGGGACACGGCTGTGGCTGCCGGTGTCGTCGTGGCGCTGCTCGTCCTCGCCGCATTCATCTTCGGTCGCCGCCGGGGATCGAGGAACCGAACCCTCGTCGAGGTCTATCGGGTCTGAGAGCGGCTCGGCGGCCGCACCACTTCGATCTTCGGGTCGCCCCAGCGCTTGTGATGGATGACGACCGCCGATCCCTCGGGCAACGTTTTCCGGAAGAGCAGCCGGCGGCGGGGCCTGGTGTTTCTCAAGTAGAGGAGGGCGGCCAGACCGAGCCCGCTGTATAGCTGACGCTGATCACCGGTCCGGAGGCCTCGAAGCGTGCGATCGATGCTCGCGGCCCGGATGTCCCTGATGCCAATGAGACCTAACAGCCAATCCATGTGTCTACCGTTGCCGCCAATCAATCGAGAGTCAATCGAGTTCCGACTGCATGCAGAATAAGCAATTCGTCAAGGTCGTCATTTGGATAGTGGTCGTCTCCATGGTCCTGGGGCTGGGCTTTACGGTGTTCGCGCTGCTCACATGAGGCTGGCGGCGGGCGATCCCGCCCTCTTGATCGACTCCAAAGGGCGTCGGTTCCTCCTCGAGCTCAATCCCGATCGCACATTCCAGTACCACGAGGGCGCAGTTCGCCACGGTGACCTCATCGGACGCGAGGAGGGCAGCTGGATCGTCTCGTCGACCGGAGCCCATCTCCTCCTCCTCCGCCCTCGGTTGGCCGATTTCACGCTCAAGATGAAGCGGAGCGCTCAGGTGGTCTATCCCAAGGACCTCGGCCCGATCCTGGTCTACGCCGATATCGCTCCTGGCATGACCGTGCTGGAGGCAGGGAGTGGGTCGGGAGCGCTCACCCTCGGCCTGAGCCGTGCCGTCGGCCCGACCGGGATGGTGGTGAGCGTCGAGCTCAGGGAAGACCACGCTGCTCACGCCAGGAAGGCCGTGGAGAAGTGGTATGGCCGGGTGCCGGAGAACGTCGACCTCCGCGTCGGAGATGTGGCCGAAGAGCTTGAATCGGTGCGGCCGCCCCGGATCGTTCTCGACCTGCCTGAGCCCTGGCACGTCGTGACCTCAGCCGCCGAGCATCAGCCGCCGGGTGGGTTGCTCGCCGCCTACCTCCCTACCGTGCCCCAGGTGCAGACCACGGTGGAAGCCGCTCGGGACACTGGAGTCTTCACCGAGATCGAGGTGAAGGAGTTCCTGGTTCGGGACTGGAATGTCGAGGGCAGGTCGGTCCGGCCCGAGCATCAGATGATCGGGCACACCGGATTTCTCGTCTTCATGAGGAAGACCGCCGACAAGCCAACCTCAATCGAGGGCTGAGTGGTCACAACCCTCAAGTCGAGGCGTGGTCACGCCGACCCTCTTCTTTGTCGGCGTTAGCTGGCATCATCGGGCGGGTAGAGCCTCGGTTGACAACCCGGGGAACTACAGAGACCGATTCGTATACTGCTAAACAAGGCGACCAAGGCCAGGAGGAAGCCCGTGGACGATGGACGGAGAGCGGACGACGCCACTCAGTTGCGGAGTGTTGTCGCTGCCCTCGAAGAGGAGATCGCCATCCTGCGACGTCGGGTCCGCGACGCACCCGCCCGCGTTGAGGACCTCGAGAACGAGCTCAGCAGGATGCGGGAGCGCCTCGACCGTGCCATGACGCAAAACGACAAGCTGTCCGCAGTCCTCGAAGAGGCGAGGGAGCAACTCGGCGTCCTGCGGGAAGAGGTGGAGAAGCTGACCTCACCTCCGAACAACTTCGGCACCGTTCTCCAGGTGAACGACGACGGCACCCTCGACGTCATGACGGGGAGCAGGAAGCTGCGTGTCGCCGCCCAGCCCAACGTCGAAGTGAAGAAACTCCAGGTCGGCCAGGAAGTCCTTCTGAACGAGGCCTTCAACATCATCGATATCCGTCATTTCGAGCCGGCTGGTGACGTTCTGCGGGTACGCGAGGTGCTCACCGACGGACGGGTCGTTGTCTTTGCCCATGCCGACGAGGAGAGAGTGCTTCAGCGCTCGGAGACCATGGCCGACGTGAAGCTCAGACCCGGTGACTACGTCCGCATCGATGCCAAGACCGGTCTGATCCTGGAGAAGATGGAGCGACCCGAGGTCGAAGAGCTCGTCCTCGAAGAGGTGCCGGACATCACGTATGAGGACGTCGGCGGTCTCGCCGACCAGATCGAGCAGATCCGTGACACCGTCGAGCTGCCCTACATGCACAAGGACCTGTTCCGCGAGTACGAGCTCGACCCACCCAAGGGCATCCTGCTCTACGGTCCTCCCGGCTGCGGGAAGACCCTCATCGCCAAGGCGGTGGCCAACAGCCTCGCCAAGAAAGTGTCGGAGCAGACCGGCAGCCCCGACGTCCGCTCCTATTTCTTGAACATCAAGGGCCCCGAGCTGCTCAACAAATGGGTCGGTGAGACGGAGCGCCAGATCCGGCTGATATTCCAGAGAGCCAAGGAGAAGTCGGACGAAGGGGTTCCGGTCATCGTCTTCTTCGACGAAATGGACTCTCTATTCCGCACCAGGGGCACCGGCATCAGCTCCGACGTCGAGTCGACCATCGTGCCTCAGCTGCTCTCCGAGCTCGACGGAGTGGAGTCCCTCAAGAACGTCGTGGTCATTGGCGCCTCCAATCGGGAGGACCTCATCGATCCAGCCATCCTCAGACCGGGCCGGCTCGACGTGAAGATCAGGATCAACCGGCCTGACACCTCGGCGGCACGGGAGATCTTCCGCATCTATATCAGCGAGGAGACACCCCTCGATCCCGTCGCCCTGGAGGAAGAGCGAGGGGACAAGACGAGGGTCATCTCGGGGTACATCGACGCCACGGTCGACGCGATGTATGCCGAGTCGGACGAGAACCGGTTCCTCGAGGTCACCTACGCCTCGGGCGACCGTGAGGTCCTCTACTTCAAGGACTTCGCCTCCGGAGCGATGATCGAGAACATCGTGAGGCGCGCCAAGAAGGACGCGATCAAGCGACAAATCGCCGGTGGGGAGCCCGGTGTCCGGCTGTCGGATCTCACCGACGCCATCAAACAGGAATTCCGGGAGCAGGAAGACCTGCCCAACACGACCAACCCCGATGACTGGGCCAGAGTGTCCGGCAAGAAGGGGGAGCGGATCGTCCATGTCCGGACGTTGGTCGACGGCGATGACGAGAGTCGATTGATCGAGAAGGTCTCAGCGGGTCAATACCTCTGATGGCCATCCACAAGGTGCTCGGCACCGAAACCGAGTACGGCATCGTCGTCAGGGGGGACATCGGGTTCAATCCTGCCGTCGCCTCCTCGCTCGTTGTCAACAGCTATCCCGGCGATCGGGTGAAGGTCCAATGGTCCTACGAGGAGGAATCCCCGGGCCGTGATGCCAGAGGTTTCGGCCACGACACGTTCGGGGTGGTCGACCCCGAGGGGGCGGTGGTCAACTCGGTCCTCGCCAACGGCGCCCGGCTCTACGTTGACCACGCCCATCCGGAATACTCGGCGCCGGAGTGCTACGACCCGTTGGAGGCGGCCCTCTACGACAAGGTGGGCGAAGTTGTCATGCGCTCCGCGGCGAGAGCCGCCACCGAGGTGGCCGGGAAGAAGGTCTCCCTCTACAAGAACAACTCGGATGGGAAGGGAAACTCCTACGGCGCCCACGAGAACTACTTGCTCTCCCGGGAGACCCCATTCGGCGATGTGATCCGCTTCGCCACCACCTTTCTGGTGACCCGACAGATCTTCACTGGCGCCGGCAAGGTCGGGTCGGAGAACGACCGTCCCGGAGTCGGCTTCCAATTGACCCAGCGCGCCGACTTCTTCGAGGAAGAGGTGGGACTGGAGACGACCCTGAAGCGCCCGATCATCAACACACGTGACGAGCCGCACGGCGACCCTTCGAAGTACCGGCGGCTCCACGTCATCATCGGCGACGCCAACCTCTCCGAGTGCCAGAACTTCCTCAAGCTCGGGGCCACTGCGCTGATGCTCTCCGCTTTGGAGGACGGGGCGCTACCGGACCCCCTCGACCTCCAGGACCCCGTGGAATCGTGCTGGCGGGTCAGCCATGACGTCGGTCTGGGCAAGCCGCTGGAGCTCGACGGTGGGGGGACTGCGACAGCTCTGGAGCTCCAGGGCCGCTATCTGGAGTGGCTGACCAAGTATGTGGAGAAAGAGCTGGACGACCCGATCTGGGACCAGGTGATCCACGAGTGGGAGCGAACGCTCGAGCTTCTGGCCACTGATCCCGGCCGTCTGGCGGACACCCTCGACTGGGTCGCCAAACAACGTCTCTTCGAAGGATACATCGATAGGGACGGCCTCACCTGGGAGGACCCCAAGCTGCGCGCCCTCGACCTCCAATACCACGACGTGGACCCCGAAAAGGGCTTGTATCACCGCCTCGTCAAACGCGGAGCGATGCGTCGTCTGTTCGATGACGACGAGATCGAAGCGGCTGCCGTCAAGCCACCGACTCGCACCCGGGCCTATTTCCGGGGCCGTTGCGTTTCCCGGTTCTCCGACTCGCTGGTGGCCGCCAACTGGGATTCCCTCGTCTTCGACACCGGCGAATCGCATCTCAAGCGGGTTCCTATGATGGAGCCACTTCGAGGTGGCGCCGATCTGATCGGGGCCATGATCGACGAAGCCGAAGACGCGGCCGACCTTTTGCGTCGGCTAGGAGGATGAACTAGATGTCCGACAGAGAGCGGTCCCGGTCCAGGGACCAAGACAGCGAGAAATCCGAGGACCAGCCGGCAGAACGGGTCGAGAGCGACGCCGACCTGGAGGCGCTCGACGATCTGCTCGATGAGATCGACGAGGTGCTGGAGGAGAACGCCGAGGAGTTCGTGAAGAACTACGTCCAGAAGGGCGGGGAGTGATCGGATCCATTGGCCCGTTGCCGATGGAAGCGCCGAGTCCCGGATCCAGCTTCACGGACCTGCTCGATTCCCTCGGCGCCAAGCCGACACTGAGCGTCCCGCCAGGGGAGAAGGCTCCCCCCGCCCCCGAAGGCACCACGGTGCTCGCCCTCCGTTATGAGGTTGGGGTAGTGATGGCTGGTGACCGGCGCGCCACCGAAGGGAATCTCGTCGCCCACCGCCGGATCCGCAAGGTGTTCCAGGCCGACAAGTACTCGGCAGTTGCCATTGCCGGCATCGCCGGAATCGCCATCGAGATGGTGAGGCTTTTTCAGGTCGAGTTAGAGCATTACGAGAAGATCGAGGGGGTTCGGCTCTCGCTGGAGGGTCAGGCCTCCTTCCTGGCCCGTCTGGTCAGGGGACAGCTCCCCATGGCGTTCCAGGGCCTGATCGTGGTCCCAATGTTCGCCGGCTACGACGAGCGGGAGGAGCGTGGCAGACTCTACAGCTACGACGCGGTCGGTGGCCGATACGAAGAAGTCGACTTCGGTAGCACCGGATCCGGCTCGAGACTGGCCAAGTCATATCTCCGGACCGTGTATCGGGAGGACCTCAGCGCTGACGAAGCATCGGATATGGCGGTGCGGGCCCTCGTCGCAGCCTCGCAGGAGGACACCGCCACCGGAGGCCCTGATCTGCGACGGGGCATATATCCGACCGTGCTCCGAGTCGGCGCCGACGGTGTCGAAGACCTGCCGGATTCGGTCATCGCCCCTCTCGCCGAGCAAGCCGTGGATCAGATCCTATGACCATCCCTTTCTACGTACCTCCCGAGCAACAGGTACGTGACAAGGCCGAATTCGCACGGAAGGGCATAGCCCGGGGCCGCTCCATCATCGCCGTCGACTATGCCGGTGGTGTCCTCCTGCTGGCCGAGAACCCGTCGACCGCCCTGCACAAGATCAGCGAGGTGTATGACCGGATCGCCTTCGCGGGTGTGGGGCGATACAACGAGTTCGAGACCCTGAGGAAAGCAGGGATCCGCCAGGCCGACCTCATGGGGTATCTCTATTCGAGAGAGGACGTGACCGCCATGGGCCTGGCCACCGCGTTCGCCCAGACTCTCGGCGTGATCTTCACCCGCGAACCGAAGCCGTTCGAGGTCGAGGTGCTGATCGTCGAGATCAGCGAGGAGGGCGACGAGCACCGGTTGTTCCGGGTCACGTATGACGGGACCCTCTACGACGAGAGGAAGTTCGTCGCCATCGGGGGCAAAGCCGAACAGCTCGTAGAGGCGCTTCAGGAGCTCTGGGAGGACGACCTGACCTTGGAACGTGCCCTCGAGATCGGGACGGAGGCCTTCCGCCGAGCCGAAGGCAGGGACATGGAGGGCTGGGAAGCCGCGGTCCTCGACTATTCCAACGGGCGTCGGGCGTTTCGACGACTCACCGGGGACGAGCTGCCCTCCCGCTGAACAATCTCTCACGAGAGACCCACACCCGGGATAGCCTGCTCATGTGGACCGACGCATCTTTGGGCTGGAGAACGAGTACGGGGTCACCTGCACCTTGCGCGGGCAACGCCGACTCAGCCCCGATGAGGTGGCCCGATACCTCTTCCGACGTGTCGTCTCCTGGGGCCGGTCGTCGAACGTGTTCCTGGAGAATGGCGCTCGCCTCTATCTCGATGTCGGCTCGCACCCGGAGTTCGCCACACCCGAGTGCGACAGCCTCGAAGACGTCGTGGCGCATGACAAAGCGGGGGAGAGAATCCTCGAGGGGCTGGTCCGCGGCGCCGAGGAGCGACTCGAGGAGGAAGGGATCCGGGGTGAGATCTATGTCTTCAAGAACAACACGGACAGCGCCGGCAACTCTTATGGCTGCCACGAGAACTACCTGGTCAGCCGGCACAAGGACTTTCACCGCACCGTCGACGTCCTCATACCGTTCCTCGTCACCCGACAGATCTTCTTGGGCGCCGGGAAGCTGACTCAAACCCCTCGCGGCACCGCGTACTCGATCGCCCAGCGGGCCGATCACATCTGGGAGGGCGTCTCCTCTGCCACCACTCGCTCTCGCCCGATCATCAACACGAGGGACGAGCCACACGCCGATGCCGAGCGCTATCGACGACTCCACGTCATAGCCGGTGACTCCAACATGTCCGAGTACGCCACCTTCGTCAAGGTCGGGACCATGGTCGCCCTCCTCCAGATGATCGAGCGTGATGTGGTGTTCCGCGACCTCTCCCTGGAGAACCCCATCCGCGCCATCAGGGAGGTGTCCCACGACGTCACCTGCAGACGCAAGATAAAGCTGGCCAACGGCCGAGAGCTGTCCGCCCTCGACATCCAGTGGGAGTATCTCGACCGGGCCATGAGATTTGCCCGGAGCCCCGGGTTCCCGCCGGAAGTGCAGGGGGCGATCGATCGTTGGGAGCACGTGCTCACCGGTCTGGAGAAGGATCCGATGACTCTCGACCGGGAAGTCGACTGGGTGATCAAGCATCGTCTCCTCGAGCGCTACGCCGACCGACGGGGCATACCGATGTCTGATCCCCGGATGTCGATGATGGACCTCAGCTACCACGATGTGGACCGCAAGCGCGGGCTCTACTACCTCCTCGAGGCCAAGGGGCTCGTGGACCGCGTGGTCACGGACGAGAAGGTCGCACTGGCGGTGCGTCAGCCCCCGCAGACGACCAGAGCACGGCTTCGTGGGGCCTTCATCAAGGCGGCCAAGGCCCGAAAGCGGGACTTCACAGTTGATTGGGTCCATCTCAAGCTCAACGACCAGGCGCAGCGCACCGTGATGTGCAAGGACCCGTTCAAAGCACACGACGAGCGCGTCGAGAAGCTGATCGAGAGTCTCTGACGGCTGAGACTCTCTTTCCACGTTCCACGTCATAAGTTCTACGCATGCAGAACGTCGTGGAGAGGGTGATCAACCTCCTCATCTACCTCCTCGACTCGCCGAATCCGGTGACGGCCGAACAGGTTCGCCAGACGGTGGCCGGATACGGGGAGCAGAGCGATGAGGCGTTCCACCGCATGTTCGAACGCGACAAAGACCTATTGAAACGGATGGGCGTGCCCCTCGAACTGAAGGCGACGGACAAGTGGGAGATCGACTTCGGGTACACCGTCGACCCCGACAGGTACGCGATACCCGACCCCCGACTCACCGAGCAAGAGCGGGTCGCTCTCTCGGTCGCGGCGCGAATGGTCCGTCTTGGGGGCGTCAACGCGGGCCTGGCCGGCCTGCTCAAGCTCGGCGGTGTCGAGGTTGGCGCCGGCATCGAGCCGTTGGCCGCCGATCTTGGTGCAGAAGGTACCGTTCTCGGGGATCTGTATGTCGCCGTCACCGAGCGGCGGAGGCTGGAGTTCGACTACGCGGGATCCAAACGGTTGCTCGATCCCTACGCCATCGCCCACAGAAGGGGGCACTGGTACCTGATCGGCCACACCGTCGATGGCGAGCGCGTTTACAGGGTCGACCGCATCTCCGCCCTTGAGGTCGGGAAGGAGGCCGGCGCCTTTGAGCGGCCGAAGCACTTTCAGGTGAAGCGAGCGATGAGCACGCATCCCTGGGAGGCGGGGACCGACGAGACGGTGGATGCGACTGTGAGATTCGACCCCGACGTTGCCTGGTGGGCGGCCCGGCACCTGGGTGTGGAGGGCCCCGGTGACGGCCCCCTCGAAGTCGAGCTGCCGGTCGCCAATCGCGACGCCTTCATCGGCTGGGTGCTCGGCTTCGGGCCCGACGCCGAGGTCCTCGGCCCGGCCGAGTTGCGACAGCAGGTCCTGGCAAGGATCGAGGCAGCAGTCCGGGCGGCCCAATGACCAGCGACCGCACCGCAAACCGCCTGTCGCGGATCCTCGCCTTGATCCCTTACGTGCTGGCCAAGGATGGGGCGAAGGTGAGCGACATCGTCGAGCGGTTCGGCTACACGGAGGCCGAGCTGACCCGCGACCTCAACACCGTGTTCTTCTGTGGTCTCCCCGGCTACACACCGGGCGACTTGATGGAGGCTTACATCGACGGTGACGAGGTCGTGATCGACGCCGCCGACTACTTCGCCCGGCCGCCGCGGCTCACGTCGATGGAGGCGCTGGGCCTGATCGCGGCCGGTATGGCGATACTCGGCTCGGGCCAAGGCTCGCCGGAGCTGGAGAAAGCGGTCGACAAGCTGACCAAGTCCCTGCTGCCCGACGGCGGTGCCGCCATTGACGTCGACGTTTCAGGGGATTCGAAGAATTTGGCTGCCCTGAAGATGGCTGCCACGCAAAGGCGGGTCGTCCGGATCACCTATCGATCCCTCACCCACGAGGAGGAGACCCTGCGGGATATCGAGCCATGGGCTGTGGTCACGACACTCGGCAATTGGTACGTCCAGGGTCACTGCCGGATGGTTGATGCGGAGCGCGTTTTCCGGGTGGATCGCATCCGCCAGATGGAGGTGCTGGATGAGGAATTCGAGCGCCCGAGCGATCTGACCGAGCCCGGGATCGGGTATACGCCCTCAGATGATGACATCGCGGCCAGAATCATGCTGTCGCCCAGTGCGCGGTGGGTGCTCGACTACTACCCAGTGGATGTGCTGGAGGAGACAAAGACCGGAACCGAGATCCGGTTCACGTCACCCGATGCGGAGATTCCGGCGCGTCTGTTGCTCCGGCTCGGACCCGAAGCACGTCTGCTAGAGGGTGAGGAAGTCCGGGCAAGACTCGTGTCCATCGCCGAAACCCTGCTCACCCGATATCGATAACGGGTCGTACGACCTAGGGCGGCGCGCTACAGATTCTGGCCCGTTCTGCCGATCACCCCTCTTGATATGGGAGACCGGAGACCAGGGATGACGACCATCAAGACAACCTGCACCCGATGCGGTGACATCCATCTCACCCCGGACGATGTAGCGCTGGAGCTGCGTCCAGGGGGTCGGGAAGGTGATTATCGCTTCAAGTGTCCGACCTGCACCGAACCCCAGCGCAGGCCGGCCAACTCGAGAGTGGTCAGTGTCCTGTTGGCAACGGGGGTCGCCTTCGAGGTCATCAACCCTGATCCGATCACCGAAAGGGAGATCGATGCGTTTGTCGCCGCCCTAGAGGCGGAATCGGATCCGTTCCGCCTTCTGGCCGGCTGACGCACGCTCCTCTCTTCGATGAGCACCATGGGCAGGGTGCTCTCGACACACAAAGGGTGGCGATCCGGGGGATCGCCACCCTTTTTCGATGAGGTCGGCCCACCACCATCTACCGATTACCCTCAACCGATATGCTCCAAGGTGGCGAGATCATCATCATTCTGTTGCTCGCACTGGTCGTGCTAGGCCCGAGACGGTTGCCCGAGCTGGCAAGGAAACTGGGAGAGTGGACGGCGGAGTTGAGGTCGACGGCACGTGATCTTCGACGCGGGCTCGAGGCCGAGGTGACCGACATCAAACAGGTAGGTAAAGACCTGAAGGCCCCGTTGCATGAGTTGAAGAAGTCTTCGGACGAGGTTCGGAAGGGGATCGAAGACGCAGGAGTCAGCCGTGTGGACTGGGAAGGTCCCAAACCGATGTCCGGCCCGACACCAGCCGACGCGATCGCCGACCTCGATGAGATCGAGAAGACGGAAGCCGACGAGGGCCCGCAACGGTGATCGAAGACAAGCCCCAATCGATCCTAACCCATCTGGAGGAGCTGCGATGGAGGGTCGTCAAGATCTTCATCGCCGTTCTGGTGGGCGGTGCCGTGGCCTTCGTCTTCGCCGACCAACTGCGGTCCATTCTGGAGGCGCCGTTCAACGCGGCGGCGCCCGACAACGAGCTGCAGACTCTGGCCGCTACCGAGCAGTGGGGTGTGCTGATGCGAATCGGGCTCTTCGGAGGGGTGATCCTCGCCAGCCCGGTGGTCCTCTATCAGATCTGGGCTTTCATCCAGCCGGCCCTGACCACCAAGGAGCGGAACTGGGCCCTTCCCATTGTGGGCGCTCTGGTCGTCCTGTTCATGGGCGGCGTGGTGTTCGGCTATGCGACCTTGCCGCGCGGGCTCGAGTTCCTGCTCGGCATCTTTCCCGACGTCGAGAGCAACCTCCGCCTCGGGGACTACTACTCGTTCACACTTCGCTTCCTGCTCGCATTCGGGCTCGCCTTCCTGTTCCCTGTGTTCCTGTTCGCCGCCGCCGCCGCCGGGATAGTCAGTTCCAATCAACTCGCCCGGGGCCGGCGCTGGGCCGTCCTGATCATCGTGACCGGTGCTGCGCTCATCACGCCCAGTGGCGACGCGTTCAGTCTCCTGGTCCTGTCGGTGCCCCTCTATCTGATGTACGAAGTGACTTACTGGCTGGTGCGCCTCGTCCTCAGGAAATGATCTCTTTCGGATCATGGGCGGAGAGATGAGCGGAGGACTCGACGCCTTCTGGGCCGGACTCCCGTTCAGAGCTGATGGCTTCCAGGTGGATGCTGCGGAAGCCATCGCCGCGGGTCAGTCGGTGGTCGTCACCGCACCCACCGGCGCTGGGAAGACACTTGTGGCCGAAGCGGCGATCCATCTCGCGCTCGCCCGCGGTGAGCGCGCCTTCTACACGACGCCGATCAAGGCACTGTCCAACCAGAAGTACTCAGACTTCGTTGCAGCGTACGGGCCAGAGCGGGTTGGCCTCCTTACCGGAGACAACGTAGTCAACGGGGACGCCGAGATAGTCGTCATGACCACTGAGGTGCTTCGGAACATGATCTATGCCGACGGGACGCGCCTCGACAAGGTCGGTCTCGTGATCCTCGACGAGGTGCACTATCTCCAGGACCGCACCCGTGGCGCCGTGTGGGAAGAGGTGATCATCCACGCCCCGCAGCACCTGCAATTGGTCTGTCTCTCGGCCACCGTCTCCAACAACCAGGAATTCGCGGCATGGGTGGGCGAGCGACGCGGACCGACCCGGCTCATCGCCACTGACCACCGACCGGTGCCACTCGAGTCGATGTACATGGTCAAGGATCGAATGGGGGCACAGACCCTCCACCTCCTCCCCACCTTCGTCGAGCGTGAAGGGAGAAGACGGCCCAATCCCCGGATCGAGCATATGCTCGGTCTCGAGCGGGGACGGCGGCGGCGATTCAAGAGCCCGAACCGGATCGAGGCCGTGGAGCGTCTCGCCGAGGAGGGCATGCTCCCCGCCATCTTCTTCATCTTCAGCAGGGCTGGCTGCGACGCTGCCGCCCATCGTCTCGTCGATGCCGGCGTCCGGCTGACCGACGCCGCGCAACGGGCGTCGATACGGGAGATCGCCGAGACGCGGACCGCACATCTCGGCGACCAGGATCTCATGGTCCTCGGATACGATCGCTGGATCGCTGATCTCGAAGCCGGGGTCGCTCCCCATCACGCCGGGCTGGTCCCCGCCTTCAAAGAGACCGTGGAAGAGTTGTTCGAGGCGGGGTTGCTGAAAGTCGTCTTCGCCACCGAGACCCTGGCCCTGGGCATCAACATGCCGGCTCGGACCGTCGTGCTCGAGACGCTATCCAAGTTCAACGGCGAGACCCACGAGCTGATGCGACCGGGCGACTACACGCAGCTGACGGGGAGGGCGGGCCGTAGAGGGATCGACGTCGAGGGATACGGTGTGGTCCTGCACTCGCCGTTCGTCAGGTTCGACTCGGTCACCGAGGTCGCCTCGATCGGCTCACACCCCCTTCGCTCGAGCTTTCGTCCCACCTACAACATGACGGCGAATCTCGTAGCCAACTACACCCAGGATCAAGCAGAAGAGCTTCTGGAGGCTTCCTTCGCCGCCTTTCAGCGCGAGGGGGACAAGCATGCCGCCGAGACGACCATCG
>Ga0299907_10001230_pt1 | contig 14437 bp, 10 predicted proteins | sample RVTome_16_FD_198680 | JGI IMG/M metagenome (GOLD analysis project Ga0299907, IMG submission 198680) | Soil microbial communities from uranium-contaminated site in the Upper Colorado River Basin, Wyoming, United States - RVT152D67 (version 2) ... | reverse complement strand
GAAGACGGCTCGGTTGTCGGCGCGGAAGACGTCCGCCGCCACGTCGCGGATCTGGTCGGCCGTGACGGCCAGGTAGCGCGGCAGCTGCTCGTTGATCATCTCCGGCCGGTCGAACAGGGCGGCGTACTGCGACAGCCGGTCGGCGACTTCCTCGACGCGGCCCAGCGCGCCCAGCTCGGCCGACTCGATCAGCGCCTTGGCGCGCAGCAACTCGTCGTCGGTGACCGGCTCGGTGGTCAGGCGCTCGAGCTCGGCGAGATACGCCCGCTCGACGGTGTCCGGATCGCTGTCCGGCCGGACCGTGGCCCAGCCACCGAAGAAGTTGGCCCCGCCGATGAGGTTGAGCCCGAAGGCGGTCACGTCCTGCGCGATGCGCCGCTCGCGAACCAGCCGCCGATGCAGCCGGCTGCCCTTGCCGCCGGCCAGGATCTGGCCGGCCATCTCGAGCGCGTCGAACTCGGGCGTGCCGAAGGCCGGGCAGCGGAAGCCGAAGTGGACGCGCGCCAGCGGCACGTTGTCGGCCACCACCTCCCGGATCTCGCGCCCGATGTGCGGCTCGATCGGCGGGAAGGGCGGGTGGCGGAGGTCGGGATTGGCCGGGACCGGGCTGAAGTAGCGCTCGGCGGCGGCGTGGGCGTCGGCCTCGTCGACGTCGCCGACGATCGACAGCACCGCGTTATTGGGCGCGTACCAGGCGCGGAAGAAGTTGGTCACATCGTCGAGCGAGGCGGCGCCGAGGTCCTCCATCGAGCCGATCGGCGTGTGGTGGTACGGGTGGCCGGCCGGGAAGACGGCGGCCATCAGCTTCTCGTAGAAGGTGCCGTAGGGTCGGTTGTCGTAGCTCTGGCGCTTCTCGTTCTTGACCACGTCGATCTGGTTGTCGAGGTTCTCCTGGTCGAGCGCGTCGAGCAGTGTCGCCATCCGGTCCGCCTCGAGCCACAGCGCGAGCTCGAGCTGATGCGAGGGCAGCGTCTCGAAGTAGTTGGTCCGGTCGAACCAGGTGGTGGCGTTGTTCACGCCGCCGGCGCTCTGGACGATGCTGAAGTGCTCGGCCTTGGTGACGTGGCGCGAGCCCTGGAACATGAAGTGCTCGAAGAGGTGGGCGAAGCCGGTCCGACCGGGCTGCTCGTGGCGCGAGCCGACGCGGTACCACAGGTTCACCGCCACGACCGGGGCGAGGTTGTCGGGCGCGACGATGACGCGCAGGCCGTTGCCCAGCCAGCGGTCGCTAAAGCGGATCGTGGGCAGGTCGGAAGCAACCTGGCTGGCCGGGCGCTGGGTCACCGAGCGATTGTGACATCGCAGCCGTCCGACCGACGCGTGGCACGCGGCGGGCCACTCCAGCCCGCCCCAGGTCAAAGACGAACGTCCCAACTACTTGACAGCGTCCGAACTTCGTCGTACAGTATCCATACGACAGATCTCGGACGTACCGGGAACGCCGCACGAAAGGATGAGAGATGATCCCGCTGACGATGGCCCACCAGGACCTGGTGGCGCTCGAGCGGGCCCAGTTGCTGGCCCGCGTAGAGAGGTCGCGCACGCAGCGCGAGCAGGCCACCAAATCCAACCGCAACCAGAGTCGTGCCGGCCGCCGCGCCGGCACGAACCCTGTCCGGCGCAAGGCCGGGCGTATGCTGATTCGCGTCGGCCGGCTGGTGGCCGGCTCCGACTGGGTCGAAAGCGCGCCCGCTCGGACAGCCAGCGCCATTCGCTGACCGATGTGGTCGGAGGAGACAGCCATGGCCCCGCTTCGCCGCGCGTCGGGTGACCCGATCCTGTCGATCGAGACCGGCGCCGCCTACGAGTTCGTGATGTCGCTCGTGACGATGTCCGAAGTCAGTAATCGCGACGTCCTCGAGGTCGGTCCGGCATGGGTCGAGAAGATCGAGCAACGTGCCGGCCCGGAGTTGATGCGGCGCCTGGCCGAGTTCAGCCAGGGCACCGGCGACGGCTTCATGCATCTCTCCGGCCTGGCCTACGACACGCCCGCCCCACGCGAGGCGGAGTCGCTGATCGGCCACATCGAGGCAGCAGACCCGAGCGCAGTCTGTCTCCACCTGATCGGTTACTACGAGTACCACGTCCGGCGCAAGACCTCGGGCGAGACCATGCGCGCCGCCGCCGAGGGTGACCAGGCTGCCATCGCCGAGCTGATCGCGGCCACCGAGGACTGGCACGACTGGCGCAGGTTCCTCGAACGCGTCCTGACCGCCGGTGCCGAGCGCACCAAGGACGATCTGCTGGCTCTGCTGCGCGCCTGGAACGAGCACGTCTGGGCCGAGGAACGCGGCGCGATCATGCCCATCCTCGAGCGCGACGCGGCGGCCAAGCGCGAGATGGCCACCGAGCTGCCCTTCGAGCGCTTCGTCGAACAGGCGACCAACGGCGTGCGCTACGTGGCGCGGCCGCAGCTCGACCGGCTGGTGCTGATCCCGACCTATCTCAACCGGCCATGGGTCTCCTACGCCGAGATCAACGGCGCGATGATCATGGTCTACCCGGTCGCCGACGAGAGCGTCGCCGCCGTCAGCGACTCCCCACCGCTGCGCCTGATTCGGCTGACCAAGGCCCTCGCCGACGAGAAGCGCCTGCGCATCCTGCGCGCGCTGGCCGAGGAGCCGCGCTCACTGGTCGGGCTGGCCGAGCTGTTCGAGATGCCCAAGACGTCGATGCACCACCACATGATCACGCTGCGCTCGGCGGGCCTGGTCTCGGTCACAGCCGACAAGAGCGAGTACCGCCTGCGCGGCGACGCGCTGCCCAGCCTGGCCCAGCTGCTTGGTGGCTACATCAGCCCTGCCGCCGACCGCGCGCCGCTGCCGGAGCCCGCTGCGAGCCCTGAGGAGCCGACTCCCACCGGCCGACCCAATCGCCAGCGGGCACCGGCGGTGGCCAAGACGCGCTGACCACGGCCGAACACGGGCCTTGACGGCGGGCCCACCCGCCTACAGCATCGCGGTCAGCGGTTGAGGCCGGCGCGGGCGCCGGACGACCCGCGAGCGAGGGCCGAGCAGACGTGGATGTCCCTGTTCCTGGGTCCGGCCCGGGAACGAGCCAGCCGAGCGGCGACACGACGCTCGTCGCGCGCGGCCGGCCGACGCAGCCGCTGCCCCTCCTGCACCTGCTCAACCTGTCCGTCTACTGGATGGGCATCAACACGATCTGGGCCGGCCTCGGCTTCGTCGTCTTTCCGGCCCGCCTGACCGAGCTGTACGGGGAGGCCTTCGCGCCCTCGTACATCCTGCTCTTCGAGACCCTGCCGGTGCTGCTGGCCGTGCTCGTGCAGCCGACCGTCGGCACGATCTCCGACTACACCATCAGCCGCTGGGGCCGGCGCAAGCCGTACATCGTCATCGGCACGTTGCTCGACGTCGTCTTCCTGGGCGGCCTGGCCAGCACCAACCTGCTGGTGGCGATGTTCGCCTTCGTCATGCTGCTCCAGTTCAGCTCGAACTTCGCCCAGGGGCCCTTCCAGGGTTACGTGCCTGACCTGGTGCCGGCGCGCCAGGTCGGTTTGGCCAGCGGGCTGATGGGCGTGATGATCGTCATCGGCCAGGTGGTCGGCGCCGGCATCGCCGCCATCGGCCTGGCCCAGCTCGGTAGCAGTCCGTTCGAGGCCGGCACGCCGCAGGCGGCCGGATTCGCCCAGCAGGCGTTCTTCCTGCCCACGGTCGGGCTGGCCCTGGTCGAGCTGGTGACGATGGTGCCTCTGGTGCTGTTCATCCGCGAGGGCCGCGAGGCTCCTCCGCGCGCGGGCCGATCGTGGTGGCAGATTGCCCGCAGTGCCTGGGGCACGGACATCCTGCGCGAGCGCAGCTACGTCTGGCTGCTCGTCTCGCGGCTGTTCTTCCTGATGGCACCAACCATCCCGCTGTCCCTCGGCCTGTTCTACCTGCGCCAGTCGCTTGGCGCGAGCAACGAGCAGGCGGCCATCCAGGTGATCGTCATCGCCGCCGTCGTCGGCGTCACGGCGGGGACCGCCACGCTGCCCTCGGCCCGCCTGTCGGACCGCATCGGGCGCAAGCGGACGATCTACGCCGGCATGGCCATCGGCGTGCTCGGGCTGATCGGCGTGGCCGCCGCACCCAGCTTCGACGTGGCGGTGGCGGCGCTGGTCCTCGTCGGCGTATCGGCGGGCTCGTTCCTGGCCGTCGACTGGGCACTAATGACTGACATCATCCCCAAGGCGACGACGGGCCGCTACATGGGCATCTCGGCGGTTGCCACCGGCGTGGCCGGCCCGCTGGCCCGTTTCATTGCCGGGCCACTGCTCAGCCTGCTCATCCTGGCCGGCCTGCCGGCAGGCGTCGACCCGACCACCGGCGCGCCGGAGAGCAGCTTCTACGAGCTGGGGCCGCGGCTCGTGATCCTCATCGGGGTGGTGTTCTTTGCCATCTCCGCGCTCGCTCTGCGCCGGGTCGACGAGACGCGGCGCGAGGACTAGCCGGACCCGAGGGTCGGGGCCATCCCCGCCCGCCCGCCGCCGCGCCTCCGCTCGACCTCGGCCGACGCAATCTCGTCCGGCCCGCGCAGCACGTAGTGCGCGGCGTAGCCCTCCGCCGGCAGCTCGGCCAGCGCCGTCCGCATCAGGTCGGCCTGGTCGCCCACCACGTCGTCCGTCACCTGCCGGCCCGGCCGGCGTCGGTTGTTGGCCAACAGCAGCGGCTCGGCCACGTCCAGGGCGACCGCCACGACGGGCACGCCGTAGCGCGCCGCGAGTGCGGCCAGCCGGCGCCGGTCGCGCGCGCGCAGGTTGGTCGCGTCGACCACGGCGAGCAGCCGCCTCTTTAGCCGACCGTTGACGATGAGGGCAAGGATGCGGAAGGCTTCACCCGACGCGGCCTGGTCGTTGGCATCGTCGGCCACCCGGGCGCGAAGGTCATCGCTCGAGACAATCTCAGCAGGCGCGAAATGGCGGGCGGCGAAGGTCGACTTGCCCGCACCCGACGGCCCGACGAGCAGGACGAGCGATGGATCGGGTACGACGAGATGCACCGGATGATGGTGATCACGTGTCGGTCGGCGGGCAAGTCCCCGCGTGGGCCGAGCCGGGTAATCCTGACCGGGGTGCTCACCCGGTGGGCAGCGCGGCACCGGGTGGCCTCCACACGCATGCATATCGGGCCGGCGTGCTCACCCGGTGGGCGAACACGTCGGAGGCCGTCGGCTCACGTCCACGCCCGTACACTCAATTCGTGCAGCCGGCGCCGCAGGCCACCCCCGACGAGACGCCGCTGATCGCCATCTCGGCCGAGCCGACCCGGGTGGAGCGGCCGACCACTCCCTTGCCCCTGCGCCACCTGCTCGTGCTGTCGGTGTACTGGCTGGGCATCAACGCCATCTGGGCCGGGCTGCACGTGGTCATCCTGCCCAAGCGCATGGAGGCCATCTTCGGCCTCGGCCAGGCCGGCCTCGGCCTCGCCATCGTGACCATCGCCGGCGTCGTGACGGCGATCGTCGTCCAGCCGACCGTCGGCGCCATCTCGGACTACACCACCTCGCGCTGGGGCCGGCGCAAACCGTACATCGTGATCGGCACGCTGCTCGACATGGTGTTCCTGTGGGCACTGGCCAGCGCCGACACCTACCTGGCCATCGTGGCCGGCCTGGTGCTGCTGCAGTTCTCGTCGAACTTCGCCCAGGGGCCGTTCCAGGGCTACGTGCCCGATCTCGTGCCGGCGGCGCAGGTCGGCCGGGCGAGCGGCCTGATGGGCGTGATGATCATCCTCGGCTCGATGGCCGGCGTGGCCATCGCCGCCGCCGGCTACATCCAGCTCGAGGCGGGGGCGCCGGCCGAGGTCGTGCGCCAGACGCTCTTCTGGCCGACCGTTGCCCTTGGCCTGATCGAGCTGGCGACGATGCTCATCCTCGTGCGCGCGGTCGACGAAGGTCGGTCCGGACCGGCCCGCTCGGGACGCTCGTGGACGAGCATCGCCCTCGGCGCCTGGGGCACCGACATTTTGCGCCAGCGCAGCTACGTCTGGCTGCTCGTGTCACGTCTGCTCTACCTGGCCACGCCGGGGGTGATCAGCGGCTACACGATTTTCGTCCTCGAGCGCTCGTTCCAGCTCTCGCCCGACGAGGCGTTCCCGTTCCTGCTCACGACCGGCGCCATCGTGGCCGTCAGCACCCTGCTCGCCGCGCTGCCCGCGGCGCGGCTGTCGGACCGCTTCGGGCGCAAGCGCGTGATCTACCTGTCCTTCGTGCTCGCCGCCGTCGGCATCGTCGGCATGGCGCTCTCGCCGATGCTCGAGCTGACGCTGGCCTCGATGATCCCGATCGGGCTGTCGGCAGGCGCCTTCCTTACCGTCGACTGGGCGTTGATGACCGACATCATCCCGAAGGCGACGGCCGGGCGGTACATGGGCATCTCCAACGTCGCCACCGCCACCTCCGGCCCGCTCGGGCTCGCCGTCGCCGGCGTGATCCTGTACCTGGTCACCGCGGCCGGCCTGCCCGGGCCGGGCGCCGGTGACCCGGAGAGCATCTTCCTCGGTGAGGCGCCGCGTGCGGCCATCGGCTCGATGCTTGTCTTCATCGCCGGCGCGGCCTGGGCTCTGGGCCGCGTCGACGAGCGGCGGCGCGAGGACTGACCGGCGGCCCGATTTCGCGCCGGAGCGTCAGCGCGTCCCACGCGCCAATCGACGACGATTCATCCCTGGCCGGCCTGTTACGGATCGATCAGCGCCCGTTGCCGCCTCGAGCGCGCCCTACGACGCCGTTCAGGCTGCCACTGACCGGCGCAGCACCGATTCGTGGTCAGGTGGGCGGCCTTCGCCGGCTTCGAGCATGAGCAGCACTGTCGACGTGCGCAGCTTGGGCAGGTCGCCGAGCAAGCCGGCGTGCTCACGCATCACACGCCGGTTGTGCTTGTTAGCGGTCACGTAGCGCGGGTGGCACGCTGGCCGGCGTGGAAGGGCTGGCGCGGGTGGCGCGCTAGCCGGCGTGGACGCGCATGACTGGCTCAGACGTGGCCAGCCACTCCCCGAGTGAGCGCACGTCGGTGACCCGCGCGAGCACGTCGGGTGCCAGTGCCCGGGCGGCAGCCAGCGCCGTGTCGATCGAGGTCAGGCACAGGATGCCCTCGGCCACCGCGGCGAGCCGGATCTCTGTCGCGTCGCGCACCGGCCCGGCGCCCGGCGAAGGCGTGTTCACCACCAGTAGCACCTCGCCCGACCCGATCGCGTCGAGCACGCTTCGGCCCGCTCCGTCCTCGCCCACCCGCGACAGGGGCTCGGCGCTGTGGCCCAAGGCGGCCAGCGTGGCCGCTGTGCCGGCCGTGGCGCAGAAGCGGTAGCCCACCGCCGCCAGCCGCTCGGCCAGCTCGGGCAGCGAGCGCTTGTCGCGATCGGCGATCGAGAGCAGCGCCAGTGCGCCATCCGAGCCTGGCACAGGCGCGTTGAGCGACGCGGCCAATAGCGCCTTGGCCAGCGCTACATCCGGGTCGGCGTGCAACCCGATCACCTCGCCCGTGGACTGCATCGCCGGCCCGAGCGTCGGGTCTACGCCGCGCAGCTTGGCCGTCGAGAAGACCGGCGCCTTGACCGCCACCAGCGACCGCGGCGGGAGCAGGCCGTCGCCCCAGCCCAGGTCGACCAGGCGCTCGCCCAGCGCGACCCGCGTGGCCAGCTCGACCATCGGCACGCCGGTGACCTTCGACATGAAGGGCACGGTCCGCGATGCGCGGGGATTGACCTCGAGCAGGTACACGCCGTCGTCGCGGACGATGAACTGGGCATTGATCAGGCCGCGCACCCCGATCGCCCGTGCGAAGCGCGTGAACGCCTCGACCACGAGGGCCTGGTCGACCTCGGAGATGTGCTGCGGCGGGTAGACGGCGATCGAATCGCCGGAGTGGACGCCGGCCCGCTCGACGTGCTCGAGCAGGCCCGGGATCAGCACCGTCTCGCCGTCGGTCACGGCGTCGACGTCAATCTCGAGGCCCTCCATGAATGCGTCAAGCCGCACTGGGTGCTCCTGGTCGATCGCCATCGCCCGCTCGACGAGGCGGGCCAGGTCGTCGGGACCGAAGGCGAAGGCGACGGCGAGCCCGCCGATGACGTACGAGGGACGGACGATGACCGGGTAGCCGACGCGCTCGGCGACGACCAGCGCCTCGTCGGCGGAGGTGGCCATGCCGCCCTCCGGCTGGGGGATGCCCAGCCGTTCGACCAGGCCGGCGAAGCGCGTCCTTTCCTCGGTTGCGTCGAGGGCGGCCAAGTCCAATCCGCGCAGTCGGATGCCGGCCGCGTCGAGCGCGGGCGCCAGGCCCAGAGGCGTCTGGCCGCCGAACTGGACGAAGGCATCCGGCCGGCCGCTGACCGGGTGGTCCTCCGCGGCAAGCACCTCGATGACGCTCTCCGCATCGAGCGACTCGAAGTACAGCCGCGACGATGCGTCGAAGTCGGTCGAAACGGTCTCGGGGTTCGAGTTGACCATCACCGCCTGCCAGCCCAGGCGGCGCAGGGCATCGGCCGCCTGCACGGCGCAGTAGTCGAACTCGATGCCCTGGCCGATGCGCACCGGACCCGAGCCGATGACCAGCGCGGCCGGCGGGTCGACCGGCGCCGCCTCGGGCGGCGAGCCGGCAGCGGCGTATGTCGAATAGAAGTAGGGCGTCTCGGCGGGAAACTCGGCGGCCGAGGTGTCGACCATGGCGAAGCCGGGTCGCAGGCCGAGTGCAGCGCGTCGTCCGGCCACCTGGGCGCGCTCCAGCCCGGTCAGCGCCGCGATGTCGCGGTCGCCGAACGCAGCTCGCTTGCCCGCCACGAGTAGCTCGTCGTCGAGCGCGGGACCGGCGGCTGTCAGACGCTGTTCGAGCTTGACCAGCCGGGCCAGCTCGGACACGAACCACGGCGCGATGCCGGTTGCCTGCTGAAGCGTGGTCGGGGCGACCCCGCGGCGGAGCAGCGCAAGCAGCCGCCACAGCCGGCTGTCCGACGGCGCCACGAAATTCGCCAGCGGCGAGTGGTAGGCCGCCTTATCGGCCACGCTGGTCAACGGTCGGTCGAGGGCGGACGCATCGCGGTCGGAGGCGTCCGGTCGGGAGGTCTCGCCAGGCAAAGCCCGGCGGTCGTGCGACTCGGCTGGTCGATCAAGCGCCCGTCCAGGGTCGGCCGCAGCGCCCACAGCGGACGGTTGACCCGCCTGAGCGATCAGCCCACCCAGCTCGACTGCCCACTCGGGCTGCTCGGCCAGGAACCCGGACCCGGCCTGCTCGAGGCCGCGCAGCGCCTTGTTGAGCGCCGCCCCAAACGTGCGGTCGATCGCCATCACCTCCCCCGTCGCCTTCATCTGCGAGCCGAGCACGCGGTCGGCGGCGGGGAACTTGTCGAACGGGAAGCGGGGCAGCTTGACGACGACGTAGTCGAGCGCCGGCTCGAAGGCGGCGACGGTGGTGCCGGTGATCGCGTTGGGGATCTCGGCCAGCCGGCGGCCCACCGCGATCTGGGCAGCCACCCGGGCGATCGGGTAGCCGGTCGCCTTGCTGGCCAGCGCCGACGAGCGCGAGACGCGCGGGTTCACCTCGATGACGGCGTACTCCGAGTGATCGGCCGAGAGCGCGAACTGGACGTTGCAGCCGCCCTCCACCCCGAGCGCGCGGATGATCGCCAGCGCCGCCGAGCGCAGCTGCTGGTTGACCGCGTCGGGCAGCGTCTGCACCGGCGCGACGACGATCGAGTCGCCGGTGTGGACGCCGAGCGGGTCGACGTTCTCCATCGAGCAGACGCAGATGCACGTGTCGTCGGCGTCGCGCATGACCTCGTACTCGACCTCCTGCCAGCCGGCCAGGTAGCGCTCGACGATGACCTGGCCGATCGGGCTGGCGCGCAGTCCGGCGCGCACGCGCTCGCCGTAGGCGACCTCCGTGGTGACGATGCCGCCGCCCGATCCGCCGAGGGTGAACGCGGGCCGGATGACCGCGGGCAGGCCAATCCGCTCGAGCGCCCGCTGCGTGGCTTCCTGCCGCTCGCGCGGCGTGACACCCTCGACGATTTCCGACGCCGGGTAGGGCTGGCCGATCCGCTCGAGCAGCTCGCGAAACCGCTGGCGGTCCTCCGCCATCTCGATCGCCGCCAGCGGCGTGCCCAGCAGCCGCGTGCCGAAGCGGTCGAGCAACCCTGCGCGCGCGAGCTCGACGGCGAGGTTGAGCGCGGTCTGGCCGCCCAGGCCGCACAGGATGCCGTCTGGCCGCTCGCGCTCGAGGATGCGCTCGACCGACGCGACGGTGATCGGCTCGAGGTAGACCACGTCGGCCACGCCGGGATCGGTCATGATCGTGGCCGGGTTGGAGTTGAGCAGGATCGTGCGCACGCCCTCGTCGCGCAGCGCCCGGCAGGCCTGCGTGCCGGCGTAGTCGAATTCTGCCGCCTGGCCGATGATGACCGGCCCGGAACCGATGATCAGGACCGACGCCGGCTTCACCCCACTGGCCCAATATTGCGGCCGGCGTGGGCTCTCACGCGGGCCAGGAACCTGTCGAAGACCTCGAGCGCATCGAGTGGGCCGGGCGAGCCCTCGGGGTGGTACTGGACCGTCTCGATTGGCTTGGTGGCGTGGCGCAGTCCCTCGACCGATCCGTCGTTGAGGTTGCGCTGGCTGACCTCGAAGCCCGAGCCGCGCGGCAGGCTCTCGCCCACCACCTCGACCTCGTGGTTTTGCGCCGTCACCTGCACTCGTCCGGTCGACAAGTCGAGCACGGGGTGGTTGGCACCGTGGTGGCCGAAGCGCAGCCGGCGCGTCTGCGCGCCGGCTGCCCGGCCCACGATCTGGTGGCCGAGGCAGATGCCGAGCAGCGGCCGGCCGTCCTCGATGGCCGCCCGGGCCAGCCGGACCGGGCCGCCGAGGCGCGCCGGGTCACCTGGTCCCGGCGATAGGACGACGCCGCCCACGTCCGGTGCCAGCGCCTGCCCCGCGTCGGCGTCGTGCGGCAATATGCGCACCCGGGCACCGCGCTCGACGAGATTGCGCACGATGTTGCCCTTCAGGCCGAAGTCGACGACGGCGACCAGCGGGCCGTCGGCCGGTCCGACCTCGAATGGCTCGACCGCCGACACGCGCGCGACGAAGTCCTGATCCTCCCAGCGCGGCAGGCCGCGCGCCGCCTCCACCGCGGCACCAAAGTCCATTTCGCCTGGCACGGTCAGCAGTGCCCGCTGCGAACCCGACGCGCGCAGCTTGCGCGCCAGCGTGCGCGTGTCGAGGCCGGCGATGGCCGGGATGCCCGCCTCGCGCAGCAGTGCCACCAGTTGCTGGGCCGGCTCGATCACCGCCGCCGTGGCGTGGGCCACGATCAGGCCGGCCAGCCAGGGCCGGGCCGATTGATCGTCGCGCGCCAGCCGTCCGTAGTTGCCGATCAACGGGTAGGTCATCACCACCACCTGCCCGGCATACGACGGGTCGGTGCAGATCTCCTGGTAGCCGGTCTGGGCGGTGTTGACGACCAGGTCCCCACCCCCGGCCAGCGGGGCACCGAAGGCCACGCCGCGGAAGACGGTGCCGTCCGCGAGCGCGACCAACGCCGGGCCGTGGGCACCGATCAGCGGGTCGACGACCGCGTCGGGCGGCAGCGGCAGCACGCGTGCTGGGGCGGGCGTGAAAAGACCACCGCCCGTAGCGGAGCGGTGGTCGGCTGGCAGCACGTTCTTGCGCGTCCTCCTTGCCGGTCCTCTCGGGACCGTCCCGGGCCGGCCTCTCTGGACCGGTGCGAAAGGGACGCCTCAGGTTAGCACGGGCCGGACCGGCAACGGGCCCGACCCGCGCTCAGCGAGCCTGGCTCAGTGAGTTCGCTCGGCGACGTAGCTCGGCTCGGGATACTCGGTCGTGGCGGCCTGGTCGGTGGCTTCCAGGTCGGCCGCGGCGTCGGGCGTGGTCGTCGCCAGATCGACGTCGACCTGCTCGGACTTGGCCATGACCGCCTCGCCGGCGCTGTTGATGGCCTTGCGCGTCTCATGGGCCAGCCCAGCGCTGCGATTGCGAATGTCGCGCGCGGTGCCGTCGAGCCACTCGCCCGACAGCCGGAACCACTTGCGCAGCTGGTCCACAAGCAGCACCCGCCGGCGGCGACCCTGCTCGGGGTCGAGGAAGAACATGGCGGCGATGCCGGCACTGATGCCGGCGAAGAGGGCCAAGCCGGGCTTCCAGTCGAGGCCGGTCTGCTTGACCACCTTGTACGAGCGCAGGTCGTCGACGGTCGCCCGCGCGTCAGCACCCAGCGTGCGCAGGGCCGTCTCGCCGCTGACGGCCAGTACACCGGCCTTCTTGGCCGCCTCGCGGCCGATCTTGGCTGCTTCGCGAGTCACCTTGGCCGCCTCTCGCGAGAGGTCGGCGGCGACCTTGCCCGCGTCGCGCGAGACGTCGGCCGCCACGGCGGCGATCTGGTCGGCGCCTTCGCTGACGGCGCGCTTGGCATCGGTGGCGCTGGCCTTCAGGTCGGCCTTCGGCAGCTCGATCTTGTGACCGGCAATGGTTGGTGGTGCGCTCTGGCGCGTCCACGGCATCTGGAATTGCATCTGTCCGCTCCTCGTCTCGTCCATGCGGGCCGACGCGCAGGCATCCCCGGCACGGGTCGTCGGCCGTACCGCTGCATCGTGGACGGAGGCCCGACAACCGCCCGCCGGGGGCTCCCGGCCGCGAGTTGCAGATGCGTCGCAACCCCGACGCTGACTTGCCGCTAGGTCGTATGCTCAGCCGCGAGGCGGCGAACAGCCTCACATCCCCGAGTCGAGGAGAAGCCATGGCACGCGCGATGTGGCGCGGAGCGATCCAGTTCGGGCTCGTGACCATCCCGATCAAGCTCTATCTCGCCACCGAGGCACGCGGCGGCCTGTCGTTCAACCTGTTGCACAAGGAGTGCCTCAGCCGCATCCAGATGCGGGTCCACTGTCCCATCCACGGCGAGATCACGCGCAGCGAGACGGTCCGCGGCTACGAGTACGCGAAGGGGCAGTACATCGTCATCGACGACGAGGACTTCGAACAGGTGCCGCTCAAGACCGTCCGCGCAATCGAAATCGAGATGTTCCTCGACGCGACGCGCGACTCGCACGGGGCCAACTTCGTTCGGCAGGCCTACTACATCGAGCCCGAGACGGTCGGGCGCAAGGCGTTCTACCTGCTCAAGTCGGTGCTCGCCGAAGAGGGCCTGTCGGCCATCTGCAAGATCGTGCTGAAGGACCGCGAGCAGCTCGCCTCGCTCAACCCGTACGCCAGCACGATGCTGCTCTCGACGCTCTACTGGCCCGATGAGGTGCGCTCGATCGCCGATCTCGACCTGCCCGAGGAGGACTTCAGCTTCAAGCCGGCCGAGGTGGCCATGGCGCGCCAGCTCGTCGAGGCAATGAAGGGCGACTTCGCCGCCGACCAGTACAAAGACGATTACCGCCAGGCGTTGATGGCGGTCATCGAAGCCAAGATCGCCGGCCAGCCGGCCGAGATCCCGCAGGTGGCGGTCGCGCCGACCAAGATCACCGACCTGATGAGCGTGCTCGAGGCCAGCCTGGAGGCGGCCAAGGCTTCCCGCGCCGCTGGTTCGGGCGGCGCCGGAGCCGCGGAGCTGGCCCCGATCGCGACGGCGCGCAAGCGCAGCCGTTCGAAGGGCACAAAGCCAGAAGAGCCGGTCGCGACAGCCGCCACCGGGCGCCAGGAACGACGCCGCAAGACGGCCTGACGGTAGATGCCAAGGGCGCCAGTCGGAGGGCAGCTCAGCCTGGCCATCGCGCCACCAGAGTCCGCATCGGCGGTCAGCGGCCTGCCGCGGCTGGCGGCCATGACGCCGACGGCCGGCGGCGCACCATTCGACGACCCGGGCTGGTTCTTCGAGCCGTGGTGGCCGGGCACACCGGCGCTGGCCTACCTCGACGACGGCTGGCTGTTCCTGCAGGTCGAGCACCTGGCCGACCCGAACCTGTGCTTCCCCGAGCTGGCCGGCATCGGGGAGGGATTTCGCGACGCCCGCCTGATCGTGCAGGGCACGCTGCTCGTGCTCGACGACGAGGGACGGCCGGACGCCGAGCTTCTGCGCCGCCGCCTGGCTGAACCGGGCTCACGCGACGGCGCGGCCGCCTTCGTCACCTCCGACCTGCTTCAGTTAGGCAGCCGATCGCTGCTCGAGCTGCCTTTCGAAGACCGCCGTGCGAAGCTCAGCCGTCAGCTGACCGACGGCGACAGCTGCGTGCTAAGCCGTGGGCTGCGCGGCGACGGCCTGACGCTGGCCGACGCGGTCGCCTCGATGGGCCTGACCGAGATCTCCGCCCGCCGCCTCGACGGGCGCTTCCGGCCCGGCCAGGCGAGCGACGCCTGGCTGCGGCTGCCCGTCAGCGCCCCGCCGGCGGCGCAGACGCGGCCGCTGCTGACGCTGCTGCAGAGGCTCCCCCTGTGACCAGCGCGGCCCGCCCCGACATGGGCCGTTCGCTCGGCCTGCCGTGGCCGTTGT